>Ga0310811_10005388_pt1 | contig 16179 bp, 15 predicted proteins | sample YCmetagenome_FD_207642 | JGI IMG/M metagenome (GOLD analysis project Ga0310811, IMG submission 207642) | Soil microbial communities from experimental microcosm in Duke University, North Carolina, United States - YC | ecosystem: Engineered > Artificial ecosystem > Soil microcosm > Unclassified ...
GCGCGGTACCCCCATGGGCACGACCCTGCGGCGGTACTGGATCCCGGCCCTTCTCGCGCGAGAGCTGCCCGAGCCCGATGGCGCCCCGGTGCGGGTGCGGCTCCTGGGCGAGGACCTGGTCGCCTTCCGCGACACCTCCGGGCGGGTCGGCCTGCTCGACGAGTTCTGTCCCCACCGCCGGGCCTCGCTGTTCTTCGGCCGCAACGAGGAGTGCGGGCTGCGCTGCGTCTACCACGGCTGGAAGTTCGACGCCGAGGGGCACTGCGTGGACATGATGAACGAGCCCGCCGAGCTGCAGTTCAAGGACAAGATCTTCATCACGTCCTATCCAACCCTGGAACTGGGCGGCGTGGTGTGGGCGTACATGGGCCCGGCCGAGCGCACGCCGGCGCCGCCGGCGTTCGCGTGGACGCGCGTGCCGGCCTCGCACCTGACCGTCTCGAAGGTGATCCAGGAGAGCAACTGGCTGCAGGGGCTCGAGGGCGGCATCGACACCTCGCACGCGCCGATCCTGCATCGCCTGCTCACGAGTAGCTCCACGCGGCCCGGCTTCAAGCCCGACAACCCGTTCGTGCGCGGCAAGGCGCCGAAGCTCGAGGTCGACATCACCGACTACGGCTATCGCTACGCCGGGGTGCGGCCGCTCGACGAGGCGAGCTTCCACGTGCGGACGTATCACTTCATCATGCCGTTCCACCAGATCCGGCCCTCGCGCTCGGAGGGCGGCAACCCGCTGGTGGCCGGTCACATCTGGGTGCCGATCGACGACGTGACCACGATGGTCTACAACTGGGAGTACAGCACCACCGAGGCGCCGCTCACCGAGGAGGACCGGCTGGAGCGCCGGCTCGGCAACGGCCCGCTCGACGTCGATCAGACGACCTTCCGGTCCAGGCGCAACCGCTCGAACAACTACCTCCTGGACCGCCAGGTGCAGAAGACGGAGAGCTTCACCGGCATCGACGGCATCAACACCCAGGACCGCGCGATCCAGGAGGGCATGGGCGCCATCGTCGATCGCAGCCGCGAGCACCTCGGGCCCGCCGATCGCGCGGTGATCCAGGCCCGCCGCCTGCTGCTGGAGGCGGTACGCGCGGTCGGCGAGGGTGGGACGCCGCGCGGCATCGAGCCCACGTACGCCTCGCTCGCCGCGGCCGAGGCGGTGCTGCCGCTGGGCTCGGACTGGCGCGACGCGGAGCTCCCGGCGGGATCGCAGATCGCCCAGACCGTGTAGCGCGCGTGATCTCGCCGACGGGCCGGGCGCGGCTTGCCGCGCTGCTGCTGTGCACCGGGCTCGCGCTGTCGGGGGCCCGGCCGCCGGCGGCCCGCGCCGACGAGGCGATCTGGGAAGCCCTGCGCGAGCCCGGTGCGGTGGTGGTGCTGCGCCACAGTCATGCGCCCGGCTCCTTCGACCCGCCCGACGCGCGGCTCGACGACTGCTCCACGCAGCGCAACCTCGACGAGGCCGGGCGCGCCCAGGCCCGGCGCACCGGCGAGGCGTTCCGGCAGCACGGGATCACGGTGGGACGCGTGCTGGCCAGCCCGCGCTGCCGGTGCCTGGACACGGCGCGGCTGGCGTTCGGCCGGGTCGAGTCCTGGAACGTCCTGCAGGGAGCGCTGCGCGACACCGAGCTGCGCCGCCGCCTGCTGATTCCCGTGCGGCAGGCCATCACCGAGCACCGGGATGCGCTGCCGCTGGTGCTGGTCACGCACGGCTCGGTCGTGAGCGACTTGACCGGGCTCGACATCAAGATGGGCGCGTTCGTCGTGCTGCGCCGCGGAGCAGACGGCGCGCCCGTGGTGGTCGATCAGCGTTACGTCGAGTGATCGCCGGGCGCCGGTCAGTCGAAGGTCAGCACCGTGCGCGCGACCTCGCCGGCCTTCATCGCCCGGAAGGCCTCGTTGATGTCGCCGAGGCGGCCGCGCTTCGTCACCATCTCGTCGAGCAGCAGGCGGCCCTGACGGTAGAAGTCGAGGTAGCGGGGGATATCGGTGCGGAACTGGTTGCCGCCCATGCGCGAGGTCTGGACCTTGCACTCGGGGCGGATCGCCATCCACGGGAACTCGATCATGGCGTCCGGCGGCAGCACGCCCACGATGGTCGCGGTGCCGCGGATGGCCAGGCTCTCGATGGCCTGGCGGCAGAGCTTGGCGTTGCCCACGGCCTCGAAGGCATGATCGACGCCGGCGCCGCCGGTGAGCGCGCGGATCGCCTTCACCGGATCGTCGCTGGCGCTGTTCACGCCGTGGGTGGCGCCGACCCGCTTCGCCATCTCGAGCTTTCCGTCGAACACGTCGACGCCGATGATCCGGCTGGCCCCGCCGATGCGGGCGCCCTGCACGATGGCCAGGCCGACGCCGCCGCAGCCGAACACGGCCACGGTCTGGCCGGCCTGCATCCCCGAGCTGCGCAGCGCCGCTCCCACACCCGTGAGCACGCCGCAGCCGACGAGCGCGGCGCGATCCAGCGGCAGGTCGTTGTCGATCTTCACCAGCGAGTTCTCGTGCAGCAGCATGTGCTCGGCGTAGCTGCCGATGCCGGCGAACTGGTAGAAGCCCTGGCCCTGCTGGGAGAGGCGCGGCGGCGCCGAGGCCGGGCGGGTGACGAGGCCGCCCACGCAGAGATTGGGATGGCCGCTCAGGCACTGCGCGCAGTTGCCGCAGAAGCCGGACAGACACGCCACCACGTGATCGCCAGGCTTCACCGCCGTCACGTCGGCGCCGACCGCCTCGACGACACCCGCACCCTCGTGGCCGAGCACGAAGGGCCGGTCCAGCGGGTAGCGGCCCAGGCCGTCCACGACGTGGAGGTCGCTGTGGCACACGCCGGTGGCCACCGTGCGCACCAGCACCTCGCGGGTCCCCGGCGTGTCGATCTCGACGGACTCGATGGTGAGCGGCTCGTGCACTTTCCGGAACACCGCGGCCTGCGTCTTCATGGTGCGCTCCTCGACGTCGTGTAGCGGGGCATGACCTCGGTCGCGAACAGCTCGATCGAGCGCATCGCCTGCTCGTGGGTGAGGTCGCCCCACTGGAACGAGCAGACGAAGTAGTTCGCGCCGGTCGCCAGGTACTCGTCCATGTACTCGCACACCGCCGCGGGCGTGCCGGCCAGCGCCACGCCGCCCAGGCGGTTGGGATGCTCGCGGCGCGCCTGCTGATCGAAGCGCTCCAGCTCCGAGTTGATGTCGCGGCGCATCTCGCGCTCGGGCAGGCCGGCCGGGCGATCGCCGACGAAGCCGAACGAGCCATCCTTGGTGGACATGAACTGCGTGAGGTTGCGCTTCTCGGCCTCCAGCCGGCGGGGCGCGGCGAGGTTCCAGCGATACTTCTCCCAGGCCGGCCGGGCTGCCGCCATCGCCTCGGCGTCGGTGTCGGCGACGACCATGTGCACCACCAGGCCGATCATCGGCTCCTGGCCCTGCACGGTGAGCGCCCCCGAGCCCTGGTGCTCCTCCCAGGCCGCGCGGTAGCGCGGCACCGCGACGGCGAGACCGTCGAGCGAGCCCACGATGATCGTGTGCATGCCCTCCATCGCCGCCGTCACCGGGTTGCGCATGTACCAGAGCGGGGGATAGGGCGCCTGGAGCGGCCGCATGTACATGGGCAGCGCGTCGAAGCTGTGGAAGCGGCCGGCGTAGGTGAGCTGCTCGTGGCTCAGCCCTTCCTTGATGATGGCCAGGGTCTCGAGGTAGCGGGCGTAGTTCGTCTCGGAGTCCGCCTCCTGCCCCCAGAAGTACGCCTCCATGACGCCGCCCCGGCCCACGCCGATCTCCAGCCGCCCCTCGCTCAGGTGATCGAGCATGCTGATCTCCTCGATCAGCCGCAGCGGATGGTGCAGCGGCAGCACGTACACGCACGGCCCGAAGCGCAGCCGCCGCGTGCGCTGGGCGACGGCGGCGAGGAACACGTTCTGGGACGGCGCCATGCTGTGGATGGCCGGCGTGTGGTGCTCGGCCAGGTGATAGGCGAAGAAGCCCGCGGAATCCAGGCGCTCGATCTGCAGCAGGCGCTCGCGATAGATCCGGTCCAGGCGGAGGCCGGGCACCGGCTCGATGTGATCGAAGACGCCGAATCGTAGGGCCATGGTGGCGCAGTATAAACCCGTTGCCGGGTGTAGACTCCCCCGCATCGCCGCCGGAAAGGATCACGAGATGAACGTCGGGATCTCCGTACCGTTGCCCGCCTACAACGTCGACGTCGCGTTCATGGCCCGCACCGCCGAGCAGCTCGGCTTCGAGTCGTTCTGGTGCGCCGAGCATCCATTCATCCCGGTGCACACGACGAGCAAGTTCCCGGGCTCGGCGGACGGCGTCATCCCCGAGAGCTACTCGCACTTCATCGATCCGTTCGTGGCGCTGGCCCGGGCCTCGGGCGTGACGCGCACGATGAAGCTCGGCACCGGCATCGTGCTGGTGCCGGAGCGCAACCCGCTGCTGCTCGCCAAGGAGATCTCCACGCTCGATCTCTTCAGCGGCGGGCGCTTCCTCTTCGGCATCGGCGCCGGCTGGCTCCGCGAGGAGACGCAGATCATGGGCGGCGACTTCGATCACCGGTGGAGCCAGGTGCGGGAGTCGATCCTGGCGATGAAGGAGCTGTGGACGAAGGTGGAAGCCGAGTTCCACGGCCGCTTCTACGACTTTCCGCTCGTGAAGTCCTATCCCAAGCCCGCCCAGAAGCCGCATCCGCCGGTGATCCTCGGCGGCCACGCGAAGTCCGTGCTCGAGCGCGTGGTGGCCTGGGGGGACGGCTGGCTGCCGAATCGCATCACGCCGGCCGAGCTCGTCGAGAGCCGGCGCACGCTCGATCGTCTTGCCAAGGACGCCGGTCGCAACCCGTCATCGATCACGATCTCCGTCCACGGCCAGCCGGCCGATCGCGAGCTGATCCGGCGCTTCCACGACGCCGGCGCCACCCGCGTGATCGTGCGGCCCCCGGTGGTGAAGACGGAAGCCGAGATGGGCGCGGAGCTGACGAAGATCGCGGAGGCGGTGCTGCGGTAGGTCAGCCGGCGACGACGGCGCTGATCGCCGGCAAGCCCTTGGCGGTCAGCGTCCAGTGCTGGCCGGCGTCGGTCGAGCGATAGACGCAGCCGTCGCTCGTTCCGACGACCACCAGCGAGCCGATGGCGGCCAGGCAGCCGGTGTCGATGTTGTCGTCGAACCACTTCGGCAGCCCACTCTCGCAGCGCTCGAAGCGGGTGGCGCCCTCGAGCGGCCGACGATAGAGCGCCGAGCGGCGTCCATGGAACCCGGCCGATGCCGAGATGACCACGTGCTCGCCGGCCACCGCGACCGCGCGCAGATAGTGCGCGTGCAGGCCCGCCGTCGCGAACTGGTAGGTGTCGCCGCCGTCGCGACTGAGTCCGAAGCCCTCCGCGGTCGCCAGGAGCACCGTGCGGGCGTGCTCGGGATGCGCGAGCACCTGATGGACGTCGACCTCGATGTCGACCGTGGGCGTCCACGACGCGCCATCCTCGCGCGAGCGCACGACGCCGCCGACGTGGACGTTGACGTGGACCGCGCCGTCGCGCGTCACCGCGATCGAGCGCACGTCGGCCGGATCACCCCACGGCTGATACCAGGCCTCGCGCCCCTCGGCCCTCTCGAACGATTCCAGGCGCGCCAGCCGATCGCCGGCCAGGCGGAACAGGTGAGCCTGCTCCGTGCCGACCAGCGGGCCCGCCGCCGTCGTGGCCACGCACGTCCCCGGCAGGCCATCGATCGTCGCCCGCAAGGTCCACGCCTCGTCGCCGGACCACAGCGTGCCACCGTCGACGATCGCCCACGTGCGATCCGCCTCGTGGGCCAGCGCCGTGATCGCGCGGCCGGCGAGCGGCTCGATCGGGTGCACGTCGTCGCCGGCCAGTCGCCAGAGTCCCGCGGCCGTCCCGATCAGGATGTTCGACGCCATGCTCGAATGATACGCTCGGGCGCCAGAGCCTCATGAGGACGCCATGAAGACCGACCTGTTGCTGATCCCGATGAGCGCGCGCTGGACCGACATGCGCGCCGCCGCGCTCGCGGCCGAGGATGCGGGCTTCGACGGCCTGTGGACCTGGGATCACCTGCGCGATCCCGAGGGCGAGGGCGGCGCCGGCGTGCCGGAGGCGTGGACCACGTTGACGGCGCTGGCCGCGATCACGAAGCGGTTGATGCTGGGGCCGCTGGTCCTCAACGTCGCCAACCGTCATCCCGGCGTGCTGGCGAACATGGCCGCGACTTTCCAGGCCGTATCGGGCGGACGCCTGCTGCTGGGGCTCGGCGCTGGTGGCAGCCGGCGCACGCCGTACGCGATGGAGCAGGCCGCGATCGGCCAGACCGTCGAGCGCGACGGCGTGCGCGCGCAGCGCGTGGTCGACGCCATCGCGCTGATGCGCAGGCTCTGGTCGGGCGCGGACGGATTCCTGCGCCCGGACCCGCCGCCGCCGATCGTGGTCGGTGGCTTCGGACCCCGCATGGCGGGCATCGCCGGCCGCCACGGCGATGGATTCAACACGCAGGCCTTCCATCCACAGCTCGGCGACCTGGTGAAGATCGCGCGTGACGCGCACGCCGCATCGGGGCGCGATCCCGGGCACTTCATCGTCACGGTCTTCGCCGGGCTCGAGGAGCGCTGGGTCCGCCCCGACACGCGCGCCCGCGAGATGCTGGAGCGCGTCGGGGTGGATCGACTGATCCTGCTCGCGAGCCCGCCCTACGATCCCCAGGAGATCGGCACGCTGGGGCGATTGCTGCCGCGCTGATATGTCATCGTCCTGACGCGCCTGTCACCTGCGGGTGTCCGGCGGCCGGGCCGCCGGCCATAAGTTCTCGACTTCACGACCCTCCGCACTCCTGGCACCGGGCGTGCTCGTCCCGTCCCGCTCCCACGCGGCAACCCTCACGACGGGTGTGGACGGCCGCCCCGGGAGCCAGACCAGAGGAGGGGCGAGATGACCGCAGGAACGAAGGCAGCGCGGTTGATCATCGGACCGCTCGCGATCGTGCTCGTGCTCGGCGGCTGCGCCGGACGCTCGTGGAAGTTCTGGGAGTCCAAGGCGATGCAGACGCCGCCCGAGCGCCCGATCGCGACGGTGGCTGCCGAGGATCCCGCGCCGGCGCCCACGCCGGCCGTATCGGCCACGCCAACCGCCCAGCCCGTCGTGGCCTCGACGACGCCGGCCGCTCGCAGCTTCGTGGAGATGCCGACGCTCGGTGACGTGCACTTCCGCACGGGCCTGGTGACGGTGGGCAGGACGGACGGGCAGGCGCTCGACAGCGTGGCCCGCTGGCTGAAGGACAACCCGAGCGCGGTCGTGCGCATCGAGGGTCACACCGACGACCTCGGCACGCCGGTCGAGAACCTGGCCGTCGGTCAGAAGCGCGCGGCGTCGACGATGAAGTACCTCATCGACAAGGGTGTGAGCGCCGACCGCATCTCGATCGTGTCGTACGGTGCCGATCGTCCGCTCTGCACCGAGAAGAACGACACCTGCCGCGCCCGCAACCGCCGGGTGCACTTCCTCGTCTCGCAGCAGCACTGAGTCGAAGATCCGGTGGCGGCGGATCGCGCCGCCACCGGGTCGCGCTAGCTAGCGCCCCGGCGATTCCGCGAGGGCGTGCGCGAAACGCTCGGCGATCTGGGGACCGGAGTAGGGCGGCAGCGGTGCCGGCCGGGCCGGCCGCTCGCTCGCCGTGGCCACGATGAGACGTGCGCCGCCCTGCACCAGCCACCGATCGACGGCCTTGCCGAGATCCTCCACGCTCTGTACCCGCTCGGATGACAGGCCACAGGCGACCGCGACCGCGGCCAGATCGGTGCTCACCGACGTGGCGGTGGGCTGGTGACCGGTGGCGCCGTGCGCGCCGTTGTCGATCACGAGGTGCAGGTAGTTCGCCGGCGCGTAGCGTCCCTCGGTCGCCAGGCTCCCCAGGTTGTAGAGCAGCGCGCCGTCGCCGTTGATCACCACCACGCGCTCGCGCCGAGAGAGCGCCAGTCCCAGGCCGATGGAAGGCGCCAGGCCGAACGAGCCGAGCATGTAGAAGTTCCGCGGCCGATCGTTCAGCTGGCAGGCCTCGAAGCTGGCGTCGGCGATGTTGCAGACGACGATGACGTCGTCGGGGACGGCGGCCAGCACGGCGGCGATCGCCTCCGGGCGATTCACAGCCCGCTCCAGAACGTCTTCTTGCCGAGGAACGCCACGCTGGTGCGATCGCGGCAGTGGGCCGCCAGCTCGCGCTCGAAGCGCGGCAGGTCGGCCGGTGTGTCGAGCTCGACGACGCGGATCCCGAGCAGCTCCAGCAGCCGGCTCGTCCGGGCCCCCATCGGCACCTGGGCGGGAACTCGCTCGAGCTCGTCGCCCCGATGGCTGACGACGAGGCAGAGCGGCAGGCCGTAGTACACGTTCAGCGAGCAGTAGGCGTTGACCATGTTGCCGAGCCCGGAGTTCTGCAGGAGCATCACCGCGCCGCGCCCCGCCAGCGCGGCCCCCACGGCGATGCCGAGCCCCTCCTCCTCGCGGCTCGGGTACAGCACGGCGAAGCGCGCGTCCTGCTCGGCCTCGACGATGAGCCGGGCGATGTACTTGCACGGGACGGTGATCGCGAGATCGATCCCGTGATGCGCCAGCGCGTCGAGCATGGTGGTCTCGACGGCACGCTGCGGACTCGGCGCCGGCGTGGCGCCGGCGATCGCGGTGTCGTCGAGATTGCGGGTCGTCATGGCGCGCGGAGTCTAGCACCGTCCACCACGACGTGTCGGTGTCGCCGCGTGTCGGGGAAACCCCGACACGCGCGATCAGCGCGCGGCGGGACGGTTGCGCCGGACGGCCTCGGGGTTGGTCGAGTCCGCGCCCATGTAGATGCCCTTCTCCCACGTTCGCTTGAGCGGATCGCGCACCGTGAGGCGCATGCGCCCGATGCCGTGGATCTCGAAGTCGACCACCTCGCCGTCCTGCAGCGGCCCCAGCCCCTCGTGGTTGGTGCCGCACGCGATGAGGTCGCCGGAGTTCAGGGTCATGATCCCGGTGGCGAACTCGACGAGCTCGGGCACCAGGTGCTCCATGTCGTCGGTGTTGTAGTTGTGGCGGAGCTGACCGTCGACCCAGAACTGGACGTGGACGTCGTTGGGGTTGGCGATCTCGTCGAGCGTGGTGATGCAGGGCCCGATGGGCGCGAAGGTGTCGAACGACTTGCCGAGCCAGCTCCCGGCCTTCCACGTGCGGCGGCCCTCGCCGCGCGCCGAGACGTCGATCATGCCGGTGTAGCCGAAGACGGCGCGCTTCCAGTCGGCCTGCTTCACACCCTTGGCGGGGCCCTTGACGACGAGGGCCAGCTCGGCCTCGTGCATGAAGATCCACGGCTCGGTCATCTCCGGCAGCACGATCGTGTCGCCGGGACCGATCACCGCGTCGGGGTTCTTGAGGAACATGTTCAGTGCGCGCGCCTCCAGGGCCCCGTGCTCCCAGTAGTTGGCGATGCAGGCCAGGATCTTGCCGGGGCGGGGCAGCGGCGCGCGCAGCCGCACCTCGGCCAGCGGCCGCGCCGTCCCGTCGCGGGCGAGACGCTCGAGCGCCGGCCGCAGCGAGTCGAAGCCGTCGATGATCGCCTGCATCGTGAGCTGGGGTGTGTGGCCGGCCGGTACCGCGCTGGCGACATCGACGACGCCGCGCTCGGTCAGGACCCCGGGACGGATCTCGCGGCTGGGCGTCGCCTCGAAGAGCACGAGTTTCACGGAAGACCTCCTGATTCGCGGGCCGCTCAGGCCCGGCGGGCGCGGTCGATCTCGTCGAGGGTGTAGCGGAAGGCGCGGAAGACCCAGTTGTTGAGCCCGGGCCGTCCGGTCTCGAAGAAGAAGTGCGGGTTGACGAACTCCCAGACCACCTGACCGTCGGCGGTGACCTCGAAGATGCGCCCGTCGCAGCCCTCGCAGATGAGGGTGTTGCCGCTGGGCAGGCGCTGGGCGCCCGAGATGTACGGGCTGAAGAAGTCGAACAGCGACTGGTCGTGATACTCCCACACGATCGTGCTGGTGCGCGGATCGACCTCGATCACCCGCGAGTACGGCGCGGGGTGATCGCGGCGGTGCGGGCCGTTGTCGAAGATGAGTAGATTGCCGCCGGGCAGCGGGCGCGGATCGTGCTGCTGGGCCAGCGGCGGGCTGCCGAGCTTCCAGCTGATCGCGCCGGTGCGCCGCTCGACGATCGCCACCGTGGAGATGTTGCGGAAGCTGATCACGAGGTTGCCGTCGGGCAGCTCGGCCACGGTGTTGGCGTGCGTCCACTCCTCGCGATGGTCCGGGGGCGTGATCGTCTCGGTCTCGAAGTCGAGATGCTCCCAGCTCCGCCACTCCCAGACGATCTCGCCCCGCGTGGTCACCTCGACCAGGTAGTCGGCGTAGATCACCCCGTCGAGCTCGGTGCCGGGCTGCCCGCCCTTCACGCGGGAGCGCAGCTCGGCGGGTAGGGGGCGCAGGCAGAGCAGGATGACGTTGCCGTTCCCGAGCTTGCGCGCATCGTGGTGGTGGTCGGGGTGACGGATCTCCCAGACGACCTTGCCCTGCCAGTCGACCTCCATCGCCGCGCCGGCCTTGAAGCGCTCCCAGGCCGCGAAGCGCTTCACGCCGTCCTCGACCTTCCCCGAGTAGAAGAGGTGTCCGTTGTCGAGGAGATAGCCGTAGGCCCCGGGGCGATGGGGCAGCCGCCAGGTGTGAGCGACGGCGCCGTCCATGTCGATCAGGTAGACCGTCCCGTCACCGAACATCGGCGCAAAGAGCGTGAAGCCGGGCTGCGCGCGCGCCGGATCGTGCGCGATGAGGCCGGTGCGCGTGCGGCGCACGCGCTGCTGGTCGATGGTCGAGGCTGATGTCATCGGGCGCGATACTGCCCCGCCACGCTGGCACCGTCAAGGCACGCGCCGCGCATTGACGCTCGGCACCGTGGCCGAGCTGGCGGGCGCGATGACCCCGCCAGCCCCGCCCTAGCGCCCGCTACTTCTTCTCCCGCGCCACCGCCTCGTCGGCCTTCTTGAAATCGGCGTCCGTGAACCCGTAGAGGTGCGCCCCGCCCATGAAGATCTGCGCGGCGATGCTTCGCGGCACGTTCTTCATGAGGTTCTCGGCGACGTGCGGGAAGTTCGAGTCGAAGTGCGGGTAGTCGGTGGAGATGCACATGCGGTCAGCGCCGATGAGCCCGGCCGTGGCCTCGATCTCCGGCTCGCTACCCTCGACGGCCGCCCAGCAGTTGCGGCGGAAGTACTCCCGCGGCGTCAGCGCCAGGTACGGCGCGTGGGTGTCGCGGTACTGCGGATAGTCCCACTCGATGCGCGAGAGCAGCCCCGGCACCCAGGAGTTCTGCGCCTCCAGGAAGCCCACCCGCAGCTTGGGATGGAACTCGAAGACGCCGCCGATGATCATGGCGATCATCGCCTGCTGCATCTCGATCCAGTGGCTGGCCACGTGACGGTAGAAGCGATTCTCGCCGTAGAGCAGGTTGTGATACGAGTAGTGCGCGCCGGTCCCCTCGTGGAAGCCCCACGTCACGTTCAGGTCCTCGTGCACCGTGTAGAGCGGATCCCAGTAGTTGGAGTGCCAGTAGTGGCCGTTCACGAGGTTGGGCCGGATGAACGAGCCGACCGCGCCCAGCTCGCGCACGCAGCGCACCAGCTCGCGACAGGCCAGGTGCACGTCATGCATCGGCAGCATCGCCACCCACTTGAGCCGCTCCGGGCTGAAGCGCGTGAACTCGGCGATCCAGTCGTTGTAGGCCTGGCAGATCGCCAGGGACAGCTCGGGGTCCATGTCGTTGCGGCCGAGCAAGGAGAGGCCGTTGGTCGGATAGAGGACCGCGATGTCCACGCCCTCGATGGCCATGCCCATCACCTGGGCCTCGGCGTCGTACCCGCGCTTGATCGCGAAATCCAGCCGTCCGGTGTCGGCCAGCCGCGAGCCCGACAGCGGCTGCGTGCTCTGGGTGGCGCCGGGCCGTGACCGCTTGCGGTGCTGCTGCATGTCGGCGTCGCCCGTCCCCGGCAGACCATCGATGATGATCTGCGCGGAGGTGGCGCGCCTGGCCTTGCCGTCGCCCCCGATCGGCCCGAGCACGCGGTGCTTGAACTTGGGGTCGAGGTACCGCTCGAAGAGATCGGGCGGCTCCATGATGTGCATGTCCGAGTCGACGAACCGAAGGCCATCCTTCATGGCACGCTCCTCTGCGTTGAGAACCGGTTGCGGTCAGGCGCCTCCGACGTAACGGCTGACGTGGTACGGCACGTGGGCGAGGCCAGGACAGAAGCGGTTGACGATGGGAGCCAGCCGCTCGTAGAGCGCCTGGCCCGGCGCGTTGACCTCGACGAGCCGGCGGCGCGCCGTCTCGGCGTCGCGCGACAGGGCGGAGAGATCGACCGTGGTGACACGACGGTGTTCGACGATCATCCGGCCGCCGATCATCACGTGGGTCACCGCCGAGCCGTCCTCGGTGTGGACGAGCTGGTTGGTGGGATCGTTCAGCGGGATCCAGTTGGGGCTCGTGAGATCGAGGAAGACGATGTCGGCCTTGTAGCCCGGCGCCAGGCGGCCGATGCGGCCCTCGAAGCCGAGCGCCCGCGCGCTCCCCTCGGTGGCGGCCAGCGCGACCTCCTCCGTCGTCACCCAGCGCTCGGTGTCGGGCGTGCGGCCCTTGGAGACGAGCGAGGCCAGCCGCATCGCCTCGTACACGTTCAGGTTGTCCGAGCAGTTGGCGCCGTCGGTGCCGATGCCCACGTTGACCCTTCGCTCCAGCATCGACTTCATGTCGCCCAGACCGTTGCCCAGGCGGAGGTTGCTGCCGGGGTTGTGGGCGATGGACGCACCGTGATCGCCCAGGCGCTTCATGTCGTCGAGATCGAGCCACACGCCGTGGGCGACGGTGAAGTTCGGGCCGAGCGCGCCCAGATCGTCGAGGTGCGCCGTGAGCGTCTTGCCGTAGCGCTGCAGCCCCACGATCGCCTGGACCTTGGACTCCGCCACGTGGCTGTGCAGTCCCACGCCGTGCTCCTTGGCGAGGTCGGCGCAGGCGCGGATGAACTCGTCCGAACAGTGATGCGGGATCGTCGGCGCGACGGCCAGGCGCACGCGATCGCGGTCGTGGGTCCAGCCCTTCAGCGCCGCGCGCATGCCGGCGATGCTGGCCGGCCACGGCGAGGGCTGCTGCCTGGCCACCTCGGCGCGCAGCTCCGGTGTCAGCACGTCGAGCAGGCCGGGGATCGCCTCGTAGAACGTGCGATCGGCCACCATCGGCGCGATCACGGCCCGCATGCCGACGTCGGCGTAGGCGCGGCCGATCGCGTCGGTGCCCTCCAGCGAGGGCGCGGGAAATTCCAGCGGCAGGTCGTAGGCGGCCGTGCAGCCCTTGAGGAGCATCTCGACGGCGCCGATCTTCGCGCTGAGGTAGCGCTCCTCGTGCGTGCGCCCGCCGCTGATCCAGGGGCCGGCGGTGAGCAGCAGCTCGAGCGTCCAGCGATCGCCCATGCCCTTGGCGAGATTGCCGTGGGCGTGCATGTGGGCGTTGATCAGGCCCGGCTGCAGCATCAGGCCGCGCGCGTCGAGCACCGTGGCGCCCTCGGGCCCGGCCAGGCCCGGTGCGCCGATCGCGGCGATCGTGTCGCCGGTGACGAGCACGTCGGCGGGGCTGGCCCGGTGAGCGCGGATGTCGAGCAGCAGGCCGCCGCGGATGATCGTCGCCGGGCCGGTCGAGGTCGTCATGGGCCGTCCTTCACCTGCGGGGTCGTCGTGGTTGTGGCAGTATACGCGAGCCGTCATGCGCATCGGGTTCCATCTCACCCCGTTCTGGAGCCCGACCGATCGCCCGCCGACCCGCATCATCGACGAGGCCATCCAGGTCGTGGCCGCCGCCTCGGGCATGGGCTTCGAGTGGGTCTCGATCGGCCAGCACTGGCTCTCGCATCCCACGGTGTGGCCCCAGCCGTTCCCGATGCTCGGGCGCCTGGCGCCGGAGACGGGGACGATGCGGCTCAAGACCTCGGTGCTGCTGCTGCCGATCCTCAACGCGATCGAGGTCGCCGAGAGCGTGGCGACACTCGATCACATCAGCCACGGCCGGCTCGACGTCGGTGTCGCCATCGGCTATCGCGAGCTGGAGCTCGCCGCCGCGGGCCTGGCCCGCGCCGATCGCGTCGTCCGGCTCACCGAGGCCATCGAGCTGATGAAGCGGCTGTGGCGTGGCGAGACCGTCACCGTGAAGGGCCGCGACGGCCGCGCCGAGAGCGGGCGTCTCGGCTTCGGGCCCTTGCAGCAGCCGCACCCGCCGCTGGAGATGGGAGCGCAGAGCGAGGGCGCGACGCGACGAGCCGCCCGGCTCACCGACGGCGTCTTCTTCGGTCCGCAGCTCGGCTGGGCCGACGTGGCCCGCTTCGGTGCGGTCTTTCGCGAGGAGCGCACCGCGGCGGGCGCGGCGACGCCCGGCTACGTCGGCGCTTCCCGCAGCCTGATCGTCGGCCCCAGCAAGGAAGCCGCGGCCGCCGGCGCGCGCGCATATCTCGAGAAGACGTTCACCATGTACCGCACCTGGCGGATGCAGGAGCCGACGATGGGCCGCCTGCAGCTCGGCTTCGAGACGAGCCTGGACGACTGGACGATCCACGGCTCGCCGCGCGACTGCGTCGAGACGATCGAGCGCGCGCGGTCGCTCGGCGTCGAGCGCATCGGCTTCACCATCTACAGCCTGCCCGCCGACGTGCGCGCGCGGATCGACCATCTGCAGATGATCGCCGACGACATCGTCAGGCCGGTGCGAACCAGGAGGACACCATGAAGCGCAAGAACATCCAGCCGGACGCGCTGGCCACGCGCGTCGTCAATGGTCACACGCTCTACTCGCACGTGGTCGTCATCGAGGCCAAGAAGACGATCTTCGTCTCCGGCCAGCTCGCCCGCGACGGCAAGGGCGAGGTGGTGGGCAAGGGCGACATGCGTGCCCAGATCCGCCAGACCGGGGAGAACATCAAGGCCGCGCTGGCCGCGGCCGGTGCGACCCTGAACGACATCGTCAAGACCAACACCTACGTGACGAGCATCGAGGAGTTCTTCAGGCACACCGATGTGCGCATGGAGTACTTCGGGGCGATGCCGACGAGCACCACGATCGAGGTCAGCAAGCTCGCCCACCCCGACCTGATGGTCGAGATCGAGGTCATTGCGATGGTCGACTGAGCCGGCCCGGTGCGGGAGGCGGGTAAGCCCGCGTCGCCGCGTTGTTTCCCCGATCGCAACCTCGCTGGCCCGCCGCAAGCATGCAGAGGCGACCATGGAACCCACGCGGGGCGTCATGACGCCGGAGGACGAGCGGCTCGAGCGGTTCCTCGAATGGCGCCGGGCGACCGGGCGGGAGCGGCCCAGACGCCGGCGCTGGGTCCTCTATGCAGCCGCCCCCGCGCTGCTCGGTGGCGCGGCCGCGGTCGTCGTCCTGGCCCCGTCCTGGATGTCCGCGTTCCAGGCCTCGGCGCAGGGCCTCTGGGCCCAGGCCCGCAAGCTCGAGGACCTCTGGCCTCGCGGCGCGCCAGTGGTCGCGGAGCGGCCCGCACCAGATACGGCGGTCAGCCGCCGGGTGGTGGAGGAGCCGGCCTCAGCACCTGCGCCGGCTTCCGCGCCCGCGCCGGCTTCCGCGCCCGCGCCGGCTTCCGCGCCCGCGCCGGCTTCCGCGCCCGCGCCGGCCTCTTCGCCTGCGCCTGCCGTCGCCGCTGCGCCGGCCGACGCGGCCGCGCCGGCCGAGCCGTCGATCTCCCTTCCGCCGCGGACCCCTTCCGCCGAGAGCCGCAGGCCTCAGGCGTCGTCCCGCGCACCGGAGCGGGCGCGTGTGGCAACGCGTGCGAGCGAGCCGGAGCGCATGAGCGTGCCGGAGGCCGCGAGCGTGGCGGACCCTCTCGAGGAGCGCGAGGCGCTCTGGGGCTCGCGGACGGCGAACGAGGTGCTGGCGACGCTCGAGCGCCGGCCGCCGCCAGCGCGCGGGGGCGGCGCCGAGTCGCCGGCTGCCTCGCCATTGTCCGAGCCCGCGCAGGCGGCCGCGCCAGCGACGCTGATGCCGCAGGAGGTCACCGACGCTCAGCCCACCCTGCCCGCGAGGCCGGAGCTGCCCGCTGCTCCGCGCGTCAGCCCGCCGGCCGCCGTCACCTCGCCGGACCTGCCGCGGTCGCTCCCGACACCGCC
>Ga0310811_10005389_pt1 | contig 16178 bp, 12 predicted proteins | sample YCmetagenome_FD_207642 | JGI IMG/M metagenome (GOLD analysis project Ga0310811, IMG submission 207642) | Soil microbial communities from experimental microcosm in Duke University, North Carolina, United States - YC | ecosystem: Engineered > Artificial ecosystem > Soil microcosm > Unclassified ...
GAAGTCGGGGTATCCGGTCAAGCTCGATCGCGTGGAACCGCACTATCTGTGGGGGCAGGTGCACGTCGAATACGTGTGGTCGACGTGGGACCGCGTTGACGCGGCGCATCTGCCGGGCGCCTCGTTTCGCACGGTGGATGGCGAGACCGAGATCGCGCGCGTCTTTGGCGTTAGGCGCAGGGTGCCGCACGACAGCGCGCCATCGCTGACGCTGCCGGCGCGCGACGCCGCAATGGCACCTGCGGTAGCGGCGTTTCTCGCGCCGAGCCGGCCGGACACTGCGCGCGTGAACGACAACGTCTTCGTCCTTCGCAACGGCGGGTACGGCGAAGTCGTTGCGCTGGATCGCGACACCGTGTTCGTGTTCGACGCGACGCAGGGCGAGGAGCGTGTTCGCCAGGACTCGGCGTGGATCGCGACGTTGTTTCCGGGTCATCATCCGATCGTGCTCGTGGTGACCGACCTCGCGTGGCCGCACGTGGCCGGCGTGCGCGCATGGGTCGCGCGCGGCGCCACGGTCGTCGGGCATCGCGCCGCGAAGAGTTTTCTCGAGCGTGTGGTGAATCGCCGCTGGACGCTGGCCCCGGATCTGTTGGAGCGCCGGCGCGCGCAGGCACCGTTCCGGTTCCGCGCGGTTGGTGACTCGGTGTCCCTCGCCGGCGGCGACATTGTCGTGTTCCCGATCGATGGCGTCGCGAGCGAGGTGGCACTGGCCGCGTTCATTCGGCCGCCCAAGTTTCTGTGGGCGAGCGATTACGTGCAGGCGCTCGACGCACCGACCCAGTACGTGGACGAAGTGGCGGCCGCCGTTAGGCGCATGGGCATCTCACCCGCTGTGGTTGCGGCCGAGCACGTGAAGCTCGCCCAATGGAGCCGCGTGACGGCGCTGGCAGAGCCCGCCGCGGATCCCTGAGCACTGCGCGTCGTGGACCTCGAGCGCGCCACGTGGTGTACCGCGGTAATGCTATTCACATTGAAATCCGCGGTGCGCCTCGCTGCAGGCGCGCTCGTGCTCGGCGCATTGGTCGCGTGCTCGCAGTCGAGTATGTCGCCCAATGAGCCATCCGTGGCTGGAGTGTGGTCGCTGGACTCCGCGTCCATCGTCTCGCCGCGGACGATGAATTTGTCGCAGCACGACGACGCTCTCTCGGGCACCGGATCGGCCATGGGCGTCGACGTGCCGATGCCGGTCGACATTAGCGGGCGTTTCAGTCCGCCCACCGCCGCAAGCCCGCCGCTCGTCTCGCTCATCTTCGCGTTCAAGAACGGCGGCGGGATCACCGGCCAGTTCACCGGGACGCTCACGAGGCCAAATCACATTCAGGGCACGGTTATCTTCTACGGCATCACGAACACGCCGCAGACGGCGACTGCATCGTACACACGGCGCTGACCGCGGCTGTCTACTCCGCGTTGCCTCGAACGAAAGACGGCCGAGTGGATGACCCGTGGCCTTTCGTGTGGACGGTGCACCCTCGGAACCTGACCGCGATTGCCTTTTACGAGCGGCTCGGTGCAACATTCAGCGACGACATGTTGGTGACCTGGCCGACCGACTAGCCGCCTCCGGGGCGCGTTCGGCTGCCTAACGCAAACCCGCCGCCGATGACCGCCCACATACTCGGTGTCCTCGCGCTGTTCGCCGTGTCCCTGCTTCTCGGTGCCACGTGGTACGAGGCCGTGGTCATGGCACCCAACTACGAGCGGGACGTGCCGGCATCGATCGTTCTCGCCCGCCAGTTTCTCGCGCGGACGACGCCGGCGCGCTTCTTCCGCGCCGTCGCACCAGCCGCACAGCTCCTTGCACTCCTCACCCTGATATTTGATTGGCACAAGCCGGGCGACACGGCGTTCTTCGTTGGGTTCGCGGCGCTGATCGTAGCCGACATCATCACGTACACGTTTCACTATCCGCGTCTCGCGATCATGTTCAAGTCGGCCGAGGCGCAGGACGCGGCTGTGCTGCGGCGGGCGGCACGCGAATGGGCTGTCGGGAATTGGGTGCGGGGCGTGCTGCTCGTCGTGGTGTTCTTCGCGTTCCTGGCGGGCACCGTGCATCTCGCGTCGCACCTGCGCGCCTAACGAAAGCGACGAGGGGGGACCATGATCGGACGCACCTGGCACGGCCGCGTTCCGGCCAAGAAGGCCGACGCGTACTATACCTATCTGCAGCGCACCGGCTTGTCCGACTACGTGAAGACGCCGGGCAACCGCGGCGTCTACGTGCTCCGCCGCGACGACGGCGACGTGACGCACTTTCTGCTGCTCACTTTCTGGGACTCGCTCGACGCCATCCGCGCGTTCGCCGGAGCCGACTACGAACGGGCGCGGTACTACGCCGAAGACGACGAGTTTCTGCTGGAGCGCGAGCCGTTTGTCAGCCACTACGACGTGCTCGGCACCCACGGCGCGCCGGCTGCCTAACGAGCAGCCGGCCGGCACCGTGATACCGCGCTCTGCCTAACTGGCGCGCGGATTCCCGCACGACGCGTACACCGCATTGTACGCGTTGAGCTCCTGGCCCAAGGTGGGCGTGGCCCGGAACTTCGCCGGGAACGCTTTCGCGACACAGTCGCTGAACCGGTCCGCCTGCGCCTGCGTCAGCATCTTCGTCATCACTTGCTGCTGCAAACTGCCCTCGGCTTGCTTGTGCGCCCACGCCCGGAGGCGCGCATCGTCCAGGCATTCCGTGCAGTCCAGCTTGTATTGAATGCCGATCGCGAGATCGTGCACGGGCGGACGCCGCGCGCCGTCATGGTCGCGAATCATTTCTTCCGGGTGCGCCAGCCGATGGTGGAGCACGGCCTGCGCGAAGCAATCACAGTCGAAGAGTCCCGCGTAATTCTGATCGCAATATGCCTTACTCTGCGGGACCTCGGCCTGAAACGCCGAGCGATCGGCATCGGTGATGGTCGCCGGCGGCTTGGGTGCGCTCGTCGTCGCCGACGCGGTCGTCGCCGGAGTCGACGCCGGTACAGTGAGCGCGGGCGCGCCGCCGTAGGTCCACTGCAGCTGGTTCACCTGCTGGTGGAACGTGTTCGTGATGTTGTCGATGAACCTGGTGCGCGTCGAGTCGGCAAGCGCGACGCTGGGGTATGGCCCCTGGCACGATTGGTACGGCAGCGCCGTGATGCCGTAGGTCGACGTCATCACCTGGTTCCACGCGGGATTCACCTTGGGTGCGTCCGCCTGCTGGACGTTGAACACACGGCTCACGTACGCGACGCGCTTCGTGAAATCACGCGTCATGCACACGTACGGCCCGGCGCCCTGGGCAGCCAAGTTCGCGGCAGCGAGCAGTGTGAACGAGAGTGCGGCGACAGCGCCCGTCGGTAACACGCGGCGACGCATGGTTCCTCCTCGACTCGGTTGTTGGGAGCGATACGCGAGAGTATGGCTGAGCCCGTGTGGTTGGGCAAGGCATCGCGGCACCGGTAGACAGCGCCGGCCGGGCGGATACATTCTTAGCGGACTCGTCCTTACTGCCCGGTTGCGACCAGAGCCGCGGGTCACCGCTCAGACTCGATGACGGCGCAGCGGCGGTACGTTAGGCAATCGCACCACTCATACGAGGAACTCCGGTGACCGACGACCGCGGGCTGCTGCGCGCAGCCGTTCTCGCTCTGGGACTCACACTCGGCGGCTTTCTCGCCGGCAATGGATTCGCGCGCGCCCGGGCGTCCGACCGCTTCGTGACCGTCAAAGGCGTGGCCGAGCGCGAAGTGAAGGCCGATCTGGCGATCTGGCCGCTGCGCGTGGTGGGCGCGGACAACGACCTGGCGGCGGCGAACACCAAGGTCGCCACGAGCGTCGCCGGCGTTAGGCAATTCCTCGTGCGCCACGGCATCGACACCAGTCAGATCCAGCTCGCCGACTTTTCCGTCGCCGACGCCGAGGCCAACCAGTACGCGCCCGAGCGGCGGCCGGCGAACCGGTACCTCGTCCAGCAGATGGTGTTGGTGCGCTCGACGCACCCGGACGAAGTGTTGAAGGCGAGCCAGCAGATCAGCGAGCTGGCGTCGATCGGTGTCGTGGTATCCGGCGGCTCGGGGTACGGGAGCGGCGACAACGGCCCGACGTTCGTGTTCACGGCCCTCAACGCGCTCAAGCCGGCCATGATCGCCGACGCGACCGCGCGCGCTCGCGAAGCCGCCGACCAGTTCGCGCGCGACTCGCACAGCGCGGTGGGCGGGATCCGGCAAGCGTATCAGGGCGTGTTCGAGATCCTGCCGCGGGATCAGGCGCCCGGCATTTCGGAGTCGAGTCAAATCGCCAAGGTGGTGCGCGTGGTGTCGACGATCGACTACTACTTGAAGTAGTCGAGGTCGAGGCCGCGTTCCTTGTTAGTATGTCCAGTCGTCGATAGATTGGCATGTCGTAGTACTATTTCTCTATCGATCGAGGTTGTGGTGGACACGGTGACGATCTCGCCAAAATTCCAGGTGGTGATTCCGCGGGACATCCGGGAACGGCTCGGCCTCGAGCCTGGCCAACAGGTACGCGCCCTCGCGTACGAAAATCGGATCGAATTCATCCCCGTGCGACCGCTCAAACACATGCGCGGATTTCTGCGCGGTATCGATACCATGGTACGCCGCGACCGCGACCGCGTGTGATCGCGCCGGCCAAGCGGACCACGCCCAACGTGGTCGACTCATCGGCATGGCTCGCGTATTTCGCCGACGAACCCGGCGCCGCCCACTTCGCGGCCGCCATCGAGGCGGTCGATCGCCTGGTGGTCCCTGCGGTGTGCCTGCTCGAGGTCTTCAAGGTCGTGCTGAAGCAGCGCGGGGAAAGCGACGCGCTCCAAGCCGTCGCTCTCATGCAGCAAGGCACAGTCGTCGACCTCGACGCAACGCTGGCCATCGAGGCAGCATCGATCGGTGTCGCGCACAAACTACCTTTGGCCGACAGCATCGTGTACGCCACGGCGCTGGCCGCGGGCGCCGTCGTGTGGACGCAGGATGACGACTTCGACGGCCTTCCAGGCGTCGAGTACTTCCCGAAATTGGGCCGCAAGTAGCGCTTCTCCGTACGCGAAACGCTGGCGACGCCCGCCGCGCGACCGTAATTTTTTCGGGACCCTCCTCCGCGAACACCGCACCCCACGATGGACCTGCGGGACCAGCTCCAAGACACGCTGCGCACCACCCATACGCTCGACCGCGAGCTCGGAGGCGGTGGTATGTCGCGCGTGTTCGTCGCGAACGAGCTGCGCCTCAACCGACAGGTGGTGGTGAAAGTTCTCGCGCCCGAGTTGATGCAGGGACTCTCCGCGGATCGATTCGAGCGCGAGATCCTGTTGGCCGCGTCGCTGCAGCAAGCGAACATCGTTCCGGTCCTGAGCGCGGGCGACAGCGCCGGCGCGCCGTACTTCACCATGCCGTACGTGGAGGGACAGAGCCTGCGCGCGCGGTTGGCGCAAGGACCACTCTCCATCGCGGAGGCGACCTCGATCTTGCGCGACGTGGCGCGCGCCCTTGCATACGCGCACGAGCGCGGCGTGGTGCACCGCGACATCAAGCCCGACAACGTACTGCTTTCACGCGGCGCGGCGATGGTCACCGATTTCGGCATCGCGAAGGCGATCGCGGCGTCGGCCACCGGTCCCCGCGGCGTCACACTTACTCAGTTAGGCACCGCACTCGGCACCCCGGCATATATGGCGCCGGAGCAGGCGGCGGGCGATCCCAACACCGATCATCGCGCCGACTTCTACGCGTTCGGCTGCATGGCGTACGAGCTCCTGACGGGACACCCGCCGTTCGAGGCGAAGACGCCCCAGCGCCTGCTGGCCGCGCACATGAGCGAGACCGCCAAGCCGGTGACCGACCAGCGTCCCGATACACCGCCGGAGCTGGCGCGCCTCGTGTCGCAGTGTCTCGAGAAGGAGCCCGACGCGCGCCCGCGCTCGGCGGACGAGATGCTCGCGACGCTCGACGCGATTTCGACCGGCGACTCGTCGCGGCAACCCGCGCTGCCTGGCATTCTCATCGGCGGCCGCGCGATGATACGGCGCGCGCTGGTGGTGTACGCGGTTGCGTTCGTCGCCGTCGCCGTGTTGGCGAAAGCTGCGATCGTTGGGATCGGACTGCCGGACTGGGTGTTCCCGGGCTCGCTCATCGTGATGGCGCTCGGGCTGCCGGTGATTCTGTTCACCGGCTACGCGCAATTCGTGGCGCGCCGAGCGGCGACGACATCGCCGACCTTCACGCCGGGCGGGACGCCGAGTCTGTCCACCCACGGAACGATGGCCAACCTGGCCCTCAAGGCGAGCCCGCACCTGTCGTGGCGGCGCGCTACGTTAGGCGGTGCGTACGCGGTCGGCGCGTTCGTGCTGCTCGTGGGCGCGTTCATGCTGCTCCGTGCGCTCGGCATCGGGCCGGCGGGGTCGCTCCTGGCTCGTGGCAGCTTCTCGGCGCGCGAGCCGGTGATCATCGCCGACTTTGCGGTGCAACACACGGACACAGCCCTCGGCGCCGTCGCCAGCGACGCGGTGCGCGCGGCGTTGTCGCAGTCGAACGTGATTTCGCTCGTGCCGGCTCCGCAGATCGCGGCGGCGCTACGCCGCATGGCGCGGCCGCCGAACACGCGCCTCGATCTGCAGACAGCGCGTGAGATGGCGCAGCGCGAGGGTGTGAAGGCCGTGGTGGATGGCCGGGTCACGGGCGTCGGGACCGGGTACATCGTCACGCTTCGGTTAGTCAGCGCCGATTCCGGCCTCGAGCTCGCGTCGTTTCGAGAATCCGGCGACGGACCGCGTGGGCTGATCGATGCCGCGGACAAGCTGGCGCGCGAGCTGCGCGGCAAGATCGGCGAGTCGCTGCACAGCGTACAGGCCAGTCCGCCGCTCGCCGAGGCGACGACGCCATCACTCGAAGCGCTCCGCCTGTTCAGCGAAGGCCAGCGCGCGAACGCGATCGAGGAGAATCCTGCGGCCGCGGTACAGTTTGCGCGTCAGGCCGTGGCGGTCGATTCGAACTTCGCATCGGCGTGGCGTATGCTCGCCGTGGTGCTCGGCAACTCGAACGGTTCAGCCGCCGCGATCGATTCAGCCGTCGAGCGCGCATATCAGTTACGCGACCGATTGCCCGAGATGGAGCGGCTGGAAACGGAAGCGTACTATTTCACTGCCGGCTCGCACGCCGACAGGGACCGCGCGCTGGCCGCATATCTCGCCTTGATGGAGCGCGGCGATTCTCAAGTGGCGCCGATCAATGCGGGCGAGGTGCTCCGCAGCATGCGCGACTTCGCACGCGCGGAATCGCTCGACCTCACCGTGTACCGACGGGATTCCGGCACCGGCATTGCGGCCGGGAATGCGATCGAGCTGGAGCTCGACCAGGGGCGAGTGGATAGCGCCGCGAAATTGATGCAGCACTGGCGGAATCGTGCGCCGACCGCCCACGGCCTGCCGCTGCACGAGCTGTCCGTGCGCTACGCCGCGGGCGACATGCCCGGCCTGATGCAGTTGGTCGACACGTTGAAGCTGAGCCGCGACCAGTTGTATCGGCAATGGGGGTTAGGCATGGCCAGCGCGTTAGCACTGCTCCACGGCCAGCTCGGCGAGGCCGACCGGCAGCGGCGCGAACAGTCGACACTGATGCCACCGACGGACGCGTTACGCCTGGGCCACGCGATCTTCCGCGCCACGACCGATGCGTGGTTCCACGGCCCTTCGCCTAACGCTGTGCACGCGGTGACCGCCGCGCTCGCCGAGGTGCCGTTGCAGCGCATTCCCGAGGCCGATCGTCCATACTTCGATGTAGCGACGGCGTATGCCCTGGCCGGCGACCCGGACAAGGCCGCGTCCATCATCGCCGGGTATCGTCGTGACGTAACAGACACGACGCTCCTGCGACTCCAGGCGCCCGCGCTCCACGGCACGCTCGGCGCCATTGCGCTGGCGCGCGGCGATGCGAAATCGGCGCTCGCCGAGTTTCGCCGGAGCGACGTGTGGTACGACGGCAAACCATCGCGCGAGTGCGCGGCGTGCATTCACTTTCCGCTGGCGCGGGCATTCGATGCGGCGGGACAGGCCGACTCGGCGATCGCCGAGTACGAAGCGTACATCGCGACACCGTTTTGGCTCAAGCTGTTCGGCAGCGACAACGCGAACATCTCGTTCGGCGACGCGATGGTGCTGGCCGGCATCCACAAGCGGTTAGGCGAACTGTACGAAGCCAAGGGCGATCGCCAGAAAGCCGCGTCGCACTACGCCGCGTTCATCGCACTGTGGAAGAACGCGGACCCCGAGCTGCAGCCGCAAGTCGAGGACGCGAGGCGGCGGCTGGCGCGGTTAGGCGATACCGAGGCGAAGCGGAACTGATCTCGCCGCCACCGGCCTTCGACCGGTTGCTTCTTCGGAAGCGACACGCCCGGAGCGGATGGCCTCGGTGATCCACCGGGCCTCACGAAGAATCCACTCGTGAGTGTCTCTGCCTATGACTCCATTGAGACAATTTTTCTCAATGGCGTGGCGATCGACAGAGAAACGTTGCGCGCGCACGACTAAACGGCCGTGCCGCAACAAACGGCGGGGAACCGCAGTAGTATCTAGACGGACGCACGCGGAGCCTCGATGGACAACGCACATCCGTTGGATGCGGAGTTCCTCTCCCTACAGCCGGCGCTGGCAGGCGAGTATTCCATCGAGCGCGAGCTGGGGCGCGGCGGCATGGGGATCGTCTACCTGGCGCGCGAGGTGCAGCTCGAGCGCCTGGTCGCGATCAAGGTGCTGCCGCCTGCCCTCGCGGAACGGCCCGGATTCCGCGAGCGGTTCCTGCGTGAAGCGAGAACTGCTGCCCAACTGTCGCACCCGAACATCGTGCCCATACACCGGGTGGGCGAGGCCGGCGGCTTCGTCTTCTTCGTCATGGCGTACGTGGATGGCGAGACGCTCGGCAATCGCGTGCGCACCCGCGGGCCGCTCGATGCCGCCGCGGCCGCGCGGGTGATGCGCGAGGTGGCATGGGCGCTGGCGTACGCACACGGCCGCGGCGTCATCCACCGCGACGTGAAACCCGACAACATCCTGATCGAAAAGGGCAGCGGGCGTGCGTTAGTCACGGACTTCGGCATTGCGCGCGTGCGCCAGGCGGAGCCGGAGAGCGACGCCGAGCGAGCGATGGGGACGATTGCATTCGCGAGCCCCGAGCAGATGGCCGGGGGTGATGTAGACGGCCGTTCGGACGTGTATGGCCTGGGCGTCGTGGGATACTACATCGTGTCGGGCCGGCTGCCGTACGAGGCGCGCTCGGTGCCCGCGCTCGTGGGCAAGCAGTTAGGCGAAGCCGCGCCTCCGGTGGAGCGCGCGGCGCCCGGACTCCCCCCGGCGCTCGCGCGCGCCATCGACCGTTGTCTGCACCGCGATCCCGCGGGGCGCTTTCCGGGCGGCGAAGCACTTGCCGACGCGCTCGAGCCCGCGTCCATCGAGCGCAGCGAGCTGCCCGTCCCGCTGCGCGCCTGGCTCACGACGCAGAATCCCGCGCGGACCGTGCTCCTGGCGTGGGCGGGGATTGCCGGCCTAACGACGCTCGTCAATCTCTTCGCCATCATGCGCGGCGGCGGCCCCTCGTGGGCGAACCTCTTTCGATGGAGCAGACTGCTGCTCGGCGCCGGCGCGACGGCGGTGCCGCTGCTAACGCTGGCTGCGTTCCACTTCAGACAAACGTGGCGTGCCCTTCACGCCGGCTATTCGGTTGCCGACCTCCGCACCGCGCTCGCGCGTTGGCGCGAAATCCGTCGCGAGGAGGTGGCGTTCGAGTCGAGTGAGACGGCCCTCGGGCCGCGCATCCTGCGATGGTTCACGTGGGGGTCGGTTGGCGCCCTCGGAGCGCTGATCGTGGTCGCGATAAACGTCGGGCATCGTTCCGCCGCGCAACTCACACTGAACACGCTGTTCAAGTTGACCATCTGGCCTGCCGGTGGGAGCTTGCTCCTCAGCAACGCGCTCGGCGTCCGATTGCTGCCCAGAAGACTGCGCTCGGCCATGATCGGCTTTGGTCGCAGCACGTTCTGGAACTCGGGATTCGGCGCGTGGGTCGGCGCGATGCTCGGACGCGGACGCACGGCTCCGCCGCAGCTGCTCAACCGCCCAACGGAAGCCGCGCTCGGACTCGCCGCGAGCGAATTGTTTGCCGCGCTGCCCACCGCCTATCGACGGGACCTGCGCGCGCTGCCGGAGCTCGTGCGCCGGCTGGAGGAACGCGCCGTCCGGATCCGCGAGCACGTCGACGACCTCACCCGCCTAACGGCAGAAGCGGAGCGCGACCTGGCCCCGTCACCCGATGACCGCGCGCGCGACGCCGTCGCCCGCCTGAGCCAGCAGCGCGACGCCGCGCGCCAGGATCTCGCGCGAACCATCGCCGCGCTCGAGTCCATCCGACTCGACCTCCTGCGACTGCACGGCGGAGTCGATCGCGCGGACACCGTCACGAGCCTGCTCGAACAAGCGCGACACGCCGAGCGCGACCTGGGCACGCTCATCGACGCGCAGCGAGAGGTGCACGCGATTGCGCCGGCACCGACATCGTGACGCGAGCACAACAATGCGTTAGGGCTTTTCGGTTGCGCTGAGTCGCGCGAGTCGGTCACGCACGTCACGCACCTGCGGCTGCAGCACGGCGTCGGCGTTCTTCCAGAGCTCGACGAATTCCTCGTAGTAGTGCGCCGCCCCCTCGCGGTCTCCTTTTTCCTCCAGGAGTTCGCCTAACCGCTTGAGCGATGGGCCGAGGAGGAACTGGTCCAGCTGCACGCGATTCGACACCGTCGGCGCATCGACATATCGCGTGTAGATCGCGATGGCCGAGTCGCGTTCGCCGGCGAGGTCGAACGCGTTGGCGATGGTGGGCAACGCGCAGAGCGTACACGAACCGACGTCGGCTGCGCGCGCGTCACGCGCAGCATCCTGGTAGCGACGTTCGGCCACGGCTATGAAGGTGGACAACTCCTTTCGGATCGCCGCGATGTTGCCGGCCGAGAGACCGGCGGTGTTCCGCTCGAAATCCGCGAGCATCGCACGCGCGAGATCCGGCCGCCCGAACGCCGCGTACAGTTGTCCGAGCCCAACGTATGGCCGGTCGAGCGGCGCAATGCTGTCGAGCGGCGTACGCGCGAGGCCTGCGCGCAGGAGCGCGAGGGCTTTGTCCCGCTGGCCTAACAAGACGCCCTCGACGACTGCCGAATCGAACGACGCGCCGAGCCGCGCCGATTGTGAGCCTTGAGCGGCCGACATCTCCGCGTTCTGACTCGCGAGCCGCAAACCGTCGGCGAGCTTGCCCTGTGTGAACGCCGCCGCTGCGGTGACGAAGAGGCGCGTCTGTTCCAGGCCGCCGTCGCTCGGATTCGCGCGCGCCACGGAATCGACGAGCGCGATGGCCGCGTCGTACTGGCGACGCGCGAGAAGAATGTTCGCGCGCTGCGCCGCCACGCGTGGATTGTTGCCTGACTGCTCGAGCTCGGCCGCGAATATCGAGTCGACGGCGGCGCGATGTCCAAGCTCGCCTTCGTACGCAATGAGGCTGCGATACGGTTGCAGCGTCGTCGGATTCGCGGCGATCGAGCGACGGAGGAGATCCGCTGCCGTGGAGAAATCGCGCTCGTTCGCGTAGAGCAAGGCAAGATTGTTGAGTGCCGCGAAATTGTTGGGATGAATCGTGAGCAGCGTATCGTACGCCGCCATGGCCTTGGCTTGGTCCGGTTTCGGGCCGTCCGTGTAATAGGTGGCGATAGCGAGATACCGCTCGATCTCCGGCAGGCGATCGGCGTGCGCGTACGCTTTCTCGACGGCGCGGATGCGCTCGTCGCGATCCTGGTTGCGGCCGGCGAGCGCGACGCCGAGCGCGCGATACGCCGACGCGAAGCCGGTGTCGAGCGCCACCGCCTTACGGAACAGTGCGATCGCCTTGGTCGGATTCGCTTCGACCAACATCGCGCGCTGTCCCTCGGAGTACGCCTCGAGCGCGGGCAGCGACGCGGTCGTCACTTGCGCGAGCGGCGCGGACGCCTGCAGGTGCTTGAGCGACTCACCCATCTTGCCGCGCAGGCTGCGCGTTAGGCGGCCGATGGTGGGGATGAAGTCCTTGGCGCCGTCGGCGCTGGCGCTGAGCGACGCGAGCTCCTGGCCCGAGTCGGCGCCCACGAGGCGCATCGTGACGACGAACCCGCCGCCGGGCAGCGGCTGGATGTTGCCGCTGACGACGGCCTTGGCGCCCTCGCGCAGCGCCACCTGGCGCGCCAGGGCCGTGTCGAGCCTTGCGTTAGGCGGCCGCTGCATGCGCTGCAGTGTCGCCGCGACGGTCTGCGGCGTGACGACCGAGACAATCGGCGATTGGTCGAGGTCCGCGCGTACCGCCTCGCTCACCACGGCTCCGAGCGTGGTGTCGCCGCCGGCGGTGGAGAAGTCGGCCACGATCACATGGTCGCGGCGCGCGAGCTTGTGCGCGCCTAACAGTGAGGCGAACGGCCCGATGCCGGCGTCGCGCATCGCCATGAACCCGCCCACGACCGCGACAAACGCGACGAGCGCGACGGAGGCGAGCACGGCGCGCGCGCGCCACGAGTGGTGCCGGCGCCTCGTGACCGCCACGCCGATCGGGAATCCAAGTACGACCGTCGCAATCGAGGCGGGCGGGACCCAATCCGGCAGCCCGATGCCGTGTGTGGCCACGCGCGCAACGGCAGCCACAATGATGATCGACGCGACATATACCACCGCCAACATCGCGAGCGACGCGCGCGATGCGCGCGCGGCGTCGTTCGAGGCACTGGTCACCGCATCGAGATCACGCGACACCTCGGCCGCCGTTTGCGGCCGCGCGTCGGGGTCCTTCTCGAGGCAGCGCATCACGAGATTCGCCAGCGCGCTCGGCACGTCGGGGCGAAGCTCGGTAATGGGGCGGGGCCGCTCGGTCATCTGCGCCGCGAGCAGCTTCTGTGGCGAGGACTCGATGAATGGCGGCCGCCCCGTGAGCACCTCGTATGCGAGACAGCCGAACGAGTAGATGTCGGCGCGGTGATCGGCGGAGGGATCGGCGGCCGCCTGCTCGGGCGCCATGTACATCGGCGTGCCGATGGCGGTGCCGATTTGCGTTAGGCCGCCGGTCGGCGCGGCAGCGGTGGCGCCGCGCGCGCCGGTACCGGCCGCCGACAGCGCCTTGGCGATGCCGAAGTCCGCGACGGCAGCCGAGCCGCCGGACAACAACACGTTCTGGGGTTTGATGTCGCGGTGGACGACGCCGCGTTCGTGCGCGTAGGCGAGCGCGCGCGCGACGTCTCGCAACACACTCAGTGCTTCCGGAATCGGTATCGGTCCTTCCTCGATCCGCTCGCGCAGCGATTCGCCGTCGACGAACGGCATCGTGTAGTACGGCACGCCGTCGACTTCGCCTGCCGTCAGGACCGGGACGATGTGCGGATGTTGAAGGTTCGCCGCGAGGAGGATCTCGCGCTTGAACCGTTCGACATTCACCGACGCCGCCAGGTCCTGCGGCACGACTTTGATGACGACGCGGCGACCAAGGGCCGTCTCGGTGGCGGCGAACACGCGCGACATCCCGCCGCCGCCGAGCTCTCGCTCGATCGTGTACGAGGGGCCGAGCCCCGTTTGGAGTTGGTCGCGCAGGTCCATCACGGACCGTGCGCCGTTTTCTGGCGCAACGCGCGGCCCCGACTGTGGACCAGGATCGTCTGCGACTCGGCGCCGGCGAGCGCCTCGCTCAGAGTGTCTGCAGTGCTCATGCGAAGCCGGGGGCGCCGGGGGAGAGTCGTCGGTCAGCCTGATGTACGGCGAACAAAGGTTGTGCGTCCGGACGCTCTTGGCTAGACGCGCCTACCGCAGAGGCCGGTGCCGCCCAAATGCTTCTGCTGCAGTGGGTCCGGCGGAGGCTTGCAGGGCGCTTCGATTCGCAGTAGCTCATCGCGGACAGGCGCCTGCTTGTCGATGCCACCCAAAACGTTCGTGGACCTGCGACGAAGTCAGGTCCATGCGAGATCCTTGTGCTCATCCCGTGACGACCAAGACATACAGCGCCCGCACAGTGCGCGCGACGCGATGCGTGATCGCGCTCGCGCTGATTGCGGCAGTCGCGTGCCGCTCAACGACGCGCCCCTCATACCTCTTCATGTGGGCGGGCGACTCGGCTCACAAGGCCAGCGATTTCCTTGCGGTAATCGACGCGACACCCTCGTCGCCGCACTACGGCGCCGTGCTGACCGTGCTGCCGACGGGGAGTGCCGGCACGCATCCGCACCATACCGAGCAGGAGATGCCGGCCGACCGCCATCTGCTGGCTAACGGATTTGGTCCCGGCACGACGTATCTGTTCGACTTGACCGAGCCGCTGCATCCCAAGTTGCTCACGTCGTTCGGCGATGTCGCCGGGCTCAGCCATCCGCATACCTACTTGCGGCTCGCCAACAACGACGTCCTAACGACGTTCCAGTACGCATCCGATTCCGCGTTGGCGCACGCGAGGATGGGCGACGGCATGGGAATGGGCGGTCACCACTCGACGGGCGGCCTCGTGGAAATGGATGAGGGCGGGCGTGTGATCCTCAGCGCGCGCGCGCACGACTCGACCGTCGCCGATGGTCGCATCCATCCGTACAGCGTGCTGGCGCTGCCTAGCGTGGACCGTGCCGTGTCGACGTCGACGGACATGGATCCCGACGATTCGGTGGCGACCGGGCAGTGGATCCAGGTGTGGCGATTGAAGGATTTGAGATTGCTGCGCACGATCGCGCTCACGCCGGGTCCGCGCGGCGACGAGAACGATTACACCGGCGAGCCGCGTCTACTTCCGGACGGACAGAGCATCTACATCCACACGTTCAACTGTGGCCTCTACTTGTTGCGCGGCGTTGCCTCCGCAGCGCCCACCGTCACGTTCGTGCACGCATTCGAGGGAAAGGATTGCGGCGTCCCGCTCGTCGCGGGCCACTACTGGCTGCAGCCGGTGCCCGCGCTCCATGGTCTCGTGTCGCTCGACATCTCCGACCCCGCGCATCCGCGGCAGGTCTCAAGCGTGCGTGTCGGGGACAAGGAGGAGCCGCACTGGATCGCGATCGACGGAACGGGTCGTCGCATCGTGATGAACTCGGGCGGGTACGCGAAGGGCAACCGGCTGTTCATCGTGAATTTCGATCCCGGCACGGGCGCACTGGCGATCGACGAGCACTTTCGCGATCCGGGGAGCACGCGGGCCGGGATCGACCTTTCGTACAGGAGGTGGCCTAACGGATTCGTTGGCACCGCCGCGCCGCACGGGACGGTGTTCTCCCGCTGAGGACGCGTGGTTCCGATTTGCTGTATCGCCGAGCCCTAACGCGGGAGCGCATCATGCTGTCGTCCCACCGGTTCTCCGCATCACTCGTTGTCGCGCTGTTCATTGCCGCCACGCACTGGATTTCGCCCGTTGCACGGGACGCCGCGACGACCACGCCACCGTCGGACGCGTGCGCGCTGCTGACTGTGGCGCAAGTCAGTACTGCTCTCGAAGTGACGAGCCAAGCCGGCAAGCACATCGCGCCTTCGATCACGACGTCATGCATTTGGTCGGACGATACGGCCACGTCCATCGACCATCGACGTGTGACGTTATCGATCCTGCGCCCGCAGGGTTTCGATTTCCCGCGAAAGACGGGCGCCATGAAAACCACTCCGGCTCAAGGCATCGGTGACGACGCGTACTACCTGTTGTTCGGCAGCGATAGTCCACAGCTCATGGTTCGCCACGGCAGCGTCTCGTTCAGTGTCCGCATCCTGAATGGCTTCAAGTTCAAGCCGTTCACGCTCGACCAGGAGAAGTCGAAGGAAGCCACCCTGGCCCTGGCGGCGCTGAAGGCGCTCTGACCGATGGAGCGGTGCTCGCCCGTTAGGCGGCGCCGCCGCGCACGGTTTGCTCCGCTGCTTGCCGCGCTCGTCGCCGCGGCGTGCTCCGGGCGCAGCCCGAAATCCATCGCCGGCGACTGGGACGTGTATTTCGCGATCGGCGCCACGCCGCACGCCGGCTACGAAGGCTGGCGGCGCAAGGCGTTCGCGCACTTCGCGCCCGGCGATTCGCAGTTCGCCGGCTTCATCAAGACGCGGACCGGCGCGCCGATCCTCGACGTTAGGCACGCGGACGTTCGCGGCGATTCGGTGATCCTGGTGGGCGTGGACGGCCGCACGCCGGCGA
>Ga0310811_10005391_pt1 | contig 16176 bp, 18 predicted proteins | sample YCmetagenome_FD_207642 | JGI IMG/M metagenome (GOLD analysis project Ga0310811, IMG submission 207642) | Soil microbial communities from experimental microcosm in Duke University, North Carolina, United States - YC | ecosystem: Engineered > Artificial ecosystem > Soil microcosm > Unclassified ...
TCGAGCCATCGCGAGGGCAAAACTCTGGCAGCACCATTGCCGCTGCTTCTTGCGCCACTTGTTCTGCTGATTTGTTCGTATCGTCCATTTCACTCCTCCATGATGATCGCCAGAATATCGGCCTCTAGTTGCGCATCCAGATCTGACATTTGCGCTTCGATTGCCGCCTTTCTTGCCGTCTCTTCGACACCATCCGCAATCAGCGCGGAAAGCCATGCTTTGTTTAGCTTGTCGCGGTCTGTTTCGTATGCCGCCTGCAAAGCTGCAATGCGCTGTTCTTTTGCAAGTGGCTGGCCGAGGATGGCATTTGCCTCCACCTCAGTGACGCTAATCATGTCTTCGCGAATTAGGTGGTCCTGTGAACCGTCAGACTCAAATGCATAGATCGCATTGCCAGAAGTTTTGTAGTATTTCATCGGCCTATCACCTTAATTCGTTCCAATCAAACAGCGCCCACACGCCAGTAGCGACGGAAATCGCGTAAGTTGAACCATCAGGGACAAGCGCTGACAATGTGGCATACGAAGATCCAGCTGTCGGGGCTGTTCTCGCTCGCCTCGCACCATCAACTAATAAATCGATTGCGCCAGTCGATGAGTTGGTAACAACGACGCTGACAAATATGTCTCGGCCGGTGCTATTTGTATATGTCGCATTTAGCGCCCTGCTTACGAGCAGGTTTTGCCAAGTTTGCGGCGCTCCTAAAAACGCCACACTGCTATTAGCAATGAACCACACGGCAGCCCCATCGGACATCAACTGAACCGACTCTCCCTTATTCAACCTTAGCGACGTAGCTGCTGAGAGATTGCAACCGTTTAGTGTGTCGGTACCTGCGCGATTTATCGTAACTGCGCCTGCGCCTATGTTGATAAAGCTTATTGCCTGGCCTGCCGCTAGGGAATTTGCCGCTGGGAGCGTATGGGAGTTCGAAGTAGCGACATTAAATCGCTTTAGCGATCCAACGTCAGCATTAGTGAATGTTGCGCCTGTCGCCGTTATCTCGGCTGTTGCCGCCAGTGACGGGCCAGCAACTGACACGCCGTCCTTTCTCGTAACACCAACATAGAACGTCGTCGTGGTGACTGCCGCAATCGTCAGTTTGTCTCCGGCCCTGACTGTGTAATTGGCACCGCCCTGTACGCTAATATTTCCAGCGTGGGTAATGATCGTTCCTGCTGCTGGATATACCTCTCGCTGTGCGCCGGCTTGTGGAGCGGCTGGGAAATCTGTGATGGTTGGCGTGCCGGCCCAGTCTTGGATGTTGCCGTTGGCTGCTGACCACAGCGGTGTTGTTGTCGCTGTGGCCGCGACAGTCGCACGCTTAAAGTTGATCGCTCCAACTTGGTTCGGAGCAGCGCAAGCGCGGACTTGGGCGGTTGTGGCGTCAGACAACCATGCTTCATACCATTGACCTGAAACGATCTCACCGCCGGCACAGGCTGCCCCATTAATTTGCACCGCTACCGTCGTCAGCCCGGAAATGGCTAACGTCGTCGCGCCGGTATTCGTAGATGCAGCCTTGAAGCGGAACACTTGCCCTGCCGCATAGGCCGTAATGGCAGGACTGGGTGTCAGCGTGATGGCGTTTGCCGTGCCGCCAGCCGTACCGCACCAAGCGAGGGAACCATCTTGCACAGCGTTATATGTCTGCTTGATAAAAGCAGCTTGGGTGCGCAGATAGTCATCTACTGAAGACGGCGTTTCGCTTCCAGCCGGTGAATTACTTGCCGGCGTCGTGGATAAATCCGCGATTGAACTTGGTACGGGCATTTTTGCTCCTACAATGAAAAAGGCCCGCGCCTATTTCTAGGGCGGGCCTTGCGGTGTGTATAATTTGGGGACTACTTGGAGGTACGCATGCAGTACGATCCGATTCAACTAGGGGCGATGCTTGCCTTTATCATCAATGCTTGGCTGGCCTCACGGCGCAGCAAGTAATCCTTGGCGCTCGTCGTCTCTCGGCCCCATCAAAATTGCCGGCGACAAAAGTAGCCCGCGCGGCTGAGGCGCAGCCAAATATGGTGGCATGCCGAGTGCACCTGGAACGTTCAATGCCTGCTGCGCACCGCGCGATGTCGTAATACTTCTGGCTGCGTCCGAAACAGAATTGGCAATCGGTATTTTGCTCAGTATTGAGCTGCCGCCGATTCGGTCCAGAATGCTTGAGAACAATGCCCCCGCCGTGTTTGAGTTGTTCACCGCCGAACCTCTCGGCTGGAACTGCTCATAGCCCGCGACCCGTCCAACAGCCTTCAATTGCGCTACTTCGTCCGGCTTGAAGAACATCGACAACTTCCGATCGCCAATATTTGCCAGGGCCTTGTTATAGGCGGCCTGACTGACGTTCCCGACCTCGTCGGCTGCGCCATTGAGTGCCTGCTTCTTAAGGTGCGCAGTGATCTGACCTTTGACGGCTTCCAGTGCTTGCGGATCGTTCCTGACAACGCTTTTCAGAGCGGAAAGGTCTGACACGTTTGCTTTCGAGCCGCTTCCGACGATGAACTGTTGCACAAATTTATCCGGCTCGATACCGTCTCTTACGGCTTGCAACGCTGGCGTTTTGTCCACGATGCCCATATAGGCACGGTTCAAGCGGCGCGCTTTATTGAACGCGGTGATTGCTTCCGCGCCCTGCCCGTCGAGCAAGGGAGTGTCGTCCAGCGCCTGACGAACCAAGCCGAGGGCTTTACGCTCCGCCATATCATTGCTCGCCCGCTGCAAGCCGCCGATCCTGGTCTTTAACTGTTCTGCGACATCAACCGTAAGCGGCATTTCGCCTTGAGCAGTCTTATTCAGCAGGCCGCGCACATCCCCCGGCAGTTTTCCGCCCAGCAGCGCATCGTCTAGCAGGTCGTTTGCCTTCTGCGTGAATGCTGACGGGTCAAGTGCAGCGGCACGTCCGTTAGAAGCTCTTGCGGCGTCGTATCGCGCCCCGATTGCGGCCTTGGCGGCGTCATCTCGCCTTGCCAGCGATTGAATGATCTTCTGTCCGCCAGCATATGCATCGTCCGCCTTCGCAGCACCCAAATCGTTCAGATTCTCAATTAGACGCCGGTTATTTGCGTTTTCAACTTGGCCGAGCTGCTGCGCCACCTTGTCGTTACTGTTGATGCCCTGCTTGGCTAGATTGCGTTCGCGGGTAACGGTGGCTGGATCGAGGGTCAAGCGAGCAGCAGTCGGGGTTGCGCCCGTAGTGCGGTAGTCAGCAAGCCGGCGGATGGCATCCGGTGCAAGTGGCCCATCGGTACGCATCGCTTCTTGTACATCGTTGCGGATACTATTGCGAACGTTCGGTGCTAGATCGCCAAGCGTGATGCCGCTGCTCTCAATTGCGCGATCAACTGCCTCCATTGTCTTTTGAGGTGCAATGCGGCGGCTCATGGCGCTCTTTGCGGCGTTGCCTGCCTGCGTTGCCTTGCTCATTGCAAATGGAGCGGCGACGCCGGCAGCGAGGGCAGCAGCAAATTGTGCAGCGTCATTCCCACCATTCTCGCGCACCGCACCACCCGCGCCGCCAGATGCGCCAGCGGAGACGATCTGCTGGGCTGGATTAGCCGCTAGAGCCTTCGATACGGCTTGTGGCGCACCAGTCGTCATTTCGGCAGTCTTTGACGCCAAGCCAAGCGGCACGGCACTGCCGGCCATCAGGCGTGAAACGTCACCGACAACGCGCTCCGTCGAAGTCCTAGGCTCAGGAAGGCCGATTGCATCAGCAATTGTCTTGCCGCCGCCAGGTCGAATGTTCACGCCTGGGATGAGGTTCATACCAGCTCGAATCGGTGTTGCCAGTGCATCGAGCGTATTGCCGACACCCTCGATACCGTAGCGTGCAGTCAGGCCCAATTGGCGCGGGACATCTGCCACCGCAGCCGACAAACCATCTTGCTTAGCTTGATGTATTTGCGGGAAATTCTTCTGAATTGCCTTCGCCATGTCCGACTGCTGCATCCCATCAGGGAATTCGAGCATGCCGACGCCCGGCACTTCTACCTGTTGTGCCATTATTCGAATGCTCCGGTAGCCGGGTTATAAACCAGTTTCTTTTTGGCGGGCGCGGCACTTTCCGTCGGCGCGGGAAACAGCGGGTTCGCTTGAGAGAATTTTGATAGCTCGTCGTAGAATCCCTCGTCAATCGTGCCGTTACGTTTGCGATACTCACGCGCAATGCGGGCTACATCCTTGTCACGTTGCGCAAGCTTGCGGCTTGTGTCCATGATCATCCTGTTACCTTCCGATGTCTTTGATAGGCCCGGCGTAATCCCCTGCAAGAATTCGCGATCCTGATTAGACAAAGCGCCCGGCATACCTGCGCCGCCGGCTGGGTTACGGGCTTGAAGCGCCATTTCATTAGAGATCGCCTCAATCGCCTGTTTCGAGCCAAGGTTAGGGTCAAACTTCATGCCTAATGAATCCGCCACAGCCGCCAGTTGGCAATTTTGTTGTTCGCCTCGAAGCCAGCAGACTGCAAATCCAGATACTGCTTGCCAAATCCCTTGCCGACCTCTTTGGACTCTTCCGTTTCCTGCTTGGTGTTCACGTTCACGTTTGATGCGCCAGCTTTGGCAATCGAACGCTTTGCAGCCTGCACACGCGGGTCCAGAATTTCCGGCAACACGTCATAACCGGCTATCGTCCCATCTGTTTCACCGGGCCGCATCCACTTTTTGACCTTACGAAGCGGATCAGTTGGGTCTGCCACTTCCACCAACTGCGGTTTCTGGAACTGCGGCATGTTCTCGATGACCTTATCCGGCGCGACATCGAAAAGCGGCTGCTGGTCGGCCGGCAGCGTGTTCCGGTACGCCGCCTGGGCATCGCGTTTGCGCTGCGTTTCTGCTGCGTCATTCTTTATCTTCTGCATCTGAATATCGCGCAGCTCCTGCACACCTTGCGTTTGCAAAGCATTGCCATATCCCGCCACGCCAGCCAAACCGGCCCTGCCAAGATTGTTCACAGGAGTGCCGCGACGAGCGCCGGCCAGTCCACCCGCAACGGCCGCAAGCAAACCTTGTCCTTCCGGCGTCTTTGCGAAATCCAGTAATCCGTTCATTCCGTCCATGATTAGCCCTCAAGCAGATTACGGCGTTGTTGCCTACGCATTTGCGAATCCTGCATTCTTTGTGCGTCTGTCTGCTGCAATTGCGCCAGGATGCCTTGCAGCGATTGATTGGTTGTTGGTGGAGCGATCTGTGGCGGAGGTACTGGCGGCGCTTTCGGGCCTTGCGCGGCGTTAGATACCTTGATGCCGGTATTGACGGCGTCCATGTAGGGCTTTGCCTGCGTGTAGCCTTGTTGGAACTGAGCGAGGAGGCCGGGACTCGATGTCATCGGCGCGCTAGTAGATGCGGCCATGAACGGAGACGATGCGCTTGCGCCGGTTCCGACACTTCCTGTAATTCCCGTTCCGCCGCCCATGCCAGATGCCGTACCGGCGCTACTACCTGAGAGGCCAATACCTGAGCCCCCGGCAGACACACCGCTACCCGCACTGCTAGCGCCGCCCATCGCATTACCTGCCGCGCCGCCGGTGAAAAAGCCCGCAATCGTTCGCGCAATGCCGTGCATCGTTGCACCCGGACCCGTGTTGATGCCGGCGTCCTCGGCTTCTTGGTAACGCTGCTTTGCTGCGCCGCCCCACTGATCGACCAGCGGCTTGTCATTGGTGCCGAGAACCTTGTTCCACACGCCAGTTGAGAAAGGATCCGCCGAGCCATACAGCAAACGGGCTGGGTTATCGCCAACCTGCTGGGCCATCTTCCCAAGGTTGAAATACTCGAAGTTGCCTACATCGCCAAGCCAGCTCATTTGCCACCTCCGCCAGACGACTTGGTCGATGCACTATTGCCCAAGTTGGTGCCGAAGACGCCAGACATCGCCGCCAACTGTTGGTACGGCAGGTTCTGCTTCTCTTGATACTGCTGATAGGAAAAGTCTTTGTCTTGCTGCGACTGATCTTGCAGAACTTGGCCGGCGGTCATCAGCTTGTCGGCATCTGTATAAGCCTGATTGCCAAACGTCGGAGCCATGCCGATAGCCTGCATTTGACGTGCTTGGTCGCCGTCATACGCCTGGCCGTACATCTGCGTTGCCACGTCGCCTAGATTCTTTGCGTAGGCTTCCTGCACGCCAGAATTGCCGAATGATCCGGAATTGATCGCGGAGGTGTTGAAGTTTGATTTAACGGAGTCCTGCGCCCGCTGCACCATCGAGTCAAGGTAGGGATTGCCCTGACCGCCTTGAATCTGTTGGTTCAGCGCCTGCTCGGCGTTGTCCATCGTCTGCGAGCCATTGACAGCGCGATCTATGGTCTGACCTAATCCTTGGTTCTGGACGTTGTTTAGATCGGCGTAGCGGTCGCCGGTATAGGGCGTGTAGCCTGTATTGCTGAGATTGATCGCCTTGTTTGCATATGCTGTGGCAAGGGGCTTCAGCTCGGCGGGAAGCTGTTGTGATGTGACTGATGTTTGTGAGTCGCCACCTTTACGGTACAAGCGGATGCCGTCGCGGCTGTAGCCGTTAAATTTGTTCCTGACCATCATAGAATCACCTCTTGAGTTTCATAGACTGGCGTGCAGCCAAGCTTTATTCGATATAAGCGTGCCTGCGCAGCCTTGGCTGACCAACGTACGCGGGAGCATCCAAGGCTTTCCGCCATCTCTTTGAGAAGACCGAAGTAGCGCTCGAAGTGCGCACCGTGAGCCGTCATCTCACAGGCGTGCAGAACGCGGAAATTGGGTAACTGATCGATCCTGACCACGCCCCAGCCAACAATCCCGGTTTCGTCATCCATGCGCAGCAAAATGCGTTCACCGCGTGCGCAGAGCATCTTTAATTGATCGCCCGTTATTTCGCCGCCTGATTGGTCGCAGGCCTCAGAAAGCGCGTGTGCGCCCTCTTTCCATGCGCGGTCGATGAAGTTCGCGGGAACGGGGATCAGCTTCATCAATTCCCCGTCAAATAGCGCAATTCGACCCACGTACCCGGCTCGCCGCCAACGACGCACTGCCATCCATAGATGACATACTTGCTGCCCCCCGCACCCAATTCGGCCGGCTCCGAGTTCTTCACCATGTCGCCCCGACCATGCTTGCCGGTCGTGGGCGCTGCGGTTTGTGCGTTGTAGTTGCCGACAATTCGGCCTTCAGCGAGAAGATTGACCGTCTGTGCATGCTCTTTCAGCTCGCGCAATACGTCGCGGTCAGTGACGCGTGGTGTCGTGTTGAGCTTGATTGTCATCGCATGCCTGCTGGCTTGAACTTGGCATTGATATGCGTTACCCGCACGTCGCCGGCAAAGCTGACTGTCGCTTTGTGCCACCGTGCCGACTTCAGGCAATCAAACTTGCCATCGTTCATCGAGCCGGTCGCGCCTGCAATGTATGTTTCCCCGCTGTTCATCGCGTGGAACGTCTGCGCCGAGGCTGTATCCGGCTTGACTGCATAGCGCAAGCGGATCTGCTGCAACAGGGACAAGGCGTCGTCATCGCCGACCTCGCCGGTCGTGAAGTTGCTTGTTTCCGATACGCCGACCAGCTTTTGCAGCCGGTTAGATGTATTGAAAATCGACAAGGAACGGCTGGCCGATGACCAATATGGCGAGTCGTAAGAGATGTCCGGTAGTGTGTCGTAGGTCGCGGCCACGGTATCCCACGTATCCATCGTCAAACCGCTCTCTACGAACGTCATTACCGCTTGCACATCTCTGTCTGCCCTGCCCCATTGCTTTGACTGAACGTGATACACCAACGCGCTGTCGCATTCCGTCGCATCGGTGGACGGATAGAAAATCCAGACCAGGTTACGGTCACGGTCAAATGTGCAGATCGTTTTGTAGAGGAATTGCGGGCTGGAATTGTCGATGAACCACCTGCGCAGCGTGCCATCACCAAGCGGTGCGGGCCGCACACCGTCAAAAATCCAAAAGTTATCCGCGCCAACGAAGAAATGCGCGCCACCGATGTCACAAAGAGCATTCTTTCCAACGCAGCCAGCGTCTCCGCCGGAGATGTGCTGCCAATCCCAAATGACGGGAGCGCCGACGTACTGGCCGATGTAGATCGACTTGTCTTTGTACGCCACGGCGTAATCGCCAAGTCGTGCACCGGCGGTCAATCGGCCCGGTGTTGCAACGAGCCGGCCGGATGCGGCCTGTGTCGTAATCGATTCCGTCCAGTCCGTATCGTCATATGCCGCACAGCAGTGCCAGCCATCGGGCTTGTCAGTCCCATCGGATACATTCAGCGCCATCACAAAGGCACCGACCGAAAACACGATCTCGGCTTTTGGCGCGCCCGAAATGGCAGTGAACGATCCGGTTAGCGAGCGCTGAATCGTGTCTGCGCGGTTCGACATGATGGTTGCGTCGCCAAACTGCGTAATGGACCAGCGCGTATCCGCACCGCCCACATAGCCACCCGTATCACTGCGGTCAACCCATGCGCCAGAATCGAGCTCATAGATAGCATCGACCGTTGCCGCGAATGTGCGGCGCGTGTAATCGAGCTTGTAGATGACGCCCGCACCTTTGCATTCATCGGACAATGCCGGAACATCCATTGCCGTGATGGCAGACGGTCCGCCCTGCATGCCGATCAAAGACGGGATCATGTTCGTGCAGTCCGAAAACAGCCCCGGCGTCGTTTGATCTGCGTCCGGAGCGAAGCCAATAACGGGAGTCATCGTGCTCTCGCCACCAATGAGCCGAAGCGGCGCTGATCGTTACCGTTGATTTCGTTCACGGTCTGGTCAAACAGTGCTTGCCAGCTTGCCGGGTCGTCTTTCGTAAATAGTGCGGCCTGCACCAATGCGCCATATAGGTACAGGCTTGGATAGTTGTCACCTACCCATGTTGTGTCGTCGGCAGCGATGGAAGGCACGCGTCTATACAGCACGCCCTCAACATCGCCAGAGCCATTAAAGCGAAGGTCGAGCCCTTGCCATGCGTAGAGAGTAGCCGTGTTCATCATGTCGCCGGTTAGGACGACAGACAGCGATTGCGGCTTGATTTCGCTGTTCGGATACCCCGAAGGCCACAGTAGTTTTACATCGACAATATCCGCTGCTGGCGTAATCAGGTTATCGGTGATTGTGGTTGCCGCGAGTACCGTTTCCATCTGGCGAACGCGCAACGCACGGTTTATCTTTTCCTCTGCCAGCTCGATGAAGGACGGAATCTGCGCTGTCAGGTCTGTCCTATGCAGCCAGTCCGCAATCGTGCTTTGCAGCGTCGTATAATTCATTTCAATGCCTTGCTGAACGTCGCCATCGCAGGATTAGCACGAAGCCATGCCATTGCCCGCTTGTTGTCGATCGTTCCGTCCTGGCGCATCATCGTCGCCAATTCAGCCATCGGGATAAAGCCCACATGCCGCATTTCGCCCCAGCGTTGGCCTTCTGTCTGCGCACGCATCTCTGCTGCACGGTCCAGAAATGGTTTGCTGTCATATGACTTCTGGATCACCATGCGATCAGCGTCATCAATGTGATGAACTGTCGTCGTGATGCCAGTTTGGGCGTCGTATTCTTTGAAAGCGGACATAAAAAAACCGCCGAGTTTCCCCGGCGGTTCCCTGTGGTTAAGACCGTTGCTTAAGCGGTCAGGTCAGCGATTTTGCCGTGTGCGGTTTCAGCCGTGACGACCAGACATGCCTCGACCGATACCAGTTCTTTCTCGGTGTGACCAGTCTTCGCCAGCGCTTCGGATTTGAAGCCGCCGAGGTAAGCGATGCCTGCATGTTCAGGGTTCAGGATGAAAGCCACGTTCGCGTTTGCATTTGCCTGCACATAGTTCGGCACGACGGACAGTTCACCGAAGTCGGACATGTACACGTCAGCACCGCCAACGATGACGGCCTGCTTGCCCTTCGCAACTTCCTTGCGGTTAGTAGCGATACCAGCAAAGCCGCTGAATACGCCTTTGTGCGATGGCGTCAGGCTGATGATGGTCGGCATCTCGCCAGAGTTGGTGTAAATGCTTTGCATCACGGTCTTCAGCAGGGCTTCCGTGAAAGTACGGTTCGTGCCTGCGGTTGGTGCAGTCGACGCCAAGCCGGACGTATGCGAAGGAGTCGAGCCACCCACGCCGGAGCTGATGTTCGAATACAGCATCGCACCGAGGCCGGACGATTTACGCGCCGTAGTCGAGTCGCCTGCAACTGCGGCGTTGTTCGACAGAATCGACGCTTCCAAATCGCGCTTCAATTCGACCATCTTCTTCGAGACTTGATATTTCATCTCGTTCGAACGGCCTGCCGATTTGGTCTTTTGCTGCGTGCCGGACACGACAGCGACTTTATCGAACAACTGGACGGTATTTGCCACGCGAGCCGTTGCCGTCAGCGCTGTGCCGGTGCGGTCATCGCCCTCAATGACAGCGTTGTCCTTGTTCGGCGTTGCGAGGGTGTCGCGTTGCCATTCATGCAGACGCTGGGTTGCGGTGAAACGACGGATTGCCGAGACAATCGGGGTCTTTTCAGGGGAGACCATGTAAATCTTGTCTTGCAAGTCTTCACGGTTGCCGACAGCATCGTAGCTGTCGAAAGTATTGGTTGGTTGTGCCATGCTAACTACTCCTTAAAGTAATTTCGCCAAGTCCTCGACACGCCCGCTCTTTTTAAGGCGGTCGTAGGCAGCTTGGTTTTGTTTGGGCTTAGGCTGTGCGGCTTGGGGCTTGATGACCTTTGGCGCTTCCACAACCTTCTGAAGTGTTTTTGTCTTGCCAGAAGCCTGGTATTCGCGACCGATTGCGGCGTCGTGCAAGATGTGCACGAACTTGGCCGAGTGCATCGCCAGCTTCCGTTCTTGCTCTGTCAGTCCGTACGCATCGAGGTTTTTCATGATGCGTTCAGAGTCCGCCTTGCCAAAATTCGGGAGTCGCGTCTTAAGCTCCTTCTCTTCCTGCGCCAACGTCTGCTGATCCATGTGATGGCTCAGTTGTTGCGCCTGAAGCTGGGCTTGGTGCAATTCCGCGCCTTTGGCTTGTGCTTCCCTCTGTAGTTGCTGATAGGCGATATTGAGTCGGGTTGCCTCGACCGGGTCGGTATCCACCAACGTCTGCCAGTCGATGTTCTCGAACTGTTTCAGGCGTGATTGCACTTCACGGACGGCAACCGCTTTGTCAAACGTTTCGCTGAGTACACGCTCCTTGGCTTCGAGCATGGCTGCGCGCTCTTCAACCGATTTGCGTTGTTCCGCGACCGCTTGCGTTTTCTGCGTGTAATCTGACTGACGCAGCAGCGCCTCTTTCAGCTCCTTCGGAACCTTGTAGGCTTTGCCCTCGTACTCGACCTCTTCGCCGTCGTCATCAGCATCTGCGTCGTCTTCGGATTGCTGCTCATCGTCTGATGGCAGTTCCTGTTCTTCCGCCTGCTGTGCGTCGTCGTCCTGGTCCTTTACGGGTTCATCAATCAAATCGGCAATCTCTGCCAATGACGACACTCCATCGAGGTTGGTGTCTTCCATTTCCGCTCCAAAAACAAAATAGCCCTCGAAAATGAGGGCGTAAAAAAAGCCGCTCTAGGCGGCGTGTATCGCTTGCGCGAATGTGGTCAGGCAATCAGACGACGAAGCATTCCTTCTTTCTCGAATCGCTTCATGTTCTCGGTTGCCAGCTTCCCGGTCTCTATGTAGCCGGTCAGGATGTCTTTAAACTTGCGGGATGTTTTGATGAGTTGCCACAACGCTTCCTTGCCTTCTTTGTCGCGGGCCGGGCAAGCAATCCATTGCTCCATTACCTCTCGGTCAATAGCGGCTAGCGCCTCTTTCAGCAGCTCGTTTTCCAGCAGCGTGAAAGCGTTGTGGCCGCGCGCTTCTTCGCTCATAAGATCGGTATCAGCCATAAATTGCGCCCTCATTCGTGACTAATGCGGCCTGATTGGCTTGTGCTGCCATCAGTTCCATCGCCTTGATGCGCTCGGCAGAGGCTAGTTTCATTTGCTCTATCTGAAGGTCGTTTTGGCGGTCCAGCTCGGCTTGTTGCGCGTCGAACTGGAATTGCGCCTGCTGCTTCTGCACTTCCATTTGCATTTCTGCTTGCGCTTTGTGCTGGCTGTCTTGCAGCTTGGCCTGTTCGAGCATTACCTTCGGGTCAGGCGGCGGCGGAGGGCCATCAGGCACCTTGTCAGGGTCAAGCCAGAACTCGTTCGGATTCTTGAAGCCCGCGTTTTCAGCCAACCGAGCCTGCACGTTGTATATCTGCTTTGGAGAGATGAGCTTTTTCGCATATGGCGACCCTGCGACCGTGGCTTGAGCCTGTGCGATCTGCATCAGGAACTGGCTTTGCTGCTGCTCGTCGCCCGTTCCGATGCCCACATTGATGGTCATGTCGTACTGATCGCGCCATTCCTGCGGGTCGTAGTTGACGAAATTACCGTTCAGGCGATAGCTCAGCTTCTCCATGCAGTTGTCAGTCAGCGTCTTGAAGATGCCCTTGAACATCGGAGCGACCAAGCACTCAGCGGCGATGCGGGCCATGAGCTTCATGCGCTTTTGGCTGGCATTCATGATCATCTGCATGCCGCCCTTGGTCTTGTTCAGGCTGTCGCCGTCAAGTCCTTGTGAATAGCGCGTCCAGCCGGTGCGGTTCTCCTTCTCCGTCTGCAACTGCTCAAGCATCGGCATGGCTTGGATGCCTTGCCACTGTTCGGCATAGGGTCGGATTGCGCCTTGCACCTTTTCGCGCATCACGCCACCAGGGCGACGGTTGAGCAAGTCGTCAATGTTCGCTTGTGGGTTGCCTTGCGAATCGGTCAAGACGACCGTTTCCTGATTGTTCGCCAGCGACAGATTGTCCATCTGGTTGCGGACAATGGTTGTATGCATCCGCTGGAAGTCCTCGACCAGCTCGCCAACAGAGAAGCCGCCGAATTGATGCGTGAGAATGTACGGCGTCCATGCGGCCATTGGGACATGACTGACTTCCTTGTTCTCAAGGATCATGTCACCCAAGCGAACGACGCGACGGCGCTCGGAGATGCCGTCACCGTCGAAATCGACCAGAATGTATTCGTCACGCAGCCAGCCGCGCACCTGTGATTCGTCGTCCGTCTCCTCGTTCTGCGTCGGGAAGTCGCCATTCTCGCGACGATCCATGCTTTCGATGGATTCGGATTCAGACTGCGCAGAGCGCACGTCGTCAGCCGTTACATCGAATCCCATCTCACGTATATCCGACACGCTCTTCTGCGTCACATGGGCGACGTATGGGCAGTCATCCAGTAACAGGGAGTTGTGCCGGCGCGAGACGCGCATTTCTTCGGGAGGAACGGGGACAACGCGGCAGATACCCTTCTCTTCTACCGTCTTGACCTTGATGTTGAAGCGGCGCATCTGCGGAACAGGCATGCCGAACTCGTCAAGCTGCTGCGGCTGCTCGTCCTCGCATTCCTCCTGCTCCATGATTTCAGCGTCAGGATGCGTGGTCAGGTAGACCGCAAGCTGCATCTCGTCAACGTTCTTGTACGTCGTGAAGGTCGGGACGCGCTTCTTCTCCCAGTACCACTTGACGCCGCCTGTCTTCATCATCAGCGCATCTTTAAACGCGCTGTATAAGATCAGGAAGCCGTTGTTCTGCTTGTAGAAGACGTAATTGCAGGCATTCGTGGCCTGTTCTGCGCCTTCTACGTCTTCCTCGCCGGTTGGCTCGAAGATTACCGCTTTGTCGCTGGCCGTGAATACTTCGATCAGGTCAGGCAACATGCCCTCGACCGCGTCGAACACGTCAGACGTGACAACCTGCGAGCGGCCTTCTTCCTCGTTGCCGTATGGCTTGCGCATGTACGCACGCAATGAGCGATCACGATCCTCTGTGATGTCGGATTTGTAGATGAGAGTCTGCTTGGACTCCTCATCTAGAATCCTCAACAGATCAGCGTCGTTCATTTTCATGCGATAACCTTGCTCCGGTATTGAATGGGCTGCATAGGGCCGTTGCTGTTCGACAGCAGGTCGGCAACAATTGCCATGTAACGGAAAGCGTCTGCGCCGTGGCTGAACTGGTCATGCAACGGTGCGCCCGGCTCGTTTGTCTTTTGGTTGATACTGCGGCGATAGCGCTTCAAGCACTCGATCAGCCTTGCGGCCCTGGTCTTGTCGAAGTACATGCGGGAGAACGTCATGCGAGCAGCACGAATGCCACTCTCAATGTCCATTTCTGGCACTTCGTCACGGTTCGGCACCAGCCGGCCCAGCGAGCGCAATATCTCCGCTGCGCTCTTGCCAGTCTTAAAGTCCTTCGCGTGGCCGTCGTGGGGCAGATAGTCCGAACCCCAGTTGACCTGCATCGCCTTTAGCTGCATCGCGTAGTCGGCTAACGTGCGATGCGAGTCCTCGATGTAGTCAACAATGCGAAGCTCAGACGCGGATCGTTGAACGAGAATGATCGACATCGAGTCATTCCAGCCCAAATCCCAAATGGCGTGCGTCTTCAACAGCGGATCGATCGGGACATCACGAATGCGACCCTCTACTTCTGCCTGAGCTACCTCGTTGTAATAGATCGCGCCCTCTACCGCCGGCTTGCAGCGGCCTTCCCAAATGTTGGCGTACTCGCTCTCAGGCATCGTGGCTTGAGCATGTGTGCGCTCCGCTTCCAACTCCGCCGGGAACCACGGGTTGTCGGTGTAATTCATTTCAACGACTACAGCCCCTGGCGGCGAGTTCACGCAAAAGCGTTGGTGCGTCTCGTCTGATTCCAGCTCGGGGTTGTAGGTGATCCATATCTCAGAGCCCGGCTTACGAATCGTCGGAATCAGCACATCCCACGAACGCTTGGTGACTGCCTGCCCTTCCTCGATCCAGACGCGATCCACGCCCTCAAATGACTTAATGCTGTTGATCGTGTGCGACTGCAAGCCGGCGAAGGAGAACTCGCTACCGTTCTTGCCACGTATCGCTGTCTCCAACACTTCGTAGAAGTCGCCGAGGCCTAAATCCTGTATCTGATCCGATAGCAGCTTGTGCACCGAATCCTTGATGCTCTTTTGAATCTCGCGTGCGCAGAGGACGCGCAATGGCTCTGAAGCCGCCTGAATCAGTAACGCACGGGCAAATCCCCACGACTTACCGCTGCCCCTGCCTCCATGAGCAACCTTGTAGCGAGCTGGCCTGAAGAGGAAGGCGAGCTTGTCAGGAAACTGCGCCGTTTCCACTTGTGACGAATTCAACGCGGATGCCGGTAAACAGATGCTCTCCGTTCTCGCCCGCACCATTCACTTGCAACGGCAGCAGCTTTGGGTAAATCGTCCCCCAGAACACGCGCTCGTTGCTCGGGTCTTCTTTCACCCATGCGACAAGGCGGTCACTGCCGCCCAGTTCTTCAGCAGCTTGTGCAATTGCGTCCTTTGCCGCCTTCGTTGTCTTGCTGAGCGCGCCCTTCGGCTTGCCCGGGTTGCCGGGGCCGAATCTGCCCGTATTTTTCGGTTGGTCCATGATTTCAGGGTTCCTTATGGATTGTCCTGACCTGCGAATAAAAATGGCCCGCTCAAGCAATCAAGCTGGCGGGCCGGAACACGTCGGACTGCAACGTGAAGGGAGGAGAAATAAAAAAGCCAGCACTAGGCTGGCGAAGACTCGAATGAGTCGGTATTCATGGAGCGAACGGAGGGAATCGAACCCTCGTCCTCTGCTTGGAAGGCAGTGGCTCTACCATTGAGCTACGGACGCGCAATGCAAAAAGCCCCGACCGGATTAGGATCGAGGCTTTGAATGTTGTGTTACGTTTTCTGTAGAGGCAACTTGCCCCACGGGTTAAATTCTAGTCGCTTGTTTTCGCGTTTACAAGCACTTTTTGCGAAGTTACAACAAGCTCGCTTTACGCATCACCGGAATCATGGCTGCAACTGCCTCAGTATAAGTCCGCTTTGTTGTCGGGCGCCATACTGAGACTTTCGCTTCCCTGTTCCGCATCTCGCAGCCAATCACCTGGCGATCTTCTGGCTCGATCTTGTACATGCAGGCATCCACGGCTTCCATCGTGAGGCGCTCGACCACCTCATCATGGATGTCTTCTGTGGAGTCCCATTGCCTGCTGGTCTTCGCTTGGCGGCACTCTGGCGCACAGTTGCCATAGCCGATGGCAGGCTTCCAGCGCTTCTGCCAGTGGTAATGCTCCACAAGGAGAGCATCGGCCTTGGCGGTGTCGTCTATGTCTCTCATCATGCCTATCCCCTTATTCCTC
>Ga0310811_10005392_pt1 | contig 16176 bp, 17 predicted proteins | sample YCmetagenome_FD_207642 | JGI IMG/M metagenome (GOLD analysis project Ga0310811, IMG submission 207642) | Soil microbial communities from experimental microcosm in Duke University, North Carolina, United States - YC | ecosystem: Engineered > Artificial ecosystem > Soil microcosm > Unclassified ...
GCAGGTCGAACTCGCGATTTAACTCTCGCGACGACTTAGGGTCCCTTGCGGCAACGTTCGCGGACCACGGTCGCGGTACTGTCTTCGTCGCCAACCATTTTCATGGCGACGACGTTCTCATCGGTGACGAAGGCAAAGAACGGCACATACCCTACATAGCCGCCATACGAATTCTTGGAATTGAACTCGCCGCAGACCTGACTGTACGAGCCGTCACGGCTCTTGCGAGCCGTCATGCTCCGGAAACGCGTGCTCTCCGGATCCTTGAGATCTTCTGACAGGGCTGCCTTTGCGGCTGAAATGGCCGCCGCCCCCGTCTTCGCTTGGGGCTTTGCGTAACTCGTATTCGCGCACAATGCCCCCGCGGCGACAGCCCCAACCCACAACACACGCGCGCCAATCCAACTACCGCACCACACGGACGCCCCCAATCGACTTACTCGCGACGCCAATCAGCGCCGCTCCCACCACGCCGCTTAGCTTGATATATATGAAAATCATATACCGAGCCGGGACCGCTACCGGAAGGCTGAACCCTACAGCCGTCCCGGGATGCCGAAGTCAGTCTTCACTGAAGAGTACGCGGCTCTCCTGGCGACGCTCGTCTCCGCCCGAAAGGCCGCGCAGATGACGCAGGCGGAGCTGTCAGCCCGGATCGGTCGTCCCCAGCCGTTTATTTCCTACGTCGAGCGTGGTGAGCGACGCGTGGACGTGGTCGAATTCTACGCCATTGCCCTGGCTCTCGGACGTGACCCGATCGAACTGTTCGCGGAGGTGGTGCGCCAATTTCCGAACAATGGCCGTCCGCAAGTCTGACCGGCGGGGGGCGCTCGCCGACACGCGGTAGTGGAGCGGGGGTAGGTAGCGGCTCCACCTTGGGCCGTCACCGCCCCCCATCGCCCAGTCACTCAGATCCCTTCATGCATTGTTCGGCCAGCCAGCCAGGCCCTCGCCCTCTCCATCACCTCCGCTGCGGGCCACGGGGAGATGGGGTTGCCTGAGAACACCACAGTCTCAGCAGCGGAGGCTCGATCGAGCTTCCACATGCCGTTGCGGTGGACGATGAGGAACCGGCGGCCCTTCTGGACATCGGGCAGCACCACGTCCGCTAACCAGCGGCGGTGTAGAGCCAGAGACGCCAGTTGTTCGGCGAGCGCGCGGTTCTCCGGCTCCGCCGACAACCGTCTCGACCTATAGGCCACCGCATTGACCCGCACAGCCCGGCCGTCCTCTAGCCACGGACCCAGCGCATGGCTCCTGTAGTAGGCGGGAACGCCGGCTGACAGGCCGTGAAGCCGGGCCCGGTACTCGTCACCTGCGCCGGGATCGGCGAACTCAGCAGGTGTGAGAGTGGGGTCGTAACCGCCGTTTGCGTAGAGGATGACCAAGGGAGCGCCGGGGTCACCAACGAAAGCAGGGGGAGGGAAGTCGAGATTGAACGTATGTCGGTTCGCGTCCAGCACCGGCTGATCAGCAGGATGGACTGTAGCAGTGAGGTCACGCCAGAACTCGCGGAGCACCTTGTCAGCCTTAGTGCTGGGCGGTCAGAGGCTGCATCGCCGGCCCGGGCCCGTCTTCATAGTGGACTATGAGAAATTGCGTGGTGCGATCTCGGGCCACGCCCACAACGCCGTTTCCTAAGGCGATGGCACCTTTAATGTCGGTGCTGGCGTTCAGAACGATGGCCGCGTCTCCCCCTATCGCCCTGATGCGCTTGACCAAGCCACCACTGCTGGCGAAATCGCTTCCAAAACCTGTCGCAGGTCGGCTGTCCGTCATTACGCCGAGAATGCGATAACGGTGCGGAGGCGTGCCGGTGGTCCAGAATTCAATTCCCCCATTCTGAAGCTTGGTGCCGCTTTGGCCCTCGCGGATCGCATCCTTCCCCTCGTAAGCGGCGAAGCCACTGCCGGCCATCGCCGCCGTCGCTATCGCGCTGGTCGCCAACAACGTTAGCGCAGTTGATTTCCACATCCGTCACCCCCCCCAAGCGGAGTGTTCAGGGTGTAGAGCGGGAGTCCTGCGGTCAAGCTGGCTCCAGTCCAACTCGCTGACGAGCGTGATACTGAGCGCCAACGGGTCGGCCGCCTATTCGGGGCTGACCAGTAGAAATCGGTTTGACTGGCGTTTTCCCGCTGCGAACGTCGGCATTGTGGCGCGACGCCAAGGCCCGTCAGCGACCTTTTGCGGACAAGCACCAGCACGTTTTTTGGCTGTGTTCCTAGCCTCCTCACCGCGATACTGGGCACCGGAAACCTTGGTCATAAGCTTCCCCATCGGCGCGCTGGAGCCTAGCCTTGAAGCGCGTCAAACCGGACTATCCGACGGCACGCGGAGGGGATGGGGATGAAATATTCGATCAATAATCTGCTGACGGCCTTTGCCATGGCCGGCTCGCTTTCGGCGCTCGCTGCGTGCAATGTCAATAAACCCGAGGAGAGGTTCAATTATCCAAAAGGTTTCACTGAGAGCGATCCCGCGTTCGTCAGGGCGTTGAGCCAGCGTGAGCTCCCCGATGTGACTGACCTTGCGATTGACATCAAGAAAGCGGAGCCGCAGTCGGAACCTAGAGGTGAGTTTGAGACCACGCCGGAATACGAGGTGCGCCTCAAGAAAGAACGCCTCGGTCCTTATGGCGCGGGCGTATACGCGGTCGCGGATACGGCCGATTTCTTCTACGACGCCGACACAGGGAAGATTGGCTTCCATCCCGGCGACACGCGGGACGACATGCTCAAACTCCAACAATTGCAGATCGAGCCTATTGGGCCTGCGCCTGACAAAGATGTGTGGGAGGCACGTATAGGCCGTGACAAAGCCAAGTCCTTACCCCGGATCGGTGACGAGGCCTCTGTCCTGAGGCGGGTGATCGTATTTTCGCTCGAAGGGCTGGAGCGCCCTGTTCTAAATGCGCCCGAGGACCCGGAGGCACTTCGCGCAACGTTCGTTGCCAATGCGGGTAAGCCCGAAGGTGAAGAGGCGATAAAGCGCTTGGCGGCCATGACCATTACAATCAAGGCGCATATCACTCATGCCTTTGTCTATGACCCCGCTGAGGGGCCGGGGCACCCTTTGTATGATTGGAGACCGCGTTGACGTGACCGTCCCTGCCTTTGGGGCGCTAGAGGCCGGGGCGTCTCCGGACAGATTGGTAAACCGAGCACCGGACCTGAGGGCAGATGTACTCATCCCGGCTGACAAGTAAGCGTATTCCGGCGGATCGGACCCCAGGACCGCTACCCACCCCGCACAGACCTTTGGACGGTCCGCACTAGGGCGAACTTCCCGCATTTCACGCTGAAGTTCGCCGACAAGCGCAAGCGCTCGATGCGCTAAATGGAAGACCGCGTGCGCAGCAGCACCGGTCCGGTGGGTCCGCGCGCAAGAGCAACGCGGAGACCACGATGCATCCAGACGACGGAAAATTCCTCTCCCACCCCGGTCGGCTCAAGTACGACTGGGATGGAGTCCTCAAGCAAATCGACGAAAGCTTCCGGAGAAAGCACGACAACACACTGGCTGAGAGCATGTACAACATGCTCTTGGAGCAGATCGGGTTCGAGCGGGGTGCCTACAAAGCCGACCTCCTCAGCATCTACGGAAGCAAGCACCGCGAGCTGCACGAGCTGCATAGCAAGCAGCCCGAATGGGAGGTGATCCGCGCGAAGCATTGGAACGCGTTCCGCGCTGAGGTGCGCTGCCGGATGCGGCGATTGGACGATGCGGAGGAACGGCTTGGCGACGCGTTCCTGCGCGCGATCAGGCCGCAGACCTGACCGACGATCCAGCGAGCGTCACCGTGGCTCCAGAATGGTCCCTGCCTGGCGAAGCGAGGTGGTCTGGTAGGTGGGTAGCGGAACGTGATCCTGAGCGTTCTGGCGGACTCCCTGCGGCTCGATCCGAAGTCCAAGAACGGCGAGGTGTCCGGCATCCGGGTCGCCTCTATGCCAGCGGTCGCGCAGGCTTCCGGGGCCTTAGACTTCAGCCGCCTTGCAGGTCGTGCCCCGCGCAGTTATGGAGAGACCGACGCCCACTTTGGTCCCTTGGACCCAACCGCACGAGAGGTCGGCGTCACGAGGCGGAGCCGTGCGGGCGAGCCTCGACCGGGAGCCAACCGTCGAAATGGCGAGCGCTGCGGCGCTCAACCGAGCTAACTCATGTTTCCCAATCCTTCTGACCGCCTCGCGACCGGGATGTCGCGTGCGTTCCACAACTCCCCTACTAACGAAGCCTTTCCCCCGATACCGCCCCACGAATGCGGCCTATCGCCCGAAATCGAAGCCCTGGTCGCCGCGCTCGCCGCGGTTCAAGAGGAGCGTGACCACGCGCTTCGCGCGGCCACTTCGGAGGGCGTCGAATGACCCGCTGCGCCATCTACGCCCGGTACAGCTCGGATCGGCAGAACGAACGAAGCATCGCTGATCAGTCCAACGCCTGCCAACAGTTCGCGAAGGAGCGTGGATGGGAGATCGTACACATCTTCTCGGACAGAGCGAAAAGCGGGACAGCTATCGCAAATCGGCCCGGCTTGCTTGACGCTATCTCAGCCTCTGAACGTGGTGCGTTCGACGTACTGCTGGCCGAGGACGTGGACCGCGTAGCACGCGACCTGGAATTTCAAGCGCACGTCTTCAACCGGCTCATGGCGGCAGGAGCGGAGCTATGGACGACGCGCACCGGCAGGGTCGACCTGGTTCACGTCGCCATCAATGGGTTCATGGCCGAAGACTATATCCGGAACCTGAGCGCGAAGACGAAGCGCGGCATGAGATCCAACGCCGAGAAGGGATTAGCAACGGGTGCACGTCTCTACGGCTATCGGAGCCACCCCGGAGGGCGGACCGAAATCAACGAGGAAGAAGCCGAGATCGTGCGGCGCATCTTCCGCGGCTATGCAGATGGCGACACCCCGCGCGAGATCGCGAAGGCGCTCAATACCGACGGCGTTCCCGGTCCGCGTGGGGGGTCATGGAACACCTCCACAATCGGTGGCTCTCGCCACCGCGGAAACGGCATCCTGAACACCGAGTTCTACATCGGCGTGAAGGTCTGGGGCAGGGACGAGGTTCGGAAGGACAGGAACACTGGACGGCGGCAGCATCGCTACGTGCCGCCGGAGCAGTGGAAGCGCACACCAGTTCCCCACCTGCGCATCGTTGATGACGAGACCTGGGCGGCAGTGCGTGCCCGGAAGGATCGGGCGAACCTCGCGCCGCAAAGCGCGCAGCGTCGGCCGAGCCTATTCGGTGGGCTCCTCAAGTGCGGGATCTGTGGTGGAAGCTACACGACCTACACGACCGGCAAGCTTGTTTGCATGAACCAGCGAGAGCGCGGGACGTGCACGAACCACAGGACACCCAAGCGCGCCGACGTCGAAGCGCGCGTGCTGGAGGTGCTTCGCGAACAGATGCTCTCACCAGAGGCCACGGCCGCTTACGTGCGATCCTACCAACGCGCAGCGTCGGAACGCCGGGCTAACGCCGCCGCTCGCCTTGCCCCACTCGCAAAGCGACTTGCAGAGGTCCAGCGGCGGATCGATCGGGGCGTGGACGCAATCCTCCGTGGCGTGTCCACAACCGCTCTCGAACAAGCGATGACCCAGCTCGAAGCGGAGAAGGCCGCGATCGAAGAGCAGCTCGCGCAGGAGAGGGAACAGTCCCCCACGATCGAGCTGCACCCGCGTACAGCCGAGGCCTACGCAGCTCTCGTGGCGGAGCTGCAAGCCACGCTCGCCCAGCGAGCCGCTGAACCGACCGCAGCGGAACGCCGGCTGCGGGAAGCCGTCCGGGGACTGGTGTATCGGGTTGTAATCACGCCGCTCACTCAGGAGCGCGGTGGTCCCATCGACATCGTCGTCGAGGGAACATTGTCTAAACTCCTGGCCGAACGTCCGGAGAACGTTCGGTTGGGAGCCGTGGTAGCTGGGGGCGGGCTCGAACCGCCGACCTGTGGGTTATGAATCCACCGCTCTAACCAGCTGAGCTACCCAGCCACGGCTTCCGCGCGATGCGCGAAGGCGCGGGTTATAGGGTTTCACTTCCGCGCCATCAAGCGGCTTGGGCTACGCCGTTTCAGCCGCTAGGTTCCCGGCTCGCATGAGCATCCTCCACCTCTTGGGTACGGCCGGCGAAGGCGGCGCGGAGACCTACTTCGTCGACCTCGTGTCGGCGTTGGCGCGCGCCGGCGTGCCGCAGGCCGCGGCCATCCGGCCCCACCCGGCCCGCGAGGCGGCGTTGCGGAAGGCCGGCGTGACGGTGGAGACCTTCGCCTTCTCCGGTCCGTTCGATGTCCTCACCAGGCCGCGGGTGGCGGCGTTCGCGCGCCGCCAGGGCGCCAAGGTGGCGCTCGCCTGGATGAACCGCGCCGCGCGCCATGCGCCGGCCGGCCCCTGGGCCCGCATCGGCCGCCTCGGCGGCTACTACAATCTCAAGTATTACAAGGGCTTCGATCAGCTCATCGCGAACACCGAGGACATCGCCGAGTGGGTCGCCGGCCAGGGCTGGCCGGCCGGCCAGGTGCACTGCATCCCGAACTTCGCGCGGGTCCCGGCCGACGCCCCGCCGGTCGATCGGGCGAGCCTCGACACCCCGGCCGACGCGCCGCTGCTGCTCGGCATGGGCCGGCTGCACGAGGCCAAGGCGCACGACGTGAGCCTGACGGCCCTGCGCAGCGTGCCCGAGGCCTACCTGTGGATCGCCGGCGTCGGGGCGCTGGAGGCCAAGCTGAAGGGCATGGCCGTGGCCCTGGGCGTCGACGAGCGCGTGCGGTTCCTCGGCTGGCGGACCGACCCGTCGGCGCTCTACCGGGCGGCCGACATCTGCGTCTTCCCGTCGCGGTACGAGCCGCTGGGCAATGTGGTGATCCAGGCCTGGGCGCACGGCCTGCCGGTGATCGCCGCCGCGAGCCAGGGGCCGGCGGCGCTGATCCGGCCGGGCGAGGACGGGCTCCTCGTGCCGATCGACGACGCGGACGGGCTGGCGGCGGCGATCCGCACCCTGCTCGCCAGGCCGCAGCTGCGCGCCAGCCTGGCGGCGGCGGGCCTGGCGCGGGTGGAGGACGAGTTCTCCGAAGCCGCCGTCGTCGCCCACTGGCGCGATCTCTTTTCCGACTACGGAGCAGCTTAAGCCATGTGCGGCATCGCAGGCGTGCTGGCCGGCGGCCCGACGGCTCCGGCCGTCACCAAGGCCATGGCCGAGGCGCTCACCCACCGCGGCCCGAATGGCGTGCGGCTGGAGGACGCGACCGGCGCGGCGCTCGCCCACGCACGGTTGTCGATCATCGACCTGGAAGGCGGCTGGCAGCCGCTGCACGCCGCCGGCTCGACGGTGATCGGCAACGGCGAGATCTACAACTACGTGGAGCTGGCCCGCGACTTCCAGCTGGCCGACGCGCTCGCCACCGGCTCGGACTTCGAGCCGTTCCTGCACGTCTACGCCCAGGAGGGCGAGGCGGCGTTCGACCGGCTGCGCGGCATGTACGCCCTGTGCCTGATCGGCGGCGACGGCCGCACCTGGCTGGCCCGCGACCCGTTCGGCATCAAGCCGCTCTACATCATGGAGCACGACGGCGGCCTCGCCTTCGCCTCGGAGCCGCGGGCCTTCTTCAAGGCCGGGCTGATGCAGGCGGCGCTCAACGAGGCGCCGGCCGAGGAGCTCCTGGCCTTCAACTACACGCTCGGCGAACGCACCGTCTTCCAGGGCCTGCGCCGGCTGGTCCCCGGCGAGATGGTGGAGGTGCGCGACGGGCGCATCGTCTCGGGCCGGCGGCGCCCTTCCCTCCCCTTCATAAGGAGGGGCGACTCGCGGAACGCGAGCGGGGTGGGAAATAGAGGTCCGGGCTCTGAGCCGGATCATGACTTCCCCGCCCGTCCGGGGCTCCGCCCCGTCCACCCTCCCCATAGAGGGGAGGCAAACGAAGGTGATCTCCTCGCCCAGCTCGACGCCGTGCTGGAGGACAGCGTCCGCGTCCACCAGCGCTCCGACGTGCCCTACGGCCTGTTCCTGTCCGGCGGCGTCGATTCGGCGACCATCGCCACGCTGATGGCGCGGCTGAACGAGCGGCCGGTGACCGCCTTCACCTGCGGCTTCGAGGCGCCCGGCGCCAAGGACGAGCGGGCGCAGGCGGAACGGGTGGCCCGGGCGCTGAACCTCGACTGGCGCGAGACCAGCTTCGGCGAAGCGGACTTCTGGCGGATCCTGCCGCAGGTCGCCTGGGCGCTGGACGACCCCACCGCCGACTACGCCACCCTGCCCACCTACAAGCTCGCCGAGGCCGCCAAGGGCACGCTGACGGTGGTGCTGACCGGCGAGGGCGGCGACGAGCTGTTCGGCGGCTACGGCCGCTACCGCCGGGCGCTGCGGCCCAGCTGGCTGGGCGGCCGGCCGGCCGAGCCGCGCGGCGCCAGCCCGGAGATCCTCGCCCGCTGGCGCTCGGAAGCCCGGGCGCCGAAGGGAGCGACGCCGCTGCAGGCCGCGCAGTGGGCCGACGTCGCCACCTGGCTGCCCAACGACCTGCTTCTGAAGCTCGACCGCTGCCTGATGGCGCACGGGCTCGAGGGCCGCACGCCGTTCCTCGATCCAGGCGTCGCCGCCTTTGCCTACCCCCTGCCCGACCGCTGCAAGGTGCAGGGGCGCTACGGCAAGTGGCTGCTGCGCAAGTGGCTCGAAAAGCACTGCCCGGCGGCCGAGCCGTGGGCCCGCAAGCAGGGCTTCACCGTGCCGGTGGAGGCCTGGATCGCGCCGCGCGCGAAGGCCATCGGCGCCCGCGTCGCGCGAATCGAGGCGGTCCGGCGTTTAAGGAGCGCGGACGCGGTTTCGGCCGTATTCGCCAGCGAGGCGGGCGCCGAGCGCTGGCCCCTGCTGTTCTTCGCGGTCTGGTCGCTCATCCACCTGGAAGGAGCCTCGCCCGAGGCGGCCCGGGAGGCGGTGGTCGGTCCGCTCTGAAGAGGTCAGAAGGTCCGATGCGCCGCCCGATCCCGATCCTGACGCTCGCCCTGCTGCTCGCCGCCGCCTGCGGACCGCGCGCCAGCCACGCCGCGCCAGGTCCCGCCAAGCCGCCGGCGCCGGCCGAGACCGAGCCGCCCAACGCGCCGAACCAGCGTCCGGCCTTCCCCGGCCAGACCCGCGCGCCGGCCCTGACCACCAACACCCGCTTCCAGGTGCGCACCGTCGCCCGGGGCCTCGACCACCCGTGGAGCCTCGCCTTCCTGCCGGACGGCCGCGCGCTGGTCACCGAGCGGCCCGGCCGGCTGCGCATCCTGAGCCGCGCCGGCGCCCTGTCGCCGCCGGTCGCGGGCGTGCCGCCGGTCGTGACGGGCAATCAGTCGGGCCTGTTCGAGGTGGCCCGCGGCCCCGACGGCCTCATCTACCTGAGCTACATGGAGCCGCGGAAGGGCGGCCTCTCCGGCCTCACCGTCGCCCGCGCGCCGCTCGTGGAGGCCGGCGGACGGGCCGAGTTGCAAGGCCGGCAGGTGATCTTCCGCGCCCAGCCGGGACTCGGCGGCGACGCCAACCTCGGCGGCCGCCTCGTCTTCGCGCCGGACGGGACCCTGTTCGTCACCGTCGGCGACAAGTTCACGCCGCAGAACCGCGCGCACGCCCAGACCCTCGACAACGACATCGGCAAGGTCGTCCGCATCAATCCGGACGGCTCGATCCCCAAGGACAACCCCTTCGTCGGCCGCCCCGGCGCGCGGGGCGAGATCTGGTCTATCGGCCACCGCAACCCGCAGGCCGCAGCGATCAACCCGTGGACCCGCAAGCCGTGGATCGTCGAGCACGGCGCGCGCGGCGGCGACGAGGTCAACATCGTCGAGCCCGGCAAGAACTACGGCTGGCCGGTGATCACCTACGGCGAGGACTACTCCGGCGCGCCGATCGGCCGGGGGATCACCCAGCACGCGGGCATGGAGCAGCCGATCTACTACTGGGACCCGGTGATCGCGCCCTCCGGCATGGCCTTCTACGACGCGGCCCTGTTCCCGGCCTGGAAGGGCAGTCTGTTCGTCGGCGGGCTCGCCTCGACGCACCTGGCGCGGCTGACGCTGAAGGGCGACCGCGTGGTGGGCGAGGAATGGCTGTTGCAGGATCTCGGCGAGCGGATCCGCGACGTGCGCGTGGGCCCCGACGGCGCGCTCTGGCTGCTGACCGACAGCGGCGACGGCCGGGTGTTGCGGTTGGCGCCGAATTAACGGTTAAGCTTGCGGCCAACGATCCGGGGGGTCGAACATGACCAGGATTTTGCTGCTCGCGACCTGCGCCGCGCTTTCCCTGACCGTGACGCCGGCCGCCGCTGCGGCGCGCGCCCTGCCGCCGGCGGCGGTCTACACCGACCCGCCGGCCGACGCCGCCCATCCCGCCCGCTCCGAGGTGCTGCACATCCCGACCGGCGGCGTCGAGGTCAACGGCCTCGCCTTGATCCCGGCGGGCGCCGGGGCACACCCGACGGTGCTGCTGCTGCACGGCCTGCCCGGCAACGAAAAGAACCTCGACCTCGCCCAGGCGATGCGCCGCGCCGGCTGGACCGTGGTGACCATGAACTACCGCGGCTCATGGGGCAGCCCGGGGACCTTCAGCTTCAAGGGCAATCTCGCCGACGCCAAGGCCGGGCTCGCCTATATGCGCGACCCGGCGGTCGCCGCGAAGCTGCAGATCGACCCGGCGCGGATCGTCTTGATGGGCCACAGCATGGGCGGCTGGGTGACCGCCGTGACGGCCGCCGAGGACCCCAAGCTCGCCGGCGCGGTGCTGATCTCGGCCGCCGACGTGGGGCTGATGAGCCACCTGCCCCTCGAACAACGGCTGCAGACGGCGCGCGAGAACATGGAATCCCTGGCCGGGGTGACGCCGCAGAGCATGGCCGAGGAGATGAGCCAGCTCGGCCCCTACAGCTTCGCCGCCGCCTCGCCGGGGCTGGCGAAGAAGCCGCTGCTGGTGCTGACCTCCGACGACGGCCTCGCCGGCATGGGCGACGCCCTGGCGGCGGCGACGCGCAAGGCCGGCGGACGGGTGGCGACCGCCCATGCCGCGACCGACCACAGCTGGAACACCGCCCGCATCCGCCTGGAGACCGAGGTCCTGACCTGGCTCGAGGCGCTGCCGAAGTAGCTCAGGCGGGCTCGGCGGCCCGTCCGTACTTGGCGCCCATCTCGCTCATCACCGCCGCGAACTCCTCGACCGTCTCGCGCAGGATCTGAGCGACGGGCTTCACCCCGTCGATGCGGCCGGCCACCTGGCCGGAGAGGGCGATGGAGGCTTCCATGTCGCCGCCGAAGTAGAGGTCGAGCGCGCGGCGGAACTCGCCCATGATGTTCTCCGGCGGCTCCTTCTCGTAGAGCGTGGTCTTCTCGGTGCGCAGCGCCCGCAGCGCCGGCCCGGGCCCGAAGCGGTTGAGGAAGACGGTGTCGGTCTCCCGGGCCTGGACGATGCGGTCCTTCCAGTTCGCGTGCACCGGGCTCTCGGCGGCGGAGACCATGCGGGTGCCCATCTGCACCCCCTCGGCGCCCAGGCAGAAGGCCGCCGCCATGCTGCGCCCGTCGACGATGCCGCCGGCGGCGATCACCGGCACGCCGACCTTCGAGCAGACCAGCGGCAGGAGGACCATGGTCGCCACGTCGCGGCTGTTCTTGAACCCACCGCCCTCGCCGCCTTCCACCACCAGGCCGTCGACCCCGGCCTCGACCGCCTTCAGGGCGGCAGCGAGCGACGGCACAACGTGGAAGACGGTGAGCCCCGCCGCCTTCAGCGCCGAGCAGTAGCGGTTCGGGTCGCCGGCCGAGGTGGTGACGAACTGCACGCCCTGATCGACCACGAAGGCGACGATGTCGGGATCGCGCACGAAGGCCTGCGCGATGTTCACCCCGAACGGCTTGTCGGTCAGCGCGCGCATCTTCTTCACCTCGTCGCGCACGGCGTCGAGCTCGCCGGAGGAGGTCTCGATGATGCCGAGACCGCCGGCGTTGGACACCGCGCTCGCCAGCTGGGCGCGGGCGATCCAGCCCATAGGCGCCTGGACGATCGGGTATTCGACGCCGAGCAGCTCGGTGATGCGGTTCTTCATGAGGGCCTCCGTGGGGACGGAGTTTGGGCCACTCGCAACAACCCTGTCATCCCGGAAAGCGCGGCGCGCGCTTGTCGGGGATCAGAGCCCCAGCCGCGCGGCCGTCTCCTCGCCGATGGCGAGCGACGAGGTGAGGCCCGGGCTCTCGATGCCGAACAGCGCCACCAGCCCGTCGATGCCGTGCGCCTCGGGGCCGTCAATGCGGAAGTCCGGCTGCGGCTCGTCGGGGCCGTGCAGCTTCGGGCGGATGCCGGCGTAGTCGGGGGCGAGCGCGCCGTCCGGGAGCCCCGGCCAGAACTTGCGGATGTACTTGTAGAAGCCCGCCGCGGCGGCCGGATCGACGCTGTAGTCGAGCGCGTCCACATAGATCAGGTCCGGCCCGAACACCGCCTGGCCGCCGAGGTCGCGGCGGTAATGGGTGCCGAGCGCGCCGTGGATCGGCGGCGGATAGATCAGCCGGGCGAAGGGCGCTTTGCCGGTCAGGCGGAAGTAGCGGCCCTTGCCGTAGTGGACGGGCGGAATCCGCGTCGGCGGGAAGCCGTCGATCCGGGCCGCCACGCCCTGCGCCGAGAGGCCGGGCGCGGTCACCAGATAGCGGCAGGCCAGCGTCGCGGGGTCTTGGCCGCCGGCGCGCACCTCGAAGCCGCCCCCGGCGAACGGCGTCGCGCCCTCGAACGGCGTCGACAGCACGACCGCCCCGACGCAGGCCTCGATCTCGCCCTGGAGGGCGAGCATGTAGCCGTGGCTGTCGAACACGCCGCTCTCCGGCGAGATCAGCGCCGCCTCGCAGGCGAGCTCCGGCTCCAACGCCTGCGCCTCGGCCTTGCTCAGCCGAGCCATGCCCTCGACGTCGTTGACCCGCGCCTGTTCGAGGATGTCGTCGAGACGGGCGACCTCCTCCGGGCTCGTCGCCACCACCAGCTTACCGCAGCGGTCGTGGGCGACGTGGTGCGCCTCCAGGAACGGATAGAGCAGCCGCCGGCCCTCGACGCAGAGCCGCGCCTTGAGGGAGCCGGTGGGATAGTAGAGGCCGCCGTGGATGACCTCGGAATTGCGCGAGGAGACGCCCTGGCCGATCGCCTTCTCCCGCTCGAGGACCGCGACCGCCAGCCCGCGCCGGCCGAGCGCATAGCCGATGGCGAGGCCCACCGCCCCTGCGCCCACCACCACTGCATCGAAGTCGAACTCGGCCATTCAGCTTGGCTAACGCGGAAGCGGCCGCAAGGAAACCATGGCCGTCATCCTGGGCCTTGCGCCTGGGATGACAGAGTGGTGCGCGGCGCGCCGAGCCCTGCTAGCGTCGCCACAAAATCAGGGGGGAACCGATGAAGCTCTTGTTGGCGGCGACCGCCGCCGTGTCGCTTGCCGCGGCGCCGGCGCTGGCGCAGACGCCGCTCAAGCCGGACACGCCGTCGATCCTGGTCTGGCGCGGCGAGCCGCAGGCGGCCGGCTACCGGACCATCGAGAGCATCTACAAGACCCACGTCATCAAGCGCGGCAAGCACGTCCGGCCGCTGCCCAAGGCGGCGCGGCAGATCGAGCCCACCTTCCAGTACGACGGCAAGACCTGGACGGTCGCCGACTACATGAAGGCCTACCGCGTCTCCGGCCTGCTGGTGCTCAAGGACGGCAAGGTCGTCCTCGAGCGCTATGGCCTCGGCCGCAAGCCCACCGACCGCTGGACCTCGTTCTCGGTGGCCAAGTCGGTGACCTCGACCCTGGTCGGCGCGGCCATCCAGGACGGCAAGATCAAGAGCCTGAATTCCCCCGTCACCGACTATATCCCCGAGCTGAAGGGCTCGGCCTACGACGGGGTCACCGTCCGCCAGATGCTGATGATGAGCTCGGGCGTGAAGTGGAACGAGGACTACGCCGACCCCAACTCCGACGTCGCCCAGGCCGGGACCAAGGTGCTCGAGCCCGGCGTCGACCCGATGGTCAGCTACCTGCGCAAGCTGCCGCGCGCCACGGCGCCGGGGACCAAGTTCAACTACAACACCGGCGAGACCGACCTGGTCGGCGTCCTGGTCTCCAACGCCGTCGGCATGCCGCTCGCCGACTATGCGTCGAAGAAGATCTGGCGGCCCTACGGCATGGGGCAGGACGCGATCTGGATCACCGACCTCGCCGACCGCGAGCGCGGCGGCTGCTGCATCTCCATGACGCTGCGCGACTACGCCCGGGTCGGCCAGTTCATCCTCGACGGCGGCAAGGCGGGGGGTAAGTCGATCGTGCCGCCGAGCTGGACCAAGGAGGCCACCCGCCGCCAGATCGACAACGGCGAGGGGCCAGGGACCGGCTACGGCTATTTCTGGTGGATCCGCTCGCCGGAGCGCTACGACGCCGTCGGCATCTTCGGCCAGTCGATCAGCACCTTCCCCAAGGAACGCCTGATCATCGTCCAGAACGCCGCCTGGCCGCAGGCGGTCGGCAAGGAGCTGTCGGCGGCGCGCAATGCCATGATCGAGGGGGTGCGGGCGGCGGCGCGGTAGGTTGGTTCTTTGTTTGTTCTTGTTCTGACGCATTCAGGCCGGTAGCTCTGCCTTAATCGGCTTGGAGAAACCCATGTCTTGGTTGATCGCCGTGGTCATGCTGCTCGCTGCCGCCGCCCTGTGGCTGGGCAGCGTGGTGGCGTTTCGTTGGTTGATCAGGGTCACGTTCGACGGCGCCGAGCGGATCGGCCTGATCCGTTACTCCGACCGGCGTCCGCCGGAGCCGCAAGCCGCCGAGAGCGCGGAGGTGTGGGCCCGGATGAAGGCGATGGCCGAGCCCGCGTTGCGGCTGGACGTCACCGACGCTGCGGGCTTCTCGAAGATTGGCGGTCATCCAGAGTTGCCGGATGATATGGAGTGGCCGTGGACCGGGCCCCGGCGATCCGCACGCACCTTCGTCGCCCAGATCGATCTTGGCGAGGTGAGCGCCTCCGGCGGCCCCGAGTGGCTGCCCAAAGAGGGGCGACTCTACGTCTTCAAGGAGAGCGACGGCTTCGGCCGGCCCGACGACACGCTCGTCCTCTTCTCGAGCGCACCGCCTGGCCCCGAAGCGACGCCGCCCGAGGATCTGAAGCGCAAGGACCGCTTCCCGGAACGGCGCGTCGGCTTCCAGGTGATCAAGTCCATTCCGAGTCTGGACTGGCTGGGCCTGGACGTTCGCTTGTCTCCCCTTTCCGGAGACGAGCTGGACTTCCTCGCGGATGCGCCCACCGCGAACTTCGGTGTGCAACCACTTCACCAAATCGGCGGCTTCCCCGCCGAGATCCAGGGCGAGCAGATGCAGATTTCCTGCGAGTACCTGGAGCGCGGCTTGCGGCAGGACTGGTCCCCGCCGCCGCCGGAAGAGATCGTTCGCGCGTCGAAGGACTGGCGCCTGCTCCTGCAGATCGATTCCGACCAGGCGCTGAAAATGGACTGGGGCGACGGCGGGATGCTCTACGTCTTCATCCGCGAAAAGGACGCGCGAGCCGGCGACTTTTCCAAGACCGTGTCGCTCTGGCAGACGCACTAGGAGCCCGGCCATGACCGTCCACATCGTGCGGCTCGGCACGCCGCGCTCACCCGACGAGGGCCCGCGGATCGGCACGGTGCGGCGGCCGCCGCGCGGGGTGCGGAAGGAGGCCTATGCGGCCGGCGACTGGTTCGACGTCTGGTATCCGGAGCTGGCGCCCTCGGCCGAGCTGATGGCGCGCGGCCAGGCGGCGGCGACCGACAAGGACTGGGCGGGCTTCGTGCGCGCCTTCAAGGCCGAGCTGAAGGCGCCGGCCGCGGCACGGACGCTCGATGTGCTCGCGACGCTGTCGCACACCGCCGACTTCGCGGTCGGCTGCTACTGCGCCGAGGAGGCGCGCTGCCACCGCTCGGTGCTGCGCGAGGAGCTGGCGGCGCGCGGCGCCAAGGTCGGCTGATGTTCTCCCGCTGATCCCTTCCATCCGGATCCCGGCCTTGGCCGGAATGAGCGGGTACTAGGGCCGGTATCGCCCCGTCACCTTGCAGCGGAGGCCCTCGCGGCGGGCCTCGACCACGGCCATGTTCCCGGCTCCGACCTCGAACCAGGCCTGCCGGCCCGCGCCGGCGACCGCCACCTGGTAGGGCGCATCGAAGGCGCAGGCCACGAAGGGCTTGC
>Ga0310811_10005393_pt1 | contig 16176 bp, 34 predicted proteins | sample YCmetagenome_FD_207642 | JGI IMG/M metagenome (GOLD analysis project Ga0310811, IMG submission 207642) | Soil microbial communities from experimental microcosm in Duke University, North Carolina, United States - YC | ecosystem: Engineered > Artificial ecosystem > Soil microcosm > Unclassified ...
GAGTTTCACGGAGCAGGCGATCGAGCATGCAATCTGCATGGGCCGAAGCGGCTCGAAGTCGAGCTTGCAGGATTGACAGCGCTTTTGCTTCACGCCCACTCCTTAGATCTATTGGCATAGTCCGCGTAAGCCTCAGCCGGCGATAATCCAGAGCCACGCGGCCACCAAACCACGTTGATTCCACTCACAACCGGAACGCTGCAATTCCAACTTCCTCGTCTAACCCACAGATGCGGTTTCACGCCGACTCCGTCTTACCAAATGCAAGCCAGTCCAAGGAAGTGCCGAGCACCTTTCCGATTTCCATGAACAGGAATGCGTGCAAGTCGCGTTTGTCGTTTTCGACATCCATGATCGTGTTCTCCGAAGATCTGCATGCCTTAGCCAATTCTCTTTGCGTCATTCCTCGTTCATTCCGGGCGTGGCGAATTCTATGACCAATGGTCGAAGTCATGCGGCCCTCCGGTACTCACCAAAGAGCGCCACGTCTTGTTCATGGCGACGCACGACAGTCCTCATTGGCTCCGGCTTTGCTGCTTCTTCCGCGCCCAGCTCGTAAATATGGGCCGGAGTACCACTCCGACCAACGCGCCGGCGCTCGGACAACTTCCTTATCTCGCCATCCCGACGAAGCCTATCGATCGCGTTTTGCACGACCGATTTCGCAAGCTCCGTCTTCCAGACAATTTGCTCGATCGACAGCGGTCCATGCTTTTCAAGTGCAGCTATGACCCGATCGTTCGTCAACAAGCGCTCTTGCGCTGCAGCCTCACGCAACCGAGCGACAACCGAATCTTTGCCGGCGCTCGGACTTCCTTTGCTCCATGGTCCTTTGCTCATTGCTCACCTCTCTCCGTGTAATGCTGCATCGCGTGTGTTGGGCCGATGACGGGTTTGGTTCCGACCGTTACGGGCGACGACTCACGCTTTGCGGCAGAGCCCGTCATTTCGATCAACGCACGCTCGATGCGCAGAAGCCAACCGTAAGCATTTCGATCCTTCTCCCGGTCGAAAGCGAGTTCATCGCCCCGCGGATGACCTTTGAGTTCCCGCCTGCAGAGCGCGATTGCGTCTTCATCCCGGCCACGCAGAGCAAGCGATAGCCGGCACAAAACGCCATGACTGCGCAGTGTCATCGTGATGGCCGAATTGACCGTAGACGGCTGCTCCCAATGGCAAAAGCACCACCACTGTCCGCCGCTACCCATTGACCCCGCCAGCGGGCAGCCGTATGCCGAGCAAATTCCCCATGGCTGGGCTGATTGCAATTCGCTCATGCGACCTCCTTCTGGCTCAACGCGTACTGAATCCGAGCCTTGAATTGCGCCTCGCTTTCACCCGGCCTCGCATCGGCAATGCCGAGTTCTCGCGCTTTCGCGCTCATCGCTTGCGGGGAAACGAACCATTGGTCGGACTTAGGCTTTTTGGGCGCTGTCATGCCATCCAAAACCCGAGCGGCATAGGCGACGATGTTAGAGATTGGCTCGCTGGATTCCGCGTGAGCCTTGGCGATCGCCGCATCTACCTGGTCAGTTCGAATGCCCGCATTCACCCATGCCGAAAACGTAGGCCAATACCGCTTACGGTCGTGAACGCTTGATTCATCGGCCGTAAAGCCATGCTTTGATCGCATGTGTCTCAGCCATTGAGCCTCATTTCTCGGAATAAAATCGTCGCTCAACTCACGCGAAGATGTAGCGATGACGATAGAAGTAGTACTTGGGGTTGGGGTTGTGGAGCTTTCTACCTGGGTTGTGTTTGGGTTATCGCTGGGTTCTGTTTCTAAAACCCACTGGGTTTCTCTTTGGTTATTTTCAGGTTCATTGTTTTTGCGCGGTCTACCGCCTTTTTTCCCGTTAGAGCGAGCGGCCTCCATCTTCGGCCGAGCCTTAGCTATCATGGCATCCGCGCGATTGTTGTGCCTTTGACCATCCTCGCCAATCGGAAAAAACTCGTCCGCCACGGACCGAACTGCCGCCTGCTCAACCTTGCTCATGGCGCGACAAATTCGGTACAGCGATGAGTGCTCGGAGGGGAGCGGCTTTTCGGTCGAATAATAGGCATCCAAAAGCATCGTAAAGGCTCCGTGCTCGCACAGCGTGAGGTGCGCTGTATCACGCTGGTAATCACCGCAGTAGCGTTCGTAGTAGTTCATGTCTTCCGGCCGAGGATTTCCTCAATCTTTTCCGTGAAAGCTCGCCCACATTCGATCCACTCATTCGCTGTCAATCGCGCAGAGCTGTCCATAACTTGCTCAACGGCGAACCCCAAACATGGAAGAAAAGCAGGCGAGCTGCCTCGTTCTTCAAAAATGTGCTGCAAATACTCGACGCCGCTGAGAACGCCGGAATGCAACGCCTCGTGGCACGCCTCACAAAGCGTCGTCAAAAGACAGTTCGGGTAGTCCCATGGTTCTGTTTCCTTGAGATAGCGAGTGTGATGCACGTGCAAAGTGCTCTTTTCATCGCAACATTCTGAGCACTTAAACCCGTCACGCTGCATGATCTCAAGTCGCTTCTTCTGCCAGCGCGGATCACGCAACTTTTCCGAATAGCTCGCCATATCACCGCACCCAAAAGAACGGGGCGCCAAATGCCAGCGCGATCAGTGCTGCCATCCAGAAATCAATGAGCAGTTCCATCACTCGCCTCCCTTCGGCCCAACTTGTCCCTGACTGCCCCGCTCGAAATCGATGACTTCCGGGTGCAGCACGCCCCGGTAACTGCGCAGGACGTGGTAGCTCAGGTATCGATCTGTCGGAACTCCCTGCATGGCCGCTCTTGCCTCAAGGCTTTCAGCCTCGTCTTTAGGCAAATCGACCGACAATTTCTTGCGTTTCTCGATCACAAACGCGTCCCAAGTTGGGCCGGGTCGTCACTGACCCCGGAAAATTCGGAAGGCAACATTCCAATCACGCCAAGCAGCGCAGTACGTGCGAGGCGAGACAGTGCGGCAGACTCGCTCTCGATACCGTGAAGCTGTTGGTAGCGGATGAAGGCGTCGTACGTGGGATCGTCGAGGCGCGTTTTCACCTCGTTCCGGTAGGGGGCTCTCCGCTTCATGCTGTTGCCTCGAATGGCTTGGGAGTCGATTTGATTTCGTCGAGCAGAGCCACGAGGCCAGCGGCGATGCGATACGAAGGACGCGCCGTGCCGATCTTCCCAGACGCAATATCCGAGATGGTCGGCTGGCTACATCCAACTCGGGTGGCAATCGCCTTCTGCGTCATTCCTGACGCAAGGAGGGTCTGCACGATGGCTTTGAGGTTCGGTTCCATACGCATCAATATAGGCGAATCTATATCGAAGCGCAATAGGAACATCTATGACAACTTGTATAAGAATTCCGATATGGACAAGCTCGACACCCTCGGGGCCCGATTGCGATGGGCTCGCAAGAACGCTCAGATGACTCAGGCAGCCGCGTCGCGCGCGGTAGGCCTGTCGCAACCTACGCTTTCGGATCTGGAAAACGACAACACGAAGGGCACGAGCAGCATCGTTGAGCTGGCATCTCTGTATGGGATCAGCGCGCAATGGCTCAAGAGTGGGCGCGGATCGCCACAAGCACAGCGAGGCAACGATGTCAATTCAACGATTTCTGGCAACAATCCCGTTCTGTCCATCGAATCGATACGTGAAGAACGAGCTAAATTGCTTGCAGAGAAGCTACTGTATGTCTCCGAAGAGATGCGAGCATTGATCGAAAAACTACTCGACGCTGACCAAGAAGGGGGCGCGATGCGAGAAATGACGATAGCCGGAACCGGATATGTGCTCCAGGCTATCCCTCTGTCTCAAGCACAGAAGAAAGCGAAAAAATGAACAATCCGACCCCAGCCTATGGAGACTTTTGGAACAGAGGAACCGCGCCTGCATGTGGGCCGCCCTCTACCCTATCCATTACTAAAAGGGGGTTTGTGAACCATGATGGACGCGAAGCAAACTAGAACGCTGAAAATCGTATCGGAACCGACCACCCCGCGCGAACCCGAGTTATGCGTCGCTTGCGAAGCCGCGAGACAACTCGAATACGTGAGAATGCTGCTCCAAGCAGCGCTGATTGCTGCGTCCAAACCGATTGGGACACACAACAAGGGAAAATCATGAAGTTATATATCGCAGCCGCGTTGGGGATCACCTTGGCCGGCTGCGCGATCTCTCACGAGACATACGCGCCTGACGGCCGGCGCGCGTATTCCATCACTTGTTCGGGCATGGCCCTTTCCTGGGGTTCCTGTTATGAGAAGGCCGGGAGCCTCTGCCAAGGGGCTGGTTACGATGTAATCGCCGGCGGCGCGGAAGGCGGCGCTGTTGTTGGCGGCGGCGGTTATGGGTTCTTCGGGGGAACGACCATGAACCGCTCTATGCTCGTGGCGTGCCACGCGCCAACCTAGGCACCCAACCACCTGATCCACACGACTCCCGCTTCGGCGGGAATTTTTTCGCCACGAAATATAGATTTCCCTATTGACACTGATATAGGACGATCTATACTTGTCCTCAAGCGTCACCGACGACGCGCAAGTGAGGCAGACCATGAGCACCCTTATCGCTTCCCGCATAGCAGCCGAGGTCGAGTACTTCACGGAGTGCGCGCAAGCGGCGCGCGACGCGGCGGCCGATGCCGAATACGAGCGCCGGGAACAAGCCTTCGCGTGCGTCACGTTCGATGATGTGCTTGAACAGATCGCGATGCTGCCCGCGGTGAAGAAGGCTGAGTTGATGGCTCTGTGGGATGGCGGCGCGCGTGATCGTCGTCACTTCGAATGGAAGTTTTGCAGCACGTTCAGCGACGCTGTTGAATCGGCCGCTGCCGTCTATCTGGCACAGGGGAACTGACATGAGCACGCCAACCCTTCAATTCCGTATCGCTGGTTGTGACCGATTCGCAATCGTCGATGACGAAACCGATCACGTGATGCTGCTTGTGGATGCCGACATGGCGCCTCGGGCTGCATTAAAAGCCGAGATCGAAGCGATTCGCGCTCGTGCGAATGCACAGCTCAAACGTGCGGCGTTGCTCGAAGCGGCATTGGAAAACCACTCGACGGATTTTGCGCACTGACATGCACGACCTGACGCCGCGCGACATGTGCCTGATCGAAGTGACACACGCCGTCATCAAGGCACTCACCTTCGGCACGTTCGCAGCGCTTGCGATCGCGCCATTCGTTGAACACGGCCGCTTGCTAGCGGCGCTTATTGGAGACTGATGTGAAAATTTCCGAGCAAGACCTCGACTCGCTCTCTCTTAACGCTGGCGGCCATGAATCGCCAGAACACGGTCATTGCCTGCTCGAAGTTGTGAGCATGCTTTCGGGCGAGCCGTTTAGCGATTCGCCTGAGTGCGTCGATCCTGTTCTTCGCTCGTTCGGCATTAGCTGGAACGATGGCATGCGCTCGGATGAAGAGCGCGCTCAACTCAAGCAATACATCGTTCGCCTCGTCGGCACGAACAAGGGCCCGTCACTCTCGAAGAAGCGCGGTTGGATGGCTATGGACTGGCTTATCCGCGTGCATTGCGCTGCGTGGCTTTCGCTCAATCCTGGGCTTGCGCATCACGCCGAGACGCTAAAGGCGCTGCCGCCGATCACCTGCACTGCCGATTTGGCGGCCGCTCAACCAAAACTTGATCTCGCGAAAGCAGATGCGGCCGCCGCATGGGCCGCCGCATGGGCCGCCGCATGGGACGCCGCAGGGGCCGCCGCAGGGGCCGCCGCAGGGGACGCCGCACGGGCCGCCGCAGGGGGCGCCGCATGGGACGCCGCATGGGACGCCGCATGGGCCGCCGCAGGGGCCGCCGCAGGGGCCGCCGCAGGGGACGCCGCACGGGCCGCCGCAGGGGGCGCCGCATGGGACGCCGCATGGGACGCCGCATGGGCCGCCGCAGGGGCCGCCGCAGGGGACGCCGCACGGGCCGCCGCAAGGGCGAAGCTCGAACCTACCGTGCTAATGCTCCAGCAAAGCGCCCATGAACTCTTTAGTTCGATGATCGATCTTGCGGAGTAACCCATGAAAACAATTCCACTTACCCGCGGCCTTGTCGCGATCGTCGATGACGAAGACTATGAACGCCTCTGCGAATTCAAATGGCACGCAAACAGCGAAGGATATGCGGTTCGCGCCGTGAGAAACGAAGAACGGAAACAGATTCGCATCCGTATGCACCGTCTCGTCTTGGGAATTCCTATTGACGATCCGCGTGAAGTAGACCATATCAATGGGAATAGATCTGACAACCGGAAAGGCAACCTGCGGATCTGCCAACGATTCGAGAACCAAGCTAATCGTAAAGCGCAGCGCAACAATTCGTCGGGATTTAAAGGCGTCTATTGGGTTAAGAGATCCAAGAAGTGGACGGCCCAGATAACTTCAAACGGGAAAAGTCATTCTCTCGGATATTTCTATACTGCAGAGGCCGCGCATTGGGCTTACAAGAAAGCCGCTGATGAGTTGCATGGAAATTTTGCGAACCACGGAACGGTTCTCGCCCTACAGCAGAGCGCGCATGAGTTGTTCTCACGAATGATCGATGCTGAGGAGTGACATGAGCGCACCTGAACTTGAAGCCTGCGGCTGGTATGTGCGTACGAAGCGCACCGCTGAAGACAGCGCCGGATGGCTGATTGCCGACTGCTCAAGCACGCCGCACGGCGACGAATACGCGCGCCAGTTCGCGGCAACACGCGACATGCTCACCGCGTTGCAGGAAGTGCTCAAGACGCCAGGTCTGCAATCGGGCGTGCAAGCGATGTGCGCCGCAGCGATTGCCAAAGCAACGGGTCGCGACGTGGCCGACGTGATTAAGGGGGGGTGAGGTGAGCATTCGAATCTATGTGCATAACGACGGCGAGGATCGCGCAGCAACGATCGATGAAATCGAGCGCATGTTCCTCAACTGCCACAACGAAGGTACGGGACTGGCTGATCTCGATTACAAGGCTCCGAATGGTGTTGCTAAGGAGCCGGCAAGCGTTGGATTCACCGTGACGGTTATCAAGGGGAACTGACATGCGCCACACAGAACCGGGCGTCGTCGTGACGCTCTCGCGCGAAGGCTTGCGCCGCTGTTACGCCGACAACGCCCTACTGCGCCGCGCGAAGTTCCGAGACACCGCGCGCTTTTGGGTGCTCACGCTGGGCGTTGTGATCGGCTGGTGTGCAGTGATGGGGCTGTCCAAATGAACGATGACGCCTTCAAAGCCGCCGAGAAGCGGGGCTATGCGCGGGGCTATCAAGCCGGGAAAGCGCGCCGGAAAGCGGACATAGACCGAGAGCAACGTCGCAAGGCGGATCAAGCGTTTCTTGAGCGCGCGTTCATTGCCGCTTTTCCTGCTTGCATAGCGCTCCAGGGATGGAGTCGCGGCGATGCTCCGATTAAATCCCTTCCCGACAAGACACGGTTAGCGTGGGATTTCGCAGAGGAAGCATTGAAGCAACGGAGGACCGCCAAATGAGCACCCTTCTCCGCCGCCGCTGCACGCGGCTCGACACGTTCTACGAGCGGCTCCGTTGCTCGCCATCCTCGCAGCGATTGTTGTTTGCTTCGCGTGCGAGGTTGCATTGGGAGGATTGGCATGAGTGAGGATGACGGGCCTGCGTGGCTCGCTTTGGATGCACTGAAGGCCTATGAACATCAAGCGGCGCAGAGGATCGCGCGAAATTGTCGGAACCGCGGCGAAGGAGCCGGAAATGGACAACCAACAGAGCAAGACCCACTGGAAGCGACTCATCAACCCGGATTACATCGGGGCGTACGCGCTGGAACCGAACGAAGACCTGACCGTGACGATTGACTACGTGCAACGCGAGCAGATCACCGGAACGGACGGCAAGAAAGAGGATGCGACCGTAGCGCACCTGAAAGGCCATAAGCCCCTGATCCTGAATGTGACGAACTCGAAATCGATAGCCAAGCTGTACGGCCCGTACATCGAAGAATGGTCGAACAAGAAGATCACGCTCTACGCGAGCATGACCAAAGCCTTCGGCGAAATGGTCGAATGCTTGCGCATCCGGCCGACAGTGGCGAAGCCTACCAAGCAGAAGATCGCGGTGGATCGGCTGAAGCGAGCGATCGCATCGATCAAGGCAGGCGAATACACGGTCGAAAAGTTGCGGATTCAATTCGCGCTGACCGATGCGCAAGAAAAGGAAGTCGCAGAAGCGCTCAAGGAGAAGACCGATGCTTAAGATCCGATGCTCGTCGCTCAGCAAGATCATGACCGAGCCAAAGAGCAAGTCTGAGACGCTTTCGGTGGGAGCCAAGACCTACGTTGAGGAACTGGCGAAGGAATTCGTCTATGGCTTCGAGAGGGTTGTCACGTCAAAAGAAATGGAGAAGGGCCAGCTCGTTGAAGCCCACTCCATCCAGCTCATCAATGAAGTGTTCTTCACGAGTTACACGAAGAACACCGAGCGCCGGGAAAACGAGTGGATCACGGGGGAGTGCGATATCTACGTTCCTGGGCGCAAGATCATCGATGTGAAGTCGCCATGGTCGCTCGCGACCTTCCCCGCTACGATGTTTGCTGGACAGGACAAGGATTACGAATGGCAATTGCGCGGCTACTGCATGCTGTGGGACGTGCCTCTCGGGGAAATCAACTACGCGATGGTCAACACGCCAGACGAACTCATCCGGTTCGAAGATCCTGGCATGCATTACGTAGATCACATCGACCCATCGCTTCGGATCACTCGGGTTCCGTACGAACGGGATCGAAGTCTTGAGGACAAGATCAAGGAAAAGGTCGAGGCGACCCGCAAGTACTTCAATGAGATCGTCGAAATGATCGCAGTGGAGCATGCAGCATGAGCGACGCCAACGAAATTCAGATTTTCAGAGCACTCGATTGGATTCGCGACAATGCGGAAGCAATGGCCCAGGCGAAAGCAGACCGCGTGCAGCTTGAGGAATTTCGAAAGAGTAAGAAAGCACTGCTCATGCAGAAGGCCGAAGAAGCGGGCCACAAGTCGGCCGTGACCCAGGAGCGTGAAGCGTATGCCAACCCGGAGTACGTCGAATTCCTGAATGCGCTTGCGGCGGCCGTGGAGAAAGAGGAAAAGCTGCGCTGGCTGATGACGGCGGCGCAAGCCCGGATTGAGGTCTGGCGCTCTCTGGAATCGACGCGCCGCATAGAGGCAAAGACCGTTTAGGAGTGTTCATGACACTGGATCAAATGCGCGAATTGCTCACCGATATTCGCTTCTACGAGTACGCATTCTATGCACATGCGGACACTGACTTCGGGTATCTGCAAGCCACCTACGTAGAGCCTGACATAGTGACAGGAGAGATGGAGCGCCAGTACACACGCAAGTGGAAACTGTCTCAGCACATGACGAAAAGCGAGTTCGTGCAGACGGTTTTCAAATGCTGCATTACTTCTATGGAGCATCGTACGCGCGAGCATTTTCGTTACAAAGGCGCTGCGGTGTTCGGGCCGCATTACGACATCGACGCGCTGCTTGAAATATGCAAGGCGCATCGCTTCGACTACCGCGACGCAGCGTAATAACCTCCCGCGACTCTATGCGCGGTTTTGTGCCGGCCAATGGGCGGCATTTGGAGATGAGATGAGCATCGATATCAAATCAGAGTACGAAACGCTCGAAGACGTTCGACTGGAATTTGATGCCGTAGAGCCGAAACTTTCATCGCGCCCCGACCTTCACGCCTTCATTCTATTAAATCAACTTATGCCGGGGAATCGAGACATGATATCGGCTGCCGAGCACGATCAAATCTGGCTCGATGTTGATCTTGAGAGGCTGGCAGAGGTCGCGACGGCCAATCACATACGCCAACTGGAAGCATGTGGCGTCCATTTCGATAGCGAGTATGACGCGCTTTATATGTTCGTTTGAGGTGCAAGCATGACTGACAACAATGAAACAACCGCCCGCGTGCTCGGCGCGATACATGACTTCGCTGCGATGAAACCGGAAGAAGGCGAGACATGGGAAAGCTGGCATGCGGCATCTTTAGAATTGCTCGCTGACAAGGTTGGCGACCTGTTGGGTGCGACCGCAGTCGATGCGCTCGAAGCGTCGCCGGTGCTGGATGAAGAAGATGCGTTTCAAAGCTGGTGGAAAACACGCAAGGGGCAAGAGACTGGCCCTTATCACGGTTGGATGGCCCGAGCCGCACTTGTCGAAGCGACAAGTGAATCTGTGCCGGCCGTCGAGGCGCACATCAAAGCCATTGAGGACGCGATTAGAACCGGAACTGGCGTGACGGTTACGCGGATCGACCCGGACGATTTTCGCGCGAAAGATGGGCCGGCCGTCGAGGCGCGGGCGCGGGATGAGCGTGTATTGCCACAAAGTGTTCTTGATGCCCTGCGATTCTATGCGCACCGTCACCACTACAACATCGATTCGGATCATCAGCAATTCGATACGGTAAGCGGCGAACCTCAGAACTGGCTGTTCAGCGAGCGCGATGACGATTGCACCATGATCGAAGATGGCAGCATCGCCAAGGCCGCGCTCTGCGGTGCGGCGCAGGGATTCGAGGAACCAACGACACCGGTCGACGGGGAAATCTTCTGCACCGCACTCGCCCGCGCATCCGAAGCAACCCATACCGACGATGTAGCGGTGGATTCATTCGCTCGCGCGATGAAAGACAAGATGGCACAAGCCCGCGCGAAAGGCCGTAGCGGCTGGGAAGGAATGGACCCCGCCGATTTATCGCGGATGCTGCGCGAGCACGTCGAGAAAGGCGACCCGCGCGACGTGGCGAATTTCTGCATGATGATGTGGCACCACAGCGCAAGCATTGACCGCGCATCCGAGGCGGCCGATGCCGAGGCGAAGCTAGACGCAGCACTGACGCAGGTGATCGACGAGCGCGACCATTTCGAAGCCGAGGCGACGAAACTGGCCGAGCGTGTCGGTGAATATCTCGGTGTCGATGTAGGCGAATGGTCGAGCGCGAATGACCCGATTCATCGCGCCATGGATGCTTTGGACGAAGCGCGACCATATGCCCGCGCATCCGAGGCGGCGGCAGGGGAGCCGGTGGCAGACGCTTGGATATGGTGTGACACGATCTATCCCGAGCACTGTCACTTGACCGACGAAGACGCAATAGAAGAAGGTTGGGACCCGCTATACAGAGGGCAGTATCAATCAATCCCTATCGATCTGCTCGCCAAATTGCTGCCTGGAACCTACTACATGGATCCACCTGATGGCGGTTCGGTTTCTGTGATGGACCAACTGCGTCGCATGGCGGACGATGCGAAGGAGTGGCGAGAACACATCGCCGCCCCGCAACCCGCCAGCGAGCAGCAAGCGCAGCCTATAAGCGACGCAATGATGGACTTGGTTGATCGCTTGGGGAGTGAGGCTAAAAACGTCGATCCGCGAGCATGGGAGCACTTGCGCGTTTACATGCCAACCAGCGAGCAGCAATCGGCGCGTGGGCTGACCGATCCAGTCCGCACTAAAGCATTGGAAGTCTTGCAAGAACTTTCCTTGTGGAAGTCTGGCATGTCCACATGGCGCGACGAGCCTAAAGGACCGTATCTCGAAGATATTGTGCAAGACGCTCGCCGTGTCCTCCTCGCCGCTAAAGGAGACGGTCAATGAAGAACGCTTTACGACAATCGGCTATAGCCATTGCTGCATCCCTCACATCAGCGAGCCTAGCTTATGCGTTGCGCGACGACTCGTTTAACTGTGCGGCATTAGTTTTTGGAGCGACATTTATCTTTGCATTCATGGCGTTTGCGATAGGAGACGGTCATGAGTGATTCGTACCAAGCGATTTACGACGCAGTTCGAAGCCGAATTTCTGGCGGGGATATTAGCCAAGCGGCTGAAGCCGCCCTGCGTGAAGCCTTCGGTCATGCAACCCATCTGATTCCGCAATCGGTGTGGAACGTCGAGAATGAAGCGATAGCGGCGGCGCAAGCGGCGCAAAGACCTAGTGTTCTTTTCCGCCCCAAGCTGTCCCGAGACGGAAATCAATGGTGCGCCATTTACGGCGACGATTTGATGGAAGGCGTATGCGGCTTTGGCGATTCTCCCGCCGAAGCGATGACCGATTTCGATAAGAATTGGACGGCCAAAGGAGACGGTCATGCTGACTGAATTGGAACCGTGCCCGTTTTGTGGTGAACACTTGGAAACATGGGGCGTCAATTATCGACACTCTCTGGACTCGGAATGCGTTCTGGCGAACGTCAGGGTAACGCCTACTGACATCGACGCATGGAACCGTCGTGCCGCCAGCGCTGCGCCTGCTGAGGGGCGGGAGGCGAGCGACGCGGCTATTCTCGCGCTTAACGAAGGCGAGCGGTATTTCAGCGAAACGCCTACGCGTTTTCCTGAAGCTGGGCACGGAACGCAATACCACGCGGGCGCTCCTGGCGTTATAGGATTCGCGCGCGCAGTTATCGCCCTCGCCACTGCCCCGACGGTGAGCGAGGCGGATACGAAAGATGCTAAGCGATACCGTTGGCTGCAAAATGGCGGCATATGTGAACTGCCGTATGACGACCATGGGCTTGGGGCAGAGTTTGATTTGGATTCCTGGGACGCCGAAATAGACGAGCGCATCGACCGCGCCGCCGCGAAAGGGGAAAGCGATGAGTGAAGAACGAGAAGCGCGCATCAGCGACTTGCGTGCTGCTATTGAAGGTGAGTGCGACGGACTTGCCACGACCTATCAGCAAGCCGCAGCGATCATCGACTACATGGACAGCGAGTCAGCCGCCCGCCAGTCTGCCGGTGCGATAACCGCCTGCCCTCACGGCGTAGACGATGGAGCTTGCAAGCAGTGCTATGCGGATGCGACGGAGCAGGAGGCAGTTGGCACTTTGAGCGTCCATCGCTTCCGCAAGATCGACAGCATGGTCAATTACGACTTCGAGTATTACGGATCGCTGGCGGATGGGACATATCGCGTCTACGCCGCTCCCACAGGTGCGACGGGGCAGGAGGCGGTTGGTGAGTTTGTCGGCTATACCAAAGTCGGCTTTCAGCAGTTCCCTGTTATATCGTGGAATCGACATGTCCCGATGGGCACGAAGCTGTACGCCGCCCCCATCGGTGATAACGGGGCGAAGCGAATAGTCTCTTGGCTACGCGCCAATGCCAATGCGGAGAAAGAGCCTAAAGCGCGCGCCGCGTTAATCGAAGCGCACAATGCAGCGCTAAAAATATGCGAGGCGTGCGACGGCGAAGGCATGATTGGTTCTCACGCTTGCCCAGATTGCTCACAGCCAGCTGAGAGCAGCGGTTCACTTGCATGGGACTACGGCAACGGTCTAGTGGATAAGAAACTAGACCCGTCCTACAAGAATTCAGCCGAGAGCAAGCGGGTGGAGTTGACGGATGCAAGGTCGTGGCTGCATGACGTAATGGGCGAATATGATTTCACGATTCCGATCAATGCGTTTAATGTGATAGTTGAAAAGCTCGCCCGCGCTCAGGCCAAGGGGGAGTGAATGGAACTGAAACCGTGTCCATTTTGCGGTGGACCTGTCGAGATAGAAAAAGCGACCGAGACGTACAGTCGCATGTACGGCAATCGCGAATATTGGGGCGTCGTGTGCCGCAACACGATAAACCTGGGAGGAAGCTGTGCAATTCAGCAAATCCCGAGCGTTTCGAAGGAGGCGGCAGTTGAGCGATGGAACCGCCGCTCGGGGTATAGAAACGCGGTGTTGGAAGAAGCGGCGGAGGAATGTATCGCATTGCGCGACGAAGATTTCAAAGGAACCGAGTTTTATTCGAGAGCGGCCGATTTGTGTGTGGCCGCAATCCGTGCCCTTAAGACGAAGGAGGGTAAGTGAAACTGACACCGTGGTTTCCCATTTCCATGAAACCGAAGCGGCCGGGAGAGTACGAAGCCCGTGAAAAGAGAACGCGTCGTCACATTCCGGTGTATTGGAGAAAGTTGGACGATACCGATCACTTTGACTGGTACGTCGATAAAGGGTACTTCGGACCATTCCATTTGTGGGAGTGCGTATCGCACAGTATAACGTCATGGCGAGGGGTACAGAAATCATGACCACTGATGTTGAAACGCTGAGGACGCGTCTGCGCTCCGCCGCCGAGCTTGCGCAGAATCGCCACATCCTCATCGAAGCCGCCGAAGCCCTCCGCTCTCAAGCCGAGCGCATCAAAGCGCTAGAGGCGAAGTGCGCGGAGTTGGGGGGAGGATCACTTACGCGAGAGAAAATTTCTTGCATTGCCGGTGGATGCATGCCTACCGCTAACTACCGATATTTCATGCAAGAAGTTGATGCCGCTATCGCCGCTCAGTCTGTATCGAAGGAGCAGCCATCGGGCTGAATCGCTATGGTACGCTTCGTGACCGTTGACAAGATGGCCGAACAGACGGGGTACACCCGCAACGCCATCTACAAAAAATGCAATGACGGGATTTGGCCGAGGGGGACGGTTTGGCACCGAGCGCCCGATGGCCGTATCCTGATCGACACCGAGGAGTATGAGAAATGGGTCGTGACGGGCGGGGCGTTAAACCGGCCTCAAATTCGTCCATCGAAATCACGTTCGTCTACCGCAGCAAGCGATGCCGAGAGCGTATCCCGCTGCCGCCTACAGCCGCTAACCTGAAGCGGGCCGAGCAACACCGCTCGGCCATCCTGTACGAGATCTCGCGCGGCACGTTCGACTATGCCCAGGTTTTCCCGAACTCGCCGCGCGCCGCGGAATTCAGCGACGCCGGCACGACGCGGGAGACGCTTGCCGGATATCTTGAGCGCTGGCTGAATGTGAAGAAAACGCAGATTGCGGCCAGTACATACCGGGATTACTGCGGCATCATCATGAATCTCGCAATACCGAAATTCGGCATGTCGATTCGACTCGGGCAATTGCGGCGCTCGCACATCAAAGAATGGCTTGCGACGATCGACGATCAGCAAGAGAAGAAAATCACGAATAAGCGGCTGGCGAATATTCAAAGCTGCCTGCGTTCTGCCCTATCCGATGCCGTCGATGACGAACTGATCGAATTCAATCCGTTGGAAGGTTTCACTTTCGAGCGCAATGAGGCGCCCCGCGAGACGGATCATGCCGACCCGCTCGACGCCGACGAACAAGCGGCCGTCATCGGGAAAGCGCGCGATCCGCAAATCGCCAACCTGTTTCAGTTCGCGTTTTGGACCGGTCTACGCACGAGCGAGCTGATCGCCCTAAATTGGGATGACATCGACTGGCATCGAGGCATCGCGCGCGTGCGCAAGGCGATGACGCGGGCCGCGAAGGGCGCCGCGGAGGATACGAAGACCGTCGCCGGCCGACGCGACGTGAAGCTGTTGGCGCCCGCCATCGCCGCGCTGAACGCGCAGAAGCAATACACGCTTCTCCATCCTGACGGCGCCGTGTTCCATAACCCAGGATGGCGCGGCCGAGAATCGGCGCGCTGGAAAGGGGACGATCAGATTTGGGAGGCATGGCGCACGACGCTCAAGAACGCCAAGGTACGGTACCGGAACCCGTATCAAACGCGCCACACCTACGCGTCGATGATGCTTTCAGCCGGTGAGCACCCTATGTGGGTAGCGCGCCAGATGGGCCATGCCGACACGACGATGATTATGCGAAATTACGGCCGCTGGATGCCGTCGGCCGATCCAAATGCAGGCGGCAGGGCCGTCGAGAAGTTCGCGGGGATCGATTCGAGAAAGACAGCAGAAAGACAGTGACCAACCGGAGAGCCTTATGAATAAAGAAAACAGGCGGGTTCGAGTCCCGCTCCTCGCACCATCGAAACTCAATAAAATCAAGGATGTAGGAGAACGAAGCTGTCTTTCGTTTGCCTACATTAGCTCCTTTTTGTCACGAGAAAGACAGCAAAACGCCAGCATCGCGCGAAAGGTTGCTGGGGTGATCCTGGGCGCCGCCGCATCGCTATTGATATGCGCGCCAGCGCACGCCGAAACCGACCTTTTGATAATGGGCAAGTCCTGGCATTTCGGCCATGAGGTTCCGGCCGGTCAAGCTGGGTATGACGTGAATCAGTACAACTGGGGCGGGGGTTTGGAGTACCGCGGCGATACCTGGCATGGGCAATGGCTCGTGGGCGGCCTGACCTATCGCGATACGTTCAGGCAGCAAGCCTACACCGTCTACGGCGGCTATCAGTTCACGGTGCCGGTATCGACGAACGTCTCAGTATTTGCGA
>Ga0310811_10005394_pt1 | contig 16173 bp, 11 predicted proteins | sample YCmetagenome_FD_207642 | JGI IMG/M metagenome (GOLD analysis project Ga0310811, IMG submission 207642) | Soil microbial communities from experimental microcosm in Duke University, North Carolina, United States - YC | ecosystem: Engineered > Artificial ecosystem > Soil microcosm > Unclassified ...
GACGATCCTGCCCTTCTACGTCGAGAGTTGCATGCGGCTGCCGGCAGGTGATTTCCAGCTCCTCGCCCTTACCGTCCAGGCCACCGCGCTCGCCCTCATCCCCGCCTGGGCCTGGCTCAGCGTGCGGTCCGGGAAGAAGGCTGTTTATTTCTACGGCATGTCGCTCTGGCTGGTCGCGCAGATCGGTCTCCTCTTCCTCCAGCCGGGGCAAAAGCCGCTCCTCTTCGCGTGCGCCTTCGTCGCCGGCTTCGGCATTTCCGTCTGCTATCTCATCCCGAATGCCATGCTCCCCGACACGATCGAGTACGACGAGCTTCGCACCGGTCAGCGTCGCGAGGGCGTCTTCTACGGTTTCTTCGTCTTCCTCCAGAAATGCGCGCTCGCGCTCGGCACCTTCATCGTCGGCCAGGTCCTCGCCGCCGCGGGCTACATTTCTCACGGGCCACACGATGCCATCCCCGTGCAGCCCGAGACCGCCATTACCGCCATCCGTCTCGCCATCGGGCCGCTCCCCGCGATCGCCCTCGTCCTGGGCATGATCTGCACCTGGCGCTTCCCGATCAACAAAGCCAAACACGCCGAGATCCTCCGCGAGCTCGCCGAGCGGCAGGCGAACCATGGGTCACACGGATAGATTTCCTGCATCCCATCCGTGAAATCCGTGCCATCCGTGGTCCATCTCTCCCTCGTGGCACGATTGGTTTTCGTCTCCCTCGCCGGCGCGTACCTCGCCATCTTCGCTCTCCTCTACTTCACCCAGGATCGTCTCCTCTTTTTCCCGGTCCACGTCCCGGCCTCCGAGATCGAAGCCCGTGCTCAAAAAGGAAAGTTCGTGCCGTGGATGAACCTCCGCGGCGAACAGATCGGCTGGCGATCCTTGAAAGGCGATCCAGCCAATGCCGTGATCGTCTGCCACGGGAATGGCGGCTCCCAGCTCGAGACGCAGTACAAGGCCATCAGCCGCGACGGCGCGTTCCAGATCTACCAGCTCGAGTACCCGGGCTTTGGCACGCGCGCGGGAAAGCCGTCGACGGAAGCCTTCGTCAACAGCACCGTCGATGCCATCGACACTCTCCACGCCACCGATCCGAAAAGCCGCCTCTGGCTCGTCGGGGAATCCATGGGTACCGGCGTTGTATGCGCCGCCGCCGCGGCACGGCCGAACCTCATCTCGGGTCTCGTCCTCGTCACTCCCTTCGACTCGCTGAGCACCGTCGCGGCGTGGCACTTCCCCTGGTTGCCGGTTTCCCTGCTTCTTCGCCATCACCTGGACTCCGTGAGAAACCTCGCGGGCTATCACGGTCCCGTCGCCGTCATCCTCGCTGAAAAAGACCGCACGATCCCGCCCTGGCTGGGCCGGCATCTCTACGACACCTATGCCGGACCGAAGCAACTCTGGATGGTCCCCGGCGTCGGCCATGGCGATCGCGACAACCTGTTCGCCGATTGGTCCGAGTATTCCCACTGGCTTCTCTCCCACGCCCGACGGCCGGCCGAATAAACTTCCTGCGCCTCGCTCCGGCCTACGCTACCGTCGGCAAGTCCACCGGATGAAACGAACCTTGCTCACCATCCTCTTCCTTATCGTCGCCGGGTACCTCGGCATCTGCGCTCTCCTCTATTTCAAGCAGGACCGCCTCCTTTTCTTTCCTTCACGCGAAGCCGCCGCTGACCTGGAAGCACTTGCCAAACAAGCCGGCTTCGAGCCCTGGACGAATGCCCGCGGCGAGCGCATCGGCTGGAAATCCATCGACGGAGATCCCACGAACGCCCTTCTCATCTGCCACGGCAACGGCGGCTTCGCCCTCGGCCGCAACTATACGAACATGCGCCAATCCGCCGCCGGCGGCATTCGTTTCCAGATTTTCCTGCTCGAGTACCCCGGCTACGGCGCCCGCCCCGGGATCGTGTCCACGAAATCGCTCACCGAGGCTGCCGTGGAGGCCATCGATACCCTGGCGGTGGACCCATCATCCGCTGGTGATCGTTCACCCCGTCGGATCTGGCTGATGGGCCAATCTCTCGGCAGTGGCATCGCCAGCGCCGCGGTCGCCGCGCGGCCGGACAAAATCTCCGGCCTGATCCTGCTGACTCCTTTCGATTCCCTCAGCGCCGCCGCCGGGACGCACTATCCGTGGCTGCCCGTTCGTCTACTGCTCCGGCACCGTCTCGACTCCGATCGAAACCTGGAGAAATACCACGGTCCGGTGGCCTTCATCGTCGCCGGGAACGATGGCACCATCCCCCCGAGACACGGCGAGCATCTCTACGAGGAATACGCCGGACCCAAGCGCCTCTGGCTTGTCCCGGGTGCCGGACACAACGACTTCGAAGCCCTCCTCGCCGACTGGCCGCAGATCGTCGCCTGGCTGACCTCGCCCCCCGCCGGAAACTGATTCGTCGAACTTAGGGAGATTTCCGGGGTAGCCCGCCAAATTTCATTGTTCCCGGCGGGCGGAACCGATAGCGATGCTCGCATGGATGGGACGCGCAACGGGCAGCGCCGGCTGAAAGGAATTCTCCGCATCTCGAACGGTGCGTCTCTTGGTATTACCCTCGGCCTCCTTGCCGCCTGCAGCAAGCCCACGCCGCCTCCACCGCCGACACCCGCCGTCACCTTCATGCGGCCGATCGTGAAGGAGGTCACCGAGTGGGACGAATTCACCGGCCGGCTCGATCCTCTCAAATCCGTCGACGTCCGCTCCCGGGTGAGCGGATATCTCGACTCGATCCATTTCAAGGACGGCCAGACGGTCAAGACCGGCGACCTGCTTTTCGTCATCGATCCGCGCCCGTACGCCGCCGCCGCGGAGAAGGCCCACGCCGAACTCGACCGCGCCAAGGCCCAGCAAAATCTCGCGAAGCAAAACCTCGATCGCGCGCAGAAGCTCATCACCGGCCGCACCATCGCGGCGGAGCAATTCGACGAGAAGAAGAACGAGTACGACATCGCGGTCGCGAATGTCGCCGAGGCCGCCGCCGCCGCGAAATCCGCCGATCTCGAGCTCGAGTTCACACAGGTGAAAGCGCCGATCGACGGCCGGGTGAGCAAGCGGTACGCGGACGAGGGCAATTTCATCGACGGCGGATCCGCGCAGGCCACGCTGCTCACCACCATCGTCCCCGACAATCCGCTCTACGCGACCTTCGACATCGACGAGAGCATCGTCCTGAAATACACGCGCCTGAACCTGAGCGGACAGCGCAAGTCCTCCCGCAACACGCCGAACCCCGTCCGCATCGCCCTCGCCGACGAAACGAAGTTCACCCACGAGGGCACGATGAACTTCGTCGACAACCGCCTCGATGCCCAGACCGGCACCCTGCGCGCCCGCGCCATCATCAACAACCCGGACGGCCTGCTCTCCCCCGGCCTCTTCGTCCGAGTGCAACTCAAGGGCCGGGGCCCGTTCAAAGCCCTCCTCATCCCCGACGAGGCGATCGGGAACGACCAGTCCCGGAAATACGTCATGCTCGTCGTCCAGGGTGACATCGCCCAGCGCCGCTTCGTGACCCCCGGCCGCCTCTACGACGGCTATCGCGAGATCACGGACGGGCTCGATCCGAACGACCGCGTGATCGTCGGCGGCATCCTCCGCGCCCGTCCCGGCTCTCCGGTCAAGCCCACCCAGGCCGAGCTGCCGCCCGGCGTCGACCTCCCGGCCAATTGAGCCCCGCCCGGCCATGAATTTCTCACGGATCTTCATCGACCGGCCGATCTTTGCCGCCGTCATCTCGATCCTCATCGTCATCATCGGCGCGATCGCCTACCAAACGCTGCCGCTGGCCCAATACCCCGAGGTCGCGCCCCCGACGATCATCGTGAAGACGTCGTACCCCGGCGCGAGCCCACAGGTCATCGCCGAGACGGTGGCGACGCCCATCGAGCAGGAGGTCAACGGCGTGGAGGACATGCTCTACATGTCCAGCCAGAGCACGAGCGACGGCGCGATGACGCTCACCATCACCTTCAAGCTCGGCACGGACCTCGACAAGGCGCAGGTGCTGGTCCAGAACCGTGTCTCCATCGCGGAGCCGAAGCTCCCCGAGGACGTCCGCCGCCAGGGCATCACCACGCTCAAGAGCTCGCCCGACCTCCTCATGGTCGTGCACATGGTCTCGCCCGACAATTCCTACGACCAGCTCTACATCAGCAACTACGCCATCCTGCAGGTGCGCGAGCGGCTCAAGCGGCTGGACGGCGTCGGCGACGTGAATCTCTACGGCGCGCGCGAATACAGCATGCGCATCTGGCTCGACCCGAGCCGCCTCACCTTCCAGAACCTCACCACCGACGACGTGGTCAGCGCCCTGAGGAACCAGAACGTCCAGGTCGCCGCCGGGGTCATCGGCCAGCCGCCGCTCGACAGCGACCGCGCCTTCCAGATCAACGTGACCGCGCAGGGCCGCCTCATCACGCCCGAGGAATTCGGAAAGATCATCGTCAAGACCGGGGATAACGGCCGCGTCGTACGGCTCAAGGATGTGGCCCGGGTCGAGCTCGGCGCGCAGGACTACGTGGTGAACAGCTACCTCGACGGCAAGGCCGCCGTCGCCATGCTCATCCAGCAGCGCCCAGGCTCGAATGCCCTCGCGACCGCCCTCCGCGTGCGAGAGACGATGAAGACCCTCTCCGCCGATTTCCCGAAAGGCCTGGAGTACCGCATCATCTACGACCCGACGGTCTTCATCTCCGAGTCCGTCCATGCCGTGCTGCACACCATCTTCGAGGCGGCGCTGCTCGTCATCATCGTCGTCATGGTCTTCCTGCAGTCCTGGCGGGCCGCTCTCATCCCGATCCTCGCCATTCCCGTTTCCCTCGTCGGCACCTTTGCGGTGATGGCGGCCTTCGGCTTTTCGCTGAACAATCTCTCGCTCTTCGGCCTCGTCCTCGCCATCGGCATCGTCGTCGACGACGCCATCGTCGTGGTCGAGAACGTCGAGCGGAATCTCGAGGCGGGCCTGGCCCCGCGCGACGCCACGATCAAGGCCATGAACGAAGTGGGCGGCGCCCTCATCGCCATCGCTCTCGTCCTGAGCGCGGTCTTCGTGCCGACCGCGTTCATCTCCGGCATCTCCGGCCAGTTCTACCGCCAGTTCGCCCTCACCATCGCGGTCGCGACCGTCCTCTCCGCCTTCGTCTCGCTGACTCTCAGTCCGGCGCTCTGCCGCGTCCTCCTCCAGCCTCACGGGGCGAAGCGCGACTGGTTCGCCCGGGTCTGGGATTTCTCGCTCGGCTGGTTCTTCCGCCTCTTCAATCGCGGCTTCACCGCCGGCTCGCACGCCTACGGCCGCGTCGTCTCGGGTTTCACCCGCCGCGCCGCGATCGTTCTCGTCCTCTACGCCGGGCTGCTAGCGCTCACCGTCTTCGGCTTCGCCAAAATTCCGAGCGGCTTCATCCCGCCTCAGGACCAGGGATACTTCATCATCGTCACCCAGCTTCCCGAGGGCGCGTCGCTCTCGCGTACCGACCGCGTGGTCAAGGAGATCAGCGCCATTGCCGCGAAGGTCCCCGGCATCGTCAATGTCGTCGCGTTCACCGGCTTCGACGGCGCCACCAGCACGAACGCGCCCAACAAGGCGACCATCTTCCCCTGCCTCGCACCGTTCGACGAGCGCACCAAGCAGGGCCTCACCGCCGCGGGCATCCTCGCCGATCTCCGGGCGAAGCTGGCCAGCGTCGACAAGGCCTTCGTCCTCGTCTTCCCGCCGCCGCCCGTGCGCGGCATGGGCAACATCGGCGGCTTCCGCATGATGGTCGAGGACCGCCGCGGGCGCGGTTACCAGCAGCTCCAGCAGGCCGCCGCCGCAGTCATCGCCGACGGCTCGAAGGCTCCCGGCATCGCCGGCCTTTTCAGCGGCTACCGCGCGGACTCTCCGCAATTCTACGCGGATATCGATCGCACGAAGGCCCAGATGCTTGACGTACCGGTCGAGAACGTCTTTTCCACGCTCCAGACCCAGCTCGGCTCACTCTACGTAAACGACCTCAATCTCTACGGCCGCACCTTCCGCGTGATCGCCCAGGCGGACGCCCGCTTCCGGACCGATCCCGAGGACATCACCCAGCTCCGCACCCGCAGCGCCACCGGCGCCTCCGTCCCGCTCGGCACGATCATGACCATGGAGATGCGCTCCGGCCCGTCCCGAGTCGAGCGCTACAATCTCTACCCCGCCGCCGCGATCGATGGCGATACCGCCCCCGGCTTCAGCTCCGGCCAGGCGCTCACCACCATGGCTGACGTCGCCACCAACGCGCTGCCCGATGGCTTCGGCTACGAGTGGACCTCGCTCGCCTACCAGCAGATCATCGCCGGCAATACCGCCGCCTACATCTTCCCGCTCTGCGTCCTCTTCGTCTTCCTCATCCTCGCCGCGCTCTACGAGAGCTGGACGCTCCCGCTCGCCATCATCCTGGTCGTCCCGATGTGCGTGCTAGCCGCGCTCGGTGGGGTGTGGCTCCGCCACATGGACAACAATATCCTCACGCAGATCGGCTTCGTCGTCCTCGTCGGCCTCGCCTGCAAGAACGCCATCCTCATCGTCGAGTTCGCCCGCCAGTTGGAAGATGCCGGCCAGGACCGATTCTCCGCCGTCATCGACGCCGCCCGGCAGCGCCTGCGGCCGATCCTCATGACGTCGTTCGCCTTTATCCTCGGCGTGGTGCCGCTCGTCCTCGCGGTCGGAGCCGGCGCCGAGATGCGCCAGGCGCTCGGCACCGCCGTTTTCTTCGGCATGCTCGGCGTCACCTTCTTCGGCCTGCTGCTCACGCCCGTCTTCTACGTCGTGATCCGCAAGTTCGCCGCCCGCCCCAAGACTTCAGCAGCTCCATCCAATTAGCGGTCGATTTCCAACGCGCAAATTCGGGCCAATGCCATCTCCTGCTTCCGCAATACGCCGCAACCTGGATAAGCTGAGGCGGGGTGTTCGGCTCATTTTTTCGGAGTTGGCGTACAAACGAAAAAATATCTTCCGGTAAAATCGAAGTCGGGACTTTGATCTATCTTCAAAATGACCTCCTTGCCGGTATCTCTCCGAACGGCATTAAAGTCATAAGGTGGAACACGTTCTCCGGCGCGTTCCGGATCAACTCGAGATCCGATGCGGGTTGCTCCGCCCACACGCTGAACAGAAAAATTTTTGGTGATTATTTGAACCAAATTTGGATCTGACCGGCTAATGCGAGCTGCGGCTTCCGACCAAGCTATGCTGCCGCCGGCAAAGGCGTGTGAGAGAAGAGCTATCAATGAAATGAGACAGGCGGAGACGAGTTTCATAGATTATCGCCAAGCAGTATATGAGGCAGATGAGGGGGCCGTATCGGAAAAGACAGAATGACCCCATGCTCCGACTTGGTTTGACGCCCAGCCCAAGCCGTCAGCGCGCGCGGCAAGCCCGCGTCACTAGTCCGGGTGGATGTGGGTAATCTTCGAGCCCTGGATGCCGATGCCGCCCATCAGCCCCTTCTGGTTGAAGACGATCGCGTAAATGTCCTTCCGCGCCGAGGTGGTGGAGAAGCTCTTCGCGAAGCCCTTGTCCACGATCACCAGCGACGGCCCCGCGCCCAGCGACCAGCCCTTGCTCTTCTTGAGGTAGGCCAGCGCCTCCGCGTTCATGAAGAACAATGCGTAGCCGAACTTCTCGACCCCGGCTTGAAAGCCCGCCGATGCCCCCGCACTGCTGTAGTAGCCGACCGCGACGCTATTCTCGAACAACGCGCCTTCGCCGAACTGCCCCGCAAAGACAAAACCGCCTTTCACGATGCTGGGGAAAACCAGTACCGCCAGAGCCTCGTTGCCCAGAGCCTGCGCCACGGGGTTCTGCCCATAGAGCTTCCTGAGCGCCCCCGCGCTCTCGGCGGCAATCTCCGCCGCGCTGTCGGCGCGCGACGTGGACGGGAGGACGGAGAGAACGGTGGTGGCCGCCACAACGGAGAGCAGGCGAGGGAGTAAATTCACCCTGCTCGCATATTGAAAAATCATGCCCTTTTGAAAGGGAAAAACCACCGGAGAATACCCTAAGCCCTCGACCCGCTCGATTCCGGGTTTCCCGATCCGGCTTTCCTCATTAAAGTCCCGCAGTGCTTACCGACCTGCGCCTCGCCGATTTCCGCTGCTTCGAGCAATTGCGCTTCGAGCCGGCGGCGGGCACGAACTTCCTGATCGGCGCGAATGCCCAGGGCAAGACCTCCATCCTGGAGGCCGCCTGCGTGGTCGCCCGGCTCCAGTCCCCGCGCACCTCGTCACTCGCGGAGGTCGTGCGCCATGGCCGGCCCGGAGCCGCGGTCGATGCCCGCCTCGCCGTGGCCACGGCGGACGAGGAGACCTTTCACACCCATCTCCATTTCCGCTACGAGCCGCCGAAGCGATCGCTCGCCATCGACTCCGTCGCGCAGACCGGCACCGCCGACTATCTCCGTGTAGCCCGGGTCGCGTGGTTCTCGAACGACGACCTGGAGATCATCCGCGGCTCGGCCTCGAAGCGCCGCCGGGCGCTCGACTTCCTCTGCAGCCAGATCGATCCGGTCTATCTCCGCCATCTCCGCGCATATGACCGCGCTCTCCGCTCGCGCAATGCCCTGCTGAAGGATGGCCGCCCGCGCCGGGAGATCGAGGCCTTCGATCCGATCCTCTCCGATCACGGCGAGGCCATCCTCGCCGCGCGCGCCGGAGCCTCGCTCGAGCTCGCGCCCTTGATTGTCCAGGCCGTGCAGGACATCGGCGGCCGGCAGGAAGCGGTGGCCACCCGCTACCTCCCAGGGAGCGAAGGCCCGCTGATCGACGCCCTCGCCGCCACCCGCGCCGAGGAGTCCCGCCTGCGGCAAACCATCGCCGGCCCGCACCGCGACGACCTCGCGATGGAGCTGAATGGCATGGAGGCCGCCCGCTTCGCCTCCGAGGGCCAGCAGCGCACCCTCGCCATCGCGCTAAAGCTGGCCCAGACCCGCCTCATCATGGCCCGCACCGGCCAGACTCCGCTCCTCCTCATCGATGACGTCTTCGGGGAACTGGATCCGGCCCGCCGCCAGAATCTCCTCGCCCATCTCCCGCCCGACGCCCAGCGCCTCATCACCACGACGCACCTGGACTGGCTCGATCCTTCGTTGCAGGGCTCCGTCTTCCATCTCGAAAACTCCCGGCTTTCCGCTATCACCGTTCCGTCATGACGGAAACCGAAGCCCACATCGCGCTGAACATGGTGCCGCGTCTCGGCCCCGTGCGGCTGCGGCGGCTCCTCGACGCCTTTGGCACCCCGCAGCGCATCCTCGCCGCCTCCGCCGCCGAGCTGGAGCGCGTGAACGGAATCGGCCCCGAGGCCGCGCGCTCGATCTCCGGCTGGGAGAAAAGCGTGGACCTCACCGGCGAGCTGGAGCGCATCGCCGATTTCGGCGCCCGCGTCCTCATTCCGACCGACGACGAATACCCGGAATCGCTCCGCACCATCCACGATCCGCCCATCGTCCTTTACGTCTGGGGCGAGCTCACCGATCGCGACCGCCATGCCATCGGGGTCGTCGGCACGCGCAAACCGAGCCACTACGCCGCCGAGTGCGCAAAGAAACTCTCCTACCAGCTCGCCTACTCGGGCCTCACCATCTACAGCGGCCTCGCCCGGGGCATCGACACCGCCGCGCACCAGGGCGCACTCGCCGCGAAAGGCCGTACGATCGCGGTGATGGGATCGGGCCTTAACCATGTCTACCCGCCGCAGAATCGCGAGCTGGCCGAGAAAATCGCGGCAGGAAATGGCGCGGTCATCACGGAGTTCCCGATGGAGGTCACGCCCGACAAGCAGACCTTCCCCATGAGGAACCGCATCGTCGCCGGCAGCAGCTTCGGATTACTGGTTGTCGAGGCCGGACTAAATAGCGGCGCCCTCATCACCGCGAACCAAGCCGCCGACCAGGGCCGTGCGATCTACGCGATCCCCGGGCGCATCGACAATCCCGTCGCCCTGGGGTCGAACAAGCTCATCCAGCAGGGGGCGAAGCTCGTCCAGAGCGCGCAGGACATCCTGGACGACATGGGGCTCCTCTTTCCCGAACAGCCGGAGCTGGCCATGCCGGCCACGCCTGCCGGCCTCTCGGACCACGAACGTGCCGTTCTCACCACCCTGGACCGCGACGAAACCCACATCGACGCCATCGCCACCAGAAGCAGGTTGCCAATCCCAATCGTTGCCTCTACGTTGCTCGCCCTCGAAATGAGGAGGCTGGTCAAACAACTGCCCGGCTCTCATTTCGTGAGAACAAATTAAATCGCACGAACATCAGGAGCCCAAAGGAAATTCCCTTAAGTCTTTCCCTATCTTCACGTTCTCAGCGCCCTTAGCGGTCAAAAACATGCCCAAAACTCTCGTCATTGCCGAAAAGCCCAGCGTCGCCACCGACCTCGCGCGCGTGCTTGGCAAGGTCCCGAAGAACGGTGATTTCTTCGAAAATGACGATTGGGTCATTACTTCCGCCGTCGGCCACCTCGTCGAGCTCTGCCTGCCGAACGAGATGGACAAGAAGCGCGGCAAGTGGAGCTTCGCGAATCTACCGATCATCCCCGACGCCTTCGATCTCAAGCCGATCGAGAAGAACGAATCCCGCCTGAAGGTCATCAAGCGACTGCTCAAGCGTCCCGATGTCGAGGCCGTCATCAACGCCTGCGACGCCGGCCGCGAGGGAGAGCTCATTTTCCACTACATCATGCAGCTTACGGGCAGTAAGAAGCCCACGAAGCGTCTCTGGCTGCAATCGATGACCGCCGAGGCCATCCGCGCCGGCTTCGACAATCTCCGCGACGGTCGTGAGATGACCCCTCTCGCCGACGCCGCGGTCTGCCGCAGCGAGAGCGACTGGCTCGTCGGCATCAATGGCACCCGGGCCATGACCGCCTTCAACAGCAAGGGCGGCGGCTTCCAGCTCACCCCGGTCGGCCGCGTGCAGACCCCGACGCTCGCCATCCTCGCCGAGCGCGAGGAAAAGATCCGCGCCTTCAAGCCGCGCCCCTATTGGGAAGTCTACGGAGACTTCGGCGTCGCTGCAGGCAGCTATCGTGGCCGCTGGTTCGACGAGAAGTTCAAGCGGGGCGAGGACGAGCAGCATCGCGCCGAGCGCATCTGGGACAAGGCGACCGCCGAGGAAATCGTCGCGAAATGCACGGGCAAGCCCGGCATCATCGAGGAGGAAAAGAAGCCCACCTCGCAAATCGCGCCCCAGCTCTACGATCTGACCACCCTGCAGCGCGAGGCGAACAGCCGCTTCGGCCTCAGCGCCCGGCGCACGCTCCAGCTCGCGCAGGCGCTCTACGAAAAGCACAAGGTCCTCACCTACCCTCGTACCGACTCCCGCTACCTGCCGGAGGACAACCTCAACGAGGTGAAGGCCCGCTTCACGAAATTCGAGGATCCCTCGCTCTCCGTCCACGCGCAGAAGGCGCTCAAGGAGGGCTGGGTGCATCCGAACAAGCGCATCTTCAACGACGCGAAGGTCTCCGACCACCATGCCATCGTGCCCACCGGCGTGCCGCCGAAGGCGCTCGATGACTTCGAGATGAAGATCTACGACATGGTCGCGCGACGCTTCATCGCGGTCTTCTATCCCGCCGCGCAGTTCGAGGTTACGACCCGCATCACCCGCGTGGAAGGCGAGGCCTTCAAGACCGACGGCAAGATTCTCACGAACCCCGGCTGGCTCGCCGTCTACGGCAAGGCCGCGGCCGGCGAAGGCGATGACACGGTCGTCGCGATCACCCCGGGCGAGAAGGCCACCACCGACGCGCTCGAGGTCAAGGAAAACGAGACCAAGCCGCCCGCCCGCTACAACGAAGCCACGCTCCTCTCCGCCATGGAAGGCGCCGGCAAGCTCGTCGACGACGAGGAACTCCGCGAGGCAATGTCCCAACGCGGACTCGGCACTCCGGCGACCCGCGCCCAGATCATCGAGGGTCTCATCCTCGATGGCTATCTCGTGCGCCAGGGCCGCGAGATCATCGTCACCTCGAAAGGCCTCTCGCTCATCACCCTCCTGCGTGCGATCGGCGTGAAATCCCTCACCTCCCCGGAAATGACCGGCGAGTGGGAGTACCAGCTCAAGCAGATGGAGCAGGGCGCGACGGATCGTCCGACCTTCATGTCCGGCATCCGGAAATTCACCGAGGAGATCGTCGAGAAGGCGAAAGGCTACTCCGGCGACGCGGACAGCCTGGCCGGCAATTTCCACGACCTCGAGGCCCGCGACCCGAAGACCGGCGAAGTCGCCGCCTTCAAGGAAACCTTCAAGGCCTACGAATCCCCGGCCGGCACGCTCATCTGGAAGACGATGGCCGGGCGCGAGCTCGAGCGTGAGGAAGTGAAAGCCCTGCTCGAAGCGGGCCGGGTCGGCCCGCTCGAGGGCTTCCGCAGCAAGATGGGGCGCCCGTTCAGCGCCATCGTGAAGCTCGACGCCGACTTCAAGCAGACGTTCGATTTCGGCAACTCCGACGAGAATGCCGCCCCGCCCGATTTCTCGAACGCCCCGATCATCGGCCTGTGCCCCGTCTGCAAAAAAGGCCAGGTCCACGACATCGGCGCCGCCTACGTCTGCGACCAGATGCCCGCCTGCAAATTCCGCACCGGCAAGACGATCCTCCAGAAGGAGATCCCCGCCGAGCAGGTGCGCAAGCTCATCGAGACCGGCAAGACCGACCTCATCCCGAAATTCATTTCGAAGAAAGGCCGCCCCTTCAGCGCCTATCTGAAGCTGGATGGCGCCAAGGTTGGCTTCGAGTTCGAGCCGCGCAAGGCCGCGCCGAAGAAAGCTCCCGCGGCCAAGAACGCGGTCGCCGAGGCGGCGTAAATCATCTGCGCCCGTGACGCGCGACGAGGAGATCCGGAGACGGGCGCTCATGGGGCCGTTCTTCGCCCATATCCTCTTCCGCTCATGGTCACAGACCGTCCGGTCTCCACTGATGCCCTGTTCCGGGCCGCACGCCGCCATCCAACCGTGACCAGGCCGTTTCTCAAGTTGGCGGGACTTGCGATCTTCGCCACCGTCCTTGTTTTGATCGTCTGGGGCTTTCGCACGGGTCATTTCGCCCCGGACCGTCAGACGGCATCCAACGCCCCTTCCGCCAGCCCGATCCCCACCGCCACACCCACGCCGGTTGCGAAGGCGCTCAATTTCATTCTCCCTCTCCCCTCCGGCTGGGAAAACATCCCCGGCAAGCTCTCCAGCACCTACCGCTCCACACGCCCCGGCGCCGGATTCTTCCAGCTCTCGATGCACCCGCCGCTGGAAGGCAAGGTCGATGGCGCGCGCGCGGAGAAGGAGCTCGACTCGTTACTGACCGAGATGAAGAGCGACATGCCTTTTGGCCGCCGCCTCGAGATCGGCCACCTGCCCGCCAGGAGCGGCTTCCTCGCCTACGCCAGATACCAATCCGACGAGCACGGCACGATCGGCTTCTGGCTCCTGCCTGCCGAGAACATGGTCTTCGCGACCTACGTCGACGGCGGATCCTCCGCCTCCCCCGCCGACCTCCGCGAAGCCCAGGAAGCCCTCCAAAACGCGGAATTCAAATGATTCACCGCGCCGCGCGGTGAGTCATTGGTTATTGGTTATTTGTCATTGGCCGAAGGTCAGTGGCCATTTGCCTCGCTCGCTATGCCTCGCTCGCTCCCGCTCTCTCGCCCTTCGGGCTGCGCTTTGCACAGGCTATGCCAAACGATCCCGTCATTTGGTATTCGCTCGGCTCGCCCTGCGGGCTGTGCTCCGCACAGGCTATCCCAAACGCTCCCAGCGTTTAGTATTCGCATTTTTTTACCGCCATTCCTCCAGGCGGTCGACCTGCATCTTCTCGCGCACCTGCAGCCGCGGACGCCAGGCGTCGCAATCGGCCGGGATCTCGAAGAAATAGGTGTCCGGAGAGGATTCGGGAAATCCCGGCGGCTCGAACTCCAGCCTCGTCACGATCTTCCCCGCCCGGAGGAACTCGATCCATGCCATGAACGGTTCGGTGCCGGGCGAACTGGCCCGGAAATGCACTGCGGCTATTCTGTCCCCATCGGACGCGATCGGGATCGCCGGGCCGTTCCATTTTCCTTTTGGAAACGAGTTCCGATCGATCGCCACCGGGAAACCGGGAAGCCCCGGAATCCCGATAGGGACGACCTCCCTCCTCCCGGACGACCGCGCCAGAAATTGAAACTCCGGGATCTGCTCGTGCAGGATCACCGCCCGGGGCCAGAAGGCGGTGAAAGGAGGCTCCAGATAGGAGGCCAGCCGCGGGATCCTGCGGAGCTTTCCCGAGCGCAAGTCCACCAGCACCCAGTTCCAGATCTTCGAGCGGAAGAACCAGATCTCGTCCACATTCATGACGGCCTTCTCCAACTCCGGGGTGCTGATGACCATCTGCTTCTGCACGTCCCAATCGATCTTCCGGGCGGCCGCTTCCGCGCAGAGCATCGCGAGATGGCGTGTCGTCGAGTCGGCCATCACCTGGCGGCCCGGCGGGGTACTCTCGACGATCTTCGCGATCTCCTCGGGGAAAGTCTCCCGGAGGATCGAGCGCTTGTGCAGCAGGCCGCCCGCCAGACAAATCGCGGCCAGGGCGGCAATTCCCGCCCCGGTCCGGATACCTCGCGGCGCCAGCGCCAGCATCGCCGAGAGCCCACCGGCACCGATGACGGCGAGCAACGGTGAAAGCCCCGCCAGGAAACGCCCGCTCGTGCGCAACATCGGCCGCACGGGGTCGAATCCCTGCACCGCGCAACTGATCGCCACCCACCAGACCAACGCCGCCACGCAAATCACGCGCAAGGTTCGATCGCGCCAGCTCCCGAGAACTCCCAGTACCAGCAGGGCGGAGAGCAGGACCTGCCAGCCGCCCCCTCCCAGATAGCGGAGAAATCGGAACGGCAGCTCGAGCGGGGAAATCGGCCCGGTCCCCGCGCGGCCCCGGCCCCCGAGATTCGCATGGATCACCGCCAGAAAGTCCCCGGTCACCGCCGCCCAGAGGGTCCACTCGACGAGCATGGCGGCCACGGCGGCGCCCGCCAGCGCGAACAGCTCCCTCCAGCGATCCCGCTCGCAAAGAAGCGCCGCCAGGCCCAGGGCCACCGCGCCAAACGCCCCTGTGATCCGGTTACTGATCGCCAGGGCGAGGCAGAGGCCGCCCAAACCAAGCACCGGAAAATTTCCTCTCCCCCTCACCCAGCAAAGAACCGCGGCACCGATCCAGAATCCCTCCGAGAGATCCGGCATGGGCCGGCTGAAAACCGTGTCCTGGTACGGATGCAGCGCGTAAAGCACGACGGCGGCAAAAGCCAGCCAGCGATCGCACCGGCAGCTCCGCGCGAGCAGGAAGACCACCACCGCCGTGCCGGTGAAATAAAGCAGCGGCGCGGCGCAGTAGGCCACGAGCCCCGGACACCCGACCGCCTGCGCGAGCCAGATCGGTCCCCAGACCGGCCACCGCAGATCATGGAACGAGCGGGCCGACCAGGCGCTGGCCACGTTGTCATGCAGGTCCCGGGCGAGCGCCCAGTAGTCGAGATCGTCGCCGAGCTCGGGAGCCTCGCGGAAGAGCAGGAAAACGATGATCGCCAGCCCCGCAGCCATCGCGGCTGCGAGTCCGTCCTTCCGTCGCCCGTCATGGCCGAATCGATCCGTCAAAGCGCCCGCACCATGCCCGCCGCCGCCCGACATTTCGAGAAATTACGCGCCCATCGGCGCGGCGCATGCTACCTCATCCCCCATGAGCGAGAAATTCGAACAAGGCCTGCCGTACCTGAAGCTCCATCTCGGAGAAGAGGGCGCGAAGATGGCCATGGAAAAATCCCCCGAGCTGACCCGATTCGTCACCGAGCACGGCTTCGCGGATTTCTACACAGACAAGACTCTCGACCAGAAGACCCGCAAGGTCGCCACCCTCGCCTCGCTCATCACCTCGGCCAGCCTGCCGCAGTTCGAGTGGCACACCCGTGGCGCTCTCGAAAACAAGCTACTCACCGGCGCGGAGGTCATCGCCCTCATCCAGCAGATGACGATCTACATCGGCTTCCCCGCCGCCTACAATGCCCTGAGCGTCGCGAAGAAGGTCATCGCGGAGATCGAATGACATTGGACACCCGGCCAAATGCACATAAGTTGATGGATATGAAGACGCTGCTCGCATTGCTCGCGCCTCTGGCGCTCGCCGTTACGGC
>Ga0310811_10005395_pt1 | contig 16173 bp, 13 predicted proteins | sample YCmetagenome_FD_207642 | JGI IMG/M metagenome (GOLD analysis project Ga0310811, IMG submission 207642) | Soil microbial communities from experimental microcosm in Duke University, North Carolina, United States - YC | ecosystem: Engineered > Artificial ecosystem > Soil microcosm > Unclassified ...
CCACGAAGTCGAACATCGACAGGTGCTGGACGAGCTCGCACAGGCCGACGCCGCCGGCGTGCGGGCAGACCGGGATGTCGAACTTGGCCGCCAACAGCAGGATCGCCAGGTTCTCGTTGACCCCGGCGACCCGGGCCGAGTCCAGTTGCAGGATGTCGATCGCGCCGGCCTGCAGCAGCTGCTTGAAGATGATCCGGTTCTGCACATGCTCGCCGGTGGCGACCTTCACCGGGGCGACGCCGCGGCGGATCGCGGCGTGCCCGAGGACGTCGTCCGGGCTGGTGGGCTCCTCGATCCAGTACGGCTCGAACTCGCTCAGCGCCTTGACCCAGTCGATCGCCTCGCCGACATTCCAGCGCTGGTTGGCGTCGACCGCGATGCGCAGCTCGGAGCCGACCGCGGCCCGCGCGGCCCGGAACCGGCGCACGTCGTCCTGCAGGTCGGCGCCGACCTTCAGCTTGATCTGGGTGAAACCCTCGGCGACGGCCTCCTTGGCCAGCCGGGTGAGCTTCTCGTCGCTGTAGCCGAGCCAGCCGGGCGAGGTGGTGTAGGCCGGGTACCCCTCGGCACGCAGCCGCCGGGCGCGCTCCTCGGCGCCGACGCGGCCTGCCCGCAGCATTTCGAGGGCCTCGGCCGGGGTGAGCGCGTCCTCGATGTAGCGGAAGTCGACCTGGGAGACGAGCCACTCGGGGTCGGCGTCGGCGAGCAGCTGCCAGACGGGCTTGCCGGCGCGCTTGCCGGCCAGGTCCCAGGCGGCGTTGACGACGGCGCCGATGGCCATGTGCATCACGCCCTTCTCGGGCCCGAGCCAGCGCAGCTGGCTGTCGCCGATCAGGGCGCGGCTGAGACTGCCGGGGTCGTCGCACAGCTCGTCCACGAAGCGCCCGACGACGTGCTCGGCGAGCGCGTCGATCGCGGCGACCTGCACGTCATTGCCCCGACCTATCGTGAAGGCGAAGCCGTGCCCGGCCAGTTCCCGCCCCGCGCCGTCCCTCGCGTCGGTGCGCAGCACCGCGTAGGCGGCCGAATAATCAGGGTCCGGATTCATCGCGTCGGAGCCGTCGTGCTCGCGCGAGGTGGGGAACCGGATGTCATAGGTGTCCAACGCGAGCACACGCGCGCGAGCGACCGACATGGGCACTGGTCCTTTCAGCCTTCTGGTGGGACAGAATCTAGAAGGCCCGAGGGACTCAGCGCAAGCCATTCATCGGATGTATTCGCGCGCGCGGCTCGCGGCGGAGGGTTTTCTCAGCTGAACTTGAACCAATTGACGTTGACGAAGTTGCCGGTCGTGGTCTCGGTGAAGGTGACGTAGAGGGTGTGCGTGCCGGACGGGATCGGGCCGGCCGTGGCGTTCGCGCCGACCCAGCTCTGCCAGCCGCCGGTGCCGCTGACGTTGACCGTCGCGAACGGCGCGGCGGTAAGCGAGTCGAGCCGGAACTGCACCGTGCCGATGTTCGTGCCGACGGACGCCGAGGCGATCCGCGCCTGCACCGATCCGGTCAGCCCGCTGCCGAAGTTGACGCCGGTGTACTCGAGCCAACTGGCGGAGTTGATCCAGCCGACGTCGTTGCCGCCGCCGGTGTCAGCCGTCGCCTCGGTCATCACTGAGTTCTCGGCCGCGTACTGCGAGGCGGTCACGGTCACCGGAGTCCCGGTGCCGGTGCCGCCGCCGCTGCCTCCGCCGAACTGGAACCAGTTGACGTTGACGAAGTTGCCGGTCGTCGTCTCGGTGAAGGTGACGTACAGCGTATGGGTGCCGGTGGGAACGCTGCTCACGGTCGCATTGTCGGTGACCCAGCTCTGCCAGCCGCCGGTGCCGCTGACGTTTGCTGTGGCGAATGGAGCCGCGGTGAGCGAGTCGAGCCGGAACTGCACCGTACCGATGTTCGTGCCGACGGACGCCGAGGCGACCCGGACGCCGAGGCTGTTGTAGCCGGAGCCGAAGTTGACGCCGGTGTACTCGAGCCAACTGGCGGAGTTGATCCAGCCGACGTCGTTGCCCCCGCCGGTGTCCGCCGTCGCCTCGGTGCCGGTGGAGTTCTGCGCGGCGTACTGCGAGGCGGTCACCTTCAGCGAGCCGGTGCCGCCGGTGCCGCCACCGCCTGTGGACCCTGTGGGCAGTTTCCACTGCTGCTGCGCGGAATCCGTACAGGCCTCGATGTCCAGCCGCGAGGCCGTGTTGCCGCCCGGATCGGTGAGGCAGAGCCCTGAGTTCGGGTTCACCAGCTCGCCGTTCGCCTGGTAGGTCCATTTCTGCGCGTTGGTGCCGTTGCACGGATACCAGTCGACTTGCGTGCCCGAGGTGGTGCCTGCGCTGACCACGTCGAGGCAGCCGCCCTGGACGCGCACGGTGCCGTCCGAGAAGGGCGACCACTGCTGGCCTGCGTCGCCGTCGCAGGAGTGCACGGACATCGGGTTGCCCTCGACGTTGAGCGCGTTCTGGTTGGCCAGGCAGTTGCCGCCGATGCCGGTGAGCTGGCCGGTTCCGGTGGCCGTGCCGGTGGGCGTGGAGTTGCCGCCCTGCTCGTAGACGGCGACGTAGCCGACGTTCATCGAGGCGCCGGAGCTGGTGGCGGAGGTCGGGGTGGTCGAGCCGTGGATCCCGTCCGGGTAGTTCCCGCCCATGGCCAGGTCGAAGATGATGAAGAAGCCGTGGTCGATGGCGGCCTGCCACGCGGCGGTGCCGACCGAGGCCTCGGTGACGGTGGACTCGACGGTGCCGTCCATCAGGAATTCGAGGTACTCGGCGCTGGTGTTCTGCCGGTTCACGATGACCGAGTAGGTGTGGTACCCGGTCTGGCAACCGGAGCTGGTGTCGGGGCAGGCGATCAGCGCGTGGCCGGGGCTGTTCGCCGAGTCGTGCAGCGTCTGCGAGGCCTCGTTGAGTCCGTTGACGTCTTCCATCATGTCGATCTCGCCGGACTGCGGCCAACCGCCTCCCGCGCGCATGGGCGAGCCCAGCGCCCAGAAGGCGGGCCAGTAGCCGAGGCCGTTGGCCGGGTTGGGCTGCTCGATGGACGCGGTCATCTCGAGCTGGCCGCCGGCCGGGGCCTGGAAGTCGTCGCGGGTCGACTCGATGCGCGCCGAGGTCCAGGTGCCGCCGTTGTTCGTGGCCTTGAGCACCATGTGGCCGTTGCCGTCGAGGTAGATGTTGTTGGTCGAGTTCGTGGTCTGTTCGATCTCGCCGGTGCCGTAGTTGGTGCCGATGTCGTAGAACCAGTTGTCGGCCGAGGGCGCGGAGTTCGCGGCGCCGGAGAAGTCGTCGCCGAACACGGTGGTCCAGCCGGACGGCGGCGGCGGGACGGTCGCGGCCGAGGCGGACGGCGCGACGGCCACCGTGGCGACGACGGCGCCGACCAGCCCGGCGGCCGCCATGGCCGTCGAGGTCAGCAGCGCCCCGAGGCGGGTGCGCAGACGTCCGGCGCCGTGTCCTGGCGCCGGCGATGCGGGTGCTGTTCTGATGGATGGTGCCGGGGTGCTTGGCATGCTCGGAGTTCCCTTTCGGCGCGGCGCGGTGCGGAATGTGCGGGCGCGGAACGGGAGAGCGCTCTCCAATCAGGGTTTTGTTTACGGCCGCGCCACCCGGCTGTCAAGGGAGTCGCGCGGGTTCCGGTACCGCGCAGCCGCAGGCGGTGAGCGCGCCGGCCGCGGAAGACGTTGACGGAGTCTCATGTCAGGGATACGTTGCACGGCACGTCGTATATGAGACATCGAGCATGGTCGATCTCCGGCTCGCACGACACCCGCGACTCCCGCGCGGACGGTTTACACCCTCACTCGGCCGGACACCGGCCGCGCGGGTCCCTTTTCACCCGGTATTCCGGCTCTGCCGCCGAACCCTCCGGGCCCGGCCCCCGCAGACCGTTGACACGGTCCTCGCCCCGGCGCTAGCTTCCTCATCACATCGTATACGAGATACCCGATGCGGCATCGCGGATACGCGGTACCCGGGCGGCGATCGGCGACGGTCCCGCCGGCCCCGCGCCGGGCACGCAGCGAGCGGAACGGAACGGAAGGCCCCATGCCAGACACGGTCATGCCCTCGGTGGCGGTGCCCTCGCGCACCGAGGCGGTGCTGGACGCGGTCAAGCACGCGATCCTCACCGGCCGCCTCGCCCCGGGCCGGCCGTTGATCGAGACCGAGCTCGCCGCGCAGCTCGGCGTCTCCAAGACCCCGGTGCGCGAGGCGCTCAAGACCCTGGCCGGCGCGGGCCTGGTGACGATGAGCCCGTACAAGGGCGCGTCGGTGCGCCTGGTGGACGACGCGCTGGCGCACTCGGTCTACGACATCAGGGTGCTGCTCGAACCGGAGGCGGTGCGCCGCGCGGCCGGACGCGGCGCGGCGGCCGGTGCCTCCTGGCAGGCCGCGGCGGCCGCGCTGGAGCGGGCGGACGCGGCCGGCGACCGGGCCGAGCGGCAGCAGGCGAACCGGGAGTTCCACCGGGCCCTGTACGCCGAGTGCGGCAATGATCTGATGGTCGGGATCCTGGACGGGCTGCGCGACCAGACCGCGCTGGTGTCCACCGCGGTGTGGACGCGCAACGCGAGCTGGGAGCAGGAGGCGGCCGAGCACCGGGCGATCCTGCAGGCCATCACGGCCGGACGGGCCGACGTGGCCGCGTCCCTGCTGGAGGAGCACATCCGGGCGTTCGTCGAGCGCAACTTCGGCGCCGCGCGGCCATCCGCGTAAGTTTCACGGCCGCCGCGCTCCCGGCGCGGCGCCCGAGAGACCACCGCACCACCGCACCACCGCAGAACCCGTACGGCAAGAGCTGGACAAGGCGGTCCGGACCGCTGCAACGATCCGGACCGCGGCACCTGCACCACCGCACAGATCAAACCCGTCCCTCGGGACGGGCCTTGGCGAGATCCACGAGTGGGGACACAGTATGCAGTCAGATGATGGCACGGCCGGAGCTCCGGCGCCTATTGCGGCTGGCTTCGCGGCCCAGCGCGCCGCGCTGCGCGGGGTGGTGGCGATCCCGGTGACGCCCTTCGACGCCGACGGCGGCGTCGACTGGGGGCGGCACGGGGCGCTGCTGACCCGGCTGGTCGGGGCCGGGGTGCGCGCCGTCACGCCGAACGGGAACACCGGCGAGTTCTACACGCTGGACCCGAGGGAGGCGCGGCGGGCCACCGAGAACACGGTCAAGGAGGTCGGGGGTCAGGCCTCGATCATCGTGGGCGTCGGCCTGGACACGGCCGGGGCGATCGACGCGGCCCGGCACGCCGGGGACGCCGGCGCCCAGATGGTCATGGTGCATCAGCCGGTGCACCCGTACATCTCCGGCGAGGGCTGGACCGAGTACCACCGCCGGATCGCCGAGGCGGTGCCGGCGCTCGGCGTGGTGCTCTACGTGCGCGACGCGCGGATCGGCGGGGCGCAGATCGCCCGGCTCGGAGAGCTGTGCCCGAACGTGATCGGCGTGAAGTACTCGGTGCACGACCCGGTGCGCTTCGCGTCCGTGGCGATGGACGCGGGCCCGGGCCGGTTCGAGTGGGTGGCGGGGCTGGCCGAGCTGTCCGCGCCCGGCTACTTCGCGCTGGGCGCCACGGGCTTCACCTCGGGACTGGTCAACGTGGCGCCGGCGGTCTCGCTCGATTTCCACGCCCGCCTGGCCGCGGGCGAGTTCGAGGCCGCACGCGAGATCTGGGCCCTGATCCGACCGTTCGAGGAGCTGCGCGCGGCGGACTCGTCCGCCGACAACGTCAGCGTGGTGAAGGAGGCGCTGGCGCAGCTGGGGCTGTGCCGCGCCGACGTCCGCCCGCCCTCGCGCACGCTGCCGCGCCAGGTGCGCGACCACATCGAGGCGATCCTGGCGTCGTGGGGCGAGAGGTGGGAGATATGACCACCACCGAACCCGAACCCGCGCGGACCGGAGCCGCCGACGGCGCCGTCGACGCCGCGTCCGAGGCAGCACCCAGGGCAGCCGGGGCAGACGTGGCGGAACGCCACGTGCCGCTGCGCAGTGCCGCCTGGTTCGGCCAGGGACCGGTGGGCGGGCACATGCGCGCCTTCTCGCACCGCTCCCGGCTCGCCCAGCTCGGCTACGAACCGGCGGAGTACGAGGGCAAGCCGGTCATCGCGATCCTCAACACCTGGTCCGACATCAACCCCTGCCACATGCACCTGCGGGAGCGGGCGCAACAGGTCAAGCGCGGCGTGTGGGAGGCCGGCGGATTCCCGCTGGAGTTCCCCGTCTCGACGCTGTCCGAGACCTTCCAGAAGCCCACTCCCATGCTCTATCGCAACCTTCTGGCGATGGAGACGGAGGAGCTGCTGCGCTCGTATCCGGTCGACGGCGCGGTGCTGATGGGCGGCTGCGACAAGACCACGCCCGCGCTGCTGATGGGGGCGACGAGCGCGGACGTGCCCGCGCTGTTCCTGCCTGCGGGCCCGATGCTGCGCGGCAACTATCGCGGCGAGCCGCTCGGCTCGGGCACCGACCTGTGGAAGTACTGGGACGAGCACCGGACCGGCCGGATCGGCGACTGTGAGCTGGCCGAGGTCGGCTGCGGCCTGGCCCGCTCCCCCGGCCACTGCATGACCATGGGCACCGCCAGCACCATGACCTCGATCGCCGAGGTGCTCGGCGTCAGCCTGCCGGGCAGCGCGTCGATCCCCGCGGTGGACAGCGCGCACCACCGGATGGCCGTGCGCACCGGCATGCGCGCGGTGGACCTTGCCCGGTCCTGCACCCGGATCACTCGGTTCCTCAGCCGCGAGGCCTTCGAGGACGCCGCGGCCACCGCGTTCGCGCTCGGCGGCTCGACCAATGCCCTGATCCACCTGATCGCGATGGCCGGCCGCGCGGGGATCTCCTTCACTCTCGACGACTTCGACGAGATCTCCCGGCGGGTGCCTGTGCTCGCGAACCTGCGGCCGTCCGGCGCGCACCTGATGGAAGACTTCTACTACGCCGGCGGTCTGCAGGCGCTGCTGAACCGGCTGGCCGAGGTCCCCGGCGCGCTGCACGGCGACCGGCCGTGCGCCGCGGGCGGCACCGTCGGCGAGCACTGGGCCGGCGCGCAGGTGCACGACGAGGACGTGATCCGCTCCGCCGACCACGCCTGCCGCGCCGAGGGCGGAGTAGCGGTGCTGCGCGGGAACCTCGCCCCGGACGGCGCGGTGATCAAGCACATCGCGTCGCAGAGACCGAGCCTGCTCAAGCACACCGGTCCCGCAGTGGTCTTCGACTCCTACGCCGAACTGCGCGCCGGGATCGACGATCCGGCGCACGGGCTGACGCCCGAGTCGGTGCTGGTGCTGCGCAGCGCCGGGCCGATCGGCGGCCCCGGCATGCCCGAGTACGGCATGCTGCCGATCCCGGCGTACCTGCTGGAAGCCGGCGTCACCGATCTGGTGCGCATCTCCGACGCGCGGATGAGCGGCACGAGCTACGGCACCTGCGTGCTGCACGTCGCGCCCGAATCGCATGTCGGCGGCCCGCTCGCACTGGTGCGCACCGGCGACCTGATCACGCTCGACGTCGCGGCCAGGACCCTGACACTCGAGGTCGACGACGCGGAGCTGGACCGCCGCCGGGAGGCCTGGCGCGCGCCCGAGCCCCGCTTCGAGCGCGGATACGGAGCGCTCTACCAGGAGCACATCACCCAGGCCGACCAGGGCTGCGACTTCGACTTCCTGGCCCGGCCCGGACACAACCCGCAGCCCGACCCGCACTGACCCACCCGCGGCCCGGTGCAACCCGACCGCACCGACCCGCACCGACCCACCCGCGGCTCAGCAGCACCCGTCACACCCCCACGGCGCGTGCGCCGGTTTCGCCGGTGCCGCGGCGGGTGCGGCCGCCGCGGTGCCCCTCGGCGCCGCCACGGCCGCGGCCGACGCGGCCGCCTCCGACAACGCCGCCGCCAACGCCCCGACCCACGACCGCTTCGACCACCTCGACCACGCGGTACGTCCGCCGGCGGCCTGGTTCGCCGGCCGCGGCTGCGGAGACCAGCCGGGCCCGCGGAATCTGCCGCAGGACCGGTCCGCCGACCGGATCCTGCGGGAGACCCGCCGGCCCCGCATCCCGCGGCGCGACTTCGACGTCACCGAGTTCGGCGGCGTCGGCGACGGCGTCACCGACAACACGAAGGCCATCGCGGACGCGATCACGGCGGCTTCGCACCACGGCGGCGGCCGGGTCGTGCTGCCGGCTGGCAGGCGCACCAGGCCTGCGCCAACGGCCACGGCGGCGTGACCATCGGTTCTGAGATGTCCGGCGGTGTGGCGCACGTCTTCGCGCGCGACCTGCTGTTCTCCAGCACCGAACTGGCGGCCGGGCACCGGCTCAAGACGAACTCGGTGCGCGGCGGCTACATCAAGGACAGCAACGTCTTCCGGGTCAACGCGCCGATCATCGGCGGGCCAGCGCTGATCATCGACTACACCTACGGCGAGGGCGACACCGGCACCTTCTATCCGGAGGTCACCGATATCAACCTGCTGCACTGGACGATCGGCCGGGCCACCGCGGCGTGGGACGTCATCGGATACACGGAGGACCACGTCGGCACGGTGCGGCTGGAGGACTTCACGCTCACCGACCAGACCGGCGGCAACACGCTGGAGTTGGTCGACGACTTCGAACTCGTCGACGTGACGATCGACGGGACGCCGGTCACCAACGGCTGAGCGGAAGGGGTCGGCCACTGCGCACAGACCGTCCGTGCCACTTGATCCCGGACATGTCCGTGCCCCGCTCGCCGATCCGGAGGCGGGCGGGGCACGGACGTGTGCGGAGGGCAGGCACCGCGATCAGGCGTCTCAGCCGATCGCGGCCTCCAGGGCGCGAGCCATGGCGGCCTCGCCGAGAGCGTTTGGGTGGAAGGGCGCGGCCGGGGACGTGGGCACCAGGCCCTCGATCCACTTCGTGTCGGTCGCCCGGCACATGTCGTGGCCGATGGTCGGGGTGTACGTGTCCACATACGTGGCGCCGTAGGCCGAGGCCTCGGCGGCCAGCATGGCGTTGAGCCCTTTCTCCGTCTGCCGCAGATACGACACGTCGCCGTAGGCGAGGGGGACCAGCGGCCAGCAGCCGTTGTTGTACTCGGGCAGGATGTCCGGGTATCCGACAACATACACCGCCGCGTGCGGGGCCCGCCGGCGGATCTGCGCCAGTACCGCCGCCACCTTCGGCGAGGCGGCGTTGATCTTGGCGGCCAGCTGGTCGGTGCCGCCGGATGTGTAGTGCGCGGTGCAGGGTGAGCCGAACGGGTTGGTCAGGCTCTCCTCCGCGCAGGTCTCGATGATGTCGATGAATCCGATGTCGTTGCCGCCGATCCCGAGCGTCACCAGGCTGGTGCCGGAGGTGACGGAGTCGAGCTGCGGCTGGTTGATGGTGATGCCGGCGTCGGTCTGCGCCTGCGTCATGTCAGCGGTGGTCGCGCCGGAGCAGCTGGCGTCGACCAGGCTTGCGCCGACGACGGCGGCGGTGAGCGAGGCGTAGTCGTGGTCCGAGCGCAGACACAGGCCGCCGGACTGGTGTGGGATGAGAGGGCCGGAGGTGTAGGAGTCGCCGAGTGCGACGTACCTCCCGGCGGACGCGTCGGCGGACGAGGCGATGCCGAACAGGCCGGCCAGCGCGAGCGTCAGTGCGCCACCGAGCGTGAGAGCTCGGCGCACATGCACAACAGCGGGCATGTGGGCTCCGAGGGGGAGACTGCGAGAATGAGGGCGAAAAGAGAGTTACTCGTCGGTAGCTGCGCAGCTGTCGTGAATGATGGCCCTGGGGCTACTTCGCGTCAACGAGCCGCGCGTCGGCCACCGGCGAATTGGCCGAGTCTTTACGCACTGTCGCAAGACGCTGCCACAGCGTGTGCAGCAGGCGCTCGGCGCCGAGCGAGGCCAGCAGCAGAGCGCAGGCGACGATCCCGTCCGCCCAGAAGTGGTTGCCGGTCGCGACGACCACGAAGACGGTGGCCGCCGCGTGCACCACGGCAAGGTAGCGCCAGCGCGACTTCGTCACCGAGCACGCCGCCACCGCCACCAGCACCGCCCAGCCGACGTGCACCGAGGGCATCGCGGAGAGCTGGTCGGCCTGGAACCCGCTGATCGAGCCGTACACCGACTGGCCGTAAACCATGGCGGTGTCGGTCATCCCGGTGGCCGGCACCATCCGCGGCGGGGCCACCGGCAGGAATTGGATGAGCAGGCAGGAGGCGGTCAACAGGCCGAGCACGGTGCGCCAGCGGCCGTAGTCCGCGCGGTGCCGGACGAACATCCATATCAGGAAAATGATAAGAACCGTGAAGTGCATGGTCGCGTAGTAGAGGTTCGCGGCCTGCACGATCAACGGATGCGGCAGTACCCAGCTCTGCAACGTGTGCTCGCTCGGCAGGTGCAGGATGCGCTCGGTGTTCCATATCCACTGCCCGCGGGCGACGGCTGTGTAGTCGCCCTGGCCGGCGAGTGTGCCGACCAACTGCCAGAGGCCGTAGAGAAGGATGATCAGCGCCGCCTCGTAGAAGAACGGCCGGGTGCGCGGCGCGATGCCACGGGCCTTGAGCACTCCCCACACGACGGCCAGCGCTCCGGCGACCACAGCGGCCTGCTGCCAGGTCCACATGATGTTCGGCATATGCGCCCCGCTCCCGCCCTGGAGTCCGCTGGTGACGCCGGAGTTCCGCCGACACACTGAGTGGATCAGTATCCCACGCCGCCGGTCGCGGTCATTCGGCGGAGGCCCGCACCCGGCGACCGCGCGCTTCGGCTGACGCCCGCCCCGCCCGGTTCCTGGACGGCCGGCTCTCACGCCCGCGGCGCCGCCTCACTCTCCGGCGGCGCATCCACGCGCTGGGCGAGCAGCATCCCGGGCCAATCCGGCTGCCCCGGCCGTCGCACCGCGAACGGTTCCACCGGGGCGAAGCCCTGGCTGACGTACCAGTCGCGCAGCTTCCCGTCGTAGCCGGCGAAGCAGTCCACCCGCAGCAGGCGCAGGCCGCGGCGGCGGGCCTCTTCCCGCGCCGACCCGATCAGCTCGCCGCCGACGCCGCGGCCCTTGGCCATCCGGGAGGTGCCGAGCAGGTTGATGAAAAGTTCGGGCTCCGGCGGCGGGCTGACGTAGTCCGCGCACTGCTCGGACACCGACACGACGCCGAGGACCTCGCCGCGCTCCTCGGCCACTCTCAGCTCGCCCCGTTTGATCCGGTCCTCGATCCGGGTGACCAGGTCGGGACGCTGTGACCAGGGCTTGGTACCCCACTGCGCGGTGCGCCCCTGGGCTACCAGCCACTCCATGATGCCGTCGAACATGGCGAGCACGCGCGGCGCGTCGGCGGGCTCGGCGATGCGGATCTGCATGATCCCCGTTCTACCACCGGTTCCGGCATCATGCCGCCCTCGCTTCGTCGCGGCCGCGGCGTCCCTCGGGCCCGGTCACTCGGCCGGCGCGTCCGCGCTGCCCTCGCTCCGCGCGGCGACGGCCGCCAGGTGCTCGGTGAACCTGCTGCGCGCGGCCGGGTTGACGCGGGTGAGCGCGACCATCGCGGTGATGATGACGTCGCAGAGTTCGTTCTCCACGTCCCGCCAGGTGTGTGAGAAGCCCTTGCGCGGGTTCTGCCCGGTGACCCCTATCAGCGCCTCCGCCACCTCTCCCGCCTCCTCGGTGATCTTGAGGATCTGCAGCATGGTCTTGGTCTCGGGAGGCAGTTCGCTGCCCTGGTCGAGCCAGGCCACCAGCCGGTCGACGGAATCCCACGCGCTCTGGTCCATGGCGGCGAATCTACCGCGTCGGCCCGAGAGTCCGGCAGGGCGGGCAGAGCCGGGACGCCGGACGGCCGAGGCCAGGAGGCCCGTCAGCCCGACAGCAGCGGGAACAGCGGGCGCAGCGCCTCCTCGAGATCGGCCGCCTCGTGGAAGTGCACCGCGCTCATCCCCAGCCCGAGGGCGGATTCCACGTGCTCCCAGGTGTCGTCGATGAACAGGCAGCGTTCCACCGGCACTCCGACGTGTCGCGCGGCATGCTCGAAGACCCGCGGATCGGGCTTGGCGCAGCCGATCCGCGACGTGTTCACGACGTCGTCGGCGAACTCGGCCAGGCCGAGGTCGGCGAGATCCGCCTCCAGGCGCGAGGTCGCATTGGAGACGAGCGCGACCGGCATGACCCCACGGGCCATTTGCAGCAGCGCGAGCACGTTCTCGTCCACTCGCGGACGCGTCGAAGTCCACTGGGCGACCACGGCCCGAGCGGCCGCGAGCGTGGCGCAGTGCCCCTCGTCGACCAGGCCGACGGCGACCGAGGCGCGCCACTGCTCGTCGCTGACCTCACCCGTGATCGCGGGCAGCAGCCGCTGCGGGGCGTAGGCGGTGGCGGCGAAAGCGCCGGGCGTCAGGCCGTGCGCCTGCTCGAGCGCATCGTCGGACGGCCAGTGCCTCAGTACGCCGTCGATATCGCAGAGCACAGCGTCGAACGCGCGTGCTGCACGCGAGCCGAACTGCCCGGCCTGGAAGCGCTTGACCACGTCGTAGACCAGGTCGTAGCGATCCAGCTCGGCGCTGATCTCGGCCGCGGGTAACGCGTTGTGCTTAGCGAACTCGCTGAAGGCGACCAAACGGAAGATCAGGGCACGAATGAGGTGATCTGCGAAACCGGGCCCTGTACCGGCGGCGGCGAGTTCGAGCACGGTGAGCGGAGCGTCGTACCAGAGCAGCGCGTCGATCGCAGCGACGGCGAGCGAGAAGCCGACGGGGCGCCAGTATGGCGAGAGGTCGATGACCGCAGGCGCGCGGTCTGGAGCGAACAGGACGTTCCCGGCGAGGTCACCGTGCACCACTTGGCTTGGTTCGTCGTCCGCGAGCGGGCGCCGCTGGCGCAGCAGGGCATCGAGCAGAAGGCCCGCGCCCGCCACGGGATCCGCGTAGTTCGCGGTGCCGAATGCGACCCGGTCGGCGAGCGCCCACTGGTGGTCCCGGCGGTCGAGGAAATCAGGCTTCGACAGCACACTCAGCGCACTGTTATAAGCTCTCGCTGCGGCGAGAAGTCCTTCCCAGTCCGCGTCGTCGCTTCCGATTCCCCGCAGCTGTCCGTCGAGAACCTCGGTCGCTCCCCACCCGTCGACGAGGAATTCACCGGACGCAGCGCGTACCGGCCTTGCCACGCGGAACTCCGCCGCGTCCCCTTCGCCCGCACCCACAGCTGGTTCCAACCGGTCCGCGAGACCGGCCACTGTTTCCGCGGCCCACCGCGCCTCCTCGAGTGCGGCAGCGTCGCAGGGCTTGAGCACAATCCCGCCCACGCGCACGGAGGAACCCTGCCCGCCGGCAAGCGCCTGCACGTCACCCGAGTCCACGGCTTCGCCGACACCGAAAGCGTCGAGCACAGAGCGGGGCGGAAGGACGACGCGGGCGTCATCGGATTGATCAAGCGCTGCCATGCCCCGCATCATGCCAGAGGGCTCTCGCCCACTCTGCGGATTTGCCGTCCGGCCGTCGCACACAGTCGGCGACGGCCGGACGAGCAACGATCAGCCCTAGTACCGCACAATGATCTTCGTGAAGTCGTAGGCGTTCTGCGTGACGTTCGAGCAGGTGCCCGGAGCCCACGGCTCCACCGCGCCCGCCGGGCACTGGAAGTCGCGGTTCGCCGACCAGAAGGACAGCGACGCCGGGTGGTTGGCCTGCGCGAAGGCAAGCAGGTTGGAGAAGTCCGACTGCAGGAACAGTTCGGACGGCTGGTCGGTGTGGCCGTTCATCAGTGTCAGACCGAGGTGCGACCAGGCTTGTGCGGCGCTCCAGCCGTAGATGCCCTCGAGCTGGGAGACCGCGTCGTTCGCGATCGTCTCGGTCTGCGCGGTCTCGGTGCCGGAGGTCAGGCCGGTGTCGAAGTCCATGATGTTGATGACGTCGAGCCGCGCGCCGTCCGCCTTGGCCTGCTGGATCTCGTCGGTACCGCTGCCGGGGAAGCCGATGGTGGTCATCGGGATCGTGAGCGAGACCTTGAGGCTGGGGTTGTTGCGCTCGAGGGTCGCGATGGCGCCGAAGCGGATCGCGGCGTTGGAGTCGAGCGCGCCGTTCTCGTAGTCGAAGTCCACGTGCGCCAGGTGGTACTTCGTGACCACCTGCTGATACGCGGCGGCGAGGGCGGAGGCCGAACCGCAGCTGGTGCCGAGTTCGGTGCCGTTGTAGCCGCCGAAGGTCACCGCGACGTCGCCGCCGGCGGCCCGGATCGCGTTGACGTCGGCGAGCACTGCGGTGTCGGAGGAGACGGGTTCGCTCGAATTGCCGTCCCAGGCGGGGGTACAGCCGCCGGAGTCGAGAACGAAGGAGAGATTGTACTGGGTTTCTCCGGATCCTGAGATGACCGAGGAGATCGGCTGCGCGCCGTTGTCCAGGGGCATCCAGTAGACCGGGTGCGTCCAGCCGCCGGACCCGCCGGTGCCGCCGGTCCCTGTGCCTGTACCGGTCGGGGTCGGGGTCGAGGTGGGCGAGCTCGAGTGGGTCGGCGAGCTGCTCGCGGTGGGCGTCGGCGAAGCGGTGGGCGTGGTGGCGGTGGGGGACGGAGTGGATCCGGCCGGCCCGGCCAGGTTCAGGTCGTCCGCATGATAGGTACCCTCGGCGTACCAGCCGTGCACGTAGACCTGGATCGAGGTCTGTGACGCACCGGTGGTGAACGTCGTCGAGAGCTGCTGCCAACTGGTGGCGGAGGGCGTCCAGTTGCTGGCGCCGCCGGTGACGCCGAGGTAGACGTACGCGCCCTCGACGTAGCCGGACAGCGTGTAGGACGTGTTCGGCAGAACGCTGACGGTCTGCGTGCACTGCGCGTCGTCCGAGGACGTGGCGGCGCCGGCGAGCGCGTAGCTGCCGGAGTGCACGGGATTGGTAACGACAGAGGCAGTTCCGGCGTCGCAGGTCCAGCCAGTCAGATTGCCGGCCTCGAAACCGGGGTTGCTCAGCAGGTTGGCGGATGCGGCATCGGCCGGGCCGGAGAGCACGGTGACGGTGGCCGCCCCGGAAACGGCGAGTGCGGCGGCGGCGAGGATCGCCAGCCGCTTGCGGCCGACGGCGGCGGGGGATGCGTCGGCGGCGGCGCCGTCTCCGGCGCGCGATGCGGGTGGGTGGTGACTCAAGGCAGTGACTCCTCGAACCGTACGGCAGGCGTCGCGGGCGCGACGCCTGCCGAGACTGTGGTCCAGACCAATCGACCTGTCAAGGGTCTAGACCACAACCGCTCATGTGAGCGCGGATCGGATCACTTGTGCAGCCACGTGACGCCGAACGCGGTGCCGTTCAGCGGGCCGTCCTGGGTCAGCAGCACGCCGCTGCGCTCCAGGTTGGTGGTCTGGACCGTGCCGGCGGACCCGAAGGCGACGCCGTTCGCGGTGACGTTGCTGAACTGGATCGAGCCGAAATCGGGGCACGGCGGGATGTTCTGGCTGCCGATCGCCTCGTCGATCACCTCGGCGGAGCTGAGCGGCGCGGACGCCAGGGTCTTGGTGTAGGTCTTCGTCCAGCCCTGAGTCGGGTCGGCCAGCACGAGCGTGAAGGTGCCGCTGCCGTTGGTGGTGACGGACGAAGTCATCGTGTCGCCGGCCTTGACGGTCTCGGTGAAGTAGATCGAGTTCGCCGGGTACATCTCGACCCACGGGTTGTACTGGATCTTCCCGTTGCTGGCACAGACCGCGTCGAGGCCGATCTGCTCGACACTGGAACTGGTCCATCCGTCGAGTCCGGACCAGAAGGAGATGTCGCCCTTCGTCGCCGAGCAGTCGAGCGCGGGCACGACCCAGTCGCCCGTGACCGCCTTGTACGTGCCGCCAGTCACCGCGTAGCCGCCCCAGTTGGAGTTGGCGCCCGCGTGCGTGAACCGGTGCGCGAACGGATGCACCGCCGCGGCGGACGCCGAGGTCCCGACCGCGCCGGACGCGAGGAGCGGCGCGAGCGCCGTGGATATGCCGAGGAGCCCGATCAGGGCACGTCGAAGCCTGAGCACGGAATGCCTCCCAAGGTGACAGGGGCCCCGCGGTCCGGTGTGGGTGGTTGAGCGGGTGGTGGAGCCGGTGGGTGACGATCCTGGGTGGGGATCCTGGGCGGAGATGGTGGGTGGAGATGGTGGGTGGAGATGGTGGGTGCAAGTGTGCGAGGCCCTGATGTTGTTGAGGCTGACCGAGAACGGCCCCGACTGCTACCGCCATTCGGCAAAGATCGATCCATGGATGGGTTAC
>Ga0310811_10005396_pt1 | contig 16173 bp, 17 predicted proteins | sample YCmetagenome_FD_207642 | JGI IMG/M metagenome (GOLD analysis project Ga0310811, IMG submission 207642) | Soil microbial communities from experimental microcosm in Duke University, North Carolina, United States - YC | ecosystem: Engineered > Artificial ecosystem > Soil microcosm > Unclassified ...
CTCACCTGGGGCGTCTGTCTGACCGCGCTCGACGTGCTGATTGTCCTGTTCCTGCAGAACCGTGGTTTCCGCTATGTCGAAGCGCTCGTCGTCGCGTTGATCTTCACCATTGCGGGATGCTTTGCGATCGAGGTGTGGTGGGCCAAGCCGAACCTGGTTGGTGTTGCGGCGGGCTTCGTTCCGACGGCTGACATCCTGCGCAACGGCGACATGCTCTACATCGCGATCGGCATCCTCGGCGCGACCGTGATGCCGCACAACCTGTATCTGCATTCGTCGATCGTGCAGACGCGCAAGTACGTCGACACCTTCGCGAGCAAGCGGGAAGCCATCCGGTTTGCCACGATCGACTCGAGCGCTGCGCTGATGTTCGCGCTCTTCATCAACGCGGCGATTCTGGTGATGGCCGCGGCGACGTTCAACGGCTCCGGCCACGAGAATGTGGCCGACATCAGTGATGCGTATCAGCTGCTGTCGCCGCTGCTGGGCACCGGCGCCGCGAGCATCCTTTTCGCCGTCGCGCTGCTCTGCTCGGGCCAGAACGCGACGCTCACAGGTACGCTCGCCGGCCAGATTGTCATGGAGGGCTTCATCAACCTGCGTGTGCGCCCGTGGCTGCGCCGGCTGGTCACGCGTCTGCTCGCGATCATTCCCGCCATCATCGTCGTCGCACTTTACGGCGAACGCGGGACAGGAGCGCTGCTGATACTCAGTCAGGTGGTGCTCAGCCTGCAGCTCTCATTCGCGGTCTTTCCGCTGGTGATGTTCACGTCGGACAAAGCGAAGATGGGACCGTTTGTCGCGCCGATGCCTGTCCGCGTGCTGGCGTGGGGAGTCGCAGTTATCATTGCCGCGCTCAACGCGTGGCTGCTCGTGCAGACGTTCGCGTAACCGATGTACCGCCGCATTCTCGTCGCCGTCGAGCATTCTCCCGCCGACCAGGCGATCCTGGAGCACGTGCGGCAGCTCGCCAAGCAGATCGGTTCCGAGCTGCATCTCGTGCACGTGGCCGACGGGTGGGCCGCACGGAATTTCGACCGGCTGCAGCTGCGTGAGTCCGAGGAGATGAAGGCGGATCGCGATTACCTGGCGAAACTCGCCGCGGACCTGAGCGCCGACGGCCTGACGGTGTCCACCGAACTGGCGATGGGCGATCCCGCTGACGAATTGATTCGACTCGCCGAACATCGCGGCGTCGATCTGCTCGCGATGTCCACGCACGGACATCGCTTCCTGAACGATCTCGTCCGCGGCACCACCGTCAACCGCGTCCGGCACCTTGTGAAGATTCCAATCCTGCTCGTGCGGGCACCGCGAGGCCCGGGCGGCGCCGAGGGGTGAGCCTCCGCTCGACCATTGCGACTCCAGGCGGCAAGCAGAAGTACGTTCGGCGGTTGTTCGCGACAATTGCCGATCGCTACGACCTGATCACGGTCGTCCTGTCGTACGGCCGCGATCGCAAGTGGAAGGATTACTTGATCTCGCTCGCCGCGATCCGTGCGGACGATCGCCTTCTCGATCTCGCCTGCGGCACCGGCGACATTCTGTTCCGGGCGGCGGAGCGGGCAAGTGTCGCCGTCGGACTTGATGTCACGCTGCGAATGCTGCAGCTCGCCGCCGCGAAACGGCAGGCGGCGCTCGTCAACGGAGACATGCTCGCGTTGCCGTTCGCTTCCGAGTACTTCAGCGTTGTGACCGCAGGCTACGGGCTTCGGAACGTTCCAGACTTGCAGCAGGCAATCGACGAGATCGCGCGTGTCCTGGCGCCGGGCGGCCGTTTTCTCTCGCTCGATTTCAATCGACCGGAGCGATCGTGGCTGCGCGCCGTGTATCTTGCCTACTTGACGATCGTCGGTTCAACGCTGGGATTGGTGCTGCACCGCGATGCGGACACGTATCGGTACATTCCCGAATCGATTCGCAACTACCCGGGAGCTGCTGGAGTGGCGCGTCTGCTCGAGCAGCGCGGATTCGAACGCGTAAGTGTCGTCCCGCTGCTCGGTGGATTGATGGCGATTCATTCAGCGATCAAGCCAGGGCAAGAGCGCTTCGACGAGAAAGCCTAGGACATCCGCGTCGGTCAGGTCCTCGGGTGCGGCGCCGGCTTTGATCGGCCGCTCGTCTTCAAGCGTGCGAGAGCCTCGCGTTCGACGGATCCGACCAATGACGGTCGGCTTCGCTCCCGCACCATCGAGCTCGAACTCGACGTAGTCGTCGCGCCCTCGATCTGAGGCAAGCCGCAGCCCGCCGCTGGGCGTCGAAACGGTAAATGGATACCCTTCCGCTTTCAACGCGTTCGCAACCATTCGCGTCGTCGGCGTCGCCACATCCTCGAGGAACTTCGCATATGCACGTTCCGCGTCGGCAACCTGTTGCCGCCGCTGTTGTGCCTGTGCCTTCGCTCGATCGATTGCATGCTTGAGCTGCCGTCTGACTTCGGATACTTCCACGCGCGCCTCGTGAGGCTTATTGTAGGGGACTGACATGGTGATGAGATTGTTCGCCGTGGCTGCCGCGATGGCATTGCCGCTCAGCGCGTCGGCGCAGCAGCCCACGGTGCCGCGCGATATTCAGCAGCCGGTCGTCGTAACGACCGGCGACGGGATTGTACAGGCGACTCCCGACCGTGCGTGGATAACGGTGACCGCCGAATCGCACGCCGCAAGTCCGCGGGACGCACAGCGCAAAAATGCGGAGGCGATGAAGCCGGTGCACGATCGTATCCGCGCCGCCGGCATCCCGGAGGAGGCGATCAAAACCACCGTCTACGATCTGCAGCCTGACTGGGACTACAGCAACAATCGTCGTGTTCTGCGTGGCTACGTCGCGCGCAATACGATCGACGTGCGCATTGACGATGCCGATCGCGTCGGCGAGCTGCTGGATATGGTTGTCAGCGCGGGAGCTACGTCGGTGGAGAACATCCGCTTCGATTTGAAAGATCGCGACCGGCTCGAGCGCGAGGCGCTGCGTCTCGCCGTAGCGGATGCGCGTGCGCGGGCGACGGCAGCCGCCGCCGGCGCCGGCATGATGGTGGATCGCATCATCCGCATCGACGAGCAGGGTGTAAGCTCCCCGCCGATTCCGTTGCGACGCGAAAGTCTTCAGGCTGGCGTCGTCGCGGCGGCGGCACCACCGGTCGCCGCGGGATCAATGGAAGTGCGCGCGCACGTTACCGTGACGACACTGTTGAAGTGATGGAGCTCGACTACACGAAGGCGAGACGCCATCTCGCGCGGCGCGATCCCGTGCTGCGCGATCTGATGCGCGCGCATGGACCCTGCGGCCTTGCTGCGCGGCTGCACACGAATCCGTTCAAGGCGCTCGCGCGCGCCATCGTCGGCCAGCAGCTGTCCGCGAAGGCCGCGGCAACGATTTTTTCCCGCTTCGAAGGCCTGTATGAATGCTTTCCGACGCCGTCTCAGGTACTCGCCACGCCCGATGAGCGACTGCGGGGCGTCGGCCTCAGTACGCAGAAGCTTGGCTACTTACGTGACCTGTGCAAACGGATTGAGGAGGGGCAGCTTCCTCTCGATGCTCTGGACCGAATGGATGACGAAGCCGTCGTTGCAGCGCTGACGCAAGTAAAAGGCGTCGGCCGATGGACGGCCGACATGTTTCTCATCTTTCGGCTGCAGCGGCCGGATGTCCTGCCCGTCGGCGACCTTGGCATCGTCAACGCGGTCAAGCGCGCGTATAAACTTCGCAAGGCGCCGTCGCCCGATCGTCTCCGTCGTATCGGCGAGGCGTGGAGACCCTACCGATCCGTGGCGTGCTGGTATTTGTGGGCCAGTCTCAACAACGCGCCGACGAAGACGAAGGATTGACCATGCAGACACGACGCATCTCCACCCGTTTTCTTGCCGCCGCGCTCATCGCCACGCTTGGCGCCATCGTTCCCGTGGCGGCGCAGAATCGCGCGCCGGCGACGGACATCCCGAAGATTCAGTTCGAGAAGTTCACGCTTCCGAACGGACTCGAGGTGATTCTCAGCCAGGATCGGCGGCTGCCTATCGTCGCCGTGAACCTCTGGTATCACGTCGGGCCCGCGAACGAAGTCCAGGGGCGCACTGGCTTTGCGCATTTGTTCGAGCATCTGATGTTCCAGGGCTCGAAACATACGCCGCACGATTCGCATTTCCAGATGCTGGAAGCGGCCGGCGCGACCGGCATCAACGGAACGACCGATTACGACCGCACCAACTACTTCGAAACGGTGCCGTCGAATCGGCTTGAGCTGGCGCTGTGGATTGAATCCGATCGCATGGGCTATCTGCTCGATGCGATTGACGAGAAGGAATTCGCCAATCAGCAGGACGTGGTGCGCAACGAGCGGCGGCAGACGACCGAAAACCGTCCGTACGGAAATGCGGAAGAAGAGGTCGTACACATGCTCTATCCGCAGAGCCACCCCTATTACGCGAGCGTGATTGGGTCGCATGCGGACATTCAGGCGGCGCGCCTGCAGGACGCGCGCGAGTTCTTCAAGCGGTACTACGCGCCAAACAACGCGAGCATCGCCATCGTCGGCGACTTCGATCCTGCGCAGACCAAGCAGCTCCTGCAGAAATACTTCGGCACGCTGAAACGCGGCGCAGCGGTGCCGCCGATTAACGTGCAGACGCCAAAGATCACGACGGAGCGGCGGAAGGTCGTTGCCGATCGTATCGAGCTGCCGCGGGTCTACATGGCGTGGCTGACGCCGTCAGTGTTCAAGCCCGGAGATGCAGACGCATCCATGGCGGCGGAGGTTCTCGGCGGCGGCCGCGCGAGCCGTTTGTACCAGAAGCTGGTCTACGACAAGCAGATTGCGCAGAGCGTGAACGCCTATCAGCAGTCGCTGCTGCTCGGATCGCAATTTCAGATCGAAGCGACCGCACGCCCCGGTCATACGGCGGAGGAGCTCGAAGCGGCAATCAACGAGGAGCTCGAGTCGCTGCGAACTAAACCCGTTGAACCGCGTGAGCTCGAGCAGGCGCGCAACGTGATCGAAACCGGAGCCGTGACGCGACTCGAAAATCTGAACGGCGTCGCGAACATGCTCAACGAATACAACCACTACCTCCACGATCCCGGCTATCTGCAGAAGGATATCGAGCGGCTTCGCGCCGTGACGCCAGCGTCGCTGCTGGCCTTTGCGCGCGATCAACTGCAGCCGACCGCTCGAGTGGTGGTATACGCGGTGAAGGGCGAGCCGGTGATGGCGCCGCAGGTGCCGACGCCGCCTGCGCCGACCAGTGCCGAAGGCGCCGGCACCGAATCGGTCAACGTCGACGAGCCATGGCGCGCCGAACCACCGAAGCCGGGTCCCGCAAAGGCGTTGCAGGTGCCGACGCCGGAGACGGCGCAGCTCGCCAACGGCCTCACGTTGATCCTCAGCACCCGCCGGGGCCTGCCTGTTGTCGCCGCGAACCTCGTGGTCAAGAGCGGCAGCGATACGAATCCTGGCGACATGCCTGGCTTGGCGAACTTCACGGTCGCGATGCTCGATCAGGGGACGGCAACGCGTTCTGCCGTGCAGATCGCCAATGAGATCGCACAGCTCGGCGCGAATGTGAACGCCACCAGCTCGATGGACGCGTCATTTGTCACAGCGCGCTCGCTGAAGAAGAATTTCGCCGCCACACTCGATCTCGCCGCAGACATCGCGCTGCACCCGTCATTTCCAGCCGCGGAGATCGAGCGTCAGCGCGCCAATCGCCTGGCGCAGCTGGTACAACAGCGGGAGAACGCCGGCATCCTCGCCACCCGTATTGTCAACGTCGCGCTGTATGGCGAGCGCCATCCGTACGGATTCACCGAGATTGGGACCGAGGCATCCGTGCGCGCGCTTACGCGCGAAGCGATGTTGAACTTCTGGAAGCAGAATTTCGTGCCGAATAACGCGGCGCTCGTCGTCGCCGGCGATATCACGATGGCGGAGCTGCGGCCGCTCGCCGAGAAAGTGTTCGGCAGCTGGCAGCGCGGGATGCCAACTACGCCCGCGCTCGCCACGCCCACGGCACCGCAGGCGAAGATTCTGATCGTCGACCGGCCCGGAGCGCCACAGACGCAGTTGCGCCTCGGCGCGATCGGAGCGCCTCGAGCGGTTCCGGAATTCCAGGCGCTGCAGGTAATGAACACCGCGCTTGGCGGGCTCTTCTCGAGCCGCATCAACATGAACCTGCGCGAAGAGCATGGCTACACCTACGGCGCCGGTTCAGGATTTGACTATCGGCGTGGCCCGGGACCGTTTGCAATTGCGACCGGCGTGCGCACCGATGTGACCGCGCCCGCCGTCACCGAGATTCTGAAAGAGGTGCGCGGCATGACCGCCGCGCCGATGAAGCCGGAGGAGCTCGAACGCGCCAAGGATGCGCGCACGCAATCGCTGCCGGCCGGATTCCAGACCAGCCAGGCCGCGGTCGGAAGCTTTGCCGCGCTCTATGTCTACGACCTCGGTCTCGACTACTACAGCCGCCTCGCGCAGGCCGTGCAGGCCGTGACCGCCGATCAGGCACTCGCCGCGGCCAAGAAATACCTCGTGCCCGAGCGCATGGTTATCGTCGCGGTCGGCGATCGAGCCAAAATCGAGCCCGAATTGCGGAAGCTGAATGTGGCGCCGGTGGAAGTCGTGACACCGGACGGGAAGCCAATCGGCTAAATCGCAAATTCCAAATTCAAGCTTCAAATCCCCATCCCAGCCCACATTGGGATTTGGTTTTTGGGGTTTGGGGTTTGGGATTTGTATAATTCGGACTTTCCCAGTCGGACATGCCAGTCGCCATACCGGGACTCCCACGTACCGCCAGTTCCATCGTCGACCTGATCGGGAATACACCCCTGATCCGGCTCGCTATGTTCGAGATCGGACTCCGCAACGTCGAGCTCTACGCGAAGGCCGAGTGGAAGAATCCTGGCGGATCGGTCAAGGATCGCGCCGCGCTCCGCATGATTGAGGAGGCGGAGAAGTCCGGCGCGCTGACGCGCGACAGGATCATCCTCGACGCGACATCGGGCAACACTGGCATAGCGTACGCGATGATCGGCGCGGCTCGCGGATATCGCGTCCGTTTGTGTGTCCCGAGCAACGTCACGCCCGAACGCAAGCGCATTCTGAAGGCTTTTGGCGCCGAGATTGTCTTCACCGATCCAATGCAAGGATCCGACGGCGCCATCCTGAAGGCACGCGAGATGTACGCGGCCGAGCCGAACCTTTACGTCTACGTCGACCAGTACAACAACCCAGCGAACTGGCGCGCGCATTACGACACGACTGCGCCGGAGATCATCGAGCAGACCGGCGGCCGCATCACACACTTCATCGCCGGCCTCGGCACGAGCGGGACCTTCATTGGCGCGGGCCGGCGCTTCCGTGAATTCAATAAGGCGATTCGACTGATTTCCGTCCAGCCCGATTCGCCGCTGCACGGCCTCGAGGGGCTGAAGCACATGGAAACGGCGATCGTACCCGGAATTTATGAACCGTCGCTCGCCGACGAAGATCTCGGCGTCGCGACGGAAGAAGCGTTCGAGTTGACACGTCAGCTCGCGCGTCACGGCATGTTTGTCGGCATCTCGAGCGGCGCGAACCTCGCGGCCGCGCTCGCGGTCGCGAAACGCTCCCCTGATGCGGTCATTGTTGTGATATTTCCAGACGGGGGCGAGAAGTACCTTTCGGAACGTTTCTGGGACGAGAGCAGCGCCGACCCTTCGCATCCGCGGTAACGATGACGTTGCGACTGAACGAACTAGTGGACGGGGCTATCCGGGCGCACGGTCAGGAGACGTATCCGAACGAATGCTGCGGAGCGCTGATCGGCCGCAACGGAGTCATCAGCGAAACGCTGGCGCTGCCAAACATGACCGACGAAGGGCCGCGCACGCGATTTCGCGTGACGCCCAACGACTACCGTGTGGCTGAAAAGCGTGCGACCGAGGTGGGAGGCGAGCTTCTAGGCTTCTATCACTCGCATCCCGACCACCCGGCGCGTCCGTCGCAGTACGACCTGGACCACGCGTGGCCGTTTTTTTCGTACGTAATCGTTTCTGTCCGCTCAGGCGTCTCAGGAGATATGACGTCATGGCGCCTGCGGGAGGATCGCTCTGCCTTCGACGAAGAACAGCTGACTTATGCCTAACACCATCCACATTCCGACGCCGCTCCGTCCCTTCACCGACAAGAGGGAATCCGTCGAGGTCAGCGGCGCCACCGTTGGTGAGCTACTCGCCGACCTGACCAAGAAATACGAGGGCCTCCGCAAGCATCTCTACGCCGACGATGGTCGGCTGCGGAACTTCGTGAACGTGTATCTGAATGACGAGGACATCCGCTATCTCCAGAAGGAGAAGACGCCAGTCAAGCCCGGCGATTCGCTGAGCATCGTCCCGTCGGTCGCGGGAGGCGCCCCGACGGCCGCTCCGCCACAGACCGAGCTGAACGCCGACGAAATCAAGCGCTACTCCCGGCATCTCATCATGCCGGAGGTTGGCGTCGACGGTCAGAAGAAGCTGAAGGCGGGAAGCGTGCTCTGCATCGGAGCGGGCGGACTTGGGTCACCGGCGGCGATGTATATGGCCGCGGCCGGAGTCGGCCGCATCGGCATCGTCGATTTCGACGTTGTCGACTTCAGCAACCTGCAGCGTCAGCTGCTGCATGGCACGTCGAGCGTCGGCAAGTCGAAGCTCGCATCGGCGAGGGATCGACTGCACGATTTGAATCCGCACATCGAGATCGACACTTACGAGACGACGGTTACTTCGGACAACGCGCTCGATCTCTTCAAGGACTACGACGTCATCCTCGACGGCACCGACAACTTCCCGACGCGTTATCTCGTCAACGACGCGTGCGTCCTCACCGGCAAGCCGAACGCCTACGGCAGCATCTTCCGCTTCGAAGGACAGGCATCGGTGTTCGGCACGAAGGAAGGCCCATGCTATCGATGCCTCTATCCCGAGCCGCCGCCGCCGGGGCTCGTGCCGAGTTGCGCTGAAGGCGGAGTGCTCGGTGTGCTGCCCGGCATCATCGGCGTCATCCAGGCGACAGAGGCGATCAAGCTGATCATGGGCATCGGCGAGCCGCTGATCGGACGCTTCCTCATCTACGACGCGCTGAAGATGCGCTTCCGCGAGCTGAAGCTGCGCAAGGATCCGGATTGCCCGGTGTGCGGCACGCACCCGACGGTGACGAAGCTGATCGACTACGAACAGTTCTGCGGCATCCGCCCCGAGCCGGCGGCGCAGCAGACGGGAGCAGCCGTGAACGAGTGGGAGACAACCTCAATCGATCTCAAGAAGCGCCTCGATGCCGGCGACGACGTGCTCATCCTCGACGTCCGCGAGCCGAACGAGTATCAGATCTGCAAGATTCCCGGATCTGTGCTCATCCCGCTCGGTGAGCTGCCGCGGCGGTATGCCGAGCTGCCGCACGACAAAGACATCGTTGCGCACTGCAAGATGGGCGGCCGCAGCGCGAAAGCCACGGATTTCCTGCGATCTGTCGGTTTCAATCGCGTCAAGAACCTCAAGGGCGGGATTCTCGACTGGATCGACAAAGTGGACCCCAGCCAGCCGAAATACTGAACCCCGACCTTTCTTGACGGGTTTTGCGATAAAATACGACGATAGCGGTCGGATATAAGACGTATCTATGTTGAGGCTCTCCAAGAAGGCTGATTACGCGTTGATGGCGATGAAGCACCTCGCTCAGAAGCGCGACACCTGCTCCTCGAGTGCCCGTGAGATTGCCGAGCAGTACGACATTCCGATCGAGTTGATGGCGAAGGTGCTGCAGCGGCTGGTACGGATGCGGCTGCTCGCGTCGACGCAAGGTACGCGCGGCGGCTATATGCTCGGACGCGCCGCCGATTCGATCAGTGTCGCGCAAGTGATCGAAGCGATCGACGGTCCGTTTTCCGTGACCGCCTGCTCGACGGAGAAACACGACTGCGAACAGTTCAACAAGTGCAGTATTCGCGATCCACTCTGGCAGATCCGCGAGCGGATTGCGGCGGCGCTTGGAACCGTGACGATTGCGGAGATCGCGGCGGAGAACATCCCTGCGCCGGTGACGGTGTCGCACGCCGCGGTGCTACATAACGCGAGGACGTAAATGAAGCTTCCGATCTACATGGACTATCACGCCACGACGCCCGTCGACCCGCGGGTGCTCGACGCGATGATGCCGTTCTTCACGCAGAAGTTCGGCAACGCAGCCAGCCGTAACCATCCGTTCGGTTGGGAAGCGGAGGAAGCCGTTGAAGCGGCGCGCAAGCAGGTGGCGGCGCTCATCGGCGCGAACGCGAAGGAGATCATCTTCACGAGCGGCGCGACCGAGTCGAACAACCTGGCGATCAAGGGCGTCGCGGAGATGTACCGCGAGAAGGGCAACCACATCATTACGTGCGTCACCGAGCACAAAGCGGTGATCGACACGTGCAAGAAGCTGGAGAAGCAGGGGCTGCGCGTCACGTATTTGCCCGTGCAGAAGGACGGCCGCATCGATCTCGATGAGCTGCGCGCCTCCATTACCAACAAGACGATTCTCATCACGATCATGACGGCCAACAACGAGATCGGCGTCATCCAACCGATCGCGGAGATCGGTGCGATCGCGAAGGAGAAGGGGATCATTTTCCACACCGATGGCGTGCAGGCGGTCGGCAAGGTTCCGTTCGACGTCACCGCGCTGAAGGTCGATCTCGTCTCGATCAGCGGGCACAAGATTTACGGGCCGAAGGGCGTCGGCGCGCTCTATGTGCGTCGGCGCAACCCGCGCGTGCTGCTCGCCGAGCAGATCAACGGCGGCGGCCACGAACGGGGCATGCGCTCGGGCACGCTGAACGTCACCGGCATCGTCGGCCTCGGCACGGCGGCGGAACTGTGTCAGCAGGACATGACGAAGGATACGGAGCGGCTGCGCAAGCTGCGCGACCGTCTCAATGACGGCCTCCACAAGAACCTCGACGAGATCTACATCAACGGTTCGATGGAGCACCGGCTGCCGCACAACCTGAATATCAGCTTCGCCTATGTCGAAGGCGAGTCGCTGCTGATGGGCATCAACGACGTGGCTGTGTCGTCCGGCTCCGCCTGCACGTCGGCCAGCCTCGAGCCATCGTACGTGCTGAAGGCGCTCGGCGCCGGCGACGACCTCGCGCATTCCTCGATTCGCTTCGGTCTCGGCCGGTGGACGACGGACGAAGAGGTCGATTACGTGATCGACAAACTGACGAAGGTGGTGCGGCGTCTGCGTGAGATGTCGCCCCTCTATGAGATGGTCAAAGAGGGAGTCGATCTCTCGAAGATGCAGTGGGTGACACATTAGGGCGGACCTGAACGTCCGCCCCTACACGGAGAACATCATGGCTTACTCGAATAAGGTCGTCGATCACTACGAGAACCCGCGCAACGTCGGGTCGCTGCCGAAAGACGATGTCAACGTGGGCACCGGCCTGGTTGGCGCGCCGGAGTGCGGCGACGTGATGAAGCTGCAGGTGAAGGTCAATCCCGACACCGGCGTCATCGACGACGCGAAGTTCAAGACATTCGGGTGTGGATCGGCGATTGCCAGCTCGAGTCTCGCCACAGAGTGGCTGAAGGGCAAGACCGTCGAGCAGGCGCTCGCCATCAAGAACACCGACATCGTCGCCGAGTTGTCGCTGCCGCCGGTGAAGATTCACTGTTCGGTGCTCGCCGAGGACGCAATCAAGGCGGCGATTACCGACTACAAGAAGAAGCAGGACGAGGCGAAGGGCGTGAAGCCTGCTGCGGAGCACGCTCAGCCGAGCGCGTAAACGATGATCGAAATTTCCGAGACCGCCGCCAGGAAGATCAAATCGCTGATGGCCAAGCAGGGCATCACCGATGGCGGTCTGCGTGTGGGCGTCAAAGGGGGCGGCTGCTCGGGTCTGAGCTACACGTTCGCGTGGGAGAGGGAGCCGCGCCTTGGTGATGAAGTGTTTGAAGGGCCGGAGGGCGCGAAGATCTTCGTCGATAAAAAGAGCTACCTGTTCCTGAACGGCACGACGCTCGACTATGACGCCGCGCTCCTGAGCCAAGGCTTCGTTTTCAACAACCCGAACGCGAAGACGACCTGCGGCTGCGGCAGTTCCTTCGGCGCCTGAGGCGCCGGGGAGCAGCCATCACAGCGTCATGACTCCCGAACCGATTCCTCTTCGTTCTCAATCGACGGCGGCCCAGCGCGCGAGTGTGCGCGCGGGCGACCCCGCCATTGAGTGCCGCAACTGCGGCGCGGGCGCTCCCGTCGACGAGCATTTCTGCCCGCAGTGCAGCCGCATCCTCGCTCTCGGACGCCATGGAGATTTCTTCTCGTTCCTTGGTCTTCCCCGCAAGGTGGTGCTCGATGCCAACGACCTGGAGCGGCGATTCCGCGAGTTGAGCCGCAAGTTTCACCCTGACTACTTCTACAACGCGCCGCCGGCGGAGAGACTGGCCAGCCTCGAGCGCTCGTCGTATCTGAACGATGCGTACCGTGCGCTGAAGAATCCGGTGACGCGCATCGAGCACCTGCTCGCGATTGAAGGATTGCCGTCGCCGAAGTCCGAGGAAGGCCAAGCCAAAGTCCCGCCATCACTGCTCGAAGAGGTCTTCGCGCTGAACGAGGAGCTCGATGAGATCCGCGAGCTGCGCGAATCTGGCGCTAACCTGGAGACACTGCGCCTGCGGCTCGAGAAGGCGCGGCAGCCGGTTGAAGGCAAGCGCAAGGAGCATGAGCGCCAGCTCGACGAGCTGAGCGCGCGCTGGGATAGCCAGGAAGATGCCGCCGCCGAGGAGAAGCGCGCCACCCTGGACGCGCTGCGCGAGCGGCTGCTCGAGCGTAACTACATCAACAACCTGCTCGCTGGTATCGAGCGCGAGATGACGAGTCTTGCCGGAAGCCGGGAGCCTGGAGCCGGCCGCCGTGGCTAGGGTCGTCGGCATCGATCTCGGCACCACCAACAGCCTCGTCGCCTATGTCGAGGACGGCCGACCCGTCGTCATTCGCGATGAGAGCGGAGACGCGCTCGTTCCGTCGGTTGTTTCCATCGGAGACGAGGGGACCATCTTCGTCGGGCGGGAAGCGCAGCGTCGGCTTCTGACCGCGCCGTCCCGGTCCGTGTATTCGGTGAAGCGCTTCATGGGTCGCGGCATCGAGGATCTGCGCGCGGAAGCGGGGCTGCTGCCCTTTACCGTGTCTGGCGATCCAGGCGGGGTTGTTCGCATTGGCATGGCAGATCGCGCGTTCACTCCGCCAGAGATTTCCGCGTTCGTGCTGCGCGAGCTGAGGCACCGCGCCGAAGAGCATTTCCGCAAACAGGGTGAGTTCGACTTCGAGGTCGATCGCGCGGTGATCACCGTTCCGGCGTATTTCAACGATGCGCAGCGAACCGCGACCCGTGACGCGGGACGGCTCGCCGGCCTCGAGGTGCTGCGCATCATCAACGAGCCGACGGCGGCGTCGCTCGCCTACGGCCTCGACAAGCGCGATCGCGGAACGATCGCCGTCTACGATCTCGGCGGCGGCACCTTCGATATCTCCATCCTGAAGGTGGAAGACGGTGTGTTCCAGGTGCTGTCGACGAACGGCGACACGCATCTTGGCGGCGATGACATCGATCGGCTGATGGTCGAAACGGTGCTGGCGGAGATCGCAGGTCCGAAGGAACAGGACGCGTCAACCGTTGAGGCGATCCGCCGCGCGGTCATTCAGGCGAAGTGGGATCTCTCCGACGTCGAAGAGACCGAGATTCGCGTCGAACCTTCGCGCTGGGTGCACAGCGGATACCGGAAGCGGATCACGCGCGCCGACTTCGAGCGGATCATCCGACCGCTCATCGACCGCACGCTGCAGCCATGTCGCCAGGCGCTCGCCGACGCGGGTCTCGAGCCGAAGGACATCGACGAAGCCGTGCTGGTCGGCGGGTCAACGCGCATCCCGCTCGTGCGCCGCCTGGTCGAGGAGCTGTTCGACCGCAAGCCACACAGCGATCTGAACCCGGACGAAGTGGTCGCGCTCGGCGCGGCGGTGCAGGCCGACATTCTGGTCAGCGGCCGCCGCGAGATGCTGCTGCTCGACGTCACGCCGCTGTCGCTCGGCATCGAGACGATGGGCGGCGTCGTCTCGAAGATCATCATGCGCAACTCGACGATTCCGGCGAGCGGCCGCGAGATGTTCACCACCGGCGTCGACAACCAGACCGGCGTCGACATCCACGTGCTGCAGGGCGAGCGCGAGCTGGCGGCGGATTGCCGATCGCTGGCACATCTGCACCTGAAGGGAATTCCGCCGATGCCCGCGGGGCTTCCGCGCATCGAGGTGCGGTTCCAGATCGACGCGAACGGCATCCTCAGTGTCGGTGCGCGCGAGCTGCGCACGGGCATCGAACAGGGCATCGAGGTCAAGCCGTCGTACGGACTGACCGATGAGGAAGTCGAGCGGATGCTGATCGAATCGTTCGAGCACGCCGAAGCAGATTTCGAGGCACGGCTGCTGATTGAAGCTCGCAACGAGGCCGAAACCGTCATCCACGCGACTGAGAAGGTGCTGCGCCGCGCGGATCTGGAAGCCAGCGCATCGGAATTGCTGGAGCCGGGTGAGCGGGACCGGATCGAGGCCGCCCTCGCGGAATTGAAGGCGGTGATGACCGGCAGCGATCGCGCCGTCATCCAGGAGAAGACCCACGCGCTGAACCACGCAACTCACCATCTCGCGGAAGCAACGATGAATCGCTCCGTGCGCGAAGCGCTGGCCGGGCGGAATGTGAAGGACGTCTAGCGGTGGGCCTCAACTGATGTACCTGCACGCACGACGGCCCGTCGAACAAAGTTTCGCTGGGCGCGACAGCAAGGCGCCCAGGTGCAATTTGGGAAGGACGTACCAGTAAATGCCGAAGGTCACTTTCATCAAAGACGGGAAGGAGACGACCGTCGAATTCGAGCACGGCAAGCTCGAATATCAGCACCACGGGCTGCCGGAGTCGTTCCTCGACGTCGCCATGAACTTCGGCATCCCGCTGGAGCACGCCTGCGGCGGCAGCTGCGCCTGCACGACGTGTCATCTCTACATCAGGGATGGTGAGCAAAACCTCAGCGAGCCGGAGGACAAGGAGCTCGATCGACTCGACACCGCATGGGATCTGCGGACGAACTCACGGCTCGGATGCCAGGCTGTGATTAAGGGTGATGTCGTGGTCGAGTTCCCGATGTATACCCGGAATTACGTACAGGAAGGCGGCGCCATTCAGCTCGGCAAGTCGGATCAGACCGAAGAAGAAAAGAAAGCGGCCGGAGCGCGGCCATGAAGTGGATCAACGCCGAGGATATCGGCATCGCGTTGAGCGAAAAGTTCCCCGACCTCGACCCCCTTACCGTAAGATTCACGGACCTGCGCGAGCGGGTCCTCGAGCTCGACGGGTTTGATGATGACCCGAAGGCGTCGAACGAGCCCAAGCTCGAGGCCATTCAGATGGCCTGGTACGAAGAATGGAAGGAAAACCAATAGGATCCCACTAACGTCTGAAGAGCCATGAATCTCATGCGGGTCGTTCTCGTCGGATCGATTGTTCTGGCCGCCGCCGGCGTCGCGTCGGCGCAGCAGACGTCGGTCGACGTGAAGCGCCTGCCTCTGGATTTGAATAAAGTCACCCGCCAGCTGCGGCAGAGCGCGGCCAGCGAATCCGGCAACGGCCTGCACATCCGCTACACCGTTGACGTCTACGGCCAGGCGCCGCGAATCGACCTTTTCACGAAGCAGGACAACCTTGCCACCGGCCCCGTCCCGTACGGCGCCCCCAGCCATCGCGAGATGATCGAGCACGTGACGCCGATCGAATACCGCGCACCCTATGCGGACCTGTCGGCGCTACTTCGCTGGCTGTCCGAGAAGAGCAAGAAATAATATTCGCCAGTGCGGATTCTCATCGTCTCTGCGACGACCGCGGAGATCGATTCGTACGCCTCGCAGCTCACGTCGAGAGCCGGTGTTGACGTGCTGGTGACCGGCGTCGGCATGGTGGCCACAGCCGCGCGGTGCGCGCAGGCACTCGCGCTCAAGCGATACGACATGGCGCTGAATCTGGGAGTGTGCGGCAGCTTTGATCGCGCGCTGTCGCCGGGCACTGTTGTTCACGTGGTGAGGGACCGCATCGCTGAGCTCGGTGCGGAAGACGGCGAGCGGTTCCTGACGATTCA
>Ga0310811_10005397_pt1 | contig 16173 bp, 16 predicted proteins | sample YCmetagenome_FD_207642 | JGI IMG/M metagenome (GOLD analysis project Ga0310811, IMG submission 207642) | Soil microbial communities from experimental microcosm in Duke University, North Carolina, United States - YC | ecosystem: Engineered > Artificial ecosystem > Soil microcosm > Unclassified ...
CTATATCGTCTACTGTTTATAAGGCAACGAGTACTTGCAATCGAGTAATGGGTTCACGTTACTCGATATTGCCTACTGTTTATAAGGCAACGAGTACTTGCAATCGAGTAATGAGTTCACGTCACTCGATATCGTGTACTATTTGGTTGATAAACCTTGCAAAACAATGAATCTGGCGTCCCTTGCCGTCGAATGACAATGTCCTTTTGCATGATCGATTAACATCAAGCGCAATGCATGATTCGGCCTGGTCGTCATCCCATGGCTGAGAAAAACTGTTGTCGACGGGATCAGCAGCGAATTAATTAGTAGATGGCGTTTCTGTTTATCGGTTGGCATGTCGTGTCGAAAAAACTCCTTGTATTATCGCATACCTATTCAAAAAAATCTAAACTAGATAAATATGGGACGAACCAAGAAAAACAACTCGCACTACAATGTTGCGTTCAATCGGTTGGCAAACCTAAAGTCAATCTCGCCCACCCTAGATCTGGGCAATGGGCTCACCGCTGTGGCTTATGACACAGCTGTGAACGCTTTTCGTCAAAAGCTGGAAGACTACAACATCGCGCTTTCCATGGTGGACGAGAAATACAATCTGGTGCAGGACGCGGAAAAAAACCTGCGCGATTTAAGCGAACGCATGCTGGCCGGCGTGGCGGTCAAATACGGAAAAAACTCCCACGAATATGAGAAAGCAGGTGGTGTACGAAAAAGCGAGAGAAAGAAACCAACTAGAAAATCAGATTCAAAAACGAAAGCGTGACCTTTCAGTAATTAAAAAAGAAAAGGTGCCCTAAGTCAGAGCACCTTTTTTGTTGTCTCGCGTCTTAAATGTCTCACATATGCTTCACCACTTCCTTACCGAATTCAGAGCATTTGAGAAGTGTAGCGCCCTCCATCAAGCGGTGAAAGTCATACGTTACTTTCTTCGCAGAAATGGCTCCTTCCAGTCCTTTCACGATCATATCCGCTGCTTCTTGCCAGCCCATGTATTCCAGCATCATTACACCTGAAAGGATCACTGAGCCGGGGTTCACTTTATCTTGGCCTGCATATTTTGGAGCCGTGCCGTGCGTCGCCTCAAAGATCGCATGGCCTGTCATGTAGTTGATGTTTCCACCGGGTGCGATTCCAATCCCGCCTACTATGGCCGCGAGTGCATCTGAAATATAATCGCCATTCAAATTGAGGGTGGCAGCAACTGAATATTCGTCTGGTCTCAGCAGTATTTGCTGCAAGAAAGCATCCGCAATAGAATCCTTAACTACGATCTTGTGGCCATTGTGATTGATTTCTTGCCAAGGTCCGCCATCAATTTCTTTTCCACCGAATTCATTTTTTGCGAGGGCATATCCCCAGTCGCGGAAACCACCTTCGGTGAATTTCATGATGTTGCCTTTGTGAACCAGCGTGACACTTGGCTTTTTCTGGGCGATGGCAAACTCAATCGCAGAACGAACCAATCGCTCCGTTCCTTCTTTCGACACGGGCTTGATGCCAATACCTGATGTCTCAGGGAAACGAATCTTTTTATACTGTTTTGGGAAATTGTCTTTGAAATAGGAAAGGAACTTTTTGTTCTCTTCCGTTCCTTGTTGAAATTCAATACCCGCATAAATGTCTTCCGTGTTTTCGCGGAAGATCACCATGTCCGTTTTGTGCGGCTCTTTGACAGGTGAAGGCACGCCTTTGAACCAACGAACAGGCCGAACGCAGGCATATAGATCCAGCTCCTGGCGAAGCGCCACATTCAGTGAACGGATCCCCCCGCCCACGGGTGTGGTCAACGGTCCTTTGATTCCGACCAAATAATCGCGGAACACATTCATTGTTTCATCGGGCATCCAATTGCCAACCTTGTTAAATGCCTTCTCGCCGGCGAGTACTTCCTTCCAATTTATTTTTTTCTTGCCTTTATATGCTTTTTCAATGGCCGAGTCAAACACATATTTCGATGCGGGCCAAATATCCACGCCAGTTCCATCCCCTTCGATGAATGGAATGGTTGGCATATCGGGCACGTTCAATTTCCCGTTGCTGATACTGATCTTCTGGTCACTCATAGTCTTGGTTATTAGTAATTTTTGCGAGCCTCGAAATTAGAAAAAAATCAATTACAAAGGCCATAATTTGTGATGCGCGCCGGGGTGCTTCGAACCTCCCCTAAAGTGCTCCTGGCAACGGGTTTCTGACAACGTTTGCGGAACAGTTCCACCTAGAAATGCCGCCAATCAGAAATTTTTTCCCTACATTTATTATCCATGATGAAAAGACTTGGCGCATTGCTATTGCTTCTGATTTTTGTGCTGAATGTATTCGGCTACTATGGTCTTTTTATGGGCGCGCGTTTTCAGGCAGGCAAAGAAATTGAGGCCGGTTTTGATGTAGATAACTATCAAGGTAGCCCTGAAATCACTTTTCGAGTTCCCGTGACGTTGCCTTATGCCTCCGACGTCGGTCAATACAAGCGTGTAGATGGAGAATTCGATTTTCACGGCGAGGTATATCGCCTAGTCAAACAAAAATTTGAAAAAGACGCGCTGTTTATTGTGTGCGTCAAAGATACCCGATCAAAAAAAATAGATCGGGCGCTTGAGGATTACGTGAAGACATTTACGGACGCCCCATCGGGTGAAAAAAATCACTCCAAGACGAGCGCCAATGGGATCGACAAGGACTACCTTTCCATCTCCATTTCCATTGAGAAAAAGCAGACGGGCTGGGAACATTCTTTCCAATGGCCCGAAGTTGTTCCAGGAGAAATCTCCTCGTTTCATCAGCTGATCGCGCAGCCACCTCGAGCCTAATTTCATTTTACTCTCTTGACAAGGAGATCGCTTCGATTTTTGAAAACGACGTGATCGAACGCTTGTTGACACAGCCACGGTTCGCTGTGCTCATCACTTTTTAAATAACTAATTCAAAATTCATTTATGAAAATAAAACTACTGGGGTTTCTCTGCTTGTTGCTGATCCAACAGCTTCATGCGCAAACACTCACGGATGGTCTCATGATGTCGAAGAAAAATTTATGTACCGGCTTCGTCTATTCTACTGATTCTTGGAAAAACTATTGGGAAGGTTCCGTGAAGCGCGATAATTTAAATATTGGTACCATCACCACCAACAGCGCCATATGGATGGGAAGTTACGGTCTCACTGACAAAATCAATCTGATCGCTATGGTGCCCTACGTCTCGACAAACTCAACAGGGCCAACCCTTCATCCGATGCAGGGCGTTCAGGATCTGACGCTCGGAGGAAAATATAAATTGCTGAATGCAGCATTGGGGAGTAGCTCGATTAGTGCTTTTGCAGGGGCTTCCTTTTCAATTCCGCTCACTAATTACACACCCGATTATCTTCCTTTGTCAATCGGTCTTTCCAGCAAGACATTGGCCATCAGAGGTACTGCCAACTACACACTACGTAAAAGTTGGTATGCCGGAATCTCAGGTGCCTATGTATTCCGCTCTAACATCACATTGGATCGACCATCTTACTATACCGATGACCAGCTATTCTTAACCAACGAAGTAGCGATGCCCAACCAGTTTCAATTAGTTGGAAGCATTGGGTACAAAAAATCCAATTGGCAGGCGGAAGCGAATTACAATCAACAAAATACGTTGGGGGGTGGAGACATACGCAGACAAGACATGCCCTTTGCCTCAAACCGAATGAATTATTCAAAGCTCGGCGTATTGGGGATGTATTATTTGCCAAAACCGAAGGGGCTCGCCGCCCGCGTTTCCGCCTCATATACCATTGAGGGCAGAAACGTTGGTCAGTCCACGACGTACACTGCAGGCTTGTTGTACACCATTCAGTTTAAAAGAGAAACTCAAACGAATTAGATCATGAATCATAACTACTTCAAATCGATAGGCGTTTTGTTGGCGGTGATTTTGTTGCCGCTGAGCTGCAATAAAGATGTTGCCTCTCAAGAAACGCTGTACCCCTTGGTGCCCAAAGACGTAGACGCAACGGCCGGCACTTGGAAACCCATGGGTGTGACGAGCTACACCAAGTATACTGCGAGCGTACCTACACCCGCCGATCCTTCTACTCCCGCCTACCAGGCGGAGCTTGCAAGCATCAAGAATCTCCAAAGTGTTCTCACCAAAGATCAGCAAAACATCATTAGCTATTGGAGTGGTGGAGGCGTGCTGCGATGGAACCAGATTTTTCGTGAACTGGTGGCCCGTTATAATTTGCCACCGGCTCCGTTGGCCAACGGCACTTACATTTTCCCCGACGCCAACAATCCGTTCGCAGATCCGCAATTTCCTTTCGCCAATCCCCCCTATGCGGCGCGTGCCTATAGTTATGTGAGCGTCGCCATTTTTGATGCTTTAAAGGCTGCCTGGTATTACAAATACCAATACAACAGACTATCTCCGTACGTCAATGACAATGGGGTAAAGTCGTTGATGCCACAAGTAAACATCCCTTCTTATCCATCAGAAGAGGCCGTGATGTCTGCCGCGGCCCAAACCATTTTGGTGGCGTTGTTCCCCGCCGCCTCTAATGAAATTCTTGATAAGGCCGGACAGCAGCGATCTGCCGCATTGCTTTCGGGAAAAGCTTCTGCAACGGATATTTCTGTTGGCATTGCGCTTGGTAAAGCCGTGGCCGCTGATTTCATAACGAGGGCGGGCGGTGATGGTATGGGTGCTGCTGTCGGCAATGCGGCACAATGGAAAGCATTTCAAGACACCGCCAAAGCACATGGTCAAATTCCCTGGTTGAGTTTGGACCTCCCGTCACGGCCACCCATGCTTCCCTTCTTTGGCAATGTGAAAGCGTGGATGTTGACGCCGCTGGATGTGGCGCACGTAAGGCCTTCTCCTCCACCTTCGACGGCATCAACCGAAATGACGGATCAAGTAAACGAAGTAAAATACTACTCAACCAACCTGACAAGAGAACGTCACGCGATTGTGATGAAATGGGCGGATGGAGCGGGCACATATACGCCCCCAGGACATTGGAATGATATCGCTGAAGAATATATACGCGATGCCAAATTCAGTGAAGTTCGGGCGGCTCGCGCATTCGCTTTGCTTAATGCCGCCATGCACGATGCGGCCGTGACTTGCTGGAACACGAAGTATTACTATTTCAATCCCAGGCCTACGCAAATGGATCCTTCGATTAAGACCGGAACCGGTATTCCCAATTTCCCTTCGTATGTAAGTGGACATTCTACGTTCTCGTATGCTGCCGCCGCTGTTCTGTCTTATTTGTTCCCAGAGCACGAAGCCTACTTCTTTACGCAAGCGAACGAAGCGTCGCTGTCTAGGTTGTACGGCGCAATTCACTATCGAATTGATGTTGAGGCCGGGAGCCAGCTAGGCTTAAATACCGGTGGCTTTACGGTGGGCTTTGCTCAAGGCGATGGTGCCAATTGATTTCGCCGCCACGCATGAGGCAACAATTCATCAAGTGCAACCGAAATCATCGTGTATGATTTAAGAAGAGACGGTACAATTCCTATGGAATCAACGCACGGCTGCTTACTTGTGCGTGTTTAGAAAAGCAACCGAAGTCATTATCATTTATGTTGGATTTGTAGCCTAAGTTTTCAAACACTTTGGCTACATTTCTAATATAATTCCCCTGCCTTGCAAGATTATCTGATTGCCATCGACGTTGGAACAACAAGCGCGAAGAGTTTTTCCATCTCACCAACCGGCGATGTTCTTGCTTCTCACCAGGAATTTTATCCTACTTCTTTCTCAAAAAATGGTTTTGCCGAGCAAGATCCCGAGCGAATTTACAATGCGGTCGTAGGGCTCATCAAAAAATCGCATATTTCTTCTGCGCGATGCGTCGGAGTAAGTTTCAGCGCGGCCATGCATTCGCTTATGGCAGTTGACGACGAAGGCAAGGTAATCTTGCCGCTTGTTATTTGGTCGGACACACGAAGTAAATTCGAATCTCGAAAAATCATTAATGCTGGTTTGGCTCAAAAATTTTATGAAATCAGTGGCACACCGGTCCACCCGATGTCGCCGATGTGCAAACTCATTTGGTTGAAGGAAAATCAGCCTGATGTTTTCAGGCGGTCGTACAAATTCCTCTCTATCAAGGAATACATTTTCTTTAAGCTGACGGGTAAGTTTGTGGTAGATCATTCCACCGCCTCTGCCACGGGGCTTTTCGACCTGAAAACTAAAAAATGGTCGGAGGAAGTACTTTCATACATTGGCGTTGACGCACGGAAACTCTCCACTCCTGTCAAGGTTGACAGTAAATTTTTTCTGCAAGGGCCATTGGCTTCAAGTTTACATCTCGCTCCAGACCCACCCCTTGTTGTTGGCGCCAGCGATGGTTGTCTTGCTCAGCTGGGAAGCCGTGCGTTGGGGGAAGAGGACGTTACCCTTACCCTCGGCACCAGCGGAGCTGTACGTGTTGCTTCTCATTCACAAAAAAATGATCCTGACGGTTTAGTTTTCAATTACTTATTAAATGATCAATTATTCGTCTGCGGCGGTGCTACCAATTCCGGTACTGTACTCCTCGACTGGTTCAAAAAATCGATGGACTCCAATGCTCCGGATGATATCGATGAGTTTGTAAAACAAGCATGTGAAGCGCCGCCGGGTTGCCATGGTTTACTTTGCATTCCATTTCTGTTAGGTGAGCGTGCCCCGATTTATGATCCGGATGCGTCAGGAATTTTTTGGGGTGTGAAAATACACCACGGTAAAATTTACTTTCAGCGCGCGCTTCTAGAGGGGATTTGCTTTGAGTTAAAATGGATTCTCGAAACGGTAGAAAAAAATTTCGGAGTTCGAAACAACATCATCCTCAGTGGTGGTATCACCCGCTCCACAGCCTGGGTTCAACTATTATGTGACATCCTTGGTAGAAAAATTGTAACTCGTCAAGAGGTCGATGCATCTGCGATGGGCGCGGCAACGCTTGGTTTTGAAGCCCTGAAAATTAAATTCGAAAGCACGCCGGCTAATTCAATTGCATATCTCCCCGACCACGGCTCGAATCAATTACATGAAAAACACTTTATTATCTTCAAGGAAATTTACCGGCGACTCAAAGACCTCAAATTGGAAAATTAAATAAACGATATGCCTCTTCTCATCGTGGCGCTCGGGGTTGTCCTTTTGCTTGTTTTGATCTTGTTCAAAGTCAAACCCGTATACGCGCTGCCTATCGTCAGCATTGCGGTGGGCGTGGCAGAAGGCCTAAGTTTTGCGGCTACCGTTCGATCGGCAGCGACGGGAATATGGATTACGCTTTACAGCACGGCATTAATTCTTTGTCTTGGGGCCATGTTAGGAAAAGTAATAGAAATAAGTGGCGCCGCTCTTCAAATCACCAACACGTTGATCGGTTGGTTTGGCAAGAGACATTTGAAATGGGGAGTAATGCTCACCGGCTTGATCGTGGGCATCCCCATGTTTTACAACGCCGGCTTTGTGATCCTGGTCCCTTTGATTTTTTCAATTGCCTCGTCTGCCCAGATGCCGGTGTTGTTGGTGGGTATTCCGATGGTCGCGTCGCTCTCGGTCACACATGGTTTTTTGCCTCCGCATCCGGGGCCAACAGCCATTGCACAGATGTTCAGCGTTGCGCCAGGTAAAGTGATGGTCCTTGGATTGATTTTAGCGATACCAACGGTGATTCTCGCAGGCCCCTTGTTTTCAAGTCTACTTGGTAGACTGAACGTTTCTTCTACGTCTACAGGAAATCCTACTCCACGCCTCACTGTCCCATCGGCACCCGCAAGTTTCCTGGTTGCGCTTCTGCCTGTATTTATTATTTCGATCACAACGCTATTTTCACAATCAACAAACCAATGGACCGAATTCCTGGGAAATCCATCGGTCGCCTTGGGACTGACGCTTCTCCTTGCACTCACGATATTTCAACAAGACATTCAGAAATCATTCAATGACCAAGTGAAAATGTTGGCGGATGCGGTAAAAGAAATTTTGATGATTCTACTCATCATCGCCATGGGCGGTGGTTTCAAAGAGGTATTGATTGACAGCGGGGTAAGTAATTACGTTAAGGAATTTGCCAGCGGAATGAATTACTCGCCCCTGTTGCTGGCTTGGTGCGTCGCCGCTCTTCTTCGTGTCTCGATCGGATCGGCTACCGTTGCTGGCCTTACAACTGCCGGCATCATGCTCCCTTTGATTTCATTGCCGGGTGTGAAACCAGAACTCATGGTATTGGCGATCGGATCGGGCAGTTTGATGTTTTCCCACATCAACGATACGGGCTTCTGGATGTTTAAGGAATATTTTAATTTGACCCTCAAGCAAACATTTCTCTCCTGGACGATGATGGAGACCATTGTTTCTATAAGTGGATTGATTGGTGTACTTATCTTAAACCAGCTTATCTAATATCGCTATGAAAATCGGACTGATCGGACTCGGTAAAATGGGGTACAACCTGGCGCTCAATTTTGTAAGCAAAGGCGTTGACGTGGTTGCCTACGATTCCAAAAAGAAAAGTTCAGGCGATGGAATAAAGGTGGCATCCTCCGTGGCTGATCTCTGCCAATCTTTGACTGGGCAAAAAATTATTTGGCTGATGGTGCCGGCCGGCGATGCAGTCGATTCGGTGATTAAAGAATTGACTTTCCATCTGCAGAAGGATGACGTTATCATTGATGGGGGAAATTCTCATTACAAACAAACGATCACACGGGCTCGGGAATTAGAAGCCCAAGGTATTCATTTTCTTGACTGTGGTACTAGCGGTGGAGTGAATGGCGCACGCCAAGGAGTTTGCACCATGGTGGGTGGGAAAAAAGAAGTAGCAGAGCGATGTGAAAAAATCTTCACATCGATTTCTGTTGACAACGGTTATTTGTATTGTGGCAAAAGTGGAAGTGGACATTTCGTGAAAATGGTCCACAATGGAATCGAATATGGGATGATGCAGTCCATTGCCGAGGGCCTCGAAGTACTGCATGCTTACGATGATCAAGTCGATCTCTCGGCCGTAACGAATTTGTGGAACCATGGCTCGGTGGTGCGCGGATGGTTGATGGAGCTGGCCCACAACGCACTAACCAAAGATCACAATCTACAATCGATAAAAGGAACAATGCATTCTTCAGGCGAGGGGAAATGGACGGTGGAAACTGCCCTGGAAATGGGTGTACCCGCTCCTGTCATAACGATGTCCTTGTTGATGCGCTACCGGTCACAAACAACAGATACTTTCTCGGGGAAAGTGGTGGCTGCTTTAAGGAATGAGTTTGGCGGACACGCCGTGGAAAAAAAATGATCAGTATTTTTCTTCCTGATTAGGGAATTCCTTCGCTTTCACGTCAGCCACATATTTGTTTACGGCATCGGTGACTATCAAATTCAGATCTGCGTACCTCCGCAAAAACCTTGGCTTAAATTCTTGCGTGATCCCAAGCATATCTTGCATGACCAACACTTGACCATCTACGTCTGCGCCTGCACCAATGCCGATCACTGGAATATTAAGTTTTGCGGACACTTTTTTAGCCAGTTCTGCCGGAATTTTCTCCAACACGAGGCCAAAACATCCACACTCCTGCAACAACTGCGCATCTTCGATCAGTTTGGTCGCTTCGGTTTCTTCTTTGGCGCGCACGGAGTAGGTCCCGAATTTATAAATCGACTGCGGCGTCAACCCAAGGTGACCCATCACTGGAACGCCCGCGCTTAAAATCCGTAGGACTGAGTCTTTCACTTCTGCTCCACCTTCCAGTTTCACCGCGTGAGCTCCCGATTCTTTCATGATTCGAATAGACGACCTAAGCGCTTCACCGGAACTACCTTGATAATAACCAAACGGAATATCAACTACCACCAGGGCGCGATTCACGGCTTTGACAACTGAAGTAGCGTGATAGATCATTTGGTCTAGTGTAATCGGGAGCGTCGTCTCATTGCCCGCCATTACGTTGGAAGCCGAGTCACCTACCAAAATCACGTCTATGCCAGCCCCATCGATAATCTTCGCCATACTGTAATCATAGGCCGTGAGCATCGCGATTTTCTCTCCACGATTCTTCATTTCCTGAAGCTGGTGTGTGGTGATTTTCTTGACTTCGGTTTTCTTATGAACAGACATGGCCCTTGATGTTATGGATTTAGAATTACGACTCCGAAATTCTTTGCACTATCTCAAGTACACGGCGCCTTCCTTCCCAAGCTTCACTTCCACGTGCTCAGTCAGCGTTGTAGACAGCTCATATCCCGTATACGTCGGCACTATTGGGAACAAAGTATGACTTCTGTTCACCAGTACTGCAACTTCTATCTTCTTTACTTCGGCCAACAAAAAGGGTTTCATCCCATAAGCCAATGTCCGTCCGGAGTTAAGAACGTCGTCCACAAGGATAACGCATTTCTTTTTTAGATCCTTTGCGCTACTGTCAATGACAACTTCACTTTGAACAGGTGCGAATTTGTCCAACGACACCTTAACCAAACGTGTCTTTATGCTTGAAATGGAATTCAATTCCTTTTCCAAGATTTTCGCAAACGCATAGCCCTGCCCATCGATACCTGCAAACACGATTGACTTTTCCGAGAAATTGCTTTCATAAATCTCGTAGGCAATCCGGCGGATTTTTTGGCTCACTTGCTTGGCATTGAGCACCAGCGATTTCTTTTCTTTAGCCAGGGTCATGGCAACGGAATAACCCGACTGTCTTTAAATGTAGACAAGATGACGGTCGACTGCATGTTATCAACCACTTCAATGTTGGTCACTTTTTCCAGCATCAGGTTTTGATAGGCTGGAATGTCAGGGGCGACGATCTTTAGGATGAAGTCAGCTTGACCTGTCACGTGATGGCACTCGACCACTTCAGGAATCTTACTGATCGCCTTCGTGAATTTCTCGATGTTTTCCTTGTTGTGACCCTTCAATGACACCATCACAAAAGTAGAAACCCCAAGGCCAACGCTCGCCATGTCCACTACGGCATGATAGCTTTTTATTACCCCTTGTGTCTCTAGTTTTTTCACACGCTCCAAGGTCGGTGCAGGCGACAACCCAATTTCCTGCGCAAGTTGTGCGTTGGTGATGTTGGAATTGGCTTGCAGTAGTGCAAGGATCTTTTTGTCGATGGCGTCAAGTTTGATCTTCATAATCAGAATTTTTTTCCAGGAAAGTAGGCCGTCTCCCCGAGTTCCTCCTCAATACGAATCAATTGATTGTACTTTGCCATCCGATCTGAGCGCGAAGCAGAACCTGTTTTGATTTGCCCCGTATTCAAAGCTACTGCCAAGTCTGCAATCGTGCTATCTTCTGTTTCGCCCGATCGGTGTGACATGATGCTCTTGTAAGAATTTGTTTTTGCCAAATTCACCGCGTTGATAGTCTCCGTCAACGAACCGATTTGATTCACTTTCACTAATATTGAATTAGCAACACCTTTTTCAATTCCTTTGCGCAAGAATTCTACATTGGTCACAAACAAATCGTCACCAACCAATTGTACTTTCTTTCCGATTTTATCGGTCAATCCTTTCCAGCCGTCCCAGTCCTCTTCCGCCATTCCATCTTCAATAGATATGATGGGGTATTTCTTCGCCCAAGTTGCCCAATAGTCAACCATCTCGGCAGACTTCAGTTTCTTGCCGGACGACTTTTTGAACACATATGATTTCGTTTTCGCGTCGTAGAATTCAGAGCTTGCTGCATCCATTGCGATGAAAATATCTGAACCTGGCTTAAACCCTGCCTTTTCAATGGCGGTCAACACGATTTCAATCGCTTCTTCATTCGATTTGATGTTAGGGGCAAAGCCACCTTCGTCGCCGACGTTAGTTGAGAAATTCTTGTCGTGCAATACTTTCTTTAACGTGTGAAAAACTTCCGTTCCCATACGGAGTGCATCGCTAAACGTATCTGCTTTCACCGGCATTACCATGAACTCTTGAAAATCAATGGAGTTGTCGGCGTGGCTTCCTCCGTTCAAAATATTCATCATGGGCACCGGCAATGTATTTGCGTTCACACCGCCGATGTACCTATACAGCGATTGACCTGCCTCCATCGCGGCGGCGCGTGCCACTGCGAGTGAAGTTCCCAGAATCGCATTCGCTCCGAGTTTTCCTTTGTTAGCAGTGCCGTCTAATTCGATCATTACTTTATCGACCAAGTTTTGATCAAACACAGAAAGACCTACCACTTCTGCCGCGATCTTCGTGTTGACGTTGTCAACCGCCTTCAACACGCCTTTGCCCATAAAGACTTTTTTATCTCCATCCCGAAGTTCAACGGCCTCATGCGTTCCGGTAGATGCTCCTGAAGGAACTGCTGCCCGACCAAAGGCTCCATTCTCGGTGAATATATCTACTTCAATAGTTGGGTTGCCACGGCTGTCAAGAATTTGGCGGGCGTGAATGCTTTCGATTAAACTCATTTAGATTTTAGATTTGAGATTTAGGATTCTGTTTAGCTAACTAATTCTTTTTTGTTCTCCTTCACCAAACTCACAAACTGATCAAAAAGGTAAGCAGAGTCATGCGGCCCAGGTGACGCCTCCGGGTGATATTGAACAGAGAATGCTTTTTTATTTTTCAGTCGAATACCCATGATCGTATTGTCATTCAGATGCAGGTGCGTCACTTCCACATTTGGATTTTTTTCGATGTCTTTTTCACTTACTCCGAAGCCGTGATTTTGCGACGTCATCTCTCCTAATCCAGTAATCAGGTTTTTCACGGGATGATTGAGTCCGCGATGACCATGGTGCATCTTGTAGGTCGAGATTCCGCACGAGAGTGCCAATATTTGATGCCCAAGGCAAATACCAAAAACCGGTTTGTCTGTGTTCAAAATATCTTTTACGGTTTTGATCGCATACTCCATCACCGAGGGATCACCAGGACCATTGGAAAGGAAGTATCCGTCAGGATTCCATTTTTCCATTTCACTTAACGTCGTCTTCGCGGGAAACACTTGCACATAACATCCACGTGAAACGAGATTCCTCAAGATGTTGGTTTTGATTCCATAGTCAAGTGCCGCGATCTTGATTGATGAATTTGCGTCGCCAACGAAGTACGGTTTCTTTGTGCTCACAACGGAGGACAGCTCGAGACCATCCATCGAAGGGACCTTCTTCAATTCTTCCTTCAGTTGCTCCGGTGTATGTGCGGATGAAATAATCGCATTCATGGCGCCCTTGCTACGGATATGACGAACTAGCTTGCGCGTATCCAGATCTGCAATACCGACCACGTTGTTCCTTTCAAGGTAATCCTGCAAGCTCTCCGTAGACGTCTTGCGGCTGAATTCATTCGAAAAATCGTTGACTACTATCCCGCTGATTTGCGGATTGGCCGATTCTTGCTCTTCGTTTAAGGTGCCGTAATTTCCGATGTGGGCGGTGGTTGTCACAACAATCTGACCATAGTAGGAAGGATCGGTGTAGATTTCCTGATACCCCGTCATCCCTGTATTGAAGCAGATTTCGCCTCCCGATGTGCCCCGTTTGCCGATTGCTCGGCCTTCCAACAACAATCCATCTGCCAAAAGGAGGTATGCTTTTTCGCCCATAAGAAGTTAAATTTTGCAAAAATAACTCCTGACACCCTAATCGAACAGGTATTTTTTTTCGAAATTTATGCTAACGATTTCGCTCTAAAAATTGCCTAAATGAAAAGGACGCTTTTGATCTTATCCTGTCTGTTGTTGGCGGTCACTGTAGCTTTCTCTCAAAGCAGAGACAAGAGAATGAAGGTCAAGAAGCTGTCAAAGTCCGATGCAGCCACGATGACCCAGGAACAGCGCCTGGCGCACGAAAACGATCGCAAGACCAAGTTGGGAAAGAAAAAAATGTCTACCAAGCAAAAGGCAAAGACCCAAAGGAAGCAAGACCGCGCCGCCAGAAATACAAAGGTTCCTCAATCCGGACCACGGTCTAAACCAAAGAATTAAGGATAAGAAGTACGATCGACAGGCCAAAAACAAAAAGGATTGAACTTCCGCTCAATCCCTTTCTTTATTTCAAGAATCAGTTGTATGACTATTCTTTCTTTTTGGTTGCCTTCTTAGCCGCCTTCTTGGGTTTTTCTTCGGCGGTTTCGGTTGAAGTTGCTTCAGCAGCGGCTTCAGCACCTTCCTTCTTTCCTCCGCGGCCGCGGCGGGTCTTGCCCTTCTTCGCCGAACCATCTTTCTTATAAAGATCGTTGAAATCGACGAGCTCCATCAAGCACATATCAGCGGCGTCGCCCAAACGAGGATCGCTCAATTTGATGATACGTGTGTAGCCACCCGGTCTATCTGAAGTGCGTCCGGCCACCTCTCCAAACAAGGTTTTTACAGACTCTTTGTTTTGAAGGTACGAGAACACGGTTCTGCGTGAATGCGTAGAATCCTCCTTTGCTTTTGTAATCAAAGGCTCTACATATTTTCTCAACTCCTTCGCTTTAGCTACCGTGGTAGTAATTCTCTTATTGAGAATCAGCGATGAAGCCAGGTTGGAAAGAAGCGCGTGCCTGTGGGCAGACGTCCTTCCTAAATGGTTTATTTTTTTACCGTGTCTCATTAGTCTTCTTCCAGTTTATATTTGGCCAGGTCCATTCCGAAAGTCAGGTTTTTGTCGGAAACCAATTGCTCCAATTCAGCAAGTGACTTCTTTCCAAAGTTTCTGAATTTCATCATGTCAGAAATATCGAGTTGTACAAGGTCACCCAATGTCTTCACATCGGCAGCCTTCAAGCAGTTGTAAGCACGAACAGACAGATCGAGGTCGTGCAATTGCGTCTTCAACAGCTTGCGCATGTGCAGCATCTCTTCATCTACTTGCTCTACTTCTGCATCCTTCGATGTCTCAAGTTCGATTGATTTGTCAGAGAACAAGCGGAAGTGCTGGATCAAAATGAATGCTGCGCCTTCCAACGCTTTCTCTGGGTGGATCGATCCATCGGTCTCGATCTCAACCATCAATTTCTCGTAGTCCGTTTTTTGCTCAACGCGGGTATTCTCCACGCTGTATTTTACGTTCTTGATCGGTGTGAATATGGCATCGATCGGAATGAAACCGAAAACCTGTTCGTTCGGCTTATTCTCTTCCGCCGGAAGATATCCACGGCCTTTTTCAACGCTCAATTCGATTTCGAAATGAGCCGATTCGTCCAAGTTACAGATGACGTGATCTGCATTGAGGATTTCGAAACCAGAAGTAAACTTGGCAATATCGCCAGCCTTGAACTGTTTCTGCTTCTTGATGTTAACAACGACTTTCGTATCGTTGGTGTCTCCCACTTTTCTAAAGCGAACCTGCTTCAGGTTCAAAATGATTTCAGCAACATCTTCCACAACGCCCTCGATTGTAGAGAACTCATGCAATACACCCGGAACCTTAATTCCTGTGATCGCATATCCCTCCAACGAAGACAACAAAATCCTTCTCAACGCATTGCCGATCGTTACACCGTATCCTTTTTCCAAAGGTTTGAAGGTGAACAGGCCGTGGAAGTCATCCGACTTTTCCATTACCACCTTATCGGGCATTTGAAATGCTAGTATTGACATAGGCTTCTTACTTTTTTATTTCTTTTTAATGATCAATCTCAAAGTGCAATATCGACAGCGTAGCTAGCGAGATTACTTCGAGTACAATTCAACGATCAACTGTTCGTTGATGTTTTCAGGAATATCTTCCCGAGGCGGAAGGTTGATCAATTTACCTTCCAATTCTTTCGCGTCCCACTCCAACCAGTTGTACTTCTTGACACCTTGAATTGAAAGAGAGTTATTGATTGCTTCTAAAGATTTCGATTTTTCGCGCACTGCTACTTTATCCCCTGCTCTAAGTGTAAATGAAGGGATGTTCACCACATCACCATTCACAAGGATATGCTTGTGCACGACCAACTGACGAGCCGCTCTGCGCGTAGGCGCAACACCCAGACGATAAACAGTGTTGTCAAGACGGGCTTCCAAAAGTTGAAGCAATACTTCGCCGGTCACACCTTTCTTGCGGGATGCCTTGTCGAATGTATTTTCAAACTGACGCTCAAGCACTCCGTAGATGTACTTGGCTTTCTGCTTTTCAGCCAACTGAGTTGCATATTCAGAAAGCTTTCTCTTTTTGGTCTTTCCGTGCTGGCCAGGCGCATAGTTCTTTTTCGCCAGAGCTTTGTTCTCGTCCATCACAGGCTCGTTGAACTTTCTGGAGATTCT
>Ga0310811_10005398_pt1 | contig 16169 bp, 11 predicted proteins | sample YCmetagenome_FD_207642 | JGI IMG/M metagenome (GOLD analysis project Ga0310811, IMG submission 207642) | Soil microbial communities from experimental microcosm in Duke University, North Carolina, United States - YC | ecosystem: Engineered > Artificial ecosystem > Soil microcosm > Unclassified ...
TCATTGTGCTGGGGTTCGCACCGCTGGTGTATCTCGGCCTCCGGGATCTCGGTGGCTGGGAGGGCATGATCCAGCGCCTGCCGGAGAAAATGGCGCATTCGTGGAAATACATGGGCACGACGGAGAATCCCATGGGCGTCGAATGGATCGCCATGGTCTTCGGCCTCGGGTTCGTGCTTTCGTTCGGGTACTGGTGCACGGACTTTCTCGTCGTCCAGCGGGCCATGGCGGCCAACTCCATGTCCGCCGCGCGCCGCACGCCGATCGTCGGCGCGTTTCCAAAAGCCCTGTTCCCTTTCATCGTCATCGTGCCCGGCATGATCGCCGTGGCGCTCATGGCCAAGGAGGGCTCCGGCTACGCCATCCCGACGAACGCCGCCGGCGCGCCTGACTACAACCTCGTCATCCCGTCGCTCCTGCTCCACTACTGCCCGCCCGGCATCCTCGGGCTGGGCCTCACCGCGCTCATGGCCTCGTTCATGTCCGGCATGGCGGGCAACGTCACGGCATTCAATACGGTCTGGACCTACGATATCTACCAGTCCTACCTCGGGCGGGATAAGTCCGACGCGCACTACCTCCTGGTGGGCAAGCTCGCGACCGTCTTCGGCATCCTCGCTTCGATCGGCTTCGCCTACTTTGCGAAGTCGTTCAACAACATCATGGACGCGCTCCAGCTCGTCTTCGCCTTCGTGAACGCGCCGCTCTTCGCGACCTTCCTGCTCGGCATGTTCTGGAAGCGCACGACCGCGCATGGCGCGTTTTTCGGGCTGCTCTCCGGTACGATCGCCGCCGCGATTTTCCATGGCCTTTCGCTCGCCCATGGGAACACCCCGGGCATCAAGGGCGGCTGGCTCTCGCCTATTTTCGAGTTTCGCTCCGAGATGGCGCAGAATTTCTGGCTGGCGATCGCGGCCTGGAGCACCTGCTTCCTGGTCACTGTCGGCGTCTCTCTCGCCACCCGTCGCGACAAGCAGGACTCAGATCTCGTCGGCCTTGTCTACTCGCTCACGCCGAAGACCTACGGCGGCAACGACCCGTGGTTCAAGCAGCCCGTCTTTCTTGGCCTCGTCGTCCTGCTCCTCACCGTCGTACTCAACATCCTGTTCTGGTGAGCGAACTCTCCCATCATCACCCTTCTCCGCACCGGAGATTCAACGCCCTCACCGGTGAATGGATCCTCGTCTCCCCGCATCGCACCCAGCGTCCCTGGCAGGGCGGGCAGGAGAGCGTGGGCGGGGATTCGCGCCCGGCGCACGATCCGGATTGCTACCTCTGCGCGGGAAATATTCGCGCGGGGGGAGAGAGGAATCCCGACTACGCCGGGACCTATGTTTTCGACAATGATTTCGCCGCCCTGAAGCCGGAATCCTCACCGGTCGCGGCTACCGGGAACGGCCTCCTGCGCAGCGAGCCTGCGAGCGGCACTTGCCGGGTGGTTTGTTTCTCCCCGCGCCATGACTGGACGCTCCCCGAGATGCCGGTGACCGCCATCTGCGAGGTGGTCGACGTGTGGGCGGACCAGACCGAAGAGCTCGGTCGCCGCTACCGCTGGGTCCAGGTTTTCGAGAACAAAGGCGCCGTCATGGGCTGCTCGAATCCCCATCCGCACGGCCAGATCTGGGCCGGCGATTTTCTGCCGAACGAAGCCGTCAGCGAGGATCGCCAACAGCGCGAGCATCTCGAGCGGCATGGCCGTCCGCTGCTGCTCGACTATCTCGACGACGAACTGCGGGCCGGGGAGCGCCTGGTCGTCGGGAACGAGCATTGGGTCGTCGTGGTGCCGTATTGGGCGACCTGGCCCTATGAGACGCTTTTGCTCCCGCGACGGCAGGTGCGGCGTTTGCCGGATCTCACCGAGGCCGAGCGACTCGCTCTCGCGGAGATTCTCAAGCTCCACCTCACCCGTTACGACAACCTTTTCGAGACCTCGTTCCCGTATTCCATGGGATGGCACGGCGCGCCTTTTGGAGGCGGGGATGATGCGGGCCACTGGCAGCTCCATGCCCATTTTTACCCGCCGCTGTTGCGCTCCGCGACCGTGAAGAAGTTCATGGTTGGCTACGAGCTGCTCGCCGAAGCGCAGCGCGACATTACGCCCGAGGCCGCCGCCCGGACCCTGCGCGGCCTGTCCGATACTCGTTTCGAGTCCCAATCATGATCGCGATCGAGAAATTCTCACCCCACGATGCGATCATGCGCAGCGAGGTTATCCAGGCCTTCGAGCAGCGCTTCCTGGCACCGCCGGCTTACGTGGTGCGCGCACCCGGTCGCGTCAACCTCATGGGCGAGCACACCGACTACAACGATGGCTTTGTCCTCCCGATGGCCATCGATCGTGCGACCTGGATTGCCTTGCGCCCACGCGCCGCCCGGCATGTCGAGCTGCACTCGCTCGACTATGAGGAGACGGCGACGTTCGATCTCGCCGCGTTGCACCGCGGCAGCGCGGGCTGGAGCGAGTACGCGAAAGGGGTCGCCTGGGCCTTGCAGGAGGATGGCAGCTTCCTGGAGGGATGGGAAGGGGTTACGAAATGCGATGTCCCCATGGGGGCGGGGCTGTCCTCGTCCGCCGCTTTTGAGCTCGCCATCGCCCGGGCGTTTTTTGCCGTCGGCCATCTGCCGTGGGAGACCGCGAAAATGGCGCTCCTTTGCCAGAAGGCCGAGAATCAGTGGGTCGGCGTCAACTGCGGCATCATGGATCAAATGATCTCCGCGGTGGGCCAGGCCGGCCACGCCGTGCTGATCGATTGCCGGGACCTGTCCACGAGGGCCGTACCCTTGCCCGCCGGGACCGTCGTGGTCGTCATGGACACCGCCACCCGGCGGGGCCTGGTCGAGTCCGCCTACAACGAGCGCCGCGAGCAATGCGAAGCCGCCGCCCGGCACTTCGGAGTGCGTTCGCTTCGCGACGTCACGATGGAGACATTTCTGGGGAATCCACCCCCGCCGGGCTCTCCGGAGTTTCGCCGCGCCCGCCACATCATCAGCGAGATCGCCCGCACGACGGCGGCGGCGGAGGCGATGGACCGGAACGACGGTGTCGCGCTTGGACGGCTGATGAGCGCATGCCACGAGAGCCTTCGCGATGATTTCGAAGTCAGCAGCCCGCAGCTCGACACCATGGCTTCGCTGGCTTGGGAACTCCCGGGCTGCCTCGGCGCCCGGATGACTGGAGCAGGCTTCGGCGGCTGCGCCGTGGCCCTGGTGACGACGGCCTCGGCGGCGGGATTCATCGAGGCGATCCGGCACCGCTACGACGTCGCCACCGGCTTGCACTCGAAAATCTACCTCTGCGAGGCGTCCAACGGCGCCGAGCTGATTTCTCCCCACCCCGAAACTCCATGAACCTCGACCTCCGCATCCCCATCGGCATCCTCTTCTCCGTCCTCGGCCTGATCCTGGGCGGTTACGGCCTCCTCACCAACGGGAGCGAAATCTACGCCCGCTCGCTGAGCATCAATATCAATCTCTGGTGGGGTGCCGCGTTGCTGGTCTTCGGCCTCCTGATGCTTATCCCCGGCCTCCGCAAAAACTGAGCTTATGAAACGGGTTCCCTTGCTGGCTTTTTTTACGGCGATGGTTTGCGTCTTTCCCGCCGGCGCCTGGAGTCCCAAGCGGGCTCCCATCATGACCAAATGGGCGGCGCAGGTGGACCCGAAGCTGCCCTGGCCGGATTATCCCCGTCCTCAACTCGTGCGCAAAGACTGGCTGAATCTCAACGGCATCTGGGAGTTCCAGGCGGGCACGCCGGATGATCCAGTGCCCGCCGGACAGGAACTCACGGGTGAGATCCTCGTGCCCTATCCCATCGAGTCCGCGCTCTCCGGCGTGATGGAGGCGCACGATCGCGGCTGGTATCGCCGGAAGTTTACGGTTCCCGCCGGGTGGGCCGGACAAAACGTGAAGTTGAACTTCGGTGCCGTGGACTACGAGGCGGAGGTTTTCGTGAACGGGAAGAGCGTCGGCGTTCATCGGGGCGGTTACGATCCCTTCAGCTTCGACATCACGCCTTTCCTGAAGGGCTCCGGCGACCAGGAACTCATCGTCCGGGTATTCGACCCGACGAATCAGGCCGGCTACCCGCGCGGCAAGCAGACGTCGAACCCGGAAGGCATCATGTACACGTCCACCACCGGCATCTGGCAGACTGTGTGGCTCGAGCCGGTCGCGCCGATCTCGATCGCGAACCTGCAGATCGTTCCCGATGTCGACGGTGGAAAGGTGCGGGTCCGCGTGAACACTGCGGGCGCCCCTGCCGGGATCACGGCTCGAGTCGTTGCAAGGGATGACGGCAAGGTCATCGGGTCCGTTGAGGGAAAGGCCGATGGCGATCTCGAGATTCCGATCCCGAATGCGAAGCTCTGGTCTCCGGAGAGTCCGCACCTCTACGATCTCGAGGTCCAGCTTCTGAAGGACGGGAAAATCGTGGATTCCGTCACCAGTTACTTCGGCATGCGGAAGATCCAGATCGCCGACGTCGACGGTAAAAAGAAGATCCTTCTGAACGGAAAATTCGAGTTCCAGATCGGCCCTCTTGACCAGGGATTCTGGCCCGACGGCATCTATACGCCGCCGACGGAGGCGGCGCTCAAAGCCGACATCCAGACCATGAAGGACCTTGGCTTCAACATGGTCCGCAAGCACATCAAGGTCGAGCCGGCCCGCTGGTATTATTGGACGGACAAGCTCGGTCTCCTCGTCTGGCAGGACATGCCTTCCGCGAATTCCTATCAGGGGAAAATAAATCCCCGTCCGCCGGTGGATACCGCAGCCTTCGAGCGTGAGCTCCGCGCCATGATTGCGAATCTCGGAAACACGCCATCCATTATCATGTGGGTCATCTTCAACGAAGGGCAGGGCCAACACGATACCGGGCAACTGGTTGACCTTGTCCATCAACTGGACCCGACCCGGCTCGTGAATGAGGCGAGCGGAGGGAAGATCTTTGGCTTCGGCGACATCGCCGATATCCACGCCTACCCGGCGCCGAAGTGCCCGCCGCCTTCCTCCACTCAGGCGCTCGTCTGTGGCGAATACGGCGGCATTGGTTTCAAGGTTCCCGATCACATGTGGTTCGTCGACCGCGGAGGCGGCTACACCAATGCGGCCAGCGCCGAGGATCTCGTGAATCTCTATGCGGAGTTCATCGAGAAAATCCGCAGGTTCCGGGATGAGCAGGGCCTCAGCGCGGCGGTTTATACCGAGCTCACGGACGTGATGACCGAGATCAATGGCATGATGACTTACGACCGCGTGTTGAAAGTCCCTGCCGCTGAGATCGCCCGGGCGAATCACTTCGCTTTTCCGGCTCCGACTTACCGGACCGTCATCCCCACCTCGGATGAAAAGCCCGAACCGTGGAGATACACGACGACCAAGCCGGCTCATGAATGGAGCGCTCCGGATTTCGACGACTCGAAATGGACGGAGGGCCTGCCTCTCTTCGGCAAGCTCAAGGGCAAAGGCACGACTCCATGGGCGACGCCGGATATCTGGATGCGCCGGACTTTCAATCCCGGACCACTGACCGCGGAGCAAATCGCCAGCCTGGTGATCAAGGAGGTCCACGACGATGAAGTGCAGGTCTTCATCAATGGCGTTCCCGCCTTCGACGCGCACCATCCGGTGGAGAGCTATGAGTACCGCGGCCTCTCGGCGGCGGCACGGCAGGCGGTCAAGCCGGGCGCGGAGAACGTGATCGCGGTGCATTGCCTCACGCGCGGTGGCGGCCAGTGCGTGGACATCGGACTCAGCGAGCGAATCCCCGGAAAATAGCTCCAGCCGAAATTTGCCGTGCGAGCGAGGTGGGCTTGCCGAGTTCATCCGTCGCGCATAGGAGTGTGAAAAGCTGCGCCTGCCTGGCCGGGCGCAGGGCCTCTCGCGTTCATGTCCTCCGCAGATTCCCCCCACGTTGCCCTCCTGATCGAGACGTCACTCGCGTCCGGGCGGGACATCCTGCGAGGGATCGCCAGATACGTCCGCCAGCACGGACAATGGTCGCTCTTCCATGCTCCCGGCGGGCTGGCTGATGCTCCTCCGATCTGGCTGGAGCGCTGGAAGGGGAGCGGGATCATTGCCCGGATCTCGAACGCCAAAACGGCGGCGATTCTTCGGAAAACCAAACTCCCGGTGGTGGATGTGCTGGGCATGATGCCCGGATTCCCGCTCGTGCACGTCGATGATGCGGCAATCGCGCGACAGGCGTTCGACCATTTCGTCGAGCGCGGGTTTCGGCACTTCGCCTTCGTAGGAGCTCGCGATTACCTCTGTGAACCCGGTCAGGATTGGTCCGAGCGCCGGCGGGAGGCGTTTTGCGCGGCGGCGGATGCATATGGCGAAGCGGCAGGGATTTTTCAACTGACCGAGCCGTCTTTCAAAGAGATGTCCTGGGAGGAGCGTCAGGATCGCCTCGCGAGATGGCTGCACCAGTTGCCGAAACCCGTCGGCCTGATGGTCTGCAGCGACCAGCGGGGGTTGGACGTCCTCGAGGCCTGCCATCGGGCGGGCGTCAAAGTGCCGGCGGAAATCGCCGTCGTCGGGGTCGACAATGACAAGCCGCTTTGTGAGGTTTGCAACCCGCCTTTGAGCAGTGTGCTCCCGGATCATGTCCGGGTTGGCTACGATGCGGCGGCCCTCCTTGGGCAGTTGATCGCCGGTAAGCGACCTTCGGGCGGGCCGCAATTCGTCCTTCCGCAGACCGTGGTCACTCGCCAGTCCAGCGATGTGCTCGCGGTCGACGACCCTACTTTGAGCGCGGCTTTGCGCGTGATCGGGGAGCGGGGATGTGAGGGGATTTCCGTGGACGAGATCGCAAAAGCGGTGGGGCTTTCCCGTAGCATCCTCCAGCGGAAGTTCCGGCTGACCTTTGGGCAGACCGTACATGATCACCTGATCGCCGCCCGGTTGAAGAGAGCCTTGGAACTGATTACCAACACCGACATGCCGCTGGTGGAGGTGGCGGAGCGGTGCGGCTTCAATAATCAGGAATACATGGGGGTCGTTTTCCGAAAACGACTCGGGCAGACCCCGGGCCAGTACCGGAACAGCTAGCCTTGGGCGCGAAAAAGCCGCCGGATTTACCCGGCGGCTTTAAGCTCCTTGATTCTAGAAAATCTCTATCGCAGGAGCTGCAGAAGGTAGGCACTCACGCAGGCGATGATGCCCGCGACCAGGGTCAGGGTGCTTCCCTTGATATTCAATTTCGCTACGTTTTTCGGCGGCCACGTGGAGGAATCCAGCCTGGCTCCCATCTCCGCCGAGCACTCCAACTGGTCTCGGCAGAGAAGAAACGATGGATCCATGGCTTCACGGCGGTGAGGTCTTTTCAGCATGGAGGGCATTTTCATGACTGAGGTCAGTAAGTGGTGGTGGAGACGCTGGCTGCGGAGACTGGGGAGGTGACAGTGGTCGTCCGTGTGGTGGCAGGCTCTTCGCGTTTCACGGAGACGCAGCCGGTCGCAAGGCTGATGACGGCGGCGGCGGCGAGGAGGGAAAGGATGTTTTTCATGGGTGGATCGGTTTCGGCATTTAAGCGTGGCAAGGCCCATGCCACGGGCGTTTTTTGGCTCCACCTACTCTGTAATTTCCGTTTCTTCTTCGTTTTGATGCCGCTGGGAGGGGTGGCTATTTGCAAGATTGAGCGGGAGTTGGATTGCAAATTGCATTGGTCGCAACGTGGCTTGCTCCCACCGCAATCTTCCGCAAATTGAGCATGGACGGGCGGGTCTTTTTCTGGCGTATCTTTAACCGCCCAATGAGCAGCGAATCGACCTCCCGGCAAGCTGACGACATCCCCGCGCCTTTGCTCGCGGAGATTGAAGAAGTGATCACCCATTATCCGGTCTCCAAGCGCAGCGCTTCGTTACCATTGCTGCATCTGTGGCAGAATCACTTCGGCTTCATCGATGACACGGGCATCGAGTGGATCGCCACGAAGCTCGAGCTCACCCCGGTGAATATTTACGAGCTCGTCACTTTCTACCCCTGGTTCCGCCGTGAGGCCGCGGGCAAGACCATTATCCGGGTCTGCCGCACGCTCGCCTGCGCCATGGCCGGCGCCTACGCCCTGCGCGAGAAATTTTGCGAGGCTGCCGGCGTCGACGCGCACGCCGATCACCATGGCTTCGGCCAGGCGCCACCCACCAGCCCCGACGGGAAGTACAGCGTGGAGTTCGTGGAGTGCCTGGCCAGTTGTGGCACGGCGCCCGTTTGCCTGATCAACGACGATTTGCACGAGAATGTGACGCCCGAGGAAGTCGGCGACATCGTGAAGCAATACGCCTGATTTCCCAAAAATGGTCTCGCTCATTCCCCAGCCCCATCCGCGCGAGCGGCGCATCATTTTCGAGAACATCAGCCGCCCCGGCTGGTCGAACGACCTCGACACTTATATCGCCCACGGCGGCTACGAGCAGCTCAAGAAGGCTCTCGGCATGCAGCCCAGCGAGATCATCGACGCGGTGAAGGCGGCAAATCTCCGCGGTCGCGGGGGTGCGGGTTTTCCCTGCGGCGTGAAGTGGAGCTTCATCAAGCGGGATGACGGCAAGCCGCACTATATCACGGTCAACGGCGACGAATCCGAGCCCGGCACCTTCAAGGACCGGTACATCCTGCACCACGACCCCCACCAGCTCATCGAGGGCGTGCTCATCGCGGCTTGGGCGCTGAACGTCAATCTCGCGTACATCTATATCCGGTGCGAATTTCCGCATGCCGCGAGGATCGTCTGGAATGCGATCAAGGAGGCGAAGGCGAAGGGCCTCGTCGGCAAAAATATCAACGGCTCCGGGTTCGACTGCGACATCTACGTCCACCAAGGCGCCGCCGCCTACATCTGTGGCGAGGAGACCAGTCTGATCGAGTCGCTCGAGGGCAAGCGCCCGTATCCGCGCATCAAGCCGCCCTACTTTCCCGCGGTGCTGGGCCTCTACATGTCGCCGACGATCGTCAACAACGTCGAGACCCTCTGCCATGTCGTCCACATCCTGCGCATGGGCGCCGAGGAGTACGCAAAGATGGGCACCCCGGGGGACGGAGGCACGCGCACGATGTGCGTGAGCGGAGACGTGATGCGCCCCGGGTACTACGAACTGCCCGCCGGCGCCGTGACTCTCGGCGAGTTGATCAATGATGTCTGCGGCGGATTGAAGCCCGGCCGAAAACTGAAGGCCGTCATCCCCGGAGGCAGCTCGGCCAAGGTGATGCGCGCCGGCGAGATTTACAAAGTGAAGGTCAAGGGACCCGATGGCGCGATGGTCGAGAAGGAGATCCCGATGCTGGATGTCGTGATGGACGCCGCCAGCCTCGCCTCCGTCGGCACGATGGTCGGCAGTGGTGGCGTGATGGTGATGGACGACAGCCGCGACATGGTCTGGGCGCTCAATAACCTCAATCAATTTTACGCACACGAGAGCTGTGGCCAGTGCACGCCGTGCCGCGAGGGCAGCCTCTGGATGTCGAAGATGACGACCCGCATGCTTGCCGGTCATGGAGCGGCGAACGATTCCGCGACGCTGAAAAACGTCGCCGACAATATCGCCGGTCGTACGGTCTGTGCCTTCGGTGAGGCTTGCTCATGGCCCACGCAAAGCTTCCTGGACAAGTTCCCGGAAGAGTTTGCCGCGCTCGGCAACGGTAAATAGCCGGCCGTTTCGCGGCTGTTTCCCGCGGCCGGCTGGCTTCAAAAAAGGTCAAATTGCCAACTTGCGCTTCGAGCTTCCGGCGCGAGAATGTACGGGCGGCGAAGTTAATATTTCACCTCAATGCAAGCAGAGTTCGTCTAATTGGCGTGAAACGTGGCATGACCGGTGCTTGGACTTCACGCCCAATTCCCCCTCGAGCTACGCTAGTATCCCCGTATTTCCATTCCAGCGTCCGTTGTCCCGAAAGGGCACAGCGGTCCGACAGTTCCGATGAAACCTCTCCGTAAATTTTCTTTGGTCGCAGGCATTATTGCCCTGCTTGCCCTGCTCGCATATCTCGTCTTCTCCGCGACCGATCAGCAGCCGAAGGCTACCCCATCCCAAGCGGCGGCCAGCCAGGTATCCGGAACGAGCATTAGTCAGGCGGCACAGCCTCAGACCCCGGCGGGCTCCACCAGCCCCGCCGTCACGGCGGTCAAGGCTCCCGCATCCGCAGTGGTGGCAGCTCCGGCGGTGATGGGGACGACCAGGTTTGTCATGAGTGATTCCGGAATGGATCGGTCGTTCGCGATTGCCACGGACGAGCTCGTGAAGAAATCGCCAGATGGCGTGGAAAAAAGCGTGGCGTTGCCGCCCCAGTCGGATTTGCGCGGCCTTCGCGAAGCTTGGAACAATCTCCGTCGTCAGGGCGGGGGAGAGGTGTTTCCGGTGGTTTATGAAGAAGGTGCGGAGCGGAACATCTCCACGCGCCGGTTGGTGACGCCGGAGATTCGCGTCGAGCTGAAGGAGGGCGAGAGCCTGGCGGAGGCGATCCCTGGAGCGGTCGAAGTGTCTCGTCCGGCCTACGCGCCGGGTTTCATGATCGTGAAAATGCCGGACAGTTTTGCGGCGCTCGATGCCTTGTCCGCGGTGCGCTCATTGAGCGGGGTAAAGCACGCGGACGTCCTGCTTGCCCAGCAAATGGCCCTCCGCACCCTGCCCAATGACCCGCTCATCACCAGTCAGTGGCATCTCAAGAACACCGGCCAAAGTGGTGGCACCGTGGGGATCGATGTCAATGTGGAGCCCGTTTGGAACTATGGCGGCGCCGGTTATCGGGGCTCGGGCGTCGTGGTGGGCGTCGTGGACGACGGCCTCCAGACCACGCACCCCGACCTCGTCGCGAACGTGCGGGCCGATATTAGTCACGATTGGAATGACTCCACGCCCGATGACCCGAATCCCCCCACGGGCGAAGGGGAGGACGGAAATAATCACGGTACCTGTTGTGCGGGAAATGTGGCGGCGGTTGGCAACAACTCCCTAGGAGTCAGCGGGAGCGCTCCGGAAGCAAAGGTCGTCGGCCTGCGCCTCATCGCGGCCGCCGTGACGGATGCCCAGATGGCCGAGGCGGAATCCTGGCAGGGCAACACGATCCATATCAAAACCAATAGCTGGGGGCCGTTTGACACGGGGTCCATCGTCTCGGGACCGGATGCGCTCACCAAGGCCGCGCTCAAGACTGCGGTAACGACCGGCCGGAACGGTCGCGGGGAAATTTTTCTCTGGGCGGGTGGCAATGGTGGCGAGGTGGGCGACAACTCGAACTACGATGGCTATGCGAATTCCATCTATGCGATCGCGGTCGGTGCTTTCAGTAACAAGAGCACTCAGATTGCCTACAGCGAACCGGGTGCGAACCTGATGGTCGTGGCCCCTTCCGGCGGCGATCCCAACGTGGGTGAATTGAACATTACCACGACTGATCGCACGGGCTCGGACGGCTACAACCCGACTCCCGGCACGGGCGGAGATTACTTCACCGGCTTCAACGGGACCTCTTCCGCGACCCCCACGACGGCGGGCGTCGTGGCCCTCATGCTCCAGCGCAATCCGGCTCTCGGCTGGCGGGACGTGGAGGAAATCCTGATCAGCAGCGCGAGGAAGGTGAATCCTTCCGATTCGGACTGGAAGACCAATGCGGCTGGATTCCATTTCAACCATAAGTTTGGTGCGGGATTGGTCAACGCCCAGGCCGCCGTGGCCTTGGCGGCGACGTGGACGAACCTCGCCGCGCAGACCTCCGCCGTCTCGACCCAGTCGAGCCTCAATGTTGCGATCCCAAACAACAACGCCACCGGCATCACCCGCACTTTCAACCTGGGCTCCAGTAATCTGCGGGTCGAGAAAGTCACCGTGCGCCTGTCCATCAGCCATAATTCGCGCGGCAATCTCGCCATTACCCTCACTTCCCCCACGGGCGTCGCCAGCCGTCTCGCGGAAGTGCATGGCGACACGGGCGCAGACTACACCGATTGGACGTTTTCCACCGTGCACGACTGGGGTGAGAGCTCCACCGGCAACTGGACCCTCAAGATCGCGGATCTCAGTAACAGCGGCAATACCGCCGGTGGCACGTTGACCGCGGCCGAGCTCACCGTCTACGGCACTCAGGTCGCCACCCCTCCCGGAACAAATCCTCCGCCCACCGTGCTGATGACGGCTCCGACTGACCAGACGAGCTATAGCATCGGGAAACCGGTCACGCTCGCCGCCACCGTTACGGACAAGAACGCGTCCGGCAATACCGGCGTCATTTCGAAGGTCGAGTTCATCGCCAACTCCACGGTGATCGGCACGGTGACCGCCGCGCCTTACACTCTCTCGTGGACGCCGGCGGCCGGTAGCTACACGCTGCAGGCTCGCGCGACGGATAGTGATGGTGCGGTCGGGATCTCGAGTTCGGTGAATATCACCGTCGCGAATCTGCCCCCGGTGATCAGCTCCGCATCGGTTTCGCCGGCTCCGCAGGCCTTCAGTGATCAGGTCATCAAGCTCACCGGCGTTTCCGCCGCCGATCCGGAAGGCACCAGCATCTCCTTTGCCTACCAATGGCAGTCCAGCCTCGATGGCGTGACCTTCGACAACGCCGCCGGCCAGACCAAGGCCACGGTGGTGGCGGCGCCGACCAACGCCGGCAAATACTGGCGCTGCGTCATAACTCCGAAAGACGGAGTGAATAGCGGGACACCGTTCACGACCGGTGGCACGATGGCCCTCACCCGTCCCGCAGGTAGCGTCGTCCAGGGGACCGGCTATAGCTACGCGAGCGACCTCGTTCTCCGCACCTCGAGCACGAATTTCACCCGTTCCGCGATCATCAACGAGTTCAGTCAGGGCCCGGGTACCGGCACGGCCGAGTGGGTTGAAATCCTTGTTTTGAGACCGTCCAGCCTCCGGAAGTGGAAGTTCGACGATTCGACCGCCGATTCCGCCGCCATCGCCTTCACGGATAGTGACGTGTGGGATAACATCCCCGAGGGCACGTTGATCGTGATTTACAATGGCGCGTCGAAAGACCCGGCCCTGCCTGACGACGACACCGATTTCTCCGACGGAAAAATGGTGCTCTCCTCGACGGATCCCACTTATTTCTCCGGTACCTGGCCTTCGCTGGGGAACGGTGGTGACGGCCTCGTGATCAAGGATGCCGCGAATGCCACGATTCATCAGGTCTCCTATGGCTCCGGCACCTTTGCGCCGAATATCGGCACGGTTGGCAGCGCGCAATCCGCCGCGTTCACCGGGGACACCGAGGCCGCGGCCCAGACGGCTGCGGGCTGGCAGGTCAACACCGCGGCCGCGGTCACTCCGGGGGCAGGCAACACCACCGCAAACTCCGCGTTCGCCTCGAACCTGCGCTCCGGCTTTTTCACTCTTCCCTCACTTTATCGATTCGCCTCCGGCAGCCAGACCCCGGCCGGCCTGGCCATCGATGCGACCACCGGCGTGGTCAGTGGCACGGTCACGGCCGCCTTCGGCGATTACAATGTCATCATCGAGCGCTACAATACCGCGGCGAGCGTGACCCTTAGTTACACACTCTCGGTCACCGACGGCTCCGCCACGCCGACCCCGACTCCTACGCCAACTCCGACCCCAACCCCGACTCCCACGCCTTCCGGGACTCCGGTTCCAACGCCTGCCGCCACGCCGCCGCCCGCGGCGACTCCGAGCCCTTTCCCTCCCAAGGTCCAGATTCTGAAAAAGAGCATTACCTCCGGTGGGAACGTTCTCCTCGTCAAAGGGAAATCCACCGGCGTTGGTTCGATCCGGGTCACGGCCCGGAACCGCAAGGCGGCGAAGACGCTCACTGTGCAGGCGGGCGCGACCTATACCTTCCGCATCAAGCTCAACCCAGGGCGGAATGTCGTGATGATCACGAGCGTCGATTCGTATGGAGACGAGTCCACGCCATTGAAGATCACCGTCACCAAGTAGCTTCATGACCCTTCCACCGGATGTCGGCATCGAGGGCCTGCCGACACCCCGCCGTGGATCGGAGACCCCCGAGCGTATTTCGAATTTGCGCGGGCGGGTGCCGTCAATATCGTGTGCCTCCACCTGATCCACCTGATGGCTGCTTTTCCCCAGTGAAAGAAATCTCGGACGACGTCGCGTTGATCGGCGGCATTCCGGCCGTGCCGGGCATTCTGGATGTCGTCTGCCGGACAACCGGGATGGGATTTGCCGCCGTGGCGCGGGTCACCGGGGATCGCTGGGTCGCCTGCAGCGTGCTGGACAAGATCGACTTCGGCCTCAAGGTCGGCGGGGAGCTCAAGCTGGAGACCACGATCTGCCATGAGATCCGCGCGGCGCGGAGAGAGGTGGTTATCGACCATGTCGAGTTGGACGAAACCTACCGTGACCATCACACCCCGCGGATGTATGGCTTCCAGAGCTACATCTCGATTCCGATCGTGCTGCCGGGTGGCGAGTTCTTTGGCACGTTGTGCGCGATCGATCCGCGACCGGCCCGGGTGAAGACGCCGGAGGTGATCGGCATGTTCAAGCTGTTTGCCGAGCTGATCGCCTTTCACATCGATGCGGCGGAGAAGCTGGCGAGCAGCCAGTCCACGCTGCACGCCGCCCGGGAGACCTCGGACCTGCGGGAGCAATTCATCGGCGTCCTCGGTCACGATCTACGAAATCCGCTGGGCGCGATTTCGATGAGCGCAGGGCTGCTGAAAACGACTTCGTTGAACGACGAACAGGCGATGGCGGTGGGGATCGTGGAGCGGGGAGTGACCCGCATGTCGGAACTCATCAATGACGCCCTCGATTTTACGCGCGGCCGCCTGGGCGGAGGCATCTCCCTGGAGACACGATCGGACGAGCCCGTGGAGCCGGTGCTGCGACAGGTGATCGAAGAAATTCGCACCGTGGCCCCTGGCCGGGGGATCGAGGAGCACTTCGCTTTGCAGGGGAGCTTTCCCTTCGACCGCCGGCGGATGGCTCAGCTTTTCACGAATCTCCTCTCCAATGCGGTGACGCACGGAAAAGCGACCCGGCCGATCACGGTGCGCGCGGCGAGCGGAGAGGGTGTTTTCCGGCTCTCGGTCTCGAACGCCTCGGACACGATCCCGCCCGCCATTCTGAAGCAGCTTTTCGAGCCGTTTTCACGCGGCGGCAAAGGTAACTACCAGCGCGGGCTCGGGCTGGGGCTCTACATTGCCTCGCAGATCGCCAAGTCGCATGGCGGTACGCTCGCGGTCGTTTCCGAGGAAGGTGAAACGACCTTTACCTTTACGCTGGTGACCGGCCGGCTTCCTTAGGTGGGAGGCTCTTCTTTCGGATGAGCCCGGGCTCGGTGAGCCAGTGGAGCAGGGCGAGGACGGGCAGCGCAAAGCCGATCCATGAGGTGAGAGCCCAGCCGCCGCGAGCGAAGGCCCAGCCTCCGAGGGCGGAGCCGATGGCGCCGCCGGCAAAAAAAGTCGCCATATAGAGGCCGTTGAGGCGGCTGCGGGATTCCGCTCCCAGCGAGTAGATCGCGCGCTGGCCGACCACGAGATTGGCCGAGACGCCGAAGTCCAGGACGATGGCCGCGGCAACCAGCAGCGCCAGTGAGAGTGTGGAGCCGGCGGTGCCCACATGCGTCATCAAAAACGCCGCGGCAACGGCGAGCATCGACAGTCCGCTGGTGGCCCGGCTCCAGCCAAGATCCGCCATGCGGCCCGCAAGAGGCGCGGCGACCGCGCCTGCGACCCCTGCGAGTGCGAACAGGGCGATGCCCGCCTGCGAGAGGTGAAACCCGGGACCGGCGAGCAGCAGCGGCGTGGTGGTCCAAAAGAGACTGAAAGCGCCGAAAAGGCAGGCTTGATAGACGGCTCGGCGTTGGAGGATCGGCGTTCGAAGCGCGAGCTGCCCCATGGAGCGCAGGAGCTGGAGGTAATTCATGCGCGAGACCGGAGTCCGCGCGGGCAGGGCCCGTCCGAGGACGATGCCGAGTGCGACCATGCCGATGGCCGAGAGGACGAAGACCACGTGCCACGAGGAGAGCTGGGTGACGAAGCTGGAGACCGGCCTCGCCAGCATGATGCCGAGCATTAGCCCGCTCATGACATTCCCCACCACGCGCCCGCGCACGGCCTCGGGTACGAGGTGCGCGGAATAGGGCACCAGGACCTGCACGGCGACAGAGCCGAGCCCGATGAAGAGCGCCGAGGTCAGGAAGGGCAGGGGATGAGTGGAAGCCGCGGCGCCGAG
>Ga0310811_10005399_pt1 | contig 16168 bp, 9 predicted proteins | sample YCmetagenome_FD_207642 | JGI IMG/M metagenome (GOLD analysis project Ga0310811, IMG submission 207642) | Soil microbial communities from experimental microcosm in Duke University, North Carolina, United States - YC | ecosystem: Engineered > Artificial ecosystem > Soil microcosm > Unclassified ...
CCTTTAAGATCCTGCGCATAGTCAGGCATGCAAGCAATATCATACTCCAGAGAGCGTTGTAACTCTGGCGTAATCGTTGCATGCGTACTGGATTGAGAATAATTGCGAGCCATCTCAGTCAGCGCACGGCGATAGCGAGCGATAATGTAACTGCGCTGCATATGGAGAGCGGTGAGCAATGTTTCAGCCGATACAAACGGGTTGCCATCCTGATCTCCACCAATCCATGAGCCAATGCGGAGAAATGGAGGCACTATCAGTGTCGGATAGGCTTCATTGAGAAGTTCCTCAAATTCGATATAGAGGTCCGCCACCGCATGGTAGAGGATTTCATCAAGATAATAGATCCCCATTTTGATTTCATCTTCAACCTGCAAACGAACCTGTCGTACAGCATCGGTACGCCAGTGCAGATCAATAACCGCTTCGAGTGTCCGTTGCCAGTGTTGTTGCTCACGCGGAGTCATCGTATGACGATGCTCATGTTCGGATAGGAGTTCAGTGATTCGCTGTGCTTTCGTAATTAAGCTACGTCTGGTTGCCTCGGTTGGATGGGCAGTAAAGACGATATCAATCGCTAACTGATTAAGCACCCCCTGCAACGTATCCGCATTGAGTTCGTTCTGTTGCAAGAACTGAATAAGTGCTTTGAGCGAACCACGTTGTGGTTTATTGTGGCGATCAAGTTCATGGGCACGTCGTCGCCTGATACGATGATACTGCTCAGCGGTATTGACCAGATGAAAGAAGACAGTGAAAGCACGGATAACATCAATGGCTGTATCGGGGTCACAGTTGTTGACGATATGGTTGATTTCCTGGGAAAGAGCATCGATCTCCTGGGAAATTTGCTGCGCTTCTTCCGAGCCTGCCTGGGGTAAGCGTTCAGCACAATCGCGTAGGCGTTTACAGGTATTCCGTAATCGTTCAACGGTCTCGAAAACGGCATCCCCCTCATGACGCTGGATTGCGTGCCCCAATGCATTGCCAAGCGTACGAATGTCTTGCCGGAGCGGAGCATCTTTTTCGCGACGATTTTCGATTTCTGACATAGTGTATCCTTACAATTGTAAGATAGGGTGCACTACAGATGAGTACAGGTATAGCTCCTTTGCTCGTACATCTCCGAATGCGAAAAGTAATAGCAGAAAAGTTGAGCGTTTGTCTTCCTTGTCCTTTAAAATGGGCTGCTCTTGTGCATTGTTTACAACATTCTAACACATTCTGAGTCACTTTTATGGTATGTGCAAAATGCACAGCAAAACATGTTTTTTTCTCACCGTTACGAGACAGCAAATAAAATAAAAGTATGCTTTTTAGATAAATAGCATATCTTGAACATGCTTTCCTTTCTCATATTGTGCATATTGCACAATATGATGGCTGTCTGCTTCTGCTAAATTACCGAAGATTTTTATTCTAGAGATTCGATATACTGATTTCATCAGTAAAAATAACCAGATAATTATTGCACCACGCAAATCTGCTCTCCTTTTGCAAAGGTCAATAAATCTACAAATAGAATGTGCAATGACATGATGTGTTGGTAGCGCTGATAGCAAGATTACCTCTACACAACCAACGTATCGGTGATGTAAGCCCTGTGTTGTTGCTTTCATTATAGGGAAGAGGGTTGCTCATTGAGAATGGCCTCAGTGAGTAGCCCTCTTCCTTGTTTTACATAGAAGAATTTGTGTATAGTAGAACTTAGCCGGAATATAAGTTGTGCAATGTACACGAATATATCTGATGATACAACATGATACTTTAAGATAAATACAGGTAATAAATAGCGTATTTTATTGCATGGAGTGGTACATTATTTCTTTTAATGCTTCTGTAATATGAAATAAAAGCTACCGCAAAGATTGTTATTATAGTAAAATACGTAGATTATTCGGTGTATTCTAGAATCGTTTGTCACAGAGAGTTAAAAATATACTATCCTTGTAAGAACAGTATAGGCATTTTCTACATAGCGAAAACTTGTTTGTGCGCTTAAGTGTATGCTATACTCCTACAAACAAGTGTAACGTTACCCAAATCACCTGAGAGCTAAGGCGCTCTGTTAATCTCAATGATGTGAATCCGGTGTGCTCCTTGTGCCTTTGTCCGTTTTGTTAACGTGATTCAAAATGAAATTTGGTCCCTCTTGCTACTATCAAAAACACAGTAATTGACATCGACGACCATCGTCTGTTCGTCGACCCGTTGGCCCCAACGCAGGTGCCTCTGACGCATTGAGCAAGATAGTCTTTTTTGGGAGAGCAATGCATGACGCACAAGCATGAAGCCATCAAACCTGCGTATAGCATGTATCCACTTTATGATAGCCGTTGGGAGCATGATGCCTGCGGCACTGGTTTTCTTGCGCAAGTTTCGGGTGAGGCAAGCCATTCTCTTGTACAAACTGCCCTCGAAGCTTTAGCGCGTCTTACTCACCGTGGCGCACAGGATGCGGATGCAGAAACATACGATGGTACTGGTATTCTCACACAGATTCCCAGAGCATTGCTTCTTGAGGAACTTGAGAACCAGCAGATAGTAACCAATCCAGTTGATCTTGCCGTAGGTATGATCTTCTTGCCTGCTCGTGGAAGTGCTCATTCTGAGCAGTGTCGTCATATTATTGAGCAGACGCTCCGTGATGTCGGTCTGGAGTTTTTAAGCTGGCGCACTCCTCCGGTTGATTATGCTGTTCTAGGCTCGCATGCTAGAGCGATTGCTCCTGAGATCGCACAAGTACTCCTTTCCTGCCCTGACCATTGGTCCTCCGATCAGTATGCCAAATCTCTGTATTATGCCCGTCGTTTGATTGAGCGCAAGTTAGGTGAAAGCCAGTTGACTGACTGCTATGTCGTTTCGCTTTCACACACGGTGCTCATCTATAAGGGCTTGATGGCACCAAAAGATCTGCCCAACTTCTTTCTGGATCTTGCTGATCCTCGCTACGCCAGTGCACTGGCTGTGTTTCATCAGCGATATAGCACGAATACATTTCCTTCCTGGCCGCTCGCGCAACCGATGCGTCTCCTGGCTCATAATGGTGAAATTAATACTATTCAAGGGAATCGCAATTGGATGCAGGCGCGTGAGGGCGCGACTTCTTCTTCCATCTGGGAGGAGAAAATTGCTGACCTGTTACCAGTCGTCCAGCAAGGCACAAGTGACTCGTCACAATTGGATAATGCTTTAGAGTTCTTAACTGTTTCTGGTCGTGACATATTGCAGAGCATGCAGATGCTTATACCGCCTGCCTGGGAGCATGATCCTCAGATGGATGAAGCGCAGCGGGCCTGGGGTGAATATCATGCTGGTTTGATTGAGCCGTGGGATGGACCGGCGGCGCTGGTCTTCACTGATGGTCAAACCATTGGGGCTGCTCTTGATCGTAATGGTCTGCGGCCGGCTCGCTATACATTGACGAAGCAAGGTTTGTTGATTGTGGCGTCTGAGGCGGGTGTTGTGACAATTGATGATGCTGATGTGGTTGAGAAGGGCCGTCTGGGTCCTGGCGAAATGATCGCGGCTGATCTGGCACAAAAGAAGTTTTTGCGTGACAACGATATCAAGGAGACACTGGCACAACAACAGCCATACCAACAGTGGTTGGAAGAACATATGTCTCGCCTATCGGACCTGCAAACTGCGGATCTTACACAGGATTATGGAGAGTCTGACGATCTCTTTACCCGTCAGCAGGCCTTTGGGTATACACATGAGGATGTCGAGTTGGTCTTGCGTCCCATTCTCACGGATAACAAGGAGCCAACGTGGAGTATGGGAGATGACGCTCCATTAGCTGTGCTATCAGCGCAGTCGCGCTCATTCTCTGACTACTTCCGCCAGCGTTTCGCGCAGGTGACAAATCCTCCCATTGACCCGTTGCGCGAGCGTATCGTGATGTCGCTAGATGTTTACCTGGGACGTCGCAAAAGCCTGTTGACTGAAACGCCTGAACATGCCCATCTGCTGCATTCTCCAACTCCTCTTTTAACAGAGATGCAGTTAGTCCAGCTCCAGCATTTGACTGATGAAAAGTTCCGTGCGCAAAAGCTGGATACAACGTTTTCGACTGAAGCTGGTACCGCAGGTCTTGAGGCAGCGCTGGATCGGTTGGAGCAAGAGGCTGAGGAAGCTGTTCGTAATGGTGTAACATTGCTCATCTTGAGTGACAGTACTGCTTCCCCGACACAGATTCCTATACCAATGGTTATTGCTGTTGGCGCTGTTCACCGTTCTCTTATTAAGAAGGGATTACGGACACAGGTGGGATTGATCTGTGAAACCGGAACAGTCTGTGATGTTCATCAGGTGGCGTTGGTCCTTGGTTATGGTGCTGAGGCAATTGTGCCGACACTGGCATTTGCCAGTGTACGTGCGCTGGCTGGTGAGCGGCGTCTGGAACATGTGACGAAAGAAATGGCGGTCGAGCGCTATATTCATGTGATTGAAGATGGTTTGTGTAAGATCATGGCTCGCATGGGTATCTCGACGTTGCGTAATATTGTAGGTGCCGGACAGTTTGAAATTCTTGGGCTGGCTCCTGAATTTGCGGAGCGTTGTTTCGAGGGTTCGACGGTTGTGCCTGGTGATGTAACCTATGCTCACATTGCGGAGAGCCTGCTCAAGCAGAGTGAAGTGGTGCAGCAAGGCGCAACTGTTGAAACGAATAGCCCTGCGAATCGCCGTCGCAAGCTGGCTGATCTGGGTCGCTATCGTTTCCGCCGTGACGCTGAATATCATGCGTATAATCCTTTGATCATACGAGCTTTGCAAAAGGCCGCGCAATCAGGTGCGAAAGAAGATTATCAGCAGTTTACGCAGATGGTCTATAGCCGACCTTCGACCGCGTTGCGTGATCTCTTAGCCTTCAAATCAGCCACGCCAATTCCATTGGAGCAGGTTGAATCGATGGAAGCAATCCGTGCTCGTTTTGTCATCTCGGCGATGTCGATTGGTGCGCTTAGTCCTGAGACGCATAAAACGATTGCCGCTGCGATGAACAGTATCGGCGGGCGTAACAATACCGGTGAGGGTGGTGAAGATCCTGCATGGTACCATGAGACGATGGATGGGTATGAGGTCAGTAGTAAGATCAAGCAGGTCGCATCCGCACGTTTTGGCGTGACAACCGAGTATCTGGTACGAGCGCAAGAACTGGAAATCAAGATGGCCCAGGGTTCCAAGCCTGGTGAAGGTGGACAACTCCCACCAGCCAAAGTGACACCTTTTATCGCCAAATTGCGCCATACCGCGCCTGGAGTGTCATTGATTTCTCCTCCTCCACACCATGACATTTATAGTATTGAAGATATCGCACAGTTAATCTACGATCTGCATCAGGTGAATCCGACTGCGAAGGTAGGTGTCAAACTTGTCTCCGCAGCAGGCGTTGGTACAATTGCGGCTGGTGTAGCGAAAGGTCATGCGAATTATGTGCTGATCAGTGGTCATGATGGTGGCACAGGTGCGTCTCCTATTCAGTCAATCAAGCATGTTGGTATGCCCTGGGAGCGTGGTCTTGCTGAGGCGCAGCAGGTGCTTGTGAAGAATGACCTGCGTAAACGCATCAAAGTGCGCGTTGATGGTGGCTTTAAGACTGGACGTGATGTAGTTGTGGGAGCCATGCTTGGCGCGGAAGAATTTGGTTTCGGGACAGCGGCACTGGTTTCGCTTGGTTGTGATATGGCACGTCAGTGTCATTTGAATACCTGCCCTGCTGGTATCGCGACCCAGCGAGACGATCTGAAAACCAAGTTTACAGGTCGTCCGCAGTTCCTGATCAACTTTTTGACCATGGTGGCTGAAGAAGTACGTGAATGGTTGGCTCAACTTGGTGTCTCGCGCTTAGAAGATGTGATTGGACGAGCTGATCTATTAGAGCCGAAAGATGGCTGTCCGGTAGATGTTTCTCCATTGCTCACATCGTTACCTGTCATCTCTGAGCCTGATACGTACGTGTCTGTCCCTTCATCCTCAATTGTTGAGGACTTGCTTGTAGAGGCTGAACCAGCGTTGAGTGGTGAGCGGAGCATTATCACACAGCACGAGATACACAACTATGACCGTACTATCGGTGCGACGCTCTCCGGTGAAATCGCCCGTCGTTATGGCAATACTGGTTTGCCGGGTGTCAGCATTACCTGCAATTTCCAGGGATCGGCTGGACAGAGCTTTGGCGCATTCAATGTTCCTGGTGTGCGTCTTCATCTGAATGGTGATGCGAATGACTATGTTGGTAAGAGTATGACTGGTGGGCAAATAGTGATCGCGCCACCAGTGGAGTCGCACTTTGCATCTCAGGAAAACATTATTCTTGGCAATACCGCGTTATATGGCGCAACTGGTGGTTATCTCTTCGCCGCAGGACGTGCTGGTGAGCGTTTCGCTGTACGTAACAGTGGAGCGGTTGCAGTTGTTGAGGGCGTAGGGGATCATGGTTGTGAGTATATGACCGGCGGTATGGTGGTTGTGCTTGGCGAGACCGGTGGGAACTTTGGCGCAGGTATGTCTTCGGGTATTGCCTACGTTCTGGATACCCAGGCGAAGTTCGCCAGTCGTTGTAACACCGAACTGGTGGAAGCGATGCGTATCGATGATGCCGATGAACTTGCAGCTTTACGATCAGTGGTTGAGTTGCATGCACGTAAGACACGCAGTAAGTATGCCGAGACAATTCTGAACGATTGGGATACGATCAGCACGAAGTTCTGGCGAGTGCTTCCTCGTGGGACAACATTATCAGCTTCGGATTTTGTGAACAGCAACGAATACGGCAATTCGCTTTTGAGTGCATCAAACTAACTCATACTGGCACCAATCCAATGTTCATGGAGTGAACGAACAGACTAACTCATTCTTGTGTCAATGTTCACGGGGTGAACGAGTAGAAAGGAAGTGGTAATGTTGCTACTTCCTTTCTTTTTGCAACCGTACAACCTTTTCGTACGCTATTCGTCTATGTACTAGAAGAGACTGTACTGGAAGAAACTGTTTTTAGAAAAATACCAGATGAGCGATTTTATCGATTACTATAAAGCGTTGGGAGTGGCTCCTGATGCCTCTCCTGATGCGGTGAAAGCTGCTTTTAAAAAGCTTGCTTTGCGCTATCACCCTGATGTCTATAAAGGCCCGGATGCCGATGAGCGGATGCGGGAACTGTTACGTGCCTATCAGACGCTGAATGATCCTGAAACGCGGGAACGCTATGATCGGCAACGTGCAGAACATACATGGAATTCACACTCAGAATCTGTTGCAGCACCCTTCTCCTCACGATCTGGTGGCACATGGGAACATCCGCGCCAGCATACTGAGGCGGGAACTCGCTCTGATAAGCCTGTTTCGCCTAATGCGCGGAGGGATCGCCAGCGTCGTTATGCCTTCCCCGATATTGTTGCGGGCAGAGATATACATGTTGATCTAGTGGATGTCGATTACAGGCTGACGGCTGTGGAAGCTACGCAGTTGCAGCAGGAGGGACTCTTACGTGGGTCATTGCCGGAGTCTCCTCGTGGTCAGTATCATTGCCATCGTTGCCACCACCACTGGCATACTACCGGAAGTGGGTTGCCACGATCCTGTCCTAGGTGTCATGCGGTGGATTGGCCTGAGTACTTGCTCTTACGTTGTGTCCATTGTTCTGCTGTGTTTGAAAGTGAACAGATCCGCTATGAAGTGGGGTCATATGCGTATGGGAAGTCATCATCCGCTTCTTCCGATCTTTGCCCACCCTATGAGCTTTTTCCTCTGTGTCCCTATTGTGGCAACTCACATTGGTGTCCATCAGAAGAGGGACGGGTGGATAATCTGCGCATGCAAGCTGCGCGGCGAGCGGCAATTGCACGTGGTATGTGGTTTATCATTGCATTGATTGCGCTGGTGGGACTTGGTGTCATTATGGTTGGTGTGTTGCGTTAACCTGTCGCGAGATGCGCTGTTTGCCCTGTTTCTACGGGAGAATATGTTATAATCAACCCCATAAAGGAATACATTTTTATTCTCTTGCATTAGCATGAGCAAGATGTGGCAGTATTTTTTTGATTTTGATCAGAAAATAGTGTCCTCAGCATAAATGTCGTTTCATGAGGTAAGACAAAACATGCAAAAGACTTTATCCAGTGGCATTTACCCACCATTGCCCACCTTTTTTGATGCGCAGGAAGACCTGGATCTGGCAACCCTGCAGCGCCATATTCGTCGCTTAGCGAATACTGGTATCGCTGGTTATGTATTGATGGGTTCTAATGGAGAGGCCGTCCATTTAACCGATGAGGAGCGTGCTCAGGTACTATCAGTCGCACGTGAAACGTTAACTGAACTGGGGAGTGAGCAGCCGATTGTTGCTGGCTGTGGGGCGCAGTCAACTCGTGCTACGATTGCTTTAGCGACTCAGGCGGCTCAATATGGTGCGGACTTCGCGCTTATCCTGCCACCATCGTATTACAAGGGACGTATGGACACGCGTGCGTTGATCCATCACTTCCAGGTTGTTGCGGATGAGAGTCCTTTGCCTGTCGTTATTTACAACATGCCTGCCAGCGCGGCTGGTATTGACCTGGATGCGGAGACGATCGCGACGCTTTCTGAGCATCCCAACATAGTTGGTGTGAAGGATAGTTCTGGCAATGTGATCAAGCTGGCTCGTCTTGTCTCAATGGTGAAGCCAACGTTTCGTATATTTGCGGGCAGTGCTGATTTTCTGTTACCAACACTGGTTGCGGGAGGAGTTGGCGCTGTTGCTGCGTTGGCGAATGTTTTTCCACGTACAGTCTGCCATTTGCAGGAATTATATGCGCAACAGAAGTTGGAAGAAGCTCGTATCCTGCAAGCTCGTATCATTCCAGCCAATGCCGCTGTCACATCACGTTTTGGTATTGCTGGATTGAAAGCGGCATTGGAGAATGTCGTAGGATATGGTGGGCGTCCTCGTTTGCCTTTGCAACCTTTAACTCCGCAAGAAGCGCAGAAATTGCAAGAAATCCTCTCTGCAATGCCTCAGGAGAACGAGTAAACTGAGCTTGTAGCCACTCTATGTCGCTTATTTGATTAAATTGCACTGACCGTAAAGGTGACACGTTGCGCTAGCGTCTCGTCTGTACATGAGGTTGTACTGGCCCAGTAGATTTCAACGTAACCGGGACCAGCCGCAGTGGGTTGAATGTAAAAATAAGCATTGGATTGTGGTAGGCTCAGATCTCCTGGGTTCGCGGAATATGTGAAAGGGGTGACGAGCCTGTTATTGATATACCAGTTCAAACAAATAGTGCCTGGATAGGCGATCTGGTGGACGGTCATTGTCACATAAATAGTCTGTCCAACCGTGAAATTTGAAGAGGCCTGTAGTAGTTGTCCGGTACTGCTCACAGAGCTTGCCATACGGGCATTGTCGATATACTGGCTACCTGAGAGTACAGGGGTTTCAGTTACGGTGACCGTCGATGATGGTCTGGCGACGGACGTGGGCGTGATTTGATTCGATGCACTTTTGGTGGAAGCAGGTGTCTGGGTAAGGTTGTCGCTGGATGGTAAACTTTGTGCCATGATAAAGACAATCATCATCAGAATTGCACCGATAAAAATACAGAGGCCCGCAACTGTAAAGCCTAATTTGGTCTTATGGTGCTGGCGCTGAGGTGTAAGATAAGATGGTGAGGAAGGAATTTCTTTCAGGGTGTCAGGAACAGGCGGTAACCTGAGCGGTTGTTGATTGGGATTTTGTGGCGGCGTTTCTGTGTCTGGAATGTGATGACTCGTTATCCCTGGTGGTTCCTGTATGGTTACCGTAGGTGCTTGTTCCTGTGATAACCAGGGAGTCGTCGTTACCTGGGGATTCCAGGGTTGTTGATACTCGATACCAAACAGTTGGGCAGGCGGAAATGACTCCTGAGGTACCACAGGAGCGCCGTTTGGAGAGTCAGTTCCTTCAATTGTTTCTCCAATTCCTATAGAATTTCCACAGCCTGAACAATGTGTTTGGGATGGAGTCAGTGGTAAGCCGCAGTGTGCGCATCTCATACGTTTAGAATACCTCTTGAAAAACAACTACCCTGAACCGGGTGTATCACAATGGTATGACGAAGAAGCCAGGGAAAAGTAAGAAATTTGCCAAAAATAGGAAATTGGTCCATAAATATTGAGGGGGCACTCGCAATAGTTCTTCTACATGATGATCGATGACTCTTGACACTGCCAAATAGCCCAACTACAATACTCCATGTAGGTTAAGTGCAATGGTTGGTGGAAAAGCAGGATTTTCGTGTGGATAGAAGCAGGTTAGGAAGAAAAACGTGACACTAAGTAAAGATATTGGGCAGGTGTTACATGCAAACATTGCTCGTCTGCAAATAGCCCTGCAACATGCCTCCGGTGAAGGCTACAAAATGGAAGAAGGTAGTGATACCTGGTACCTTCTCCATGCGCTGGTTAGTTCAGGTGAGGATGTTCGTCGGGGACTCAAAGAGTGCTTTGAACGTTCTGGCTGGCAATTAGCGGAACAGGGCGGAAAGTTAGACGGGCGTTTAGAGAGCCTGCAGCAGGCTATTGATGCGCTTGTAAATGAACTGAAAAATCTTTTTCAGGAAGATCTCGATTTATTTATTCATGCCACTACACGACTTTATGAACTGCAATCAGTCTGTTCTCTGGCATTAACACGTGGTTATCAGGACGCGAACGATCACAAAGATGTCAGAAGCTCGCAAACACAACAGCAATTAGAGCATCGTCTGATGGCTATTCAGCGTATTAATGGCGTGAGCAACTCAGCGATGGATCTGGATCAGACGTTGGAGATTACGGCGCAGGTTGTTGCTGAAGAGTTGCATGTCGATCTGTGCTCTATCTTTTTCTATGATGAGTTACAACGTGTTCTGACATTACGTGCAACCAATGGGCCAAGACCACTTGGCGGTATGCATTTTACTTTGCGTCTTGGTGAAGGTTACAGTGGGTGGGTTGCTGATAAAGGTACTCCATTGATTCTGGAAGATGCGCTTGTCGATGAAAACTATGCTTCCGAAGCCCGTGTTTATCACACTGATTTCCGTGGTTTGATGGCTTTACCAATCATTTTCTTTGGGAATTCTGAGCGTTTGATTGGGGTGATTAGCGTTCAGGCGATGGAACCGCGTGAATTTACTCCCGATGAGATTAGTTTTGTTGAGGTTGTTGCAGGCATTGCGGCTATTAATATTGAGAATGGCCGGCTGTATGAACAGACCGATGAGCAATTGCGCCGCAAAGTGCATGAACTGGCAACGATACATCGTGTCTCATCGATTATTGCTTCAACGCTCAATCTCGATGAAGTTTTGCAGATTATTACCACGCAGGCTGTGCATCTTTCGGGGGCGGAGCGTTCTTGTATCTTTGAACTGGACCCTGAGCGGCAAAAGTTACATGTTCTCGCGCATTATGGCTTGAATAGTAATCTTGCCTCGCGTATTCAGATCGGGGTAGGTCAGTGTTGTGCGGGAAAATCGGTGCAAACCGGTCGGCCTCATATGGCGGTTGATTGTTTCCAGACGGATGAGTCATGCTTCTTACGTAACGATCCGTTTGTTTCATCTGAAATTCACTCTGTGCTCTGTGTGCCTTTAACGGTGAAGCAGAAGATTCTCGGATGCATCTGTATTTATAGTAGTCATCGCCATGCGTTAAGTCCAGAACAGATGCAGTTGGTCGTCACCTTTGCGAATGAGGCTGCCATCGCGATAGAGAATGCGCGTTTATATGAAGAGACACGCCGTGGACTTGAATTAAAGTCCGTTTTATTACGGGAGCTTCATCACCGGGTTAAAAACAATCTGGCTACTGTTGCGGGTATCCTGTCGTTACAACGTCGGCGTACCAAATCGCCTGATATTCGGGCGACGCTGGCAGAAAGCGTCAATCGTGTACAGGGTCTGGCCTCGACCCATGATTTGCTGGCCCATGAAGATGTTAGTGAGGCGCGTGTCGATGAGATTGCCCGTAAAATTGTTGGTGTGGCTCATGCGAATCTGAGCCCACCAGAAAAACGACTCATGTTTCAGGTTGATCCCAGCCCTATCGTAATCCCTTCACGTGCAGTAACTGTGTTAGCTCTGGTTATTAATGAAATGATTTCCAATGCTATTAAACATGGTATGAAGAATCAGACCGAGGGTATTATTACTGTTCGGGGTCGTGAAGAAGATGGCGTGGTGATTGTACAGGTGCTTGATAATGGCTCTGGTCCTGCTGCTGAAGTAACTATTGATGAAGCAGGGGAGAGCAATTCAGAAGGTCTGGGTTTATCACTGATCAAGCATCTCATTGGAGATCTGGGTGGAACGTTCTCTCTCAAGCGTGATCTGGTGACATTGAACTCAAAAGAGCAGGATGGACCGGTTGAACGTACAGTTGCAGAAGTACGTTTTCCACTGGTGCGCCATAGCCGCCCGAATATCTGATCGCGCAAGCATTCTCAGGGAACCATTCAGAAGAGGCTGTCGCCGTGGTGGGATAGCCCCAGATATTTGAATGAGAAGACAAAGAACGTGCTGAATTGCTCAGGGATGACCTATAGTTATTAAGTGTATTGGCGGATAGTAGAGGTGTTATCGTATGTCTGAAGCATCCCGAAAAAGAAGGATTCTTGTCGTTGAGGATGAGATTGCTATCCAGCAGGTATTGTGTTTCTTCTTGAATCATCATGAGTTTGAAGCGTATGGAGTCTCAAACGGCCAGGAAGCAATTCGCATGATTCCAGAACTCCAGCCAGATTTAATTGTGTTGGATCTGATCATGCAGCCTGTTTCTGGCTGGGATGTGTTGCGCTGGTTGCGTACAAGCCATCTGACGCCGCAGATTCCAGTCCTGGTCGTGAGTGCGCTGGTGCATCTGGAAGAACAGATGCAGGGTTTTGAAGGTGGGGCGATAGAGTATATCACCAAGCCAACACAGCCGAGTGTTATTGTTGAGCGTGTTCGTGCTCTGCTCGCATTAAGTGCGGAACAACAGGCAATGTTGCAGCACAAACGCATGGATGAGCAACGTAGGACGCTTGATCGCTTGCAAGCTTCCAAACCAGATGAGTTTCTCTTTTAGCAAAGAGGTGATGAGAGTTCAGGAGAAGATAATGGTAGATCTGATCCTGATACCTTTATTTTATTGTATGAGTGGTTGACCACATTTTGTACAGAAGCGGTTTCCTACCGGGTTGCGTTCGCCACAGACAGTACACTGGTTTAAGAGATAGCCACAGCGTGTGCAGTAGCGCATCTGTGGTTTATTGAGATGCTGGCAGTTAAAGCACTGATAGAACATCTGTTGTTGACTATTTGCCAGGGTGTTATGTCCATTGAGTGTCTGTGGTGAGAGAAATGGCCCTGGTTGGATAGGCGTTTGCCCTCCGTAGTACCCTCCTCCACCAGTCGGTGAACTCAGAGGCGCCATTGGTAACATTGGTGGTGGTGGTGGTGGTGGTGAGGACATTGTTGAAAGCGCTTGCGTAAGTGCCTCACCCATCTCATGCGCGGTCTGGTACCGTTGCTGCGGTTGTTTCAGCAGTGCTTTGAGAATGATCTGCTCAATCGCCGGATGAATGGCAGGATTGAGTGCGCGTGGACGGGGTGGATTTTCATAAATATGGCTATGTGCCAGCGCAGGGTAGTTATCGCCTACAAACGGTGTCCGACCGGTCTGAGCCTCAAAGAGCATGGCCCCCAGAGCATAAATATCCGCACGACCATCAACTGGTCCTCCCTGACACTGTTCTGGTGACATATATTCTGGTGTACCGACGCCGGCCCCCGGACGTGTTAAGTGAGGAGATTGTGTGCTGGCAAGCACCTTGGCGATGCCGAAGTCAGAGAGAATGGGACGCCCCGAACGATCCATCAGCACATTGACGGGTTTGATATCACGATGAATAACGCCCTGCTCATGGGCATAAGCCAGTGCATCAGCTAATTGTGTAAAAATATGGACAATCTCTGCCGTATCTATCATTCGGCGTTCGTAATGAGAGCGATCCATGCGGTGCTTGAGTGTACCGCCATCGACTAACTGCATGACAATATAGAGATGCCCATGCTGTTCGTTGGCATCATGTACTGTAACGATGTTAGGATGTGAGAGTCGCGCAACCAGGCGTGCTTCCAGATTGAAACGTTCTACGAAACTGCGATCCGAGGCATACCAGGGGGGAAGAACCTTAATCGCGACATCACGTCCCAGGTTCTCCTGGTGTGCCCGGTATACACGAGCCATTCCGCCCTGCCCGAGTGGCTCAAGTATACGATAGTTGCCAAGAGTTGTGCCAATCAGTTCATCTTGCTGCATTATGTCGCAGGGCCACGCCAGCTGTAACTGCGTTTGCCATTATCACTCTTGTTGGAGTTTGTTTTGCATGCAGTACTGCTGCGTGGCCTTTTCCCTCTCTAAATGACGCTGTGTTTTGTTGCTGGTCAGGATGTTGCTGGCCTTACCTTCTTTTATGAATCAGGAAGACACTATTGTTTTCTACTAAACACCAGGACTGTTTGACCGAGCTGGACACGATCACCTTCCTGTAATGGATATGTCTGGAACTTATTTAACAACTGTCCGTTAACCTTGGTGCCATTGGCACTGCCCTCATCCTTCAGGGCATAGCTGCCGTTGCCCATGTTGACAATCGAGGCGTGCAGTCGTGAAACAGCGAGATCTTCCAGGAAGATATCACTCTCACGGCTACGTCCAATGCTGAAGCTATCCTTGCGTATCTCATAGATACGACCAACTTCTTTGCCTTCTTCAACACGGACCATTCCGATGACCGCAGCCCCTGGCATTGCCCCTGCTCCTGGCGCACGTACAACGGTTCTATCGTTATCCATGCCACCCGCAAAAGAGGTAGGATCACCCTGATTGAAGTTACCTGCCGTTTGCGGTTGTTGCCATGATGGCATTGAGGTTTGCGCCGCAGGAGTCTGGTATGCTGCAGGCGGTTGTTGTGGTTGAGCCTGTTGGGTCGCCCAGGGATTGCTCTGCTGTTGGGCTTGTTGAGGCCAACCAGGTTGTGATTGTGAGGCATTGGCTCCCCATGGCTGCCCGGTTCCACCTTGCTGTGGGTTCTGATTCCAGGGATCTTGTGCAGCAGGTGCGGCGGCAGGTGCTGCTTCCCAGGGGTTTCCGCCCTGGCTATTACCCCAGGAATTACCTGATGGTTGCTGTTGCTGTTGCTGTTGAGTGGCCCAGGGATTGCTCTGTTGAGCTTGCTGGGCCGCCCAGGGGTTGTTTGGTTGTTGTTGTTGCTGTTGTTGGGCTGCCCAGGCGTTATCTGCCGGTTGTTGTTGAGCCGCCCAGGCGTTATCTGCCGGTTGTTGTTGGGCCGCCCAGGGATTGCTCTGTTGTTGTTGAGCCGCCCAGGGATTGCTCTGTTGACCCCCTGTATTGGGCGCGTTCCAGGCACCGGCAGCGGGTTGTTGCTGCTGGTTCCAGTTACTTGATGATCCCTGTCCCTGTTGTTGATTATTCCACGGATTCATACCAGGTTGACCCTGGCGCTGCCAATCACTCGTACCACTCATTGACGGTGACAGATTGTCTTTCTTCTTGCCACTACGGAGAATAAAGAGCGCGCCGATTAGCACAATTACCGCGAGCGCGATAATAGCGATCACGATAACTGGTGTCGAAACAATGCTCCCGAGAACGATGAGAAATGCCTGTGTCATAACAGTTTCACCCCTTTAATCGTAGGGGCGGCAAAATAGCCGTTTCCCTGCTGCTTGAAAACGGTATCGCCACCCGATCTCAATCGGGCACCCTTGAATGGCACCCCTACAACTGCGACTCAGTGCTAAATACACCACATCAGTTGTATATTAATGGAATTCGAAACGTACCTCAACACTGCCAAAGCGAAGTATGTCACCGTCTTTGAGTGCACGTTCTTCATGTGGTGTTAAGATCACTCCATTTAAGCGAGTCTTATTCAGGGCATGAAGATCTTCAACGGTATGCTTCCCCTGCTGGTTTCGCAGATAAGCATGCCGCCGCCCGACCGTCTTATCTGATAAGTTGACCTCCGGGTAAATGCCCAGAGTAGGATCCTGTCGACCAACAACCATCAGATCTCCTCGTAATGGAATTACCTGACCATTAGAGATAACGATGAGGCGTGCCTCCTTATTTGGAGCCGTTGCTGGCCTGGAAG
>Ga0310811_10005402_pt1 | contig 16163 bp, 10 predicted proteins | sample YCmetagenome_FD_207642 | JGI IMG/M metagenome (GOLD analysis project Ga0310811, IMG submission 207642) | Soil microbial communities from experimental microcosm in Duke University, North Carolina, United States - YC | ecosystem: Engineered > Artificial ecosystem > Soil microcosm > Unclassified ...
TGTGGCCTGCCCGAGCTGCGGCCGCACCCTTTTCAACCTCCAGGAAACCACTGCTCGCATCAAGGCCGTCACCGGCCATCTGAAGGGCGTGCGGCTGGCCATCATGGGCTGCATCGTCAACGGCCCCGGCGAAATGGCGGACGCCGATTTCGGCTACGTCGGCGGAGCTCCCGGCAAGGTGAACCTCTACGTCGGCAAACAGGCGGTGAAGTTCAATATCCCGCAGGCGGAAGCCGTGGATCGCCTGATCGACCTCATCCGCGAGCATGGTAAATGGGTGGACGCACCCGCGTCTGTCGCCGGATAAAACCTCCGCACACACCCCGCAGGGGCGACAACAGCCCATTCGGCGGATTCACCGAGTTTTTTGCCCGTTTCACCGAGTTTTCGGGGCGTGGGGCCTGGGAAGGAACGACGGTTCGGCGCATCTCAGCCCATGAAAATCCTTCCCCTCGCAACCCTCGCCTTTGGTCTGTCTGCCCTCGCAAACGTCTCCGCCCAGCAGATCGACTACAAAGTTACGGATTCGTGGACCGAGGGCTTCCAAGGCACGCTCACCATTCGCAACAATACGTCGCAGGCGATCAATAACTGGCGGCTGAAATTCCAATCCACCCGCTCGATCACCTCGATCTGGAATGCCTCGGTCGAGTCGCATAGCGGGAGCGCATATGTGGTGGCTCCCGCGGGCTGGAATTCCTCGATCGCGCCCGGCACTTCGGTCGAGGTCGGTTTCGTCGCCTCGCCGCCACCGGCGGACGGCGCATTTACGAATCTCACCATGACCAGCGGCGGCGGATCCACAACGTCCACTCCAACCCCAACGCCCACTCCCACACCGCCACCCGTGGCGACAGGCATCAAGATCACTCCGGGCGACGAGACCCGTGAGGCGAACCTCGTGAACGCCGCGCTGAACGCGACCACGACCTTCGCCCTGACCCCAGCCGGCACGTTTTCCGTCCAAACCAACAACCCCGACACCGTGAGTGCGAGCATCACCGGCTCGACGCTCACGGTGCGGGGCTTGAAGGTTGGCCGCGCGGGATTGAAGATCACCAACACGACCACGAATCAGGTGCGTTACCTCGGCGTGCGCGTGAAGAATGCCGACGGCTCACTGCCCGGTCTACCCAGCTATCTCGCGCTCGGATCGGTGAGCGAGGACACCACCGGCGACCTGGACTTCTGGCACGCCTACGCGCCCGGCACGGTCAAAAACCGCCGCATGGACTTCCGTTATATCTACCTGCCGGGCGGCCCGGTAAATGGCTGGCGGACATGGAGCGGCACCCCTGGCGGTCGCGTGACCTCGTTCGTCCGCGAGAGCCTCCGCATGGGCATGATCCCCGTCTTCGTCTGGTACAACATTCCCGACGGCGGCGAGAGCTACTGGGTGGACAAGCAGCACATCCAGGACGCCGACTACATGAAAGCCTACTTCGCCGACCTGAAGCTGGCCCTCGATCTCGCCCGAGCTGAAGCCGGCGACGAAATGGTCGGCTTCCTGCTCGAGCCCGACTTCCTCGGCTATCTCTCGCAGAATGGCGAAGACCCCGCCACCTCCCCCGCCCGCACGGACGCGGTCTACGCCGCGGGAGTCCTCACCACGGCTGACCCGCAATTTCCCAATACGGTGCGCGGTCTTGTCGAGGCGATCAACTACACGATCGGCCAGCGCCTTCCCTCCGCATGGTTCGGCTGGCAGTTCAATCTCTGGGCGTCGAAGCCAGGCGGATTCGTCGTCGGCCCTCCGGGCAACGGCCTCATACACCTTACCGACACGATGGGCGTCTCCGCCGGTCGCGCAGCGATCGACCGCGAAGCCTCGGCCATCACCGACTACTACAAGAAAGCAGGCGTCCTGACCCATGGTGCGGACTTCGTCTCGATCGACAAATACGGGCTGGACGGAGCCTACGACGGCCTCGCCCAGACTCCCGCGCAGTCGATCTGGTTCTGGAACGCCGTGCATTGGACGAACTACCTCACCTTCGTCAACGCGATGCATCGCGGCACCGACCTGCCCGTCGTGCTGTGGCAGTTGCCGGTCGGCCACATCAACTCGAGCCTGACCGCAAATCCCTACACCAACGGACTCTTCCCCGATCTCGACAACTCCGCGCTACACTACGAAGACTCCGCGCCGACGTATTTCTTTGGCGACAGCTTCAACGTCTTCGGCGCGCGCAATACCTTCTTCGCCCAGACCGATGGCGTGGCGCGCGTGACCCCCGGAGCACCTACGGTCAAGTGGGGCAGCCATCTCGACCTTGCCGCACAATCCGGCGTGACCGTCGCGCTCTTTGGGGCCGGCGTCGGCGTCAGCACCGATGGGGTCGGAACTCCGCCTACGGACAGCTATTGGTGGATCACCAAGGCCCAGGAATACTACCTCAAGCCGGTGCCGCTCGATGGTTCCGCTCCGACTCCGACTCCGACTCCGACTCCGACTCCGACTCCGACTCCGACTCCGACTCCGACTCCGACTCCGACTCCGACTCCGACTCCGACTCCGACTCCGACTCCGACTCCGACTCCGACTCCAACGCCAACGCCAACGCCAACGCCAACGCCGACGCCGACCCAATCTGGCCAGCTCAAGGTCACTCATCAGATCGCGAACTCCTGGGGCTCCGGCATGGAAGTCATGCTCACGGTCACGAACACCGGACCGACGACCATCTCAACCTGGGCGTTCGAATTCGACTATCCTTCGGCCATCGGCGACTTGTGGAACGGTGTGTTGTCGGCGGGTCAGGGGCACCGATACCGCATCACGCCCGCGTCCTGGAATGCCCAGCTCACGCCCGGTCAATCCATCACTCTCGGCTTCATTGCCACGCCGGGCAATACGAGTGCGACCCTGCAGAATTTGACGACAAAGTAACCGGCGATGGTTGCTTCCGGCGCGAGCCTTTCCCCGAGGTTCGCGCCGGTTTTCGTTGAATCCCATGCAGGCCGGAGGCACCGTCTGCCGATGCGACTTCCCGGCCTCCTTATTCTCCTGCTCGCCGCGGCGGCTTGCCCAACCCACGCTGCCGGGGTGCCCGCAGACTGCCGCCAATTGATCGTCGGCCTCGCCGACACGTGGGACTCGAATGTCGGTCGCATCCAGTGCTTCGAACGCGACGGCAAGGGCTGGCGCGCCGTTTCCCCGCCGCAACGCGTCCTCTTCGGTGCCAATGGCCTCGCCTGGGGCATTGGTGTCGCAGGCCAGGACGAGAAGGGCCTTCACAAGGCCGAGAGCGACAAGCGGGCCCCCGCGGGAATTTTCGAGCTGGGCAAGGTCTATACCTACGAGAAGAACTTGCCAAGCGGGGCTGACTATCCCTTCTACACGGTGACCGCCGCGGATTGCTGGGTCGAGGATCCCTCGCTGCCCAATTACAACCAACACATCCGCGTGGATCCTGCGAATCCCCCCTCCTGGTTCAAGAAGCAACAGATGAAGCAGGATGACTTCGCGCACCACTGGAAGATCGAGATCCGTCACAACTCCGACCCTCCGAAGCCGGGAGCGGGCAGCGCGATTTTCTTCCATATCCAACGCGGGCCGGACAAGCACTCCTCCGGTTGCACGACCATGCCGCAGCCGGCTTTGTTAGGAATTATTAAGTGGTTACGCGCTGATGATCATCCTCATTACGTACTACTTCCTATTGCGACATACGACGCGAAATGGAAGGCCTGGAACCTGCCCGCACCGGCCCTCGTAGGCGCGGGCAAGGCGACGCCTTAATTTCATTTGCCAGCCACCAAACCCAGGACTAGCGTGAGTTTGAAATGAATCCGCTCTTTGCTTTAGGAGTGCCAGGCTTCCAGGAATGGATCCTCATTCTTCTTATCGTGCTGGTGCTTTTCGGCGCCAAACGTCTGCCCGAACTCGCCCGAGGTCTCGGCCAGAGCATGAACGAGTTTCGCAAGGCCCGTGACGAATTCGAGCGCGAGGTCCACAAGACCTCGCAGGAAGTCGAAAACAAGAAGCCGGAAGAGCCGCCGACCAAGCCGGTTTAGGGCATTCGTTTTCCCCTTTCCCCTGTCAGAACCATGTTTCGCCGCGGAGGGCTGTGCGGATGGATCGCGATTGCCGCGGCCCTGCTGCCGCTTCCGCATGCGGTCGGCGATCCGATCGTTGTAATGTCTTACAACGTCGAGAACTGGCTCACGACGGACCGCTACATCGGCAGCAAGCACGTTTCCTCCGCCCCGAAGCCGGAGTCGGAGAAAAGCGCGGTGGTCGACATCATCGCCTCGCATCGTCCCGACATTCTTGGCGTCATCGAAATGGGCAGTCGCGAGGATCTCGACGACCTCCGCAGCCGGCTCAAGGCAAAGGGGCTCGATTACCCGAACACCGAATGGCACGAGGGCTCCGACGCCGACCGCCACGTGGCGCTCCTGAGCCGCTTTCCCATTGTCGCGCATGACTCCCAGGATCACATTCCATTCGACCTCGGCGGCAGGCCACAGGAAATCCAGCGCGGCATCCTGGACGTCACGGTGGAGCCGGAGCCCGGCTACCAACTGCGCCTCATTGGCCTGCATCTCAAATCACGCCGCCTGACGCCCGAGGTGGATCAGGAGGCCCTGCGCGCGAAGGAGGCCTGGTTCGTGCGCCAGTACCTCGACCGGATCTTCGCCAAAGACCCGGCGACGAAACTCCTCCTCTATGGTGACCTGAACACCACGAAGGACGATTACCCGATCAAGCAAATCCTCGGGCCCTATCGCTCTCCTTCCCGTCTGACCGACGTCTCCCTCGCCGACATGCGGGGTGAACGGTGGACGCACTATTATCCCGCCGCGGACGACTACTCGCGCATCGACTATTTCATGACGAGTGCCGCCCTGCGGCGCGACGTGGATTTGAAAGCGAGCGGCATCGACAGCTCCGCAAATTGGAATGACGGCAGCGATCATCGCGCCATCTTCACGACCATCGACCCGAAATGAAAAACCCTGGCGCCAAAATTCTCATCGTTCTCCTCGGATTGCTTGCCGCCGACCTCCGTCCCGTTCTGGCGGATGCCGACAGCGACTGGGCGGCCATCGTCAAACTCGACGCCGGACCTCCCGGCGTCCCGGTCAACCGCGACGAGGCGCTGCGCTTCGCCCACGAGCATTTCGCCCGGCATCGCGCCGCCCTTCTGGCCTTTATTGCGGCTTATCCGCAAGACCCTCGCGTACTCGACGCGCAACTCCGCCTCACGAGCATCCGTGCCGCGCTGGGCGAGATGGACAAGAAGCCGAAGGAAATCCAGGGCGCGCTGCTCGACCTGATGGCGCTGGAAAAATCGAGATCCGTGCCCGTCGCCCGGCTGCCCGACGTCGCTTTCCGACGCATCTCGCTCCAGATGCAGACCTTCGATGGCCAGCCCGACCAGGTCCGCGAAGCCGTCGTGACCGCAGCCCAGAATTTCGCCGCGCGCTTCCCGGACGACAAGCGCGCCCCGCGTCTCCTCGTCGAGGCGGCAACCCAGTGCGACGATACCCCGCGCGTCATGCGCGAACTGCTCACCTCCGCCGCCATGCTCTCGAAGGAACCGGCCTTGAACGCCCGCATCGCCGACGACATGCGCCGGCTCAACATGCTGGGCCAGCCGGTGAAAGCCAGATTCGGCACCATCCAGGGAAAAACCATCGATCTCGAAGCGCTGCGCGGGAATGTCGTCGTGCTCCTCTTCTGGGCGGCGGAATCACCGCCGAGCCTCCTCTGGATGCAGCAATTCCACGACGCCGTGGCCAAGATCTCTCCCGAAAACCTGCGCATCATCATGGTCAGCCTCGACGAGAGCCGGAAGGACCTCGATGACGCGATCAAGACTTTCGACCTCCAGTGGCCGATCAACTTCGACGGCAAGGGCTGGGAAAACGCCGTGGCGCGCCCGCTCGGCATCAATGCCATCCCCACGGTCTGGATCCTCGACAAGAAAGGCATCCTCCAGACCCTGAACGCCCGCGAATCCTACGACGTCTGGATCCGCAAGCTGCAGCGCGAGCGATAGCGGCGCTACTGGGGCGATGCGCCCCAGAACTTCTGGAACGCGTCCTGCCAGTCGCGGGACTCGACTTTCTTCCGGCCGGCGGCGCCCATCGCCTTGCGCCCCGCTTCGTCCTCGCAAAGGCGGCGGATGCGGTCTGCGAACTCGTCAACGTCGTGGGCGCGCGTGACATAGCCATCCCGGCCATCCTCGATCAAATCACGCGGGCCGCCCTGATCGCTCACGATCACGGGCAGCGCGCTGGCGTGCGCCTCCAGGACCACGTTGCCGAAGGTATCGGTCGTGCTTGGGAAGGCGAAAAAGTCCGACGACGCATAGGCGATCGCCAGATCGTCCCCGCGCAGATAGCCGGTGAAGATCGCATCCGGCAGCAGGCGCTTCATCTCCGCCAGGTACGGGCCGTCGCCGACGAAGATCGGACGCACGGGGAGCTGCCACTCCGCCAGGCGGCGTGTGGCGGCCACGATGACATCGAGGTTTTTCTCCTTCGAAATGCGACCGACGTAAAGCATGGCCAGTTCCCCGTCGCGGAATCCGTGCGCACGCCAGAAGTTCCCGTCACGGCGTGAGGGCCGGAAGGTGTCGATATCGAGCCCGCGCGGCAGGATGCGCAGCTTCTCGGCCGGAATGCCGCGGGAAGCCCAGCTCTTCCGATAGTCCTCGGAGTTCACCCACAGCACATCGAGCTGGGCGTAGAACCAGTGCATGTAGTTCCACGTGAGGGTCTCCATGAACTTGTCGTCCGTGAGGATGCGGACGTATTGCGGGAAGTCGGTGTGATAAATGCCCGCGGTGCGGAGCCCGAGAATCTTCGCGGCCGCGAGAGCGACCAATCCGACCGGGCCCGGGGTGCTAATGATGATCTCGCCGAAATTCTCACGCGCGATCCAGTCCACGATCGCGAGCACGGGCGGAAAGCTCAGCCGCTGGAGCTCGTACTCCGGCAGCTCGAACTCGCCTACGGGCGGAAAATTTTTCAGCGGGATCCCCTGGTCGCTGATCTCGGAGCGCGAGACAACGACGGTCAGATCGTGACCGGTCGAGATGCCGGCGGAGGTCATGCGGCGGATCGTGGTCGCCACGCCGTTGACGTCCTCGAGCGTATCGGTGAACCAGGCGCGGCGGGAGTTGGTCAGCGCAGGCGGCACCTGACCGCAGGTCGCGCGGCTCATGTCGCGCAGCCATTCGCGCCGGGGCATGCGAAAGGCGTGAATGTACGGGCTCAGCAGGGCGATGAGCGGGACGAGCGGACTGATCGTCTGAATACTCTCGATGATCCTCCCGGCCGTGATCTGGTGGATGAACTGGGTGAAGAACCGGAACCCGAGCTGGTTCGCGATAAGATTCGCCATCAGGAACGCGCGCCGTTCCGGCTCCGGCACCCCGGTCGTCACGGTCGCGAGCGCGGTCTTGACGCTGGGCTGGGAGAAATAGCCCGCGAGCTCCTTCCAGAGCGAGGCGTTCCCCGGCTTCACCATCTCGAAAATCTTCCCGCTCAGGATGCCCTGGGTGAGGAAGCTCAGCTTCTCGCCGAAGGTGAACACCGTGGGGTCCTTGCCTTCCATGAAGCGCGAAAAGATCTTCTCGACGAGGCCAAGGCCGGGATCGTCGCTCCGCTGTACGAAGCGGGTCTTCGCGTATTGGAAGGCCACGTTGTAGGTGCCATGGGCCATGACCAGGGCATCGCCCGGTTTTCCGCCGGGCTCGCAGCGCCCCTCGAAAACATGCGTCAGGAACTCCTGCGGCGTCGCGCTGGTCGGGGCTGTCGTCCAGGCGCGGCCAGGCTGGATGCCGCCGTGATCGTCCGAGCCGCCGATGAGGAATTTCCGCCACGGCTCGTCGTGCGAAGGTTCGAGTCCCGTCGCGGCCACGAAGCGCTCGATGTCGCGCGGCGTGAGCTTCTCCAGCGCAAACTGGGCGGACTCGCTGAGCAGGGCGGAATAGCGGCCGTTGATGCCCTCGAAGTGGCGAAAGAGCAGAATCAGCTTCTGAAAATGCAGGGGCGTGAGCCCCTCATTGAGCGCGTGAAAGGGATGCGCCACGGCATGCACGAGCCCACTACCGGAGAGATAGGCCTGGAGCTGGTAGATATTTCCCTTCAGTTCCTGGATGACCCGGTGGTGAGCCTCGGTGAGCCCGTAGACGAGGACATGGACCTTGCATCCATCCTCGGGAAACGCCGCCGTCACCTCTTCGCTGAAGAAGACTCCAGGCAGGGCGCCGATCTCCAGGCACCCGGCGAGCGTGTCCTGATCCGTGATCGTGACGAACTGCATCCCGGCGGAGCGCAATTTGTCGTAGAGCGCCTTCGGTTCCGTGGAGCAGGCCGGGAAGTCCAGCCGCCGCAGCGCCCAGTCCGCCGCCCGGGTGCTGTGCTTGGAATAAACGTGAAGATCGGCGCGGGCGCTCATGAGTCGGTAAGGGAGCGTTGCCGCCCGAGCCAGTCCTCATAAGTGATCGCCTCCCGGCTCGCAAGCGCTCGTGCGATGCATTTCCGCGCGTGCTCGCGGATGGCGGGGTATTTCCAGTCCGGCGGGTGCAATCCGACGCGGATGAGAGGACGGTCACCGAGGCGGCGCAACAGAAAGCTGTTCCACCCCAGGCTCACGACACGGCGCCAGGCGGCCCGCACGCTATAGACCAGGCTCTGCGACGTGTAGCCCTCGCTCCGGACGAGATCCTCCACCCGGCCGAGCCGGGTCGTATACTGGAAACCGGCCCGGGTTACAGCCTTCGTTGCCTCGTCCCCGAGAAGCCATGCCGGGGCGATGAATCCCGAAGGATCGAGCCCGATGCGGCGAAATTCCTCCCGCCCCCGGGTGACCCGCTCGTAGGCCTCGGCCTCATCGAGATCGAAAAACTCCCCCTCGCCCGCGGTGTAGGATTCCGTGACCAGGCGATTCCAGGTGCCGTCGGCCTGCCGGCGGGCGCGCAGGTGGTAGTAACCATGCAGCACCGCTTCGTGGCCGGACTCCACTCCGGCGGCGAGCCATTGGCAGAAATCCGCATCCTCCAAAATATGCCCCTTGTGGTGATGGTCCGGGATCACGAGCAGGGAGGTATGCTTCACGCCCCAGTTCCGCAGGTCCGCCAGCATGGCCTCCGTGACCTCGCGCGTACGGGGACTGACGTCATGAATCGAGACCACGAGCCCCCGGGCGAGGGCGGATTCTTTGTGCTCAGTGATTTGCATTCGCTTGGCGGCTATGGTAACTGACAAGATTGCCAGAACAGAAGTCCCATGTCCGATAACGATCCACGCGCCCCTCAAAACAAGCGGCCCACCGGCAGCGACCCGCAATTCAATTGGCGGGGCCTCGTGCTGTTCGCTCTCGCCTTCGCCCTCATAGCGGGTGCTTTCCTCTTCCGAGGCAGCTCCCTGCTACAGGCGGAAACCCTTACCTATCCGAGATTTGTCGAGCTCGTGAAGGAAGGCAAAATCGTCGCCACCATCGAGCATCCGCTCAAGCTCGTCGTCGAGCAAGGCAGCCAAACCCAATACTTTCAGGGCATTTACAAAAAGGATGCTCCGCCAGTTGCGAACGCCAAGCCGGACGATAACAACACACCGTTCCGTGTGGATATTTTCGCCCCCTTCGATGGCTCCAAATCCCTCGAAATGCTCGCCGCAGCGAACATTCCCGTCACGGTCCAGCCGGAATCGAACCTCTTCGCGCAGACGCTCGTCGCGATCCTGCCGATCGCCCTCTTCCTGCTCGTCCTGTACTTCTTCTTCCGCTCGCAGATCAAGATGGCGGGCAAGGGCGCGATGAGCTTCGGCAAGTCGAAAGCCAAGATGATGGCCCGCGACAAGAACAAGATCACGTTCAAGGACGTGGCTGGCGTCGAGGAGGCCAAGGATGAGGTCCAGGAGCTCGTCGAGTTCCTCAAGGACCCGAAGAAGTTCCAGAAGCTCGGCGGCCGAATCCCGAAAGGCGTCCTGATGGTCGGCTCACCCGGCACCGGCAAGACGCTGCTCGCCCGGGCCATCGCCGGCGAGGCGGACGTGCCGTTCTTCTCGATCAGCGGTTCCGATTTCGTGGAAATGTTCGTCGGCGTCGGCGCGAGCCGCGTGCGCGACATGTTCGAACAGGGCCGCAAGTCCGCCCCGTGCCTCATTTTCATCGATGAAATCGACGCGGTCGGCCGTCATCGCGGCCACGGCCTCGGTGGGGGACACGACGAGCGCGAACAGACGCTCAACCAGCTCCTCGTCGAGATGGACGGCTTCGACGCGCAGGACGGCGTGATCATCATCGCCGCCACGAACCGCCCTGACGTGCTCGATCCCGCGCTGCTGCGCCCAGGCCGTTTCGACCGCCAGGTGACGGTCAGCCTGCCCGATGTCGCCGGCCGCGAGGAAATCCTCCGCGTCCATGCGAAGAAGGTGAAGATGGCCGAGGACGTCGATCTCGGCATCATCGCCCGCGGCACGCCCGGCTTCTCCGGTGCCGAACTCGCGAACCTCATCAACGAAGCCGCGCTCAGCTCCGCCCGCCGCGGATTGAAGGCGATCACCACCCGTGAGCTCGACGAGGCTCGCGACAAGGTCCGCTGGGGCCGCGAGCGCCGTAGCCTTGCGATGAGCGAGGCGGAAAAGACCGCCACCGCCTGGCACGAAGCCGGCCACGCACTCCTGAACGTCGTGCTCCCGCACACGCACCCTCTCCACAAGGTCACGATCATCCCGCGCGGTCCGTCTCTGGGCTCCACGATGTACCTGCCCGAGGGCGATAAGTACTCGACCCAGCGCAAGGAAGCACTCGCGCTCATCGCCGTCACCATGGGCGGCCGCATCGCCGAGGAGATGTTCACCAACGACATCTCGAATGGCGCTTCGGGCGACATCATGCAGGCGACCAAGCTTGCCCGCCGCATGGTTTGCGAGTGGGGCATGAGCAGTCTGGGCATGATCCGTTTCAGCGAAGAGAGCGAACCCGTCTTCATGGGCCGCGACATGGGTCGCGCTCGCGAATACAGCGAGGCCACCGCGCAGCAAATCGACAGCGAAGTCAAAAAGCTCATCGACGATGCCTACGCCCACGCCGGCGAAGTGCTCCGCACCCATCGCACCCAGGTCGAACTCATCGCCCACGCGCTGCTGGAGTACGAGACCCTCGAAGGCGCGCAGGTGAAGGATCTGATCGAGCTGGGCCACATGCGGAATCCGCCGGTCAACACGCCCAAGCCGCCACCGCTTCCGCCGACTCCGCTCGGTGACTCGGCACCCGAGCCGATCCGACCTTCACGGCCGGACCTGCCACCCGGCGGCCTGCCGGCGCCGACTCCCGCGTAACCGCGCAGTCCATCAAAAATCGAAAAAGAGCGTCTCCGGACGCTCTTTTTTTTGGGGGCGCAATCCCAAAAATTTTCGCGGCTGAATTTTGCAAAAAAACATTCGCCTTCGTTTTCGATTTCTCATAATTGAGATCGAGTCTCAATTACATCAATGCTCTTCACCACGCTCCGTCCATTCGTCCTCATCCTCTGCCTCGCCGTGGCTCTCGGCTTCGCCGTGCCGGCTCATGCCGCCGTTAAAAACGTCGATGGCGTGAAAGCCTATCTCGTGAAAACGGTCACGAAGATGGACAAAGCCTCCCACGATTTCGTCAAGAGCGCGAAGGCCTACGCCGCGATCATCGACGCCTACCAGGGCGACTACGCGAAGGCCTACGCCGCAAAGAAGAAGGAAATCGACGCGCTCGTGAAGGACATGCAGGAGGAATACAAGACGATGGACAGCTACGGCTACGAGACCGTGGAAGGCATCATCGGCGGCGTGGACGCCTTCACGCACTACGACCGCGACCTCGACGCCGGCGTGCCAAAGACCGAGGGCGCCGAAAACGTCGCTGAGATCACGCTCACGCTCCGCGATGGCAAGAAGATCGACCAGCAGGGCTGCCTCTTCACCTACATCATCGAGCCCACGCTCTGGGGCGGTGAGAAGCGTTGGATCGTCCCCATGGACCTGAACGGCGACGGCAAGATCGCCCCGCGCGAATCCCTGCCCAAGGCCGAGGTGATGCTCGCCGCCGCGGATGACGTCTCGAAGCGCATCGACGCCCTGCTCGCCGACGCGAAGGCCTGGAAGCCCACGGATGCCGATTGCATCGCCGCGATGATCGCGATGACGCCCACGCTTTCCGACTACTTCGAAGACTGGAAGGAATCCCGCTACTCCGCGAAGCAGTCCGGCCGTTTCTTCGCCGTCAGCCGTGTCTCCGACATGCGCGGGATCATGGGCAGCTGCGGCATCATGTATCTGGCCGTCGATCCCAGCGTCGCGGAGAAGGATCCCGCGCTGGCGAAATCCATCCAGAAGGGCTTCGAAGGCATCAACACCTTCCTCGACAAGATCGACGTCCGCGAAAAAGACGGCTCCGTGACGCTCGCCGAGATCGACGAAATGGCCGCCCAGGCCAAAGAGCACACCGACAAGCTCGTCCCGCAAATCGAGCAGGCGAAGGCCCTGGTCGAGAAAAACTAAGCCCCGTCACCCTGATGCGCGCGAAGCTCCTTATCGTCTCCACGCTGCTCGCCTGCGTTTGCGCCGGGCGGGCGGACGTGCTCGACGAGACGGCGGATACCCAGACGGCACTCGACGACCTGGCGCTCAGCGCCGTCGGCAAGCATTGGAACATCCAGACCGCTGCCCCGCCGCTCAGCGCGCTCGGGCAATTCAGCTCACAGCTCCAATCCCCGGAGGCCAAGGCCCTCTGGACCAAAGACCTCGCCGAGCTGAACTCAGCCGGCGATAGCCCGGGAGCAGCCGCCGCCGTGGGGAAACTCGAAGGCACGCTTCAACAGGTGCTGGCTCTCGAGATGCTTGCCGCCTGGCAATCGGGCAACCTCGAGGCGACCCGCGAGTGGCGCGCCTCGATCAAGCTACCAAAGCACGCCAGCGCGGTGGAAGGCCTGCTCGCCCTCCAGCGGATCGGCGGCGCCGCGGATCAACGCGCCGAGGTCGCCCGCATGCTCGCCCGCGAAACCCTCGTCTGGCAGGGCAGCCGCGCCCGTGAACGCGCCGACGACCTCCTTCGCCTGGCCAAGGCCGATCGCGCGACACCGGAACTCGTCGCCTTGCGCGCCTCGGAGATCAACGCCCTCACCCAATTTCCGCCCGCGCTCCTCAGCGCCGCCAAAGTCCCCGGCCAGCCCGCGGCGATCCCGGTTCCCGCAGATACCGAGGAAGCGATCGCGCAGTGGAAACTCACGCTCGAATCACAGCTCCCCGACCTCCTCACCGCCGACGACGTCGATCGGCAGGAGCGTCTCGTGGTGAAATTGCTCCGCCTCGTCCCGATGGAGTACCGCGCCGGGGTCCGTGACGGCCAGATCGTCGTCCCTCTCGAGTATCGCGAAGCCGTCTCCTTCACTGTCCAGGCGGAACAAATCCTCGTCGAGCTCCGTCCGAACTGGCTCAAGACCAAGGGGGAAGCACTCAAGAAATACGGCGCAGACCTCGAGAACGGTCTCGCCACCCTGGAAGAAACGATCGCCAGCAAGGGCGACATCCTGATTATCGACAAGACCTGCAAGGACCTCTCCGCGCTGCTGCAGGACCGATTCGGCATCTCCCTGCGCAAGGCCGGGAAAGGCTCCGATGTCGTCCAGGAGACCGCCCTCGAAATCCGCTCCCTGCTCAGCCAGTCGCTCCAGGCCGCACATGCGGGAAACTGGCGCCAGGCCAATGATCTCCGCCTCGAGGCCTACACCACCTTCGACCTCGAGATTGAAGCCCGCGTGCTCCCGCGCGATCCCGATCTGGCCACCCGCGCCGAGCGCAGCTTCCTCGACGGCAGCGCCGCCGGCCCCGGCATCAAGGCAGCCCTCGACCAGCGAGCGAAGGGTGAAGTGCTCGACAACACCTATGCCCGCACGCTGAAAGCGCTCGACGAATCGGTCGCGCTGCTGCGCGTCGGCCTCTCGCCCACCACGGTCTCCATCACCGCCTTCACGATCGTCCTGCGCGAAGGGCTCGAAGCGGTGGTCATTCTCGCCGCTCTCCTCGCCGGATTGCGCGGGCCGGAAAACGCCGCCTCTCGCCGCCAGGTCGGGCTCGGCGCCTGGGCGGCGATCGCCGTCTCCGCGATCACGTTCATCCTCGCCCGCACGGTCATCCAGTCACTCAGCCGGTACGGCGAAACGCTCGAGGCGGTCATCTCGATCCTGGCGGTGATCATCCTGCTCATCGTCACGAACTGGGTGTTCCACAAGTTCTACTGGACCGGCTGGAACGCCCGCCTGCGCGAGCTCAAGGACAAGGCCGCCACCCAGCGCGGCCAGCAGTGGGAATCGCTCGCCATGTGCGGGGTCGGCTTCCTCACCATTTATCGAGAGGGCTTCGAAACCACGCTCTTCATGCAGTCTCTCATCCTCGAAGGCGGCTTCACCGCATCGCTCATCGGTCTTTTTGCGGGCCTGGCGGTAATCGGCCTCGCCGGCTGGGCGATTTTCACCTGGGGAATGAAGCTCCCCTACCGCAAGCTGCTCGTCTGGACGGGCGTGCTGGTGGTGACCATCCTCGCGACCTTCCTCGGCTCCACGGTCCGGCTTTTCCAGACCATCGGCTGGATGCCGATCCACCCGATCCGCGGCCTGGAGATCCCCACCTGGATGGGCACTTGGCTCGGCATCTATCCCTCCTGGGAAGGCCTGGTCATACCGCTCCTCGGCTTTGCCTACGTCGGCGGCGCCTGGCTCTTCGTTCGCTGGCAGGGCCTGCGCAAGCAGGCTGCCTTCGAGGCCATGGTTCAGTCCCGCCGGGAGAGCCCGCGCCCGACCGCGAACACCGGCGCATGATTTTTTCGGGCGTCCGATCAATCCGTCCAGAAGGAAAGTTACTCTCTTTTTCAAGCAATTCCTACCAATGAAGCACCAACCCCGCACACCCTTCGCCCTGCTGGCGACGCTCGCGATCACCGCGAGTCCGCTTTTGGCCCAGCAGCAAGTCCTCGATCAAAGCCAGGATGAAAAAGGCCCTCTGACCAGCTATCTCGAAGGCGAGCACGCCCTAGGCGATATGGGCAAAATGCGCACGAACCTGGAAGACCACGGCGTCGATTTCTTTGGCGGCTACACCGCGGAAGTCTGGGGCAACACCACGGGCGGCCTGAAGCGCGGCACGGTTTACACCGGCCTGCTCGACTTCGGCGTCAACCTCGATTTCGAAAAGCTCGTCGGCTGGAAAGGCGCGAGCTTCAGCACGACCTGGCTGTGGCTCAGCGGCCGTGATGCCTCCGAGGATCTCGTCGGCAACTTCCTGACCGTCTCGAATATCGCGGGCTTCAATACCCTGCGCATGCTCGAGATGTGGTACCAGCAGGACTTCTGGCAGCGCGACGGCGACGGAGCCCTCCCCGGCCTCTCCATCCGCGTCGGCCAGCTCACGGCTGACTCCGAATTCATCATCTCCGACTACGGCGCCACCTTCATCAACGGCACCTTTGGCTGGCCCGCTTTCGCCTACACGAACATCCCCGACGGCGGCCCCGGCTACCCGATGGGCGCTCCGGGCGTGCGCGTCGCGGTCACCCCGGTCCAGTGGTTCACCTTCCAGGCCGCCGCCTTCCAGGGCGATGTCTTCGCGCAGGATGTGAACACGGTTGGCTTCGATTGGCGCCTCCAGCGCAATCTCGGCTACACCCTCCTCGGTGAGGCCCAGTTCCGCTGGAATCACCAGGAAGAAGAGACCGGCCTCCCCGGTCAGTTGAAGGTAGGCGCGTGGTTCGATACCGCCGACTTCCCGGCCGCCTACGGCGACAACGCCTATTGGGGTAACAGCGGCTACTACGCCATTGTCGACCAGATGCTCTACCGCGAGCCTTCGAAGCCCGTCGAAGTCACGAGCAAGGACGGCAAGTCCGTCGCGGCTCCGGATGGCAAATCCGAGGCAAAATCCTTCAAGGAACCGGTCAAATACGAGAAATCCAGCCAAGGCCTCGGCGCTTTCGCCCGGATCTCGTTCGACCCGCAGGATCGTAACTTCGTCGGCTTCTACTTCGACACCGGCCTGGTCTACACCGGTCTGATCCCCGGCCGCGACGACGACGCCATCGGCCTCGCCCTCGGCTACGCGAACCTGACCCAGGGCGCGGCGCAGACCCTTTTCGACGATGGCTCGCGTAAAAACGGCTACGAAATGGTCATCGAAGG
>Ga0310811_10005403_pt1 | contig 16161 bp, 13 predicted proteins | sample YCmetagenome_FD_207642 | JGI IMG/M metagenome (GOLD analysis project Ga0310811, IMG submission 207642) | Soil microbial communities from experimental microcosm in Duke University, North Carolina, United States - YC | ecosystem: Engineered > Artificial ecosystem > Soil microcosm > Unclassified ...
GGCGAAGTGTCTGTTGACAGGCGGCGGACTCCGATCGAAGAGAGTGTTGCGGACGAACTGCCGTTTGGGGTGCTGCGCTGCTTCGCGTGCAGACACTCCAGGCCTCGCACGCAGACCGCTCGGCCGGTGCTGTTGTGTGCGCCGCTGGCGGGACATCATGCGGTCATACTGCGAGAAACCGTGGAAGCAATCGTGGCGGGACGTGACGTCTACATCACAGACTGGGCTAACGCGCGCGACATCGAGACAGCCGCTGGCGCGATTGGGCTCGACGACTATGTACTGGCGATCGAACGCTTTATCATCGGCATCGCTACACTCGGAGCACCTGTGCATGTGGTTGCCGTGTGCCAGGCGACCGTGCCCGCACTGGCTGCCGCTGCGCTGCTCGCGCAACACGCGCCGGCCGGGCTCGCGAGCGTTGCGTTACTCGGCGGACCGATCGATGCACGTATTCATCCGACGCAGCTCGGCCGGTTTGCGCGCAGTCACTCGCTGCAATGGTTCCGGTCCAACGTTATCGACACCGTCCCTGCGCCCTATCGGGGCCAAGGTCGACGAGTGTATCCGGGATATCTTCAGCAGGCCGCTATGATCTTCGCCTGTCCAGAGCGGCTGATCGGCCTCGAGGCGCGCTTCTGGACCGCGTGGTTTGCCCGAGACCGCAGCGCATCGGATGCGGGGCTGCGTGCGTTGAGCGAATATTCGGCCGTGCTCGATATGAGCGAGGCGTATTTTCTGGACACCATTCGCGTGGTGTTTCATGAGCAGTGCCTTGCGCGCAGTGTCTGGTCCATCGGCAGTCGGCACGTCGACACTCGCGTGCTGGACTCAATTGCGCTCGGCACAATTGAAGGCGACCGCGACAACATCACCGGTGCGGGGCAGACTCATTGTGCACATCTGGTTTGCCGCTCGCGCGATCGACAACCCAATTTTCGGGCGACCATCGTGGATTGCGACCACTACGATCTGTTTACCGGCAACCGCTGGCGCGAGACGGTGCATCCGCGTCTGTGCGAATTCTGGTCCGCTGCGGAGCAAACAGCGCGGGTTGCACGCAGGACACCCAGTAGCCGGCTTCAATTGCCGACTCTCAGACACGCATAAGTTTGCGCAAACGTAAGAAGATGCATGATCTGGCACCGGCCGCTATCGTAGATTGCCACAATCGAATTGATATCCGTCAAGCCGGCAGTACATGGGGCACGCTACGCTTTTTCCGAGCCCTTCCAACGGAGAAAATCATGGAAAAAGCAGGCTTGATACAGCACGAGCGACCGGCCACAGTAGAGGGCATCCGCGAAATCATTGGCCCGTTCGAGGACGACGTGGTCATTCGGATTCTGCGGATTCACCCGACACTCTCGGAAGTAAAAAAAGCTTTTACCTGGTTACGCTCCGACGAGTATCTCCAGCGCCATCTGGAGCACGAGCTGCGCGGCAGGGCTGCGCTCGTCTTCGATGTCCTTGAGCAGGAGTATCCGGATCTGGACGGTAGCCAGATGTAAGTGCTCGAGCATTGAGAACAGCGTCGCACATTGAAGCGCTCAAGCCCCTGATATACGTCAAAGGCGCGCGGCGCGGGAGGGGTAGCGTATAGAAAACTCACTGAGCGCCGTTCACCGGCCAGCATTGCGCCCATCATGACCTATGCGCTGATTGTTTCGAACGTATTCGCATTCCTGCTGGAAGCAAGTGTCGGCGAGCGCGTCATCGTCTGGTTTGCCTTATGGCCGCCGGGCGGCGAGCGGTTCGGGCAGCCGGGGTTTCATCTATGGCAGCTCGCCACTTATAGTGTGCTGCATGCGAACTCCGTACACCTCGCATTTAATATGTGGGGACTCTATATGTTCGGCAAGCCACTCGAACACGCACTCGGCGCTCAGAGGATGCTCCAGTTATACATGACAAGCGTGATCGCCGGGGCGCTTGCGCAGACTGCGGCTGGATTGCTCATCCCTACGCAGGCGTTGCCATCAGTGGGCGCGTCGGCCGGCGTATTCGGCGTGCTGCTGGGCTTCGCGCTGCTGTTCCCCAACCAGCAGGTGGTGCTGCTGTTTCCGCCGGTGCCAATGCCAGCGTGGCTATTTGCGCTCGGATATGCGCTGTTTGAGTTTGCGCTAGGCGTGGGTGGTCTCGCGCCCGGCGTTGCACATTTCGCGCATCTGGGCGGGATGGCCGGCGCGCTGGTGCTGATTGTGCACTGGGCGCGCACGCGGCGGCACCACCGCATTGAATGACATGTATCCGGCGGCGCTCCCGTGCCGCTTCCGTGCGCGGTCTCAGGACGCGCATACGGCGCCGTTCAATTGGTGCGCGAAGCTCTGGAACGCGACTTCAGCGCGTCGATTTCATCGAGTAAATCGAGCGCCAGCGCAATACCCGATGCGTTAACCTGAAGATCGCGCGCAAGGCGGAAAGCGACCCGTGCGCGCCGCAGCGAGGCGCCGCTGAACCGCCACTCCCGGGGTGCGGTGCCCTTCGGGTCGAAGACGCCTTCGGCAACCCAGAGTTCTATCTCTTGTTCCGATGCACCGCTGACCCGGCTCAGCTCAACGAGGGAGATCTCAACGCTTTCATCGACAATTTCGCCTGTCAGACAGGTCGTCTCAGGTTCATTCATGATGAACTACCCGGAAAACCGCGAACGCGGGTCAAAGTTGAACGCCTGACGCATCGTGTCGTAGGCTGCTCTGGCCTGCTCGCTGTCGGCCGGCGGCAATACGATGTTCAGGACCATATACATATCCCCGGGTGGATTCCCCGGAATACCCTTGCCCTTGAGCCGCAAGCGTTTTCCGCCTGCGGAGCCCTTCGGCACCGCCACTTCGACCCATCCGTCGGGCGTCGGCACGGTGACGCGTGCGCCAAGCGCCGCTTCCCACGGGGCCACCGGCAAATCGAGCGAGACGTCCGCCCCGTCGACGTGAAAGCGCGAATGCTCGCGGAAGGCGATTTCGAGATAGAGGTCCCCGGCCGGCCCACTCCCCGTACCGGTTCCTCCCTGGCCGGCAAGTCGCAGGTGTTGTCCGGCCCGAACGCCTTTGGGAATGGAAATGTTCAGGGTGCGCGATTGCAGCTGGACATGTCCGCGTGCATCGATAACCGGCAGTTGCAAGGTGATGGATCGGTTTGCTCCGCGATAGGCGTCCTCGACATCGATGAGCACCTTCGCGTGGTGATCCTCTCCCATCGAATGCGATGGCCCGCGCGGACCGTGCGCCGTTCGTGCACCCCCAAACATTGCTTCGAAAAACTCGTTCAGGCTGGCGTGCGCGGTACTCGCCTCACCTGTACCGCTGAATTCGAAACCTTCATCCCAGTTCGGGGGCGGCTGAAAGTCCTCTCCGCTGCGCCAGTGAGTTCCCATCCGATCATAGGCTGCGCGCTTCTCCGGATTCTTGAGGACCTCATAGGCCTCGCCCAGTTCCTTGAAGCGATCCTCTGCGTCAACGGCCTTGCTGACGTCCGGATGGAATTTGCGCGCGAGCTTGCGATACGCGCGCCTGATGTCCTCTTGAGCTGCCGTCCGCTCTACGCCCAGAATCGCGTAATAGTCCTTGTATTTCATCTGTGTGATCGCACCGCGTCGCCCGAACAGTGCGACGCGCCGGCCGCTTCATCAGCACGGCGGCGCGCAGCTTCGTACAGCATCTGTACCTGTGCGTCTTCCACTTGCTCAAAGTCGTCGTAGAACACTCCGACGCTTGCGAACCAGTCGGGCTGCACCAGCAGCACCGTTTCGTCCGCCAGTTCCTCGAAGGCACATCCCGTTCCAGCCGGCGCTACCGGCACGGCGACCACGACACGGGCCGGCTTGGCGCAATGCAGCGCCTGCAGCGCGGCACGCATCGATGCACCGGTCGCGATACCGTCGTCCACCACTATCACGGTGCGCCCCTCCAGCGGGCGTGACGGGCCGTCGCAACGCCACGCCCGCTCGCGCCGCTCGACCTCGGCGCGCTCACGGGCGACCGTGGCCGCGAGCTCGCCATCGCTGACACGCGCTTCGCGCACGACGCGAGGGTCCACGTACACCACGTCGCGTCCGGCAACCGCCCCCATTGCGAGTTCAGGGTTGCCCGGCACGCCAAGCTTGCGCACGATCAGCAAGTCGAAGTCGAGATGTAGCACACGCGCCACTTCGTAGCCGACCGGCACACCGCCACGCGGCAACGCGATGACGATCGCATCCGGTCGGTCCGCATAGCGCTGCAGCGCGCGCGCGAGCCGCACGCCTGCCTCGGTTCGGTCACGAAACATTGACGGTATCCTTGCCTTTACTTACCGACTGACAGTTGATCGACCACCGCACGCACACCGGGCGCCGACCATGCTGCGTCGCATGCGAGCGCCTTGTCCGGAAATGAGCTCACCCGGCCGTGCAGCGTAACGGTACCGTTGCTGACGGCAACGTCGATGTGGTTCGCCTCGTCGAGGGCGTGGCGTCTTAACGCATCGACGATGCGGTCCTTGACGCCGCTTTGTCCCGGGCCGCCGCGCACGCTGATCTGGTTGACCACCACCACAACACCGCGCAACGGCGCAACCGCGTTTTCTGCGGCCTTCATCTGGTAGCCCCAGTCGACGTCTCCGGACAGCGTTACGGTACCGCTCTCGACGGTAATCTTGACGGCCTGTTCGCCAAGGCCCGTGGTCCATTGCAGCACTGCGCGGGCGGCCTCGGCAATCTCCTCGTCGTTACGCTTGTCCTTGCCCGGCAACCGCACGTCCAGTTCCATGACGACGCCTTTGACTCCGGCCACCCGCTGCGCAGCCTTGCGCGCCGCCAGCTTCTCCGCGTAACTGCCGAGATGTCCAGCGAGCGTAACGATCCGGTTGTGCACCTCGACGCCGATACCGGCAGCGGTGATTGCCGGATCCCACTCCAGCTCCTGCTCAACGTCCTTCTTCAGTTGCAGGTCAGTCTTCATTGCGGCTCCCTTCAGGTTACAGGCGCGCAACGCACCGGCTTGATGCGCTGATTCGATGCTAGTCACCCAGGAACCCATGCGTTTGACCCACGTCAATCCGACATAGGGCGGTCCACCGGTTTCACCGAATCGCAGACGAACGCCGCTTGACTCAGATCAAGCGCGCCACCGGGCACTTCTCGTCCAATAGGCAGTACGCCACGCGGCGCGGCACGGCCGCGTTTGCATCAATCCGTCCGATGGAGTCCACCGTGTCAGCCAGAAATCTGGTTTTTCATCAGGATGCGCGACAACTGCTGCTAAACGGGGTCAATGCGCTCGCCGAGGCGGTAAAGGTCACGCTTGGGCCAGGTGGCCGAAATGTCATCGTCGAAAAGCCGGACGCCGCGCCTGTGGTTGCCAATTCAGGCGTAGTGGTCGCCGGCGCCGTCGATCTGAATGACCCGTTTGCCGAAATGGGAGCGAGCCTGCTTCGCGAGGTCGCCACACGCACCAGCGAAATCGCCGGTGACGGCACCACGACGGCAACGACGCTCGCCCAGGCGATCATGGTCGAGGGCAATCGCTGCGTTGCGGCTGGCCACGATCCAATGGCGCTCAAGCGCGCGATCGAGGAATGCGGCAGGCGGGTCGTCGACGAACTGCATCGGATCGCCCAGCCCTGCACGAGCGCCGGTGAAATGCGCCAGATTGCGACGATTTCGGCCAGCGGTGACCCGACCATCGGTGCGCTTGTCGCCCAGGCCGTCGACCGGGTCGGCATTGACGGAGCCATCAGCATCGAAGACGGGTCGAAACTCGACGACGAACTGGAGACGGTCGATGGCACGCTGCTCGAACGCGGGTACCTGTCGGCACTGTTCGTACCCGCTGACGAGCGCGACGTGGTGCTGGAAGATCCTCGCATCCTGTTGTGCGACATGAACGTCGGGTCGCTGGCACAACTGCTGCCGATCCTTGAGGCGCTCAGCAACTCCGGAAAACCGCTGGTCGTGATCGCCAACGAAGTCGAAGGCGAGGCACTAGCGACGCTGGTCGTCAATCATCTGCGCGGCACACTGAAATCCTGTGCGATTCGCTCGCCCGGCTTCGGCGCGGCGCGCAGCGATCAGCTCGCCGACCTCGCCGCGCTGACCGGCGCCACTGTCATTGCGCCGCAAGCCGGGCGCACGCTTGAACTCGCGACGCTCGACGATCTCGGCACCGCGCGGCGTGTCGAAATTACCCGCGACACGACTACTATCGTGGCCGGACACGGCGAGCGCCCGCGTGTCGACGAACGCATGGCAGGCTTGCGCAAAAGAATCGAAGCTGCAGCCGCCGGCCACGAACGCGACGCGCTCGTCAAGCGGCTTGCGAAGCTGGCCGGTGGCGTGGCGGTGATTCGCGTAGGCGCGGCCACCGAGACCGCTCTGAAGGAGCGCAAAAACCGTTTCGAAGATGCGCTGCACGCTACCCGTGCGGCGGTCGCGGAAGGCCTTGTGCCGGGAGGCGGCGTGGCATTGCTGCGCGCGCGCTGCGTGCTCGATGGCTACGGAGAAAACGACGAGGAACGAACCGGCGCGCAGATCCTGTATGAGGCGCTTGCCGCCCCGCTGCGGCAGATCGCGCTGAATACCGGTGTCGATGCGCAGGCGGTCGTGCACGCTGTTGCGGTTGCGAGCGGTGCATGGGGCTATGACGCCGCGCACGCCAGATATGGCGACATGCTCGAAGCCGGCATCGTCGATCCACTGAAGGTAGCGCGCACTGCACTGCAGAATGCGATCTCGGTTGCGTCGCTGCTGCTCACGACCGATTGCATGATCGCTCGGCCGGGGCTGCGGACAAGCGCCTTAGGCCGTGGCGGCTGGGACCGGGAGCTGTGATGAGGGGCCTCGCGCCCGGCGCGCTGTTTTGCGTGCTTCTCATGGCGCTGCCATTTGCCGACGCAGCCGCTGCACAGCCTGCGTCGCTCAGCGCCGTTGCGCCTGTCACGCAGGTGGTCGCGATTCTCGTTTATCACCGCTTTGCCATCGACGCCGACGATTCGATGACCGTGCGGGTCGACACCTTCAATGCGCATCTGGCCTTCCTGCGCGAGCATGGCTACCGGATTGTCCCGCTCAGGGACATCGTCGCGTGGGTGCGCGACGGCCGTCTGTCGCTGCCGCCCAAAGCGGTTGCGCTGAGCGTCGACGATGGGCACCGTTCTGTCTACGACGTGCTGCTGCCGATCGTGCAACGCGAGCGGATTCCGGTCACGCTGTTCGTCTACCCGTCCGCGATCTCGAACGCATCGTACGCACTGACATGGGACCAGCTGCGTGCGCTGCAGGCCAGTGGCTGGTTCGATGTGCAGTCGCATACGTGGTGGCATCCAAACTTCCGGATCGAGCGTCGCCGGCAACGCAGCGCCGAATTTCGCCAGTTCGCGCGCACGCAACTGGTTCAGTCTCGCGAGCTGATCCAGCACGAACTGGGTGGCCGCGTCGACATGATCGCCTGGCCGTTCGGGCTGTACGACGACGAGCTGCTCGGCATCGCAGGCAACGCGGGCTATACCGCAGGCTTCACGATCGAAGCGCGCCGCGTGCGTGCCGGTGATGCGCCGCTCGCGCTGCCACGCTTCCTGATGGTCGATGCGTGCACAGCGCGCACTCTCGGCGCCCTGCTCGGCGAGCCGTCTGGTGCATCGGCTACCGGCGCCACCGGAGCACGTCGTTGAGACGGCGGATGCTCGCCGCGTTGCTTGCGCTCGCTGCCCTAGTTGCCGGCACAGCCGCATGGCCTTGCGCAGCGCAAGTGCAAGGCGTTGTTGTGGATGCCTCGACCGGTCAGGCGATCCCACATGCATGGGTAACTCGCGCGGAAGCTGCGCAGCAGGCGGACGCAGCGGGGCGCTTCGCGCTGCCTGCGGACGGCGAAACCGGTCTTGCCGTCGACGCACGCGCTGCCGGCTATCTGCGTGCGCGCGTTACCGTGTCCGCCGATGCGCCGTTGACGATCGCGCTCACGCCGTTTAAGCCCAAGGCAGTCTATCTTTCCGTGTACGGCGTCCTCAGCCCGTCGCTGCGCGAAGCCGCGGTGCGATTGCAACAAAGCAACGGCATCAACGCGCTGGTGATCGACGCAAAAGGCGACCGCGGCATCACTCCGTTCGCGAGCGCCGCACGCACCGCGGCCGGCGCGGCACCCGAAGCTGCGCCACGGCCGCTGCCGCTGCGCAGCTTCGCCGCGCTGCTCGACGATCTGCACCGCAAAGGCTTCTATCTGATCGCGCGTATCGTCGTGTTCAAGGACGACCCGCTGGCCGATGCGCATCCGGAGTGGGCAGTGCGCGATGCGCAGGGCAACCGCTGGCGCGACCGCGAGCATCTGCAGTGGATCGACCCGCTGCAGCGCACGGCGTGGACACACAATCTCGACGTGGCTGAAGAGGCGGCACAACTGGGCTTCGACGAAATCCAGTTCGACTACGTACGCTTTCCCGACGCGCCCGGTCTGATGTTCTCGCAGCCGAACACGCGAGCGAACCGCACCGCTGCCATTACCGGTTTCCTGAAAACGGCGCGCGGGCGGCTCGCGCGCTACAACGTGTTCATGTCCGCCGACATCTTCGGCTACGTGTGCTGGAACCTCGACGATACGGCGATCGGCCAGCAACTCGAGCAGCTCGGCGAGCCGCTCGACTATATTTCGCCGATGCTGTATCCGTCCGGCTTTACGTGGGGCTTGCCGGGCTGCACGCGGCCCACCGAAGATCCAGGCCAGATCGTGCGCCGTACCCTTGCCGAGGCGCAAAAGCGCACCGGCTTGCCGGGCGTGCGCTTCAGGCCCTGGCTGCAGGCGTTTCGCGACTATGCGTTTGATCGACGCGAATTCGATGCCGACGAAATCCGCGCGCAGATCGACGCGGCCGATGCCGCACAAACCAACGGCTGGATGCTGTGGAATCCGCGCAACCGTTACGATCCGGCGCAACTGCCGCCGCGTTGATGCGCGCGGCGGCGCGCCGCGCCGGCATCGTCCTCGCGTGCGTGGTGGCATGGCTACCTTGCGCGGCGCCGGCCCGCGCGCAGCAGCGGCCGCCGGAGCCTGTCGTGCAGGCGCAGATCGCCCGGATCGTCGCAGCGCAAATTGACGCTGGCCGCATTCCAGGCGCAGTCGTCATGGCCGGCGATGCCCAAGGCGTGCACTACCAGTTTGCGGCGGGGCGCCGCGCCGTTGTGCCGCGCGACGAGCCGATGACGATGGACACGGTGTTCGACCTCGCATCGCTGACGAAAGCCGTCGCGACCACGACGGCGGTGCTGCAACTCGCTCACCGCGGGCTCCTCCGGCTCGACGCGCCGGTGTCGCGCTACTGGCCCGCCTTCGGCGCGCACGGCAAGAACGCGCTGACGGTGCGCGAACTGCTTGCGCACACTTCCGGTCTTCCGGCGGAACTGCCGACGGCGCGCAACGGTGCTGCGGCGGCGGGCCGCGCGGCGACGGTGCGCGCGCTCGGCGCAATAGAACCCATCGCACCGCCTGGCGCTCGTGTGCTGTACAGCGATGTGAACTTCGCCGTGCTGGGCGTGCTGGTGGAACGGCTTAGCGGCCAGCGGCTCGATCGTTATTGCCGTACGCACATCTTTGCGCCTCTCGGCATGCGCGCAACGCAGTTCGCGCCGGATCGCGCGATCGCGCTGCGCGCCGCGCCGACCACGGCGCAGCGTAGCGGCATGCGGCGCGGCCGCGTGCACGATCCGCTTGCCGCGCGCATGGACGGGATCGCGGGCAACGCGGGACTTTTTTCAAACGCGGGCGACCTCGCCCGCTTTGCGCAAATGTTGTTGCGTGGCGGCACGCTGGACGGCGTCACGGTCTTGCGAGCGGACGCGCTGGCGCTTCTGGCTGCTCCGGCCGGTCCGCTCGATCAACAGCCATGGCGTGGCCTCGGCTGGGAGCTGGGGCCCCCGCTCGTCGCCGATCGCGACCGGCTGCCGGCGCTGGGCACGATCCGGCACACCGGCTACACGGGAACCGCTCTGTGGATTGACTTCGTTTCGCAGCGCTTTGTCGTCGTGCTGACCAATCGCGTGCATCCGGATGACAGCGGTGACGCACAGCCGCTGCGCGAACAGCTGACTTCGCTGTTTGCCAGTCTTGCCGCGCCGATTACCGCCGCCGCCATTGCACAACGTCTGCCCGCCACACAGCCGGCGCTCGACGCCTGGGAGCGCCTGCCCCGTGCAAGCGGCCCGGTGCTGACAGGCATCGACGTACTGGAGGCGCAGCGCTTCGCGCCGCTCGCCGGCATGCGAATCGGTCTTGTCACCAACCGCAGCGGCTTTGACGCGCAAGGCCGTCGTACGATCGACGTACTACGGCACGCACCACAAGTCGAACTGGCAGCGCTATTCGCTCCCGAACATGGGCTGGCGACCGACGTCGACGCACCGTTTTCCGACACTCGCGACACGTCGAGCGGACTGGCCGTGTACAGCCTGTACGGCGACACCCGCACGATTGCCGATGCCGCGCTAGCGGAACTCGATGCGCTCGTCTTCGATCTGCAGGATGCCGGTGTGCGCTTCTTTACCTACGAGACCACGCTTGGCCTCGTGCTTGAGGCAGCCGCGGCGCATCACCTGCCGCTGTATGTGCTGGACCGGCCGGATCCGCTCGGTGCGGCGCGCAGCGGCGGCCCTCTGCTGTCGGTAACGCAGCGTTCGTTCACCGGCTATTTTCCGTTACCGCTGCTGCCGGGCATGACAGTCGGCGAACTGGCCGCACTGTTCAACGGCGTCCAGCAACTGGGCGCCGACCTGCGGGTGATACCGATGTCAGGCTACCGGCGCGCGATGCGCTTCGCCGAGACCGGGCTAGGTTGGGTGGCGCCCTCGCCCAACCTGCGCACACTCACCGCGCTCGACCTGTATCCAGATGTAGCGCTTGCCGAAGGGGCAAGCCTCAGTGTGGGTCGCGGCACGCCTCATCCGTTCGAATGGATCGGCGCTCCATGGATCGATGCCGCGGCGCTCACCGATGCGCTGAACCGGCAAGCCAGTGGCGCACGCTTTGCACCCGTGGACTTTGTACCCACTGAAGCGGCATTTCGCGGCTTGCTGTGCCACGGGGTGCGCGTAATAGAAGCGGACCCGGCGCGCCCGCCGGCAAGGCTTGGCTTCGCGCTGATCGCCACGTTGCACCGTTTGTACCCGGAGCGCTTCGAACTGGCCGCCACCCGCGACGCGATCGGCTCGCAAAGGATCTGGGACGCGCTCGCAGACGGCGCCGATGCGGACACGGCGGTACAGCTCGGCAACGCCGAGGTGCAAGCGACCGGCTTTGACCTGTTGCGGCAGCGCTACCTGATCTATCCATAGGGCTCACCCGGTGGGGCCGCAACAGGTGTGACCGAACTTCATTGATTGCCAGGCGACGAACCATGCGACTTTCTGAACGATCCCGCTCGATGACCCGACGCACCGGACTCACCCGCGGGCCGCAGCGGCCCGCTGCGCAACATAGCGCGAATCGAACGCGTGCCGCGCTACGCCCGCTGCGCGGCCTCGACCGCGCGTTGCGCAGGGCGGCTGCTTACGCACATCCCGCTGCGCGCATTGTGCGCCGCGAAACCCATATTTCAACGGTTTATCTCGCCGGCCGCTTCGCATACAAACGCAAGAAGCCCGTGGCATTCGATTTTGTCAATTTCACGGACGCGCGCGACAGAATGCGCAGTTGCGCCGCCGAGCTGCTACTGAACCGGGCGCTCGCGGCACCGCTATATCTGGGCTTGCAGCGCTACGTGCGTCCGGGCCGTGCATGGCGCGCAGCGCGCGCGCACGACACCGGCGGCGAATGGCTGGTCAGAATGCGCCGCTTCGACGAGCGCATGCTGTTTTCGCGGCTGCTTGCCGAAGGCGAGCTGCGCAGCGACGACATCGACCAGGCCGCCGCGCGGCTTGCAGCGTTTCACCTGCACGCACCGCAACGCATACCGCGGCAAGACCTTGGTAGCGCGCAACGGGTGCGTGCGCAGGTGGATGCGGTGCTCGCAGGGTTGACAGCACAGCTGGGGCCGGCGACAACAGCTAGCTTGCGTCGCTGGTGTTCGGCCGAGCTCGCGCGGCTCGGACAGCAGCTGGATGTGCGCCGCGCTTCAGGTTACGTGCGCGGCTGCCATGGCGATATGCATCTGATCAACGTGGTGCGCTGGCGCAACACGGTGGCGATGTTCGATTGCATTGAATTCGACTATACGTTGCGCTGGATCGACGTCGCGAGCGACCTTGCATTCCTGCTGATGGACTTGCGCGCACATGGCCGCGCCGATCTCGCCGCGCGACTGCTCAACCGCTGGCTCGACATCACCGGCGACTATGGTGCGCTTCGGCCGTTGCGGCTTTTCATCGTCTATCGGGCGCTGGTGCGCGCCTATGTAGCGTGTCTCGCGCCACCGCAGCAGAGACAGGCGATGTGCGAGCGTTATCTGCGCACCGCGGTCGAAGCAGCTGGCGATGCCACTGATGAACGGCCGCGCTGTCTGATGCTGTGCCACGGGGTATCTGGCTCCGGTAAATCGGTGGCGAGCCGTGCGCTGGCCAACCTGTATCCCGCCATCCGTTTGTCGAGCGACGCGCAGCGCAAGCGTCCGCACGCGCTGGGAGCGTCCGGCGCATCTCCGCTCAACGCCGACGCGTACACAACCGGCGCAATGGATGCGGTATACCGGCAACTGCTGGAACTCGCGCGACAGACCCTGCAGGCAGGCTACAGCACGATCGTCGATGCGACCTTTCTGGGTCGCGGACGCCGGGCATCGTTTATCGAACTGGCGCGGCAGCTCAAAGTACCGGTGGTGCTGCTCGAGTTCGTCGCCGGCGATGCGTGCCTGCAAAATCGGCTCGCAGCGCGGACGGCCGCGCGTCGAGACCTTTCCGATGCCGATCTTGCAGTGCTCGCGACGCAACGGCGCACCGCCGAGCCTTTTACCGACAGCGAAGCCGCGCTCGCTGTTACGCTGGATACGGAGGTGCCGCGCGGCGCATTCGAGTCGGCCGCCTACTGGCACGCAGTATTCGAGCGTGCACGCGCCGCCGGCAACGGCGTTGGGGCGCGCCCGCAAGGTGGCGAAAAAAGCATCCTGCCACCACTGAATGCAGACGATCTGTCCGGCCGCCGCGAACTGTATGCTAACCCCGCGGCACCGCGGCGCACTCAGCCGCGCGGTTCGACGCTCAAGTGATCTTCGATCGCGCTCACCCCGTGCGTCATGCGCGCGGCGCCGCACACCAGCTCGCGTTCGGCCGTCGATCCCACCCGCCCGGTCAGCGCCACCTTGCCGCCTTCGATCTGGATTCCGATATGCTTCAACTCGCGCTCGGTGTGCCGCTGCAGCGCCCGGCGAATGCTCTGCTCGATGTCGAGCGGCGACGCCGTGCCGAGAATCCGGATCTGGTTGGTCACACCGGTGACGCCGCGCATCAGCGCGATGTGCTGTTCCGCCACGCGACTGCGGTACGCGTCGCGCAATGCGCCGCCCAGCGTGACCCAGCCTTTTTCCACCTTCACATGGACGCTGCAATCGTCGACGCCGGCGATCCAGTCGAGGATCGCGCGCACGCAGATGGCGATGTCCTCGTCTGAACGAACATCGCTGCGCGAAGTCTTCACCTCGATCCTGACGACGACCGCAGCGACGCCCGAGATGCGCATCGCCGATTTCTCTGCCGCAAGCTTCTCCGCGTAGCTCGCGACCTCGCCGGTCAAGGTGACGATGCCGTCCGCAACCGATACACCGATCCGGTTCGCGTCGACGACGGCGTTCGCGAACAGCTCGTCTTCCACCTGCTGCCGGATCTGGCTATCCGGTTTTACTGGGTTCATGAACAGTCCTTGTCGCCCTACTGCTGGCTGCTACGGTGGCATCGGTCAATGCTGTGGTCGCGAACGCGCGCGCGGCGCGATGCCGGTCACACGCTTCGCTGACGTGCGCATTGGTCGACGCGCGAAATATCACATCGCAGGAATCGCTGCGGGATAGTCGAGATGGCTCATCACCTGCCTGACGCCCGGTACGTTCTGCGCAGCGATGCAGATTGCCTTGCGCTCCTCCTCACTGTTGATCACGCCCCACAGGTGCACCACGCCGTCCGTGACGATCACCTGCCCGCGCGACAGCGCCCAACGCTCGCCAGCCGTGGCAGCGAGGATGGCGTCGCGGATCGTTTCGTCGCCGGACGCGATCTGTGGCGCGCCGTCGGCCGGAATGCTCGCCAGCGCACGCACCAGGTTTGCGCGGCTGACCACGCCGGTCACCTTACCGTCCTTGAGCACCGGCACCCGCTTGATCCGATGGCGCTCCAGCAGTTCGGCAACTTCGGCCAGCGGCGTGTCCTCGTCGACCGAGATGACTTCGGTCGTCATGACGTCCTGCACGGTCCGCGCGTGCTCCTTTACATATTCGCTCGCCAGCTCGCGGGTCGAGGCGAGAAAATGCAGCCACCATGCGCGCCGCCGCACGCCCGTTCCGAGCTCGATGCGGTGCAGCAGATCGCCCTCGCTGACGATGCCGACCAGCTGGCCGTTCGCATCGGCGACGGGCATCGCACTGATCGAATGATTCGCCAGCAGGCCGGCGGCATCCCGTACGCTCATTTCCGGCGTGGCAAAGATCACTGAGGTGGTCATTACGTCTACCGCGCGCATGATGTTCTCCTGCAAAAGATTGACCGGACGTGGCCGGCCCCGAAAGTTCGCCGGCCACATCACGGATAGTCGAACGAGGCGGCCCGGCCCGGCTTGATCGACATCAAGCGCAGGCCGGTTGTCGCGCTCGCGCCGCAATCAGTCGGCGTTGCTGTAAGCGCTCGTGCAGAGCAGCAGGGCCGCGCCTGCAGTCGCGAATGACGCGGCCGGCGCAGCAGCCACCGCCGCGGTGAAGTCTCCACGATCCGCCATGTGCCGTCGCGATGCTGCGGCTGCCGCGCCGCAGCGTGGGCTGATGCTAGCGGACATCGCCGAGCCCTCCACCGAGCGCCGCATAGAGCGCCACCGTATCCTGCAGACGCTGCGCGCTCGCTTCCAGCCATGCGATGCGGGCCGTATGGTATTGCCGGTCGGCGATCAGGATCTCCAGATAGCCAATCGTGCCGGCCGCGTAGTTCATCTTCAGCAGGCTCAGCGCTTGCGCGGCCGCCTCGACCGCGCGGGTTTGCGCGTCGAGCGCAGCGGCGTCGTGCTCGAGCGCGCGTAGCGTGTCTGCCACTTGAGCAAACGCGGCCAGCACAGTCTGCCGGTACAGGGCGTTTGCCTCGTCGAACGCGGCCAGCGCCGCCTTGCGCCGGTACCACAGCGTACCGCCCTGGAACAGCGGCGCCGTGAGGCCCGCGCCGACGCTCCATACCTGCCCCTCTTTGCCCAGCAGCTCGTGCAATGCCGTATTGTCGAAGCCACCGCTCGCGCTTAAGGTCAGGTTGGGAAACAGTGCCGCAGTCGCGACGCCGACCCCCGCGCTTGCGACATGCAGCGCCGCCTCGGCTTGCAGGATGTCGGGACGCCTGCGCACTAGTGAAGACGGCACTGTCTGCGGTAATTCGGCGGGCAGCGTGATGTCGGCCAGCGAAACGGGTTGCGCCTGCCATTCGGTCGGGAACTGCCCCGACAGCAAAGCGAGAACGTCGCCGGCCCGCGCGTCCTTCTGCGCCAGTACCGGCACCGACGCCTGCAGCGTCGCACGCTCATTCTCGAGCGTCAGCAATGCCGCATACGCGCTGGTACCCGCTTTTACCTGCGCATTGGTGATGGCGATCTGCTGATCGACCAGTGCGATGGTTTCCTGCGTCGCGGCGATTTCGTCGCGATACGCGGCGCGCGCGATCATCGTGTTGACCACGTTCGCGGCGAGCGTCAGGTAAGCGCCAGCAAGCGCGTACCTTTGTGCATCAACCTGGGCGGCGAGTGCCTCGACTGCGCGCCGCTCGCCGCCCCAGATATCGAGCGCGTACGAGACGGTTGCCGACAGCGTGAACAGATTGAAAATCGACGGCGCCAGATCGACGCCGGCGCGCAACGGGGAGAACTTTTGCCGCGAAGCGCTGAACTGCGCATCCGCCTGCGGCAGGAATACCCCGGCGCCGGCCCGCAAGTCGTGTTCACTGCGAAGCAGCGTGGCCTGCGCGGCAGATAGCGTGGCATTGCCGGTCAGTGCCTCGTCGACCGTCATGTCGATCGCGAGGCAGCCGAACAGGGT
>Ga0310811_10005404_pt1 | contig 16159 bp, 13 predicted proteins | sample YCmetagenome_FD_207642 | JGI IMG/M metagenome (GOLD analysis project Ga0310811, IMG submission 207642) | Soil microbial communities from experimental microcosm in Duke University, North Carolina, United States - YC | ecosystem: Engineered > Artificial ecosystem > Soil microcosm > Unclassified ...
CGCGTCGAGATACATCTGCTGGTTCAGGCGCAGGCCGAGCTCGAGGGTGCTGCGGTAGAACGCATTACCGAACGAGCTTCGTTGCGCGTTGAACTGGTCGACGTTCGGGATGAAGCCGTGCGGCGTGATCGAGAACTCTTCATAGCCACGAAGCTGCTCCCCATACTGGACGCCGCCCATCGAGAACGCCTGCGACACGAAGAACGGACCCGGATCGCCGAACAGCGCGCCGGCTCGCAGCGTGAGGCCCAGCACCAGCGACATGGGCTCCGCACCAAGCCCCTTGCCGAAGGATGCCAGCGGTGTATACCCGCGCATCTCCGTGGTGAGCCGCGAATACTTCGCCGTCCCGCCAAGCGGACCGCCATTCAGCTGGAGCGCCACGTTCTCGTGCACGCCGGTGACCGGGAACGGAAGACCGAACCGCGTGTCGTGATCCAGCGTGAAACCCAATGTGGACCGGAAGCAGCCGTTGCAGTTGATCGACGCGACGAGCCCGTCGCCGCCGTACTTCACCCGCTCGCCGCCGTAGCTCGTGTAGAAGCGGGTCGTCTGTGAGTTCGGGAGCAGGAAGCCGAACTGCACCTGCCCACCGCTCACGGTCGACTGACCGATGTCGCGAATGATGAACCGCGATTGCTGATGATACGCGGTGACCATCCCCGATACGTTCGAGCCTTTGATGTACGGGTCGGTGTAGCTCAGGCTGAAATCCTTGATGTACCGCCCGAACTGCCACTGCAGCGAGCCGCGCTTGCACTCCCCGAACAGGTTCGGCTGATCGAAGCCGATGAACCCCCCGACGCCCGTGCCCTGCCCGACCGACGCGCCAAAGTTCACGTTGCCGGTTCGCTTTTCCTTGACGTGGAAAATGAGGTCGATGTCGCCCTTGTCGTTCGCCTGGCGCGTCTCCGGCGGCGGCATGTCCTGCTCGAAGAAGCCGAGGTTCGCGATGTTCCGGTAGCTGTCGATCAGCCGCTGGCGGTTGAAGACGTCGCCCGGGATGACGAACAGCTGGCGGCGAATACAGGTCTCCGTGGTCACGTCGTTTCCGACGATGTCGACCCGATTGACGATCGCCGGCGTCCGCTCTTCGATGTCCCACCGAAGATCGACCGTCGGCGTCGAGTCCGGGCCCACGCGCCGGCGCTCGACGACCGGCTGAATGCTCGCGTAGATGTAGCCTTCGTTCTCGTAGGCTTCGCGAACCTTGTCCGTCGCGGACTCCCACGCGGATTCATCGAATACGCCCTGGTTGTCCTCGCCGCGTCCGATCAACCCTTTCACCGCCTCGCCGAGTCCCTTGGACTTTTCGCCGAACGGGTAGAAGCGCGCGATGTCTTCGTTCGAGAACCGCTTGGCGCCGTTGACCTCGAACGTGCCGATGTGATAGCGCGGACCTTCAGCGACGGTGATCCGGACCATCGCCTTTCCCAGCTGCCGGTCCACGATCACGGTGTCATCGATGACCTGCATGTCGATGTAACCGTGCGACGCGTACAGCGCCGGGATGGTCTTCGAGAGATCCTCGGCGTACTTGTCGGTGTCGAACGCTCCATTGCGCCACCAGAAGAAGCCTTCCGGCTTGGTGCTCAGCGCGCCGACGATCTCCTTGTCGGAGAGCGCCCTGTTGCCGCGAACTTCGACTCCCGAGATGGCGAGTCGCCGGCCCTCGTCCACGTGGAACACGAGCGTCGTCGCGGGCCCGCTCACCACCGTGTCGACGCTGATCTTGGCCAGAAAGTAGCCCTGGGCCTGGTACAGCGAATCGATCCGCGCCACGTCCCTCGCCACCTGTGCCGGATCGATCGGCTTGCCGGTCAGAAGGTCGATCCGGTCGCGGACGGAGCTCGCCGAGATCTTGTCGGGTCCGGTGACCTTGATGTCGCTGAGGATGCGCCGCTCGCGCAAGCTGAAGACCAGGATCGCCTTGCCGCCGCTGATCTCGCAGGTCGCCCGGATGTCCGACTCGAACGCGTTCGTGGCGTACAGATCGCGTATGGCCCGCGTGACGATGCGCGCGTTGATCCGGGATTTGGGCGTGATGCCCACGTCCGCGCGGAGCTGGTCGTCGGAGATGGTGTCGCGGCCGGCCGGGCGATCGACCCGGAAGGCAACGCTGTCGGGCGTCGCGCACGGACCGGTCGCCGCCTCCTGGGCGTGCGCGGCTGAGCCGGCCACCAGGGTAGCCAGCGCCGCGAGGAGAAGGCGCGTCTGTCGCATAGTCCGGAAATATACACACGAAACGGCCGGCCGGGTCCCGAGGGACTTCGGCCGGCCGTTGCTCCAAGGTCGTATTTACGCCTGGGACGCCACGCCTCGCGCGCTACGCCTGCGGCGTGCTCGTGAGCACCCGGAAGTCGAGACGCTCGCCGTCCGGCGACACGTCGACTTCGATCTCGTCCCCGCGTGAGAAGTCTCCCATGAGGATCTTCTCGGACAGCGGATCCTCGATGAACTTCTGGATTGCCCGCTTGAGCGGGCGAGCCCCGTACTGCTCGTCGTACCCATGCTTGACCAGGAAGTCCGTCGCCGGGTCGGTGAGCTTGAGCGTGAGCTCCTCCTCGGAGAGTCGCTTCCGCACGTCCTTGAGCAACACCGACACGATCTGCGAGATGTGCTCGCGATTGAGCGGGTGGAACACGATCACGTCGTCGAGTCGGTTCAGGAACTCGGGGTTGAACACGTTCTTCAGTTCATCCCGCACCTTGTCCGCACGTCGCTCCCAATTGGCCTTCTCGTCGCCGCTCGTGAAGCCGAGCGACTTGGTCTTGGTCAGGTCGCGCGCCCCGACGTTCGAGGTCATGATCACGACGGTGTTCTTGAAGTCGATCACGCGGCCGTAGTTGTCGGTCAAGTGACCCTCGTCGAGAACCTGCAGCAGGATGTTGAACACGTCCGGGTGCGCCTTCTCGATCTCGTCGAGCAGGATCACGCTGTACGGCTTGCGCCGCACCGCTTTGGTGAGCGTACCCGAATCCTCGTAGCCAACGTAGCCCGGAGGCGCGCCGATGAGCCGCGACACGGAGAACTTCTCCATGTACTCGCTCATGTCCACGCGGATGAGGGCCGAGTCGTCGGCGAACAGGAACTTGGCGAGCGCGCGGGCCAACTCGGTCTTGCCCACGCCCGTGGGGCCGGAGAAGACGAACGATCCGATCGGCCGGCGCGGATCCTTGAGGCCAGCGCGGCTGCGACGGATCGCCTTGGAGATCGCCCTGATCGCCTCGTCCTGGCCGATCACGGTCTGATGCAGCTCGTCTTCCATGCGCAAGAGGCGCGAGGTCTCCGCTTCCTGCAGGCGCGTGACCGGGATGCCCGTCCAGCGACTCACAATGAATGCGATTTCCTCTTCACCGAGCACCGGTCGGTGCGATTGGCGCCGTGCCTCCCACTCGGCCTGCTTTTGCTTGATGTTGCCCTGGATCTCGCGCTCCTTGTCGCGAAGCGAGGCCGCGCGCTCGAAGTTCTGATCGCGGACCGCTGCTTCCTTCTCGGAATTCACCTTCTCGAGATCCGTCTTGAGCGCCGCGACTTCGGGCGGCGGTGCCTGGGCGGCGAGACGCGCCCGCGCACCCGCCTCGTCGATCACGTCGATCGCCTTGTCGGGCAGGAACCGGTCCGTGATGTAGCGCTCGGACAGCTTCGATGCCGAGACGAGCGTCGGATCCGGAATCGTGACACGGTGGTGATCCTCGTACTTCTTGCGAAGACCCCTGAGGATCTCGACCGTCTCGTCGACGGACGGCGGATCGACGATCACCGTCTGGAACCGGCGCTCGAGCGCGCCGTCCTTCTCGATGTATTTGCGGTACTCGTTGAGCGTCGACGCACCCACGCACTGCAACTCGCCACGGGCCAACGCAGGCTTGAGCATGTTGCTGGCGTCGATCGCGCCTTCGGCGGCACCGGCACCGACGAGCGTGTGCAACTCGTCGATGAACAGGATGATCTGCTTGTTCTGCGCGATCTCGTTCATGACCGCCTTGAGGCGCTCCTCGAACTGACCGCGATACTTGGTTCCGGCGATCACCGCGGCCATGTCCAGCGAGAGCACCCGATGGTCACGGAGCGACTCCGGGCACTCGCCGTTCGCAATGAGCTGCGCGAGCCCTTCGACGATCGCCGTCTTGCCGACGCCTGGCTCGCCGATGAGCACCGGGTTGTTCTTCTTGCGCCGCGTCAGCACTTCCATGACGCGCTGGATCTCCTTGGCCCGGCCGATCGTCGGGTCGAGCTGGCCCTCGGCCGCGAGCTGGGTCAGATCGCGGCAGAAGTGATCGAGCGCCGGGGTCTTGGACTTCTTCTCGCCCTTTGGCTGGCTCTGGGCCGGAGGATTGCCCGTCGGCTGCTGCCCACCACCCTGTGGCATCTCCGTGCCCAGGATGCGCAGTGTCTCGGCGCGGGCGGCGTCTAGATTGACGCCCGCGTCGGTGAGAACCTGCGCCGCAATCCCTTTCTCTTCACGGAGAAGGCCAAGCAGGAGGTGTTCAGTGCCGACGTAGCTATGATTGAGTTCCCGAGCCTCGCTCATGGCGAGCTCGAGCACTTTCTTGGCGCGCGAGGTGTACGGCAGATCGGGGCCGGTCGTCTGGCCGGCTTTTCCCTTCTTGACCGTCTCTTCGATCTTTTGCTGGATATCATCCAGCTCGACGCTCAGGTTCTGGAGCACCGTTGCTGCGACGCCCTCACCCTCACGGATCAAACCGAGCAGGATGTGCTCCGTCCCCACGTACTCGTGGTGGAGACGCGCGGCCTCCTCGCGAGCCATCGCGAGGACTTTCCTCACCCGCTCGGTGAAGTTGTAGCCGTTCATTGTTCCCTCACATCCGGGTGATCAAGCGTTCAGCCGACCGAGCCCGCTTCCTCTTCCAGCGCTTTACGCACATACCGTGCGCGCGCCAGGTTGGTTTCGCTTTCCGTGAGCGCCCGGCCTTCGGCGAACGCCAGGTGCGCAGCCTGCGAAAATATCAGGAGCTTGTTGAGGGTATATACACTCAGGCTGGATATCAGTTTCAGCCCCACGGCCAGCCGAACGCCGCTGAGGTAATTCATCGCCTCTTCGAACGTGAGGCTGCGAGCGTATCGAAGCGTGCCGTAAGCGCGCCACAACTTGTCCTCGATAATATAACCTGCGTCGCGCAAGAGCACACGACGCGCTTCCGCTTCCCGTTCGACGACGTGGCCGACGACACGCAACAGTTGATCGAGCAGCTCCTCCTCGGATCGGCCAAGGGTCGTCTGGTTGGAGATCTGAAAGAAGTTCCCCACCACCTCGCTCCCCTCGCCGTACAAACCGCGATACGTAAGGCCCATCTGTTGCAGGCTGTTGAGGACTTTGCCGATTTCCTTGGTCAGCACGAGCCCCGGCAGGTGGATCAACACGGACCCCCGGAGGCCTGTCCCCACGTTCGTCGGGCAGGCGGTGAGGAAGCCGAACTCCTCGTGGAACGAGTACGGCAGCCGGGCGCCCAAGTCCCGATCCAGCTTGTCGATGGCTGCGTATGCCTCCTGCAGCGCGAACCCCGAACGCAGCGACTGCAGCCGCAGATGATCTTCCTCGTTCACCATCAGCCCGAGCCCGTCCGCCAGGAACACGGCGGCACCCGTTCGGAGCGGATGCTGCGCGTTCAGCCCCGCGAGCTCCTTGCTCACCAGGTGGCGTTCGTGCAACAGCGCGCGGGACGTCGGGGTCAGTTCGTCGAGCCGGTACATGACCGACTCGCGCATCGCCGGCACCGACGTGACCGCGTCGCGAACCTGGGCCAGGACACGCAGGCGCTCGCCGTCGCGCGCCCGGCCCGTAAAAGCGTAGCCTTCGACGTTGCGCGCGAGTCGGATGCGGGTCGAGAGCACGATGTCCGCGTATCGACCGGAGGCGTCCAGCCAGCCGACGCCTCCGTCGGGAAGCAACGAGAGATCGACGCTCATTCCATCACCTTGATCTTGTCGCGAAGATCGGCCGCGAGCTCGAATTGTTCGCTCTCGATCGCCCGGCGCAGCCGCTCCTTCAACTCGCCCAGCATCGTCGCCCGCTCCAGCGTCTCGGTCATCGGCGGATGGTACGACCGGCCCACGTGCCGATGGCTGCCATGTACGCGGCGCAGCAGCTCGCGGATCGCGACCTCGAAGTTGGCGTAGCAGCGCGCGCAGCCCCACAACCCCGTCGCACGGAAGTCCGCCATGCTCGTGTGGCAGAAGCTGCACCGGACCGTCTCTGTTCCGGTGAGCGCCACCTGCTGCTGAACGTCGTGCAGAAACTCCCCAAGCGGATGCTTGGGCGTGGCAACGGTGGTCTCCACCCCACGCTCCGCGGCGCAGCGCTCGCAGAGGTGCAACTGGTGCACCGCGTTGTTCTCGATCGTCGTGAGATGCACGACCGCATCCCGCTCCTGGCAGCTATCGCATAGCATCTACGGTACAACCTCGCGAACATCGGTCGGCGTCAACCGACCATCCTCCAGGAGCAGCGTGCGGTCGGCGCGCGACGCCAGCGACCGGTTGTGCGTCGCGATCACCATCGCGATCTCGAGATCCCGCGACAGCTCGGAAAAAAGATCGTGCAGGCGCTCGCTGTTCATGTGATCGAGATTGCCGGACGGCTCATCGGCAAGCAAGACCGCCGGATCGATTGCCAGCGCGCGCGCGACCGCCGTCCGCTGCTGCTCGCCTCCCGACAGGGCGGACGGTTTGTGGTCGGTTCGTCCGGCCAGGCCAACACGCTCCAACAACTCCCGCGCCCGGTTCCGGGCCCGCGAAACATCCCACCCGGCGATGCGCAGCGGCATCATCACGTTCTCCAGCGCCGTGAACTCGCGCAGGAGGTGATGAAATTGAAACACGAAGCCGACTGTCCGGTTCCGCAATGCCGACAGGTCGTCGTCGCTCCGGCCGGCAAGCGCCTCGCCGGCGATCGTCACGTATCCGCGGGTGGGAACGTCGAGCGCGCCGAGCAGGTGCAGGAGCGTGCTCTTCCCCGCGCCGCTTGCGCCCACGACCGCCACCATTTCGCCGCGCGCAACCTGAAGGTCCACGCCGTCGAGTACGCTGATCGTGCCGCCATCGCCGCCGCGGTACTCCTTGGCCAGATCAACCGCCTCGAGCACGATCATTCGTGACGGATTGCCTCCACCGGATAGAGCCGCGCCGCCTGCACCGCCGGGTAGATCGTCGCCAGCGCCGCTACCGCGAGACTCGCCAGCACGATGAGGGTCACATCGAGCGGCTGCGTCGACACGGGCAGATGGTCGATGAAATATACGACCGGGTCGAGCGGGATGAGCTTCTTCTGTCCGATCAACACCGCCGCCGCGAGACCGAGCGCAAGACCGAGTCCCGTACCCACCAGGCCGATCACGAGTCCCTGCGCGAAAAACACACGCCGAATCGATCGCGCGGGCATTCCCATCGCGCGCAGGATGCCGATCTCGCGCGTCTTGTCCGTCACCACCATGATCAACGTACTCACGATGTTGAACGCGGCGACGAGCACGATGAGCAGCAGGATGACCGTCATGCCGAGCTTCTCGAGCTTGAGCGCGTTGAACAGCGAGTTGTTCTGCTGGTGCCAATCGAGCACGCGATACGGCATCCCCAGCGTGTCGGCCAGTCGCTGCGCAACGTCGAGCGCTTCCCACCGACTCGGCGCCTTGACCTCGATGCCGGTCACGGCGTCACCGAGCATCGCGAGCTGCTGGGCATCCTGCAGCGAGACCGCCACGTACTTGTCGTCGTACTCGAACATCCCCGTGCTGAAGATTCCGGTGACCTCGAACACGCGGCTGTTCGGCGTCGGTGCGCCCGTGACCGGATCGATCTTCGTGGGATCGACCGTCAGCAGCGTGATCGAGTCGACTCCGGGCGTGACGTTGAGCCGCTCCGCGAGCTTGGAACCGAGCACGGCGCCATGGTGCCCGCCATCGGTCGTGCTGAACGTGAAATCGCCGGCGATCGCGCGCCGGCGGATCGAGGTCACCTGCGGCACGCGCGGGCCGTCTGGCGGGAGTCCGAGCACGAACGCTCCGTCGATGTAGCTGTGCCGCGCGGCCTGGATGATCGCTTGCGTGAACACGAACGGACCCGCCGCCACCACGCCGCGCTGCCGCGTGACTTGCTTGAGGACGTCCCGCCAGTCCTTCATCACCATGTCCTGCGTGTATGTCATGACACGGATGTCCGGGCTGCCGATCAGAATTTTCTCACGCAGGTCGGTTTGCAGGCCGTCCATCACGCCGATGATGACGATGAGCGCGCTGACCGCGACGGTGACGCCGAGGATCGCGATCATGCTGATCAGCGACAGCAGCTTCGACCCGCGCCGACTGCGCAGGTAGCGCCAGGCGATGGAGATCTCGAGACGACTCATTCTGGACGCAGCGTCGGAAACAGGATGATGTCGCGAATGTTCGGCGTGTTCGTGAGATACATGAACAGCCGGTCGATGCCGATGCCGACGCCGCCCATTGGAGGCATGCCGTATTCCATGGCGCGCAGATAGTCCTCGTCCACGCCGGTTGCCTCTTCGTCACCAGCCGCGCGAAGCCGCGCCTGCGCCTCGAACCGCCGTCGCTGGTCGAGAGGATCGTTCAATTCGCTGAACGCGTTCGCCAGCTCGCGCCCCCGGGCGAACAATTCGAACCGTTCCGTCAACGCCGGGTTGCCGCGCTTGGGCTTGGCGAGCGGCGAGAGCGCCACGGGGTAGTCGACGACGAACGTCGGCTCCTGCAGCTTCGATTCGACCAGCGTCTGGAACATTTCGTCGAGGATCTTGGGAGGGCTCAGCGACTCGACCTTCTGTACCCCAATGCGGCGCGCCGCGTTTCGGAGCGACTCCTCGTCCAGGTTCATTGCGTCGACGCCGAGCGCGGCGTTGAGCGACGGCACCCACTCCACGCGCGGGAACGGCGGAGAGAACGTCGGGACGCCTTCCGCGCCGTGCTCGACCGCGCCCGCGACATCGGGCGGCGACCACGCCGTACGCACGGCGTCGGCGGCGCGAACGACGAGCGATTCGACCCGGTCCATCATCACCGTGTAGTCGGCGTACGCCTCGTAGAACTCGAGCATCGTGAATTCTGGGTTGTGCGTCCGGTCGATGCCCTCGTTGCGGAAGTCGTGGCCGATCTCGTACACGCGGTCGAATCCGCCGACGATCAGCCGCTTCAAGTACAGCTCGTCGGCAATCCGCAGGTAGAGCGGCATGTCCAGCGCGTTGTGATGCGTCGTGAACGGCCGCGCCGCGGCACCGCCATACAGCGGCTGCAGGATAGGCGTCTCCACCTCGAGATAGCCGAGCGCGTCCAGCGCCTGACGAAGCTCCTTGATCATCCCGGACCGGGCGCGAAACAGCGAGCGCACCTCGGGATGGACGGCCAGATCGGCGTATCGCTGGCGGTAACGCTGTTCGGGATCGGCGAATCCCGAGTGCCGCACCGTGGCCCCGTTGACGACCTCTTCCTTGCCGAACGGCAGCGGACGTAGGGATTTCGCCAGCAGCTGGACCCCGACCACGCGAATGGTCACCTCCCCCGTGCGCGTGCGGAACAATGGCCCCGCAACCCCGACGACGTCGCCGATGTCGAGCAGCTCGAGCGTGCCGTACACCTCGTCGCCGAGTTGATCTTTCTTGAAGTAGAGCTGGATGCGCCCGCTGTCGTCTGCAACGTGGGCGAAGGTGGTCTTCCCGTGCGCCCGCCACGACACGATCCGCCCCGAGACCCGCACGATGGCGCCTTCCTCCTGCTGCCCTTCGGGAAGCAGCCGGGCTGCGTCTGCTGCTTCGTGCGTTCGATCGAAGCCGTACGCGAACGGCGGAACTCCGCGAGCGACCAGCGCGTCCAGTTTCTCGCGTCGAGCGCGCTGGACGAAATTGAGCTCCTCCATCAGGCTGCCGCGCTCCCGGCGGCACCGAACTGCGTCAGGTAGGCTTCGATGAACGGATCGATGTCGCCGTCCATGACGCGCTGCACGTCGGGGATCTTGAGCTCGGTGCGATGGTCGTTGACCATCGTGTAGGGTTGAAACACGTAGCTCCGCGCCTGGTTGCCGAAGCTCACGTCGGACTTGGTCGCGTCCAGCTCGGCCTTCTTCTTCGCTTGCCGATCGGCCTCGAGCTGATAGAGCCGGTTCTTCAGCATCTTCATCGCCGTGCCCTTGTTCTTGTGCTGCGAGCGCTCCTGCTGTGAGGACACGACGATACCGGTTGGAATATGTGTCAGCCGCACCGCCGAGCTGGTCTTGTTGACGTGCTGCCCGCCGGCCCCCGACGCCCGGAACACGTCCATTCTGATGTCTTCGTCGCGGATCTCGATGTTGATCTCCTCGTTGACCACCGGATAGACGAACACCGAGGCGAAGCTCGTGTGCCGCCTCGCTTGCGCATCGAATGGCGAGATCCGCACGAGGCGGTGCACGCCGATCTCCGCCTTCAAAAATCCGTACGCATACAGCCCCTTGATCTCGAGCACGGCGCCCTTGATCCCGGCCTCTTCCCCCTCGCTCAGATCGAGGATGTCGATGCTGTACCCCTTTCGCTCCGCCCACCGCGTGTACATGCGCATGAGCATCGAGGCCCAATCCTGGGCTTCGGTGCCGCCCGCGCCGGCGCTGATCTCGAGCTGTGCGTCACGGAAATCGTCGGGCCCGGACAGAAGCGAGCGCAGTCGGAACTGCTCGAGTGCCTCACCGAGCTCTCTCGTCTCGCGATCGACTTCGGCGTGCAACTCCTCATCCGGCTCGACGGCGAGCATCTCCTCGAGCTCGCGGGCCGTGTCGACTCGGCCGGAAATGGCGTCGAATGGCTCGACCCAGCTCTTGGCCGCTTTTACCTGTTGGACCACCGACTGCGCGGCGGATTGATCGCTCCAGAATCCCGGCTCCCCCATCCGCTCTTCGAGCTGGCGAAGCGTGGCGCGCTTGCCATCGAGGTCAAAGGTACCTCCGCAGCTCGGCGAGTCGCTCGCCGTACTGCCGGAGCTGTCGCGCGCGCTCGCTCTCTGCCATTGCACTCTCTCCTCTATGACACGAGCCGTCCCGCAGATGCGGCCGACGGCTCGTCAGTGGTAGTCCCTGCGTGTACCAAGATAGCGGCGAGCGACGGCGCCGCACACCCCGCGGCCCAGGCTCAGAAGATCTTCTGCCCGCCCGCGAGAATCTCGTTCAGCGCTTCCTGGAAATGCGAGGTGGACTCGGCGAATTCCCTGCCGACCTGGCCGACGTACTCCTCGTAGCTCTTCTTTATCTCGTCGCGAAAGAGCTCGCGCAGCGTGCCTTCGCGCAGGCCCTCGTCCCGCCGTTGCGGGAAGTACGTCACGAGATCGGAGATCAGCGCACGCGACAAACGGCGCGCTTTGGCGTTTGGATCGTTCGCCAGAAATGGATTGATCGGGAGGCGCGACGGGGTCGGCGATGCGGGGCGCGGCGGCGGCTCGTTGGCCGGGCGTTGGAGCGGTGCCGACGCCGGACGCGGCGGAAAGGCTGCAGCGATCGGTGGCGCGAGCGGTCGCGCTGGAGTCGCCGCGCGCGCCGCCACCGGTGTAGCCGTACGCGATGCCGCTGCCGGGTTCGCGGCCGCCGGGACCCGCGGCGCGAACGCGGCCGGTCGCATCGGCGGTGCACTCCCGGCTCGCGGGTGCACCGACGGCGCCGCGCGCGGCGGCGTCAGCGGCCGGCGAGGTGGTGGTGCTGGCGCAGCGGGCGCTTCGACTGCCGCTGGCGCAGCCGGCGTCGTCGGAGCTGGGCGTGCGGCTGCCGGCGTCCTCGGACCGGCGGTCGCAAGCTCCAGTTCCGGCACGGCGCTCGATGTAACCATCGCTTGCTCGAGCATCGCGGCGGTCGCGACGCCGGCTGAACCGCCCGATACCACCGCGGCGGCGGGCGGTCCGAACTCCTCTTCGATCGAGCTCCCTGCTCCGAGGATGATGACTCCGCCGCACACCGAGCAGCGAGCGCGCACGCCAGTCGCGGGAATCCTCGTCGGGTCCACGCGAAACACCGAACGGCACTCCGGACAGGAAACGTTCACTTCCCCTCCATGACGGTTGCCGGCGCGCGAGCGCCCGCTTCGCCGCGCTCGGCTTCGGGCATGTCGTCCGTGCGCCGGTCGATCGAGTAGACCGATCCGGGGAGGGTCTTCGCGTAGCTCTTCATCTCGGTCGCCAAAGCGCTGACCTGCGCCGCGTGGGTGAAGCGTCGCCGTGCGTTCGTGACGACGCCGATCGATACCGTCATCAATGGTACACGGTGAAGCTGGCCACGGCGATCCTTGCCGAAAAAGTACCCCGCCCGGCGGTCCTGCTCGGAGTATTGGTACGGGATCAGCGCGTCGAAGATCGCGACGATCTCGCCGCAGACTTCGTCGACGGCCGGCAGCGGCACGATGCAGATGAAATCGTCCCCGCCGATGTGGCCCACGAAGCCGCCTTCGCCCGTGAGGCCTTTCACGACATCGTGGAGGATCTTGGCCAGGATCCGGATCACGCGATCGCCTTCACGATAGGAATAGCGATCGTTGAATTCTTTGAAGTGATCGAGATCGGCGTAGCACGCGGCGAACGGCGCATCCGCCGCGACGCGGCGCGCAATCTCGGCGTCGATCTCGATCGCACCCGGCAGCCGCGTCGACGGATGCACGTCGAGGTCGCGATCGGACCGTCGCAGCATCGCGCCGAGGCGAATCGACGCCGCGGCATCGTCGACCGAGTCGGGCAGCACCTCGTCAGCACCGCACCGGAACGCCGCGTCGAGGGCTGCCGAGTCCGTGCCGACGAGCGCCGCGGCCGGGACGACGCCGGTGAACGAGTCCGCCTTGAGGCGCGTGAGCGCGCCGAGTACCTCGGCTCCGTGAGCCCGGGCGTCGAAGACGACCACGCGGGGGCGGCTCCGCAGCGCGACCGCCATGAGCGTATCTGCCTCGCGAATGTGGAGCTGAGGCACGCCGAGACTCGCGAGCCAGCGCTGCACTGCGCCGGGCACCGCCGCGTCTTTCGGCGAGAACACGATCGCGGTCGAGGTGGCCACTCTCTCCGGAACTCAGCGTGAAGGCGCGAAGCCAGGTCAGTCGAAACAGGAAGTCAGAACGGCATCGGCGTGCAAATCAGGCCGGCCGCCCCCTCAGGGGCTCACCAGGACAGGCTTGCTCCCAACGATCCTCCCCCACGTGAATCAGGACGAATTTGGAGCCGGAAGGTCGCGAACGCGTCGACCATACTGATGAGGTGGTTGGCCACGATCATCATCAGGTCCTGCTGGGCGGCCCGGAAGGCGTCGTTCCGCTTGTTGGTCAGCTGCGAGAACACGTCGCGTTGCACCGCCGCATTGCGCCACGACCACTGAAAGTCGGGTTTGATCGCGTCTCGCTCGTATTGCAGCAGGGCGTCGGAGACGGTCGCGTGCGACTGGAGCGCGAGTTGCCAGAGGTGGCCGTTGAATGTGGTCGTATCGCTCTCCGGAACGATCGGCCCGGAGTCAGCGGTGCTGAAGGCGCCGCTCTCCGTCCAGTCGCGCATCGCCTCATAGTAGCTCCACGGGCCATCCGGAGCCGCGGTCGAGAAGTGCGCGCGTGCGACCTGTCGCGCGATATCCTTGAACGCGCGCTCCTGTTGAATCTGTTCCCGCGCGTGCTTTCCGTACTGCCACCACACGAGCGCTTCGGCGGCGGCATACACGACGAAGCGATCCTGGCCCAGCATGTACTGTCCGCTGCCAGGAATCACCGCCGAGGCCAGTGGCGCATACTGCCTTGCCTGGTCGCTCGCGAGTGGCGGCCGGGCTCGCGTCGACGCGACCGAATCGCGCGCACCGACGGAATCGAACCCGCGCCGCGTCACGCCCGCCGGCGCCGGCACGGCACGCTGCGCGGCAGCGACGGCCGAGGCATTCAGCGCGGCGACCATGACCAGCGCGGCTCGCACTAGAACAGGTACCGCAGCGAGAGATAGGTGGGCGTCACGCCCGATTGCTGCTGGATCCCGCTGGCCATCCGTGCGAAGTCGAGTCTCAGCTTGCCCGTGGAAAGCCCGAGCCCGAACGTGAACCCCGAACCCATCGGGCCGTTGACCACGTACCCCGCGCGCGCTTGATACCGACCTTGGTACGCGGCCTCCGCGCCGATCCCGAAGCCGGGAGATCCGCCGCCCACCATCGCTACGATCACGTCTGCTTCGCCCCGCACGCGAACATCGGCCGGCATGGATGCGAATTTTGGGGCCAGGCCTAACCCGGCATCGAATTGCGTCGGCAGTGCGTCGGCTTGCGGTGCATCGTTGATCTGCAGCTTGAACCCGAGGCTGCGCACGGCGGCCCCCAACGTCACCAGGGAATCCTTGGTCAGCACGTACTGGGCACCGATATCGAGCGCGCCCGTCTCGGGCGCAGACGAGGTCGTACTGCACGCGCCGGTGCACGGGTAGACGATGCGCAACAGCTTGCCCGTCACGCCAACGGCGAGTCGACTCCCGAACGGCGCCGCGAAGCTCGCCGCCGCGATCGTGCTCGTCGGCACGAAGGTTCCGGTCTGCAGGCCAGTCACCGAGTCAACGGCCGGCTGTTCACCGTACGTCAAGTAGCGATAGCTGAGCGCAACCGACCCCACCCGTGGGACGGTGTATACGAATGCCACGGCCGCATCCGTGCCTGCCTGGGTCGCGAGCGTTTGGGTGATGTGCAGCGCGACCTCGCGCGGCCCGCGCGCAACCAGAGCCGGATTCCACCACAGCGCGTCCGACCCGGTTCCCAGCGCGACTGCTGCGAGTCCCATACCGACGGAACGAGCGCCAATCGGAAGCAGAAAGTCGAGGGCGCCTTGCGCGGCGCCACCGGTTTGCGCGAGCCCGGCGCGCGCGAGCCCCACGGCCTGGAGTCCAGCCACGCAGAGGGCCAACCCCCAAGCGGTCCCGATTCGTCGTCGCACGTTAGAGCGGCGTCGCCTCGTCGATCAGCATGATCGGGATGTCGTCCCGGATCGGGTAGCGCAGCTTGCACGTGTGGCACAGCAAAGCTGATTCGGCTTCACGATACTCGAGCTCTCCCTTGCACTTCGGACACACGAGGATGGCGAGGAGCTTTTGCGACACACTCATGACGATCGATCCTCCGGGATGTTGTACCCGAATCGGTGGAGCGCTCGGGGCTTCCGTCGCCAGTTGGGGAGCACCTTGACCCAGAGGTCCAGGTAGACGGACGCGCCGACGAGTGTCTCGATCTTGCCTCGCGCCGCGCGGCCGATGGCACGGATGCGCTGTCCCCCGGCGCCGATGAGGATCTGCTTCTGCGTTTCGCGCTCGACGTAGAGGACTGCTCGAATGTACACAGGCGACTGCTGTTCCCGAAACTCCTCGATCTCACATGCGACGCTGTACGGCACTTCGTCGTCCAGCTGCTCGAGCGCCGTCTCGCGGACGAGCTCCGTGACGAAAAACCGAACGGCTTGCGTGCTGATCTCGTCTTCCGGATAGAGAAACGGACTCTCGGGCAACATGTGGCCAAGCCGTTCGATCAGTGGCTCGAGGCCCTCGCCCGTGGCGGCGGAGATCAGCGCGGCATCCGGAATGCTTCGGCTCAGCGACTCGCGGTGCTCGGGCGCCAGGAGGTCGGCCTTGTTGAGCACGACCACGACGGGCCGACGGGGCGGCGCCTCGAGCATGGCCGCCTCCACGAGCGGCGTGACGCCGTATCGCTCGGCGTCGATCGCGTCGACGAGATAGAGGACGACGTCCGCCTCGTCGAGCGCGGCGAGCGCGGTCGCCCGCATGGACGCCTGAAGCGCGTACCGCGGGTTGAGCAGCCCCGGAGTATCGAGGAGAATCAGTTGCGTGTCGGCGGTGCTGTGAATGCCGACGATCCGATTTCGTGTCGACTGTGGCTTGGGGCTGACGATGCTCAGTTTTTCGCCGACGATGCGATTGAGAAGCGTCGATTTGCCGGCGTTCGGCTTTCCGACGACGGTGACGATTCCAGCGTGCGGCATCGAGGTGCGGGGAGGAGTGGGTTCGGCCGCCGGCGGGCGGCGGGATCAGCGATGTAACGCGCGAGGCGATGCGAGACGCGGTGAGCGGATGGCGAGCGGACGTGGAGCGCGAGCGGCTCAGGCAGAAAGCACAAAATCCCCGACCGCGGCGCGGTCGGGGATTTTGCAAGGAGGTGCCGGCGACGGCCTACTCTC
>Ga0310811_10005407_pt1 | contig 16157 bp, 17 predicted proteins | sample YCmetagenome_FD_207642 | JGI IMG/M metagenome (GOLD analysis project Ga0310811, IMG submission 207642) | Soil microbial communities from experimental microcosm in Duke University, North Carolina, United States - YC | ecosystem: Engineered > Artificial ecosystem > Soil microcosm > Unclassified ...
AAGGCGAAGAATAACATCTCCTGCCTCTTCTACAATAGATTCCAGAGGCGGCTGCTTTTCAGGAATCTTAGTAATACTTTTCAGTAATACTTCACTAAGTTCTGAAAGCTCTTCGCAGAGCTTCAGTTTATTATATTTAGGTTTATTATACTTTGAAAGGAGTGTTACTACTTCCTCATAATCCTCAGGATTAGTGGATTCGATGAGTTCTTTGAAATCCTCATCCACATTTACTGCTTCCGCAGTCAAGGCACTTAGCGCACCCCTCTTCAAATCTGACGTTGCTTGAGCCACAATCTTTACATTTAAATCGTTCCAATAATTCCTTTTCAGGAATATATTTCTTTATAACGCGAGCCAAGGCTTTACCGAAGCTCACTATTTCCAGAGGACACTTATCGATTTGCTCGATAATAAACTTAGGATTAACTCCATGACGAAGCATACCTGAAACTAGACGTGTAAGCATCTGTTCATCTGCATGTAATGCCATTTTATTAATCTTTGGATAAGCAATATTATCTTCTGTTACAAAGGTATAATTCTTCTTATCCTTTCGTATAATACCTCTCGCACTCACCAAACTCTCGTTTCCTTCATAAGAGGCATCAAAAGCAAATACTTCATAAGGTTTATTATCAAGAAATCCAATTAATACAGCATACTTTATGCCCTTGACTCTGATGATATGGAGTTCTGCGTCGAGTTCTCCGGGTCGCTTTGGAGCATCCGTATAAAGTATGCCTTCTTCTTGTTTCTTGGTTGGAGTAGTAACCAGCACACCGCTCCTAGAGCCATCACGATAAATCGTGATACCCTTAAGACCCTGACGCCAACTCTCCAGATAGATTTGAGAAACTTCATCTTCTGTTGCTATTGAAGGTAAATTAATAGTAGAACTAATAGAGTGGGTTATATACTTCTGGCATATAGCCTGCATATGTACTCTATCTTTCCAGTTTATTTCTTCGGCTGTGGACTGATAGTAAGGAGACATCTTTATATAGCTATCTATCTCTTCCTTTGTCATTGTCTCCAAATCGGAGTTTTTAGTGGAAGTGATAGGTCCGTGATATAAATACTCTTTATTTATTTCCCACCACATTTTGAATCCTTCATGGAATATGGGAAATTCCTGCCATTTATCCCCTTGAGAATCTACAAAATCGACGCGTGTATCTTTGTCGTTGGGGTTGATCTTCTTGCGTCGGGTATAATATACCTTGAACAGAGGTTCTATGCCTGATGTTGTGCCAAAGTATTTCAAGCTCAGTCGGGCGAGTAGTGATAAACTTCCTGTTGGAGCTATTGTGCTCCAAGAAATGTTTCTCCTCCCGTATTTCTGCATTCGTTCCCATTGTGCAGGATATTCATTTTTAATGAAATAGAAGAATGTTGATTGATCTTTAGCCCATTCTGCTTCCAATTTGGCGTCAAATGCTGGAAAGGCTCCTCGACTCATCGCCATATCAATAGTGGCATCGAGTTCTGCTCTCAGTTTTATATGCATGATCCTTTCTAGCATCTCCTGTGACTCCTTAGAACCATATCTTAATCCTAAAGCTGCTAAGGTATCACCAAGAGCAGTAAAACCAGTCCCAGTACGTCTACCGCGTATAGCGCTATTAGAAAGATCAGTCCAAGTCTTTCTCTCGACCGCTTTGATATGTTCAGGTTCCTCATCTTTATCAATTTTAGCTAGTATTCTATCAACATGCTCAAGTTCCAAATCTACCATATCATCCATGAGAATCATAGTATAATAAGAGAGACTATACCAAGAATCGAAGTCGAAAGTAGCACTATATGTAAAGGGATATTCAACGCAGGAGAACATATTCTTAGCGATAAGTCTGCAACTATCATTTCCCATCGCAATCTCAGAGCAAGGATTAGTTCCTATATTCTCAAATTCCTTGTATAAGGATGATGGTGAATAGTAGTGCTGCCTATCCCAGAATAGAAGCCCGGGCTCTGCTGTGCCATGAGCACATTTAATGACAAGGTTCCATAACTCCTTAGCTCTCACTTTCTTAACATGAGCATTTGCCCACATTTCTAACTTATTATAAGGAGTATCATTTGCTTCTGTATAACTATCTTCAGAATATTTCTCTACAGGAAAACATTGGAGAAAGTCAGCATCTGCCTCTACACGCCTCATAAAATCATCTGTAAGTTTTAGAGAGATATTAGCTCCTGTAACCTTAGATAAATCCTGTTTGATCTGTGCAAAATCACCAGCTTCAGGATGACGAATATCCTGAGAGATCATTAATGCTCCTCTTCTTCCATCCTGAGCTACCTCACGAGTGGTATTAGAGAATCGATGCATAAATGATACTGCTCCCGTGGAAGATTGGGCTGCATTAGATACGGATGTCCCTGTAGGTCGTAGTGTGCTAATATCAATCCCTGCGCCACATCTCCTTTTCATCACTTGAGCAAGTTGTTGGTCAGTATAGCATATACCACCATAGGAATCATGAATCTTAGGTAATACAATACAATTAGACAGACTGCCTATCTGATGAGGATTGCCGAGCTGAGACATCACAGAACCTTGAGGAATAATGGCTTTAAAATCTTTGAGAAGATCATATATAATGTTCTCAGAGAATCCATTATACTTCTTTTCAATTCTCGCAAACTCCTTGGCCATTCTCCTATGCATTTCCTCGGGAGATTGTTCGAGTTGTTCTTTGTTCTTCTTTAGGGCATATTTAGAAGCCCAGACGTTTGCGGCTAATTCATTGCCGTGAAAATAATCGATTGCAGTTGTTGACATCCATAAATTTTTAGCCTGCAAAAATAGCAAATTTCAGTCAGAAAAGAAATTTTTAAAAAGTTGGAAAAAATATTTGTTTATTCTGTTTATTCGTATTATCTTTGCATCATAACATTTAATTATGCCGAAAAGCAGACGGGATAAATCCCGAAAAGAAAACCTTTCAGAGTACAAAGAAAAAGTAAAAGAAAAACAAACTATGGCAAATCTTCCAGAACAGCGTCCCTTCCAGCAGGTCCCTACATGGGATTCGAATTCTACCTTCGAGATCAAAGGCTTTGAATTAGAAGCTCTTTATAACTTCTTCAATATCTTCTCACCTGCTTTCACTAGTATACAGCAGATTTTCGCACGAGGTGTACAGGCAGGCACGATTAAGATTGGTTACCAGTACGAAGATGGTACTCCGGTATCCTCAGAGGAAGTGGCAGACTACACAAAGAAAATACAGGAATATTTCGCTCAGCGACAGGCTGAGGAAGATGAGAAGGCAGAGAAGCCAAAATCAAAGATTGTTAGCTTCACTGGTGAACCTGTTATGGAAGGCTAATTTGTACTGAAAGTTAAGACCCGGAATTATCCGGGTCTTTTTTATTTGAAATTTGGCTTTATCACTTCTTTCCTTTCTGATTCCACTTGCTTCCGTATATCATAATTTAGATATTTCAGGAAACTCTCAGCAGGGAATCTTTCGGGGAGAAGACGTGTATTAAATGCTTCATCGAGCTTATCGATTCCTTCCTTAGCATGTTCCAATATCTCGTTGAGATTATGTTTCCCATGACGAATTTCCTTTAGGAACTCTGCATTTGGACGGCGAACTACAAGTTCTTTCTTCTCAGCAATATCTATGGCCATTTCGATAAGGCGGACACAATGCAGAAGATTCTTTCCATCAATCATCTGTCCATGTCCTTCAATATCTACATATCGCTGAGTATTACGCTTTTGTAGCCAGTTAGTGTATTCGTTATACTCCTTGCAATGAATCGAGTATGCGTCCTTATTAAAGAACAACATACCACAATTCACAGCATCTCTTGGGACCTCCTGAGTCCTAATATCATTAGATGTCTCATCTGCAATTCCATGAAATACATACCGAACATCACAGAAGACATTATAAAGTCCTCTTGTGTTTGGTATGGCAGAGAGTGCCATTTTAGCAAGCTGTGTTTCGGAGAATACTGTCTTAATAGGGGCAGACTGATAATTATCATTGAGTCTGGGATTGATTGCCTGCTCGATCCAATAGCAGAAATCAAGGACAGTTTTGCGGACTGTCTTTTCCTTTTCCCAGTTCATCTTTTTATCAAGTCCACGCGCCTTTTCAATCTGAGAGATAGCATAACCTCCAAAAGATAAGCGACATTGTTTGGTTAAGAATTGTCTCTTGATATTCAATAGCTTATCAAAAGAAGGATGTTTGTAGAGAATACAATCTTCCGGACTAAATAATAGCTCCAGAATTGTAGGATTAGCCTTGAGAGCTAATTCAAGGAAACGGGAAAGTTCATAAGCCACCTCATCCTTTGATAATTCGATCTGTGGTCTATAGCCATTGATGAAAAGGTCTATATGACTTTGAACATATACCCATTTCCTGTCCTCATCACTTCCTTCTACGTTTGTACCGTAGGCATGCGAGCCTACGATACATCCGAAGATAATTGTATTTCCATTCCCTAGATTAGGGAGATTAACCGACATAGTCGGAGGTTGCATAGTATTTTGCATCTTTGATTTCCGGCATTGGTTGTTTACGTCTGAGTTTCTTTTTCCTTGCCTTCTTTCGGGGAGCAGCATTTAATCTATGCCATCTTTGATTGGCTTCATCCCTTACGCTAGGAACCCATTCATCGAATCCACTAGTATGTTGACTTATCCATTCTTGTCCCATCTGATCAAAGAAGGCATATGTCTGTCCATCGCCAATTAGTTCAGGAACAAGAGTAATAGCAATTCCTTCATACACAAAGTTGAACCTTGTGAGATGACGAGTCATACCAAATGTGGGTCTATAATCGGCAAGAGTGGGATGGCGTGCATCAATATCCCGAATTTCTCTACCCGGCTCAATATTGAAGGCTGGAGTTGCTGGAGGAGGGGGTTCAGGGTCTGCCGGTCTAGGATGAAATTCATTTCCTAAGAAATCTGCAAAATCACGAGAGGTATTGAGCCTCCTGTTTCGTAGACGTTCTTCATATTCGTTCATTAAAGTGGTATATCCCTGACGAACACTAGGTGTATCCTCATCGTTTCTAGGTGCTATCCTCCTGCGAGGGGTTCCCCATACTAATGCATTCTCAGCTTCATGTAGTGCAGCCCTCATTGCATCTTCATGTTCTATAGTCTGCTGAACTGTTTCCATTGCCCGATCGAGTTCACCTGCACTACCCACTATGATAGGTACATTTTGTTGCGGTTGGACTTCCTCTCTGAATTGATCTGGAGTTCCTGCATCCATAATGCGAGGAATTAAATTAATAGTATTTACAACCATACTATCTGAAAATCCCCATTCATTTCCGTCATGATCATCACCAAAATAACTACTTTCTCTTCCACTCCCATCCGGCTGGTCATCCGTAACTTCTGTGATAGCTATCTCCATGCCACCAACATTATCACTAAAGTCTACAACTACTATATCGCCCACTCTATATAAAGACATATTAAGGCTTTTTTTGTAAGTTTTCCTTTAACCGATTATATGTTTCAGAAGATTCCTCATAGAAATCATCTTTAATATCGCAGCCATATTCTGCATTAGGATTCACTTTGTCCACTCTCACTATCTCCAGAATGTGAAGAGCTTGCCAAAACCTCAGAGTTGGATTCTCCGTGAGGAACTTCTCCAGTTTTAGGAGAATCAGTTTGTTGTACCTCGCCCGATCCAAACTCTCCTTCAAATTTACCAGACGAGCTATCTGATCGATTATTGTTGACATTCGCTTTCATTATCATTAATGATTCATATCCATCTACTTGAGTTCGCTGAAGCATATTTATCAGATAGTTTACATCCATATCCATATAAGTATTATGGATCATTGTATCAGTTCTTACGATCCAATATCTATCTGTACTTCTTCCTCTTTGAACTTCTGAGGAGCAGAGCCAGTCCAGAAGATCACTCCTCTGGACTAGCTTTGTATCCTCAATATTAACAATAAATACCTTCTTCATAGTAGCTCCTTCGTTTGGGATTTGAAATAACCTCTTACGCGCTTGCTCCATTTCTTCTTATAGCATTTCTTACTTTCTCCTCTGGGAAAGAGATTTTCAGCTTCTCCATCCCAATCACCATTCCGTGAACTCATCTGAGTGATGGGTCTTGTAAGAATTACTAGATGACCTTTGAGATTACCAATTCCACTAAAAGAACTACGCTTAGCTAGGTGCCTTCTTCCCTTGTTTTTCACTATCGTACATTTGTACCACTTCCGTGATTATCGATAATCTTGGCTTCACGAAGTGAAAAAATATCTACCACTTCATCTAATGAAAATGGTCTATATTCACCAAGGAGTCTATAAGCATTATCAATGCCTACATCCATACTTTTACCCCAAGGTGTAGTTTCTCCTCTTGAATTAGTTTCAAGAGAGCTATGACTATGGCCATAAGTATGACAAAAGCCTTTATGACTTCCCAGCCATATTCTCATAGCATAGTGCATTGCCACCCAAGGATGTCCATTGAGAGTTCCCTCCCAATAATCCTGTATGGAAGAGAAGTAGTCCTTGTACTTATCAATATGTTGATCGTGATTACCACGAATGAAATGGAAGTTCTCACAAATAATACGGCGTCGATAGTCAGGAATCTTCGTATGCCCTCCGAATGAGAAGTCACCATGAAATATAATAATATCATTCTGCTTAATGTAGCGATTAATATTATCAATTATTACGTGGTCCATGTGCTCAATACTATCAAAGGGACGATAACCAGACTTCCATTGACTTGTGTTCTTACTAGCTATATTGCCATGCCCCAAGTGTAAATCAGAGCATAGCCATATATTTCCCCTGAATGAATTCTTGAAATTACTCATAAATACTCCTCAGTGTATTCGTTGAAGCCTGATAAATCGAGTTCCTGATAGCGCTTAAAGCAGCTAGATAGATATTCCTGAGGAATCCATTTTCCTGTTGTTAGTTTGCGCCTAACGTTCCTCATATAAGCCTTAAGATAGGGAATCCAGAGTTTCTTGATATAGAATTCAAGTTTTCCTGAATTTATATATGGCTTCAATACATCGTATTGGCCAGTGATATACTTACGGCTTAGATGACAGTTATCGAGGATGACTACAGCTCTATCGCAACACATAGCTGTTGCTAATTGACGATAGTATTGTTCTGTAACCTTCTTTTCACCCTCATTTGTTTGTTCATTGAGATACTCCTTACCAAATAGTGCTTCCCGTATATCATCACGACTTATAACAATGACGGGAGCACTATCATATTTGTTAGATAGCTTTTCCCTATTATTAAGAATCCACGTAGATTTTCCGGAGCATGGAGTACCCACCATACAGATGACGATAATTTTCTTTGCTTTATCTACCATATTGTAGCTTTTCGGAGGGGATTTCTCCCCTCCTATTTATAGTTCCTCCCACTTATAAACACAAAAAGTCTCTTTCTGAGAAGAGGAGATTTTCCGATTGAGAAACAGATAAGGCGTGCCTATCTTGTAATAGAGTTTAAGGAACTCATTAGTATCCTTATTACCATCTACAATTTTCAGCAGTTTGTTTCTGAGTTCAATCTGATCCGGATAAGACAAGCTTCCCGGAATCTTCACTACAGCAAAACCCGGACGAAGAATAATCTTCGCCTGAGTTGCTTCTTTTACCGTTAAAATTAAGGTTTTCATTATACAGATTCTTCTGTTTCTAAATCAATTTCGCCCTTGTCAAGTAACTTTGTTTCCCTTTCACGAAAAGCAAAGCTCTTAAGCTTGTATGCATCATAGGATATTCCGTCTTCAATACGCAGGACAAGCCCCTCAGCAGGAACCTTATACATCAGACAATTAGGATCAAGCTTCTCCATATTATAGGAGGAGAGTAATTTGGACAGGAGTTCACCTTGCCATTCCTCAATACTTGGATTTCCCTGTACTGGGAAAAATTCTCCAGCTCTACCATAAAAGAACTGAGGAACAGGATTAAGACCATGCGCCTTACACCATTCCTGTACTTGTTGGGCAGAGAATTCTACTACCTGTCCTGTAGGTGTGGTGAGTGTAAGTCGGTAGATATACACCCCAAAGTTCTTTGTATCTCCCGGAAGATCAGTTAACTCTCCCGGTGACCATCCTTGTTTCGGATAGCCATAATCATATCCATGCTGGATAGCTTTTCCGCTATTAGTAAAGCCTACAGCTTCTCCATAAGCCGTCATTCCCGGAAGTAGAATATCCTTGATCTGATCAGCAATATCCTTCCACAAGTCTTCTCCATAGAAATGATTGGGGCTATTATACTGTTTATCATTCTTAATTACCTTCCGGGAGTTATAAATTATAGCATATTCTGTATTCACAATAGGAATACCAACTTTGCTAAGAAATCTAAGGAAAGGATTAATCTTCTTCTTACACAGGATATTAGCTACTCCAAAGGAGGTTCCATGCAACTTGTCAGTTATGGAGATGAGAGTGCTTGGCTTTATCTTGAAGATATTCTTCCCAAGCATTGCTGTATCGGGATGGAAGCGGAACTGCCCATCAATAAGACGGGATGCTCTCTTTATCTTCTTGATTTGATTTCCACTTCCCGGCTGGCCCGGAGTTCTGGTAATCTTCGGAACATATTTCTCACAAATCCTGATTCCATTAATCTCGTCGAACACACTACCTTCAGGAAGAGCTGCAACATCAACAGCCTCAGCAAACGGTAGTAGAGATTTATTTGGCATAAACAAGCCCTCAGATCGATGTCCCCGAAACTTAACACAACGAATACGTCCGTTAGGCTCAAAATAACCTTTCTCGCTTTTAATTTTGTTAGCGGTAGGTTCTCTGTAGAGATTGTTTTCATATAAATAGTTGTCAGAAAGCCGGGTTTCGACAGGGAAGAATATTCCCTTATCACCGATTTTAGTTTCTTTGTCAACGACAACTAAATTGCCAAAGATACTTGTATGCACCACATTATCACAGTTATCCAACTTGATAATGTTCTTGATTACTACGAGCGTAGCTGCATAGTTCTCGTTAATTGGAGTTTTGAGTTTCATATTAAGTTCTTGTGCGTCTTACAGTTTCATCAGGATAGAGGTGTTCTACCTGATCAGATTGCCAATATTGTTTTGTATCGACATCCATTATAGTGAGTCTACCAGACCATCCCGCTCCAGTGTCGAGATTCCATATTCCGCCCATATATAGAGGCCAATCAATTTTGCCACCTTGTGGAATAATAATCCCATGTTTAGTAGCTTTCTCTCTTGCACTCCAGTTTGTGGTAGCAGTATGGCCTATGAATACACAATCAAAGTTATCCGCAGTTTTCAGCTTTACATCTGGTCCTGCCGACATAGCTTTTTGCCAAAGTTCTCTATCCCAATAGAATTCGTAAGGACATATCTCTCTTACCCTACTTACCAGATTTTCTCTATCCCATCCTGCATGACAGAAGAAATAGTTACGCTCAGTGTCATGATAATAGAGATTTTGGTGCATGAAGAACTTCCAATGATCTACATCTATATCTCCGGGATTTAACGAGGTTGTAAATCCTCTTTCCCAAGTGTTTCTTATAAATAGATGTTCGGAATCTGTTACCCTTAAATAACTTTTGGCAGTTCCTTCACCTCCCTGCATCCAATATTGTGGATGTACTCCTCTGGTAAGCCATTCCTTGAACCATTCATCATGATTTCCTATAATGTCTATCCTCTTTAGTGGTAGAAGTATGTCCACACATTCCTTCACGTAGGGCCATCCATCTGCTATATCACCCAGAGTAATTAGAATATCATTCTCCTTATCGAATCTTGATCTATCTAATACTTGTTGTAAAGCTAAATGTGCTCCGTGGATGTCCCCTACTACTAATACTCTACCCATTATCAATTTTTGATGTAAAGGTTAGTGGAAATTCCAGATAGTCAGAACGACAACTACTTATGTTTTTTATATGTGCGTCCCAAGCAAGATTTATAGCTTCTTCATCATCAAAAGCCTCAATCCTACTAGAATATCTGAGTACTCCATGTTTATCCTTTATTTCGACATAATACCTGTTAAATATTTTTGTCATAATAAAAAGGCTCTGGTATGTCCAGAGCCTTGTCGGTTTATTTTTGGTTTTTCCGAAATATAATGATATACTTGCGTGTTGCACTCCCACGTTTATCGTAGGTTGTATACCATAGCAGTAAGTCGCCATCGCGTGTCCGATCCAGTTTTACTTCAAATAGCGCGTAAAAGATGAGAAAGTAAAAAAGGATACCTGCTAACACCCAACCTGAACACTGCCAGAAATGTTGGTTCATAAAACTCTGCTTAGTGTCTCCTTAGTGATGCGCTTATGGCCCACATTATATTTGCGATTGTGGGGCGCATCGAAGAGATAACAGAGTATACCATTATTATTGAGATGTACGAAGGTCTCGAACTTATCATCTATGAATACATCTACTTTGTATTCTTTACAAGCCTCAAGCTTATCCTTAGCAAATACTAAGGGAGCAACTGGGTAGTTATTATTCCTCCACAACCAATTAAATGTAGCGCCGTATAGATCGTCGCGTCGTGAGGTTACATATACCACAGGCTCAAAGAGAAACTCAGCAGGATGGATAACACTAGCAAGATTTTCAAAGAAGTGATCTTCTAAATCCTGATAATGTTCGAGGAAATTATCATCAAAATTCCAATTTGTTGGAATATCGATATTATATCTCCTCGCATATGCAGGAAGAAAGTCCGCTAATACATCATCAATATCTATGCCAATTCGTTTTGGCTTGAGATAATCTAACGGTCTGTCATCTCCCTGAGGAAATATTTTGTAATATTCTGTCAAAAAGGCAGCATTACACATAATATGGGCAGAGTGGAGCAATCCTGTCTCAGGATCATAGTCCTCCCCTCTCTTAATAGCATATAAATGCCGTTCGAGAGATGAGAGAATTTTACTCCAAGGCATGCCTTTTTCCCAGTTGCGTTCAGCATATTTCTCTGCTCCTTTTGTAAGGACCAAAGCATATTGATGCTGAGCATAGGCAGGAATTAAGTCATACCTCGCTTTGCCCTGATTAAATCGTAATCCACCACCTTGGTTACTACTCATGCGATTTAGGTTTATGTCGAAAATGTTCGTATTTAGGCTCAGGAATACCCCAAAGTTCATCTTCTGGGTCTAATACAGTGGGTTTGTCAGGTCTTACAGTGAAATAGTTTTCCATTTCTTTCTTTAATTCCTTACTCTTATGTATTACTTGCCAGATTTTGCTTTCTACAGGCTGAGCTTTGTCATTCGCTGCGTAGCGATTGAAAAGCTTCTTATATTCTGGGCTAAAGTGAGAATACTTTCCTTGTTTGAAATTCAGATAGTCTTTGGCATATTTATCCGGAACTTGGAAAACCATTACAGTTAAGTGTTTGGCGTCCTGCACTCCAGCGAAATATTCCATAAGATATTCTGACTTAGCTCTTAGACGAGGAGCAATTGTTGCCCATTTATTATCCTTTGGTAATACTTTGAATACCAAGAATAAAGGTCTCATTAGTCTATGCTCAAATTCCTCATCGTCTAAGAAAGCATTAACGAAATACTCAGTATTCATCAGACTACTATTATGGAAGATAGTGTTGAGCATAAAGTGCGACGTCTTGGTCCGCTTCGTATCAAATACGGACTGCGGGGCAATATAATCTTCCCTTAGTAAGTCACTGATGTCTATATCGTTTCTTGTCATCTGAAAATCCTCAGCTTTATTTTGCCAGTTTCGAAAAGTTCCCTTGGAATATCCCATTGCTTTGTAGCAATGTGCCAACCTATTTGCTCCAGCGTACTTCTCCAGCCTTCTATTCCCCTTTCCTTACTGCCAAACTCTATAATATCCAAATCTTCAGCAAAATATTCGTATATGAAAGGAATTTTGTTCTTCCTATCTATAACAATATTTGATGGGATTTCAATAGTATAGTGAGCATATTTACCATCCTCATAAGTTTTTAGCCATTCTCTTACAAGATTCGTATAGAAACTCACCTGAACTATATATCCAAAATCCCTTGCAATTTTTGCAAACTGCTCAGAAGTATGGGTAGTTTTAAGATCAGGAATCTCTACAGATTCTGAATGGTGTTTTATGCGGATAATATCAATAGCTCCTTTGAGTGGGACAATAAGGCCATCCTTAAACACATGGTCTATGAAAATCTCCTGTTGAAATAGAAGAGTTTCATTTTCCTGCTGAGTGAAATACGGATAAGTAAGCTTATTGGTCTTGAGCTTATCTACCACTTCGACAGCATCCATGTTATCAGCTGATGTAATTACTTGACGTCCATTAGATTCACCAAGAAGACGGAAATAAGGATTGCCTTCATCGCCAATCTTATCCATTATCCTATTAGTGCTCCAAGTAGAGCCTCCAAATCCTACAGCCTTCGCATGTTTAATAACTAAGTCTTGCCACTCCCAAATATCAGCGATATTTGGAAGATAAATAGGTTCAGGCAGGTTTCCTTTTTCATTTAGGGTATTGATCATCTCAACTTTGGAAGCAGCTTCTTTATATACCTTATCGATAATTTGCTGAACCTTTTCCGAAGGTAAGGCTACCTCATAACTCGGAATATAAAATCGCTCATCGAGCAATTCGGGGTTAAAAGCAATAGTATCAACAAGACTACCAAATGCAAATTTTGCATCTACGTCATCATCTTCTTCTTCCTTATTGATATAGAGTTCTACGAACTCCTGAAGCGTCTTCGTCTTGAACGCTTTGAGTGCTGATTGCGAAATTGCAAAAACTTTCTTATACTCAGGTCTTTGCATCAGCTTGCTGTTTTGTTACTTTTTTGTGACATGGCTCACACAACACTCGTAGTTTATCCACTTCACAGAATAGATTTTGTACGAAGTCTTTCAAATCATTTCCAGAACGCAGAGAGCCCACAGGTTCAATGTGGTCTACCTCAATCTCCTTTTCGGGGAACCACATACTGCAAATAGCACACTGATATTCATACTTAAGTCTTTTATTTTCACTCTTGTTGGGCCTTCTGGCCAGTACTTTTGCATCTTGAATGGGTTTCCAATACCTACTCTTATTTCTGAGAGCTGATCTTATGAAAGACCAATATTGAGACTCTGTCATCGTTCCAGAGGCTCTCGTTCTGGGAATTAGTTGTCTTCTTGCCATAAAACAAAAATAGGGAATATTTTTGAAATATCCCCTATTTTTTGTATTTATTTTAGAAGAGCCATGTAACATCCTCAAAACCAAAAGAATAAGTCTTATCACCCACTAGCTCCTTCCTACTCTCATAGTCTCCTCTGGCATTATCATTGGCAAAATATTGCTTTCTGTCTTCGACATATGCTTTTAGATACCGGGAAAGGAAGTCTGCTTCCTTGGTTTTAAAATTATCCTTGTAATAGTCTAATACCTCATTTAGACTAATCTTGTCTGCACTAGATAGGATTTTCCTAGCATTCTTCTCAGCATATTTGAGAATAGCATTGCAGATAAATAACCAATTCACCATTTTCTGTCCATTAGTGGTAGCCTGATGGAGCCTGAACTCTATCGTCTTTCTCTCACTAAAGAACATATTCATGAAATTGATCCAATAATATCTGCCTGCTCTCTCCCATTTCTGGGATCTCACATGCTGATGATTGTTACGATTAAACCTATCATCGGGCTCATGCCCATCATTCAGAAATTTGTGTATACGATAATATGCATCATCAATATACGCATGGTATTCCTGATTGGTGAACGTAGTTTTCAGGGTGGCTATTCCTAGCTTCCTAACTTTCTGGTTATAATCTTTCTTTTTGAACTTTTCCCAATAGGTTTTGAATCCCGGGAACATGGTGTAAAGCTCATCCTGAATTTTTATAGCCAGAGCCCATAGTGCAACAATAAAGAGTCTATCGTCAGGAACCGTGCCAAGATGGATGTGAAACGAGCATTTAATGTCAGGAATAGTTCTTTTAGATAATTCCTCAGCAAAATACTTAATATTACATAAGCATTTTGCTCCATGCATAGGAACAGTGACATATTCTGCATTATCTATACTACCATCCCTACATATTACAATTCCATGACGGTTTTGTATATGATCAGGAACATAGCCCAGAGCAGTTTCCACTTCCATCCCAACAGTCGTATTTCCTAACATCTTTGCTAAGCGAACTGCACGAGCAGGGATTTTGATAGGACTTTCCTTATATGCGAGGATTTTATTCCTGAATTCCTCAGCATTATCCTCGATATTATAGCCCTTTTCCCTATAAACCTTGCGGCTTGTGATTTTGGAGAAGTTTGATACTTCTGCGGGAGATAGCCCTTTCCTTCGGTGCCATACCCCATCAGAGATATTCTCTATATAACCTCCCTTTTCTAATACCTGCTGATTGAGGCATCTTACAGAGCCTATACCTTGGATATTAACAAGAATGTTATTATAGCGATTCTCCGTGAAATATCCCATAATAGGACTTCCATCCTCTTTGAATTCAGCAACACCGTAAACAAGAGGAGTATCCTTTATTAGGACATACACACCTTTCTCATAATCAAAGGTGATAAGCTTAGAGGTATAGGCATACCATGTGTCCCCTACGAGGAAACACTGTTCTCCCTGTACATAATACTTATCTTTGATTTTTCGACAATTCCGGCGATATTCTGTTTCACCGGTGATGGTTTTAACGGTTTTATATTTGAGAGAGGGATCATTTTTGTACCGTACCATGATTAGCTCTTTTGCCATAAGCAACGTTTATATGACGTGTTAAATCGACTTCATTGAACTTTTCGGTTATAGTACGTAGGTCCCTGAAAAGCGGGTCTACACTTTTGTAAATCACACTCGCCACTTCCTGAGCGAAATCATCATCCTGAAAATCCACCAGCTCATTTGCGCAATCACGAATCTCTATCATAGAATCGATAATATCGCCAACAGCAAAATCTCTCTGCTCATCTTTCGTATACTGAAAGCTGGAAGCAGGAGATGAGGAATCTTCAGGAATCTGAGCTTGCTCACGAGCAACGATCTGATCGATGACAGGAGGTTCTTCATCTTCCGACTGGTCTTCATATCTGCTATAGAGTTTTGTATCCATAGCATCCTGCGAAACATTATTAACCACTACACGCATATCATCCCGTTTTCTTTCCTCTGCAATCTCTCTCATGACAGCCTCAACTCTCTCTACAGTGACAGGCTTGGGAACGAATTCGCAAACCTCCACTTCTCCGTCTTCCGAAGGCATTCCATCCTCATCTTCTTCACCATCAATCTTAGTTCTGAAGTCTTCGAAGATTTCTCCATCAGGATTATCTTCAGCAATTATAAGATATTCGAGAACATCCTTATAATGCTTCTCATCCCAATTTTCGATGATATTAGTATTAGTATCAGCACACAATTGTAGGAACATATTGAGCTGAATATCTACATTATCATCGAAGATAGATACAGGAGTATAGCTCATTTCAGTCATCATAATGTCTGCAATGTAATATCTCAGTGCATTTATCTCCTGACAAGAAAGCATTTTTCTTGCTTCCTCGGCAGATTTAAATGGAATGTAGAAATGCTGAACATCCAAATCATCAGAAGACTCTTTCTTGTCTTCCGGATCAGGGAATGGAATTTCAGTCGTTGTAGGTGTATAAAGAATAGGAGGAATAATAATAGGACCCCCCGAAGTTGATTCCACAGCCACTGTAATTTTCTTGGACTTTTCCCAAGCATCCAAATCCACTGTATCCTCATCCTTACCACCCATTTTGGTTTGCACTTTTATGACAGAGAGCAAACCGTCCCGGATAATATAGTTGCGATCAGAGAATTTAGGTGTAAACCCAGTGTTAGAGCACATTTGCTGCCCCTGATACCAGCGATACTTCGCAAAATCAGAGACATCTATACAGGCTTCTTTACAATCCCTCTCGGTATTCCCAATGGGATATTCTGCATATTTGGAAAGATACATGGCCCTATTCCAGAACAAGCTCTTGAGAGCATCATCTTTCAGAGCCTCTTGATAGGCAGTGAAACTCTTCACCATAACTCCTTCGAAGAAGTAATAATTGTGATTTTCCCTCTGCTTAAATTTAGAGATATAACCGCGCTTATTAATGTAATA
>Ga0310811_10005409_pt1 | contig 16151 bp, 14 predicted proteins | sample YCmetagenome_FD_207642 | JGI IMG/M metagenome (GOLD analysis project Ga0310811, IMG submission 207642) | Soil microbial communities from experimental microcosm in Duke University, North Carolina, United States - YC | ecosystem: Engineered > Artificial ecosystem > Soil microcosm > Unclassified ...
GCCGCCGCCAGATACGAGTAGTGCACGTCACCGGAGAGCAGCACGATCGTGGCGGGCGCCCGCCCGCGCCGGCCCGCGGCGACGTCGACGAGCAGGCGGCCGAGGTCGTCGAAGGACCTGCGGAACGCGCCCCAGTGCTCGAGGTCGAGCCCCTGACGGACCTTCTCCCCCCAGACGGCCGCGCGGCGGCCCCACGCCCCGCCGGCGACGGCCTCGCTCCAGCTCTCCACGTCGAAGATGCCGCTCGGCAGGAACACCGGCACCGAGGATCCGATGAGCAGGTGGTCCACGCCGCCCGTGGCCAGATCGGTGAACCAGGACCATTCCTCGTCGTCGATCATCCTGCGGCGCCCGGGTTCGAGGCTCCTCGCGCACCGCGTGTCCAGCATGATCAGGCGCGTGCCGCCGATGTCGCGCGCGTAGCTCCACCGCGTCGAGGGGGGATCCTCGTCGGCGCGCTTCGCGAACGCGTCGAGGATCACCGCGCCATCGGCGTCGGCCGCCCGGATCGCCGCGAGCGTGGGATCGGCCTTGCGCTCGGACGGCGAGAGGTTCCCGAGATGCTGGTAGATCCAGTACGCGCCGAGCGCCGACACCACCCGGGACGGCCACCACTGCACCGCGGCCATCTGGCGCCGCCACACGTCGGAGGTGTTCCAGTCGTCGCGCACGTCGTGGTCATCGAAGATCATCGCTGTGGGCACGGTGGACAACACCCAGCGGACCACCGGTTCGGTCCAGGCCTGCCGGTACAGCTCGGCGTACTCCTCGAAGTCGACGATCTCGTCCGGCCCGTCCTGCCGTCGGGCCCGGATGAAGTCGATCATCTCCGGCGAGGGCTCGTCGGCGTAGACCTGGTCGCCGAGGAACAGCAGCAGGCTCGGCGGGTCCTCCCCCGCCATCAGGCGTAAGCCGTACTCCCTGAGCACGTCGGGGCCGTGGACGCTCTCGTGCGCGTCGTCGTGCGGGACGCTCGTACGGCAGGAGCCGAAGACGACCCTGCCCAGCTCCGCGAGAGGGCGTACCCGGCTCGGCGGGAAACCCTCAACCGGCCACACGGGCCGTCCGTCCAACTCGACGGTGTACTCGCCCGCACCCTCGGCGTCGACGATCGCGTAGTGATGGCCGTGCACGGTGAAGGTGCGCTCCGTACTGCGTCCGCCGCCCAGGCCGACGGTGACCTCGCACGGCTCGCTCGTCTCCACCCAGACGGAGGCGCTCGTATCGTCGACGTGGCGCAACATCGGCCCCACCAGCAAGTCGGGCACGTAGCCTCCTCGGAGATCGGGGATCGGGGGTCTCGGGATCGGGGGTAAGACCGGGGACACCAGGACCCGCCGCGGTCAGCCTTCCAGTGACCGCACAAGGACCTCCAGTTCACGCATGAGCTCCCCGGTCCTGGCCGTGCCGTACATCGCGAGGATCGCCCGGTGGTGCTCGGCGATCCCCGCTTCGAGACGGCCCAGGAGGTCACTGCCCCGATCCGCCAGGAATACCGCCACCTTCCGGCGATCGGCGGGATCGTGTCCCCGATAGACGACGGCACGCTCGACGAGCCGGTCGACCGCCTTGGTCAGCGTGGGATGCGGCATCAGCGCGGCCTCGGCGAGGTCGCCCATCGAATGCCCGCGCCCGTCCGCGAGCGCCTGGAGGATGCGCCACTGCTCGACGGACACGTCCTCGGAGGCGAGTGCGGCGGCCAGCGCCCGGTTGACGCTCCGCTCGGCCCGGCTCAGCAGGTAGGCGAGCGAGGAACCGAGCCCGGTGACCGCCGGAGGGGGCTCCGTACGCACAGGGGGAAGGGGGGTCTCACGCCCGCCGTCGGGTCCCGCCGTCACCACAGAGGGCTCCCTTCGTTCGCGAGCGCGCAAGCGCCATACTCGTGCACGTGGCCGATCCTGTCACGGTGGTCATCGACCCCCTCGAAGCGCATCTGCTGCGTGCCGAGACGCTCCGCGTCGGCCTGGTGGTGCCCGTCTCCGGCGTGCTCGGGTTGCTCGGGCCGTGCGCGATCAACTGCGCGATGCTCGGCGCCGCCGAGGTCAACGCCGCGGGCGGGGTGCTGGGCAGGCCGGTGGAACTGGTGCTGGTCGACGGGGGAAAGCGCCCGGCGGAGGTCGCCCGCGAGGTCTCCGAACTGGTGCGCGCAGGGGTCGTGCAGGCGGTCGTCGGCACGCACGCCAGTGACGTGCGGGTCGCCGTCGAGCGTTCGCTGTCGGGCTCGGCGCCCTTCGTCTACACGCCGCCCTACGAGGGAGGCGCCCGCAAACCAGGGGTGTACTTCCTCGGCGAGCCGGCCTCCCTCCAGGTGGGACCGGGACTCGACTGGCTGGTCGAGCATCGCAGGGCCCGGCGGTGGTTCCTGCTCGGCAACGACTACGTCTGGCCCCGGCTGGTGCACGCGTCGGCCCGGCGGCACCTGCGCGCGCGGTCCGCCACGATCGTCGGGGAAAGGCTCGTCCCCTCCGGCACGACGGCGATGGACGCGCTGATCGAGGAGCTCGCCGCGGCACGGCCTGACGCGGTGCTGCTCAACCTCATCGGGAGCGATCTGGTCATGTTCAACCGCGCCTTCGCGCTGAGCGGCCTGCGCTGCGCGCGCCTGTGCGGGGCGCTGGAGGAGCACGGCCTGCTCGCCATCGGGGGCGACACCACAGGCGAGCTCTACGCGGCCATGGGCTACTTCGGCAGCCTCGCCACCGACGCCAACCTCGGCCTGGGCGAGCGTTACGCCCGGATGTTCGGGCCGGACGCCCCGTCGCTCAACGGGCACGGGCACGGCTGCTATGAGGGGGTCCTCATGCTGGCGGCCCTGGCGGGCCGGGCGGGCACCCTGGTCGTGCCGGCCGTCGAGGCGGTGGCCGACGGCGTCACCGTCACCACGGGCCGCGGGCGGCTGACCCTCCGCGACCGCCACGTGCTGCAACGCGTTTACGTCGGGCGCGCCGACGGGCTCGACTTCTCTCTCGTCACGTCCGCCTAGATCATCTCGGTGCGCCCGCGGTGGGGAGCCGCTGCCGGGCACATTGGGGCCGTTATGTCCGTCGCGTAAAACTTTCAAACGAAACCTTTTCGTCTTAAAGGGTTCGCTCTATCGTACGGCTCCGTACCCGCGTGTTAAGGAGCCGTCAATGTCCTCTCCCTCTGAGGCCTCCCCATCGCCCGCATCACCACCAGCCGCCGGAGTCGAGCAGTTCGGCTACAAGCAGGAACTCCGGCGCTCACTCAGCTTCACCGACCTGCTGATCTACGGCCTGATCTTCATGGTCCCGATCGCGCCGTTCGGCATCTTCGGCAGCGTCTTCCAGGCGTCCGGCGGGATGGTGGCGCTCGTCTACATCATCGGCATGGTGGCGATGGCCTTCACCGCCCTGTCGTACTCGGAGATGGCCAAGGCCTTCCCGATGGCGGGTTCCGTCTACACCTACGCGGGCCGCGGCATCGCCGCCCCGGTCGGATTCCTCGCCGGCTGGGTCATCCTGCTCGACTACGTGCTCGTGCCCTCGCTGCTGTACTTGATCGCCAGCGCCGCGATGGCGTCGTTCGTCCCCGCCATCCCGATCTGGGCATGGCTGATCGGCTTCATCGTGCTCAACACGGTGGTCAACTACCTCGGCATCGAGATGACCGCCCGGTTGAACAAGATCATGCTGGTGGCGGAGCTCATCGTGCTCGCGATCTTCCTGGTCATCGGCGTCGTCGCCCTCGCCCAGGGCAAGGGTCACGGCGGCGGGCTGACCCCGCTGTTCGACTCCTCGACGTTCTCCTGGTCGCTGGTGTTCGGAGCGGTGTCCGTGGCGGTGCTCTCGTTCCTCGGCTTCGACGGCATCTCGATGCTCGCCGAGGAGACCCGGGAGAACACCCGCCGCCTCGGTCGCTCCATGATCGCCGCCCTCGGGCTCGCGGGTGTGCTGTTCGTCGTGCAGACCTGGGTCGCGGCGCTGCTCGTGCCGAACCGCGCCGACCTGATCGCGAACGGCGACCCGGCGGGTTCGGCGTTCTACGACACCGCCGAATACGCCGGCGGACACTGGCTGAGCGTGCTCACCGCCGTCGCGACCGCCATCGCGTGGGGCTTCGCCAACTCCCTCGTCGCCCAGGCCGCGACCTCCCGTCTGCTGTTCGCCATGGCCCGCGACAAGCAACTCCCGAGCTTCCTCGGCAAGATCCACCCCACGCGCAAGGTGCCGGTCAACGCCACCTTCCTCGTGGCGGCGGTGTCGCTGGCCCTCGGCCTGTACATGAACTCGCGCGACGACGGCATCTCCCTGCTCACCACACTGGTGAACTTCGGCGCGATGACCGCCTTCCTCGCACTGCACGTCTCCGTCGTCGTCCACTACCTCGTACGGCAGCGCAGCCGCGACTGGTGGCGCCACCTCATCGCGCCTGTGATCGGGTTCCTGATCCTGCTCTACGTCGTGATCAACGCCAACATCGCCGCCCAGGCAGTCGGCCTGAGCTGGCTGGCCATCGGCGTCGTCATCCTCATCGGCTCCTACCTGATGGGCCGGCGTCCCACCCTTTCCGGAATCAACACGGAGGTCAACGAGTGAACGTCTTCTCCTACCGGCCGGCGCCAGAGGAGCTGTCCTACACCTTCGGCGGCCGACCGGCGGTGGCGAGGATCACCCCGGGCACGGTGGTGGAAATGTTCACCGAGGACTGCTTCGGCGGCCGGGTCCGCGGGCTGGACGACCTTCCCTCGCAGGTTTGCGAGTTCCCGTACCTGAACCCGGTCACCGGCCCCTTCCACGTCGAGGGCGCCGAGCCGGGCGACACCCTCGCGCTGCACTTCGTCTCCATCGAGCCGGCCCGCGACTGGGCGGTCTCGACCACGTTCCCGCACTTCGGAGCGTTGACCGCCACACACACCACGGCGATGTTGCACCCTCCGCTCGACGAGGTCGTGTGGTTGTACGAGGTCGACGCCGAGAAGCGGACCGTGCGCTACCGCGCACGCCGGGGCGACTTCACCGTGGAGATGCCGCTCGACCCGATGCACGGGACGGTGGGCGTCGCGCCCGCCGCGTCCGAGGCGCGGATGACGATCACCCCGGACGCCCACGGCGGCAACATGGACACCCCCGAGTTGCGTGCGGGTGTCACGGTCTACCTCGGGGTCAACGTGGAGGGCGGCCTGTTCTCCATCGGGGACGGCCACTGCCGCCAGGGGCACGGCGAGGTCTGCGGCACCGCGGTCGAGGCCGCGATGAACACCGTCGTGGCCGTGGAACTCGTCAAGGGCGTCTCGACGCCGTGGCCGCGGCTGGAGGACGACGGCCATCTGATGTCGACGGGCTCGGCCCGCCCGCTCGAGGACGCCTACCGCATCAGCCAGCACGACCTGGTCACCTGGGCCTCCTCGCTCACCGGCCTCGACGAGCTGGACGCCTACCAGCTGGTCAGCCAGGGCGGCGAGGCCCCCGTGGGCAACGTGTGCGACACCAACTACACGATGGTCGCCAAGCTGCCCAAGGCGTACCTCGGCGGTCCCGAGATCTACGAGTCGGCGCACAGCCGTCTCCGGACGCTCGGCGAGGAGTACCTCTCCTCCCGCTGAGCACCCGGCGGCATCGAGACATCGGGGACACGGCCCACTCTTGTCGGCGCTCAGCCGTACGAGGGTGGGCCGTCACGTTCTAAGTCGCTGCGGCCACTATCTCCTCGCACAGGGCGTGGGTTCGCAGCGCGTCGTCGGCGGTGATCAGACGGCCTTCGCGCACCGACGACAGGAACTCCTGACAGGCCTGCTCGATGCCGCGCTGGCGGGCCACCGGCACCCAGTCGCCCCGGTGGCTGACCGCCTCCGTGCCCGAGTAGTCGACCACGCCCGCCAGGTTGACGACCCGGCGCTTGGCGCCGCCGCCGATGACCTCGCAGGTCTCCTCGCTCGCACCGCTGACCCTGCTCATGATGCCGATCGCGGTGAAGTCCGCGTTCCCCGATTGCCCGGTCGCGGCGGCGCCGCGCAGGTGGAGGACGACGTGCTCCAGCAGCCCGCCACGGACCCGTACGTCGATCGACACGTCGGAGACGTCGCCCGGGGCGAGGAAGCGCAGTGTGTCCACCACATGGATGAAGTCGTCGAACACGACGCGGCGCGGGTCGTCCGCCTGGCCCGCGCGGTTCTTCTGCATGACCACGAGGTCACGCGGCAGCTCCCGCAGGGCGGCGTACCCCGGCGCGTATCTCCGGTTGAACCCGACCATGAGCGACCGCCGGTGCTCCCCCGCCAGCCGTACGAGCCTGTCCGCGTCAGGGAGGCGGTCCGCGAGCGGCTTGTCCACATAGACGTGGACTCCCGCCTCGATCAACGCCGCCACGATGTCCACATGGGCACGCGTCGCCGCGTGGACGAACGCGGCCTCGACCCCCGCAGCGACGACCTCGTCGACCGAGGTGCACCTCGCGGGGACGCGGTAGGCGTCTGCCAGCCGGTCCAGCGTCGGCCTGTCCCGCGTGCAGAGGAGGAGGTCGATGCCCGGCGTCGCCGCGAGCACCGGGAGGTAGGCCTTCTGCGCGATGTCCCCGAGCCCGATCATCGCCACGCGCATGGGGGGCCGGCTCGCGCCGTCCTGCGGCGACGTCACTGGTCGTCCACGAGCAGCCGCGCGTAGTCCGCGTCGTCCGGCGTTGCTGTCACTCGTTCAGTCACGCGGATCACCCTGTCATAGTCTCGCCCTACTCTTCGTCTTTGCGGTGCTCTGTGATCACTGCTCACGCCACCAGGCGATGGTGGCCTTCAGCGCGTCGTCCGTGGGCGTGGGGGCGAGGCCGAGCACGGCCTCCGAGGCCGTGGAGTCGAGGACGAACGGCCGGTCGAACTGGTAGCGCGTCTCCCTCATCTCCTTGAGCATCGGGACGGCGAGTCCCGCGGCGTTGAGGACCCACTCGGGGATGCGCCGCAGGCGCGGCGCGGGGGCTCCGCCGAGCGCCGCCAGGCTCCCGGCGATCTCCCGCAGGGTGAGGGGCGCGTTCGTCGGCACGTGCCACGCACGGCCCCAGGCCTTCTCTTCGGCCGCCGCGGCGATCAGCGCACGGGACACGTCCGGGAGGTAGGTCCAGCTGTGCGGGATGTCCGGGTCGCTCAGCACCATCGCCGGCTTTCCACTCAGGACCGGTCCGAGGAACCGCCCACCCAGGTACGACTGGTCGGACGAACGCGGGCCGAAGTAGTCGGAGCCCCTGACCTCGGTGACGCGCACTCGACCCGCCTGGTGGGCGGCCAGTGCCTGCGCCCACATCCCGGCGCGCACGCGGCCCTTCGTGCCGGTCGACGCCAGCGGCAGGTCCTCGGTCATCGGGCCGTCGACGGGGCCGTAGCCGTACAGGTTGCCGATCGTGGCCAGGACGGCGCCGGTGCCCTCCGCGGCCTCCAGGAGCGCGGTGGCGACGGGCGGCCAGTCCCGGACCCACTCGTGGTACTTCGGGTTCATGCAGTTGTAGAGCGCGTCGGCCCCTTCCGAGAGACGGCGCATCGCGGCCGCGTCCGCGGCGTGCCCGGCGACCAGGCTGATCCCCGGATGCTTCGGGCCGGAGCCCGACCGGGTGACGACGACCACCTCGTGGCCCTGCTCCGCCAGCGACTTCGCGACGTGTCCGCCGACCTGTCCTGCCCCGACGATGACGTGCTTCCCCATGATGACCTTCTCCTTCAGACCTGGTGCCAGACGAGTCGCAGCACGGCGTTGACGATGTAGACGGCGGCGAAGACGGCGCCGGCGGTGACCAGGCCGGAGGCGATCAGAGCCGCGGCCCCTCCCCCGAACCAGAGGATCTCCAGTACGGCGCGCGCGGCGCCCTTGAGCGGAACAGGCGGGTTGTTGGCGGCCCCGAAGACCGCCCACACCGCGATGAACAGGGCGGGAGCCCCGATGCCGGCCAGGAGTCGCAGGGCCAGGCTCTCGCTCACCGTGAATCCCCAGTAGCCGACCGAGAACAGGACTCCGAGCTCCAGGAAGAACATCAGTGCGGCATTCGCTGCCTTGGCCATTTCCGCCTCCGTCGTGCTCACCACTTCGTTATGAGAGCAATGCTCTCGCTTGAGAGCACGGATCGTCAAGAGCAGTGCTCTCTTTTTTTCTCACTGCTCTGATAGCCTGCGGACATGAACGCGAGCCGTACCGCCAGAGAGCGGGTCAGAGCGGAGTTGATCCGGGAGATCACGGATATCGCGCGCCGCCACCTGGCGACGGACGGCGCCGGAGGCCTGTCGCTCCGCGCCGTCGCGAGGGACATGGGGATGGTCTCGTCGGCGATCTATCGGTACTTCCCGAGCCGCGACGACCTGCTGACGGCACTGATCATCGATGGATACAACGCCATCGGCGAGTCCGTGGAGATCGCCGACGCGGGATGCGCGCGGGACGACTTCACCGGGCGCTGGCTGGCCGTCTGCCATGCCGTACGGACCTGGGCCCTGGACCACCCCCACGAGTACGCCCTGCTGTACGGCTCGCCGGTACCGGGCTACCAGGCGCCCGCGGACACGATCGGACCGGCCGCCCGGGACGTCGTGGTCTACGGGCGGATCATCTCGGACGCGCAGGCGGCGGGCCGGCTGACTCCGCCCGACATGTGTCCGGCGCCCCCCGAGGTGTTGTCGTCCGACGCCGAAGCGGTGCGGCAACTCATGCCCGGCGTCTCGGACGACGTGGTGGCGCGGGGGATCGTCGCCTGGACCGGGCTGTTCGGGATGGTGAACTTCGAACTGTTCGGCCAGTTCAACAATGTGATCACCCACCGGCGAGAGCTCTTCGAGCACAACATGCTCAGCCTTGCCTCCCTGATCGGCCTACCCCCCACCCCCCGGGCGTGATCATGCACAAGTTCGAGATCATGCCCCCTGACCAGCCCGAACACCAGCCGTGATCATGCACAGGTTCGTGAAGGTGGGGCCTGACCAGCTCACACACCGTTCGTGATCATGCACACTTTCGGCGAAACATGGTCCCACCTGCGCATACGCAAGTCGTGATCATGCACGGATTCGGCGGCACACCGCCTCGCCTGCCTAAACACGGGCTGTGATCATGCAATGAAGGCGGCACCCCGATACGGGGTGCCGCCTTCTGCCGCTCCATCACCACATCTCACGCGCCTGGTGTGCGCCCGACTCCGCGAATCACCCTTGCTGCATGATCACGGACGCCGAACACGCTGGTCAGCGCGCATCTCCACGAATTCGTGCATGATCACGCCAGATATCAGCACTGGTCAGCACACACATCTCCGAAAGTGTGCATGATCACGAACGGTGTATGCGCTGGTCAGGCCCCACCCTCACGAACCTGTGCATGATCACGGCCGGTGTTCGGGCTGGTCAAGGGCCATGATCCCGAACCTGTGCATGATCACGCGGGAAAGGGGGGTCAGGGGCGGGTGGCGCGGTTGGCTGCGGAGATGATGGCCTTGAGTGAGGCGGTCGTCGTGTTGGCGTCGATGCCCACTCCCCACAGCACGACGGCACCGTTCGGCCCCATGACCTCGCACTCCACGTAGGACGCGGCCTTCGCGTCGGCGCCCGCGCTCATCGCGTGCTCGGTGTAGTCGAGCACCCGCACCTCGACGCCCACGCCCTCCAGCGCGTCGCAGAAGGCCGAGATCGGGCCGTTTCCGACGCCCTCGATCTCGCGGATCTGACCGGAGATCCGCACGTCGGCGCTGATCATGTCCTTGTCGTCGACCGTCGAGGAGTGGCGGTGGGCCAGCAGGCCGAGACGACCCCACGGCTTGTCCGGGTTGGGCAGGTACTCGTCGGCGAACGCCTCCCACATCGCGGCCGCCGTGACCTCGCCGCCCTCGGCGTCCGTGTGGGCCTGGACGACGCGGGAGAACTCGATCTGCAGTCGCCGGGGCAGGTCGAGCTGGTGGTCGGCCTTCATGATGTAGGCCACGCCGCCCTTGCCCGACTGGCTGTTGACGCGGATCACGGCCTCGTACGAACGGCCGATGTCCTTGGGGTCGATCGGCAGGTACGGCACGGCCCAGGTGAACTCGTCCACCGGGACTCCTGCGGCCGCCGCGTCACGCTCGAGATGGTCGAAGCCCTTCTTGATGGCGTCCTGGTGAGAGCCGGAGAAGGCCGTGTAGACGAGCTCGCCGCCCCAGGGGTGGCGGGGGTGGACGGGCAGCTGGTTGCAGTACTCGACGACGCGCCGGATCTCGTCCATGTCCGAGATGTCGACCTCAGGGTCGATGCCCTGGGAGAAGAGGTTCATCCCCAGGGTGACCAGGCAGACGTTGCCGGTCCGCTCGCCGTTGCCGAACAGGCAGCCCTCGATGCGGTCGGCTCCCGCCATGTACCCGAACTCGGCGGCGGCGACGGCCGTGCCCCGGTCGTTGTGGGGGTGCAGGGACAGCACCACGGAGTCCCGGTAGGCCAGGTGGCGGTTCATCCACTCGATCTGGTCCGCGTAGACGTTGGGCGTGGCCATCTCGACGGTCGCCGGCAGGTTGATGATGACCTTGCGGTCGGGCGTCGGCTGCCAGACGTCGTTGACGGCGTTGCAGACCTCGACCGCGTATTCCAGCTCGGTGCCGGTGAACGACTCCGGCGAGTACTCGAAGAAGATCTCGGTGCCGTCCATCTGAGCGGCCAGCTTCTTGCACAGCTTGGCGCCCTCGACGGCGATGGCGGTGATGCCGTCCTTGTCCTGGCCGAAGACGACCCGCCGCTGGAGCGTCGAGGTCGAGTTGTACAGGTGGACGATGGCCTGCCGGGCTCCGCGCAGCGACTCGTAGGTGCGCTCGATCAGCTCGGGCCTGGCCTGCGTGAGGACCTGGATGACGACATCGGAGGGGATGCGGTCCTCTTCGATGATCTGGCGGACGAAGTCGTAGTCGGTCTGCGACGCGGCGGGGAAGCCGACCTCGATCTCCTTGTATCCCATCCGTACCAGCAGCTCGAACATCTTGAGCTTCCGGTCGGCGTCCATGGGGTCGATCAGCGCCTGGTTGCCGTCGCGGAGGTCGACGGCGCACCACCGGGGCGCCTTGGTGATGACCTTGTCCGGCCAGGTGCGGTCGGTCAGCCGGATCGGCTCGAACGGCGTATAGCGGTGGAAAGGCATGGGGCTGGGCTGCTGCGAATTCATCATGCTCCTCGTCGGGCACACGGCGACGCGGGAAACGAAGTCCCGATCAGATGAGAGAGGCGTCGCCAGTGAGAGAGATCATTGACGGCCGACGCGCGTGAGCCTCACCGCGACGAGGGAGCCGACCTCTTACAGGCCCTCGACGCGGCGGATAAGAAGGAGCCCGCGCAGCATGCCAGCGAGACTAGCAGACATCCGAACGCCGTCTGGACCGGGACCCCGCCCCGCATCCTCGCCCGTCCCACCACTCACAGAGCCACCTCCACGAATACTTATATACGGCCAAATGTTCTGATTACCTCGCACGCTAGGGTGACTCACAACGAAGGGGGTTGCGCCATGAAGGACAACGAGATCCTTGATCAGATCGGTGAGCTCATCGACGAGGAGCACACCCTGCGCCGCCGCCTGGCGGCAGGTGAGCTGAACTCCGACGAGGAGCACACCAGGATTCGCGATCTCGAGGAGTCACTCGACCGCTGCTGGGACCTGCTGCGTCAGCGCCGGGCCCGTCGCGGCGCAGGCGAGGACCCCGACGACGCCGCCGCCCGCCCGGTCGGCGAGGTCGAGAACTACCTGCAGTAACTCTAAGCCGCCTCGGATCCCCCGCCGTCTCACCAGCCGAAAAGCATTCGCGCTCGCGGACGGCGGTGCGATTGTCTTGATGGCATGCAGATCGAGCGCCTCGACTTCGCCGTCCCCGACGATCGCATGTCCGGCCTCTACGCCGTCTACCGCGCCGATCTGAGGCGGGGGCCGGGAATGTCGTTGCGCCATTTCCAGGTCATGACCGAGCGCGGCTGGTCCGAGGAGCGCAGCGAGGCCTGGGTGGCCCGCGTGGCAGGCGAGATCGTCGGCGGGTACGCCCTCCACTATCCGCAGTCGGACAACACGCATCTGGCGCTGATCCGCACGCTGGCCGTCCATCCCGGCCACAGGCGCAACGGCGTGGGCAGTTCCCTGGTCACCCACGCGATCGGCCGGGCCAGAGCCGAGGGTCGGCGGGTGATCGTCGCGGAGGCCGCCGTCGACCGGCCGGGCGCGCCCTTCGCCAAGGCCCACGGATTCTCCCCCGCCACAACGGAGGCGCGGCGGGTCCTCGACCTGCGCACGGCCGACTGGTCCGGCTTAGAGCTCATGCGAGGCGACGCGGTACGGCACGCGCGTGACTACGCGATCGAACGCTGGGCCGGCCCGGTGGGCGAAGAGCAACTCGGCGACATGGCGACACTCATGATCGGCATGAACGACGAGCCGCTCGGCGACCTGGACATCGAGGACCAGCGCTGGGATCCCGCCAGGGTCCGAGCGCACGATCAGGTGATGGCCGCGGCGGGACTCAGGGCGTACACGATGGTCGCGCGGCACGCGGCGACCGGCGAGCCCGCCGGATTCACCCGGATCGCCGTCGACGCCCACGAGCCGGAGGGGTGGGCCCGGCAACACGACACAGGGGTGTTGCGTCCCCATCGGGGCCGGCGGCTCGGCCTCATCCTGAAACTCGCCAACATCGCCTGGTTCCATGCCTGCGAGCCATCCGTCGAGCAGGTGGTGACGTGGAACTCGACGTCGAACAGCCACATGCTCGCCATCAACGAGAAGATGGGCTACCAGGTGCTCGACGTGTGGAACGAGTGGCAGTTGCACATCTGAGCCCGGATGAGCCCGAAGACGACCCGGCGGCGATGAGGAAGCGAATCGGCCATGCTCAAGGCCAGGTCCACAGGACTTCCTGATCGATCAGTCCCGGCGAGGCCGAAGGCGTTCAGGCGTACGATCGCTTCCTCCATTCGACCATAACCCGGACGACGCCCCGAACCGCCGACGACCCCGTACGGCCCGGCATCGGCCGGGCTTCGATTCAGACCGCGAGCAGGCGGTGGACGTCCAGTCCCCTGAGCTCTTCCGCGGTGCCGGAACGGACCACCCGCCCGGCGTCGAGGATCACGAAGTCGTCGGCCAGGCGCAGCGCGAGGTCGAGGTACTGCTCCACAAGCAACATGGTGAGCCCGGAGGCGTGCAGCCGCTCGATGGCCTCCTCGATCTCGATGATGATCGACGGCTGGATGCCCTCGGTCGGCTCGTCCAGGATCAGCAGCCGGGGCCGTGTCACCAGGACCCTGGCCATCGCGAGTTGACGCCGCCGCCCGCCCGCGAGGAAGCCGGCCGGCCTGTTCAGCAGGGGCTTGAGCCCGGGGAACACCTCCAGCGCGTCGTCGACCGCCGTCGCGTCCTTGTGCGGCGAGGCCTCCAGCGTGACCATCAGGTTCCCCATCACGCTGAGCTGGGGGAAGGTGTCGTGGCCCTGGGGCACGTAGCCCATGCCGAGCCGTACGCGCTCGTCCGGGCTGAGGCCGGTCACCGGCCTGCCCTCGAAGACCACCGACCCGCCCGTCGCGGGGACGACGCCCATGATGGTGTTGAGCAGGGTCGTCTTGCCCACGCCGTTGCGGCCCATCACGCAGGTCAGCCGGCCTTCGCCGACCTTCACGCAGACCCCGAAGAGCACCCGCGCCCTGCCGTACCCGGCCTCGAGTCCCTCAACGGACAACATCATCGGCCTCCTCGCGCGCCCGTCCCAGATGAATCTCCTGTACCCGCGGATCCGGCCTGACCTGCTCGACCGTCCCGGTACAGCGAGCAAAGCCGTCCGAACCCGTTGCGCGGGAGTTGCCGCGCCCCGATATCGAGGATGATTTCGCCGGCCGTTCCGGGGAAGCGCCGCCGGCCGGGGAACAGTTTCCTATTTCCCCGTTCCTTGACATAGTCGGGGCCCGGCACGATCCGCGGGAGTTCGGTCGCGCACGGGGAGAATGCCACCTCCGTGGGTGGTGGCCGATTCCCCTTCACCGGCAGCGAACGCCATCGCCGGAATCGCGGTGGCACCCCGGCCCGCCAGGCTGAAGTGCGTAATTGCCCCTCCTTGCCGATATGGTCCCCGCGCCGATCCGTCTACGACCAAGGTGATACCGTGAGATTTCTCGAAAACCTCCGGAAAGTTAACAATTCATTAGCCGGCGCTCACGCCGATCTCGATACACGCTGGAAATGAATAGGTAACGCGGGGGAAACGGCGATTATCTATCGTCCCGCCATGCGGCTCACTCCACACGAACAGGAACGCCTGCTCATTCACGTCGCGGCCGGCGTGGCCCGCGACCGCAGGGAACGGGGTCTGCGCCTCAACCACCCCGAGGCGACCGCGATGATCGCGTCCTTCCTGTTGGAGGGCGCACGCGACGGCAGGAGCGTGGCCGACCTCATGGACGCGGGCCGCAAGGTGCTCCGCCGCGACGACGTCATGGACGGTGTGCCCGAGATGCTCGACTCCGTCCAGATCGAGGCCACGTTCCCCGACGGCACCAAGCTCGTCACCGTTCACAACCCGATCACATGAGCACGGGCGCCGCACGCGGCAGCACGGTCCCGAGGCACACCGCCACAGGCCGGGGCCGCGTGGCGAGAGCCGTACCGCACCGAGAGGGAGACGGCCGATGAGCAGCCCGAGCACACCCGGCGTGCCCGGCGAGATCGTGTACGGCGACGCGCCCGTCCCGCTGAACCCGGGCAGGGAACGCGTGACCGTCCGGGTGGTCAACACGGCCGACCGGCCCATCCAGGTCGGCTCCCACTATCACTTCGCGGCGGCCAACCCGGGTCTGGAGTTCGACCGGCAGGCGGCGTGGGGCACGCGCCTGGACGTCCCCGCCGGCACCGCGATCAGGTTCGAGCCGGGCGTCGAGCGCGACGTCACGCTGGTGCCGATCGCCGGGAACCGCATCGTTCCCGGGCTGCGCTCCGAGTGGGCCGGCCCGCTGGACGGCGGCGCCCGTGCCTGACATCGAACGGTCGCGTTACGCGGCCCTGTACGGCCCGACCACGGGCGATCGGGTGAGGCTGGCCGACACCGACCTGTTCATCGAGGTCACAGAAGATTTGTCGATGGGCCCCTCGGGGGCGGGCGACGAGGTGGTCTTCGGCGGCGGCAAGGTCATCCGCGAGTCGATGGGCCAGGCCCGCACGACCCGGGCGGACGGCGCGGCCGACCTCGTGATCACCGGGGCGGTGATCCTCGACCACTGGGGCGTCATCAAGGCCGACATCGGCGTGCGCGACGGGCGGATCGTCGCCATCGGCAAGGCCGGAAATCCCGACACGATGGACGGCGTGCACCCCGGCCTGGTCATCGGGCCGTCGACCGAGATCCTCGCGGGCAACGGAAAGATCATCACGGCCGGGGCCGTGGACTCCCACGTCCATCTCATCGCCCCGCAGATCCTCGACGAGGCCCTCGCCTCCGGCATCACCACGATCATCGGTGGCGGCACCGGCCCGGCCGAGGGCACCAAGGCCACCACGGTGACGGGGACGTGGTACCTCGCCCGGATGCTGGAGTCCCTGGACTCGTATCCGATCAACGTGGCGCTGCTCGGCAAGGGCAACACGGTCAGCACCGAGGGCCTGCTGGAACAACTGCGCGCCGGCGCCTCCGGGTTCAAGCTGCACGAGGACTGGGGCACCACTCCGGCGGCGATCGACGCCTGCCTGAGCGTCTGCGACGCCACCGGCGTGCAGGCGGCCATCCACACGGACACCCTGAACGAGGCGGGGTTCGTCGAGTCGACGCTGAAGGCCATCGCCGGCCGGGCCGTCCACGCCTACCACACCGAGGGCGCGGGAGGCGGGCACGCCCCGGACATCATCAAGGTCGCCTCCCACGCCAACGTGCTGCCCTCCTCCACCAACCCCACGCGGCCGCACACGGTCAACACCCACCACGAGCACCTCGACATGCTCATGGTCTGCCACCACCTGAACCCGTCGATCCCCGAGGATCTGGCGTTCGCCGAGTCGCGCATCCGGCCCACCACGATGGCGGCCGAGGACGTGCTCCACGACATCGGCGCGATCTCCATGATCGGCTCGGACTCGCAGGCGATGGGCCGGGTCGGCGAGACGATCATCCGTACCTGGCAGACCGCGCACGTCATGAAGGCCCGGCGCGGCACGCTGGGCGGCGAACCGGGCAATCCGGCGGACAATCTCCGCGCT
>Ga0310811_10005410_pt1 | contig 16150 bp, 13 predicted proteins | sample YCmetagenome_FD_207642 | JGI IMG/M metagenome (GOLD analysis project Ga0310811, IMG submission 207642) | Soil microbial communities from experimental microcosm in Duke University, North Carolina, United States - YC | ecosystem: Engineered > Artificial ecosystem > Soil microcosm > Unclassified ...
TCAACCTGCGCGACGTGCCGGCGACGAACCTGCTGCAGCCGGGCAATCGCGCGACGTGGCGGCTGCTCGTTGCCGAACGCGACGCGGGATCGCTCGCGCGCTTTCGCGACTGGATCGGCGAGCGGCTCGCGCCGGGGCAGCGCGTCGAGACGGTACGCGACCTGCGGCCGGAAGTGCGGCAGACGCTCGAGCGCGCCGAGCGGTTTCTGAGCCTCGCCGCGCTCGTCGCGGTGCTGCTTGCCGCGGTCGCGGTGGCGCTCGCCGCCTCGCGTTATCTGCGTCGCCATCTCGACGCAGCTGCGATGCTGCGCACGCTCGGCGCCAGTGTGCGACGCACGCTTGCGCTGTTCGTCGTGCAGTTCGCCGCGCTCGGTGTGGTCGCGAGCGCGCTCGGCGTGGTGGGTGCGCTCGCGGGGCAGCAGCTGCTTGCGCTGCTCCTCGCGAGCGCGTTCGTCGAGGCACTGCCGCCGCCATCGGCTGCACCCGCGCTGACCGCGTTCGCAACGGGCCTGCTGCTTCTGTTTGGATTCGCGCTGCCGCCGCTCGTCGCGCTCGCGAACGTGCCGCCGCTTCGCGTGCTGCGGCGCGACTTGCCGCGGCCGCGCACCGGCGGCGTGGTCGCGTACGCGTGCGGCGCCGCTGCGGTCGCCGTGCTGATCGGATGGCAGGCGCACGAAGCGCAGGCCGCGTCGATCATCCTCGGCGGCGTCGCAGGTCTGCTCGTGGCTGCGGCTGCACTCGCTTGGCTGCTGCTCGCGGTGCTGAAGCGGATTCCGTCGCGCGGCATCACGTGGCGGTTCGGACTCGCGAATCTGCGTCGGCGCGCGCTCGCGTCGAGCCTGCAGATCGGCGCGCTCGCGCTCGGCCTGACGTCGTTGCTGCTGCTCACCGTCGTGCGCGGCGACCTGCTGCGCGACTGGCGCGCGAGCCTGCCCCCCGATGCGCCGAACCAGTTCCTCGTCAACGTGCTGCCCGATCAGGTGCAGCCGGCGGGCGACTGGCTCGACGCGCGGCTTGCCGTGCGGCCGCAATTCAAGCCGATGGTGCGCGGCCGCCTCGTCGACGTGAACGGCGCGCCGCTCGACACGCGTCGCTTCACCGAGCCGCGCGCACGCCGGCTCGCCGAGCGTGAATTCAATCTGTCGTGGACCGACACGCTGCCGGCCGGCAACGAGGTCGTGCACGGTCGTTTCTGGAGCGCCGATGCGCGCGGCACGCAGGCCGGGATCTCGCTGGAAGAGGGCATCGCGCAAGCGCTCGGCGTCAACGTGGGCGATCGGTTGACGTTCGACGCTGGCGGCATCCGGGTGGCAGCAGCCGTGACGAGCACGCGCAAGGTCAACTGGGACAGCTTTCGCGTGAATTTCTTCGCGCTGTTCGCGCCGGGCGCGCTCGACGACCTGCCCGCGACGTACATCGCGGCGTTTCGCGCACCGGCCGACGACACGACCTGGCTGTCGGGACTCGTGCAGCGCTACCCGAACATCCTGTCGATCGACGTCGCCGAGATCCTGCGCCAGATACAGGGGATCATCGATCGCGTCGCGCGGGCGGTCGAGTTCGTGTTCCTGTTCACGCTCGCCGGCGGCCTGTTGGTGCTGCAGGCGGCGATCGCGTCGACGCAGGACGAGCGCACGTTCGACGCCGCGGTCGTGCGCACGCTCGGTGCATCGCGTCGCCAGCTGCAGAGCGCGCAGGCGGCCGAGTTCCTGCTGCTCGGCGCGCTCGCTGGATTGCTCGGTGCGGCCGGCGCAACGGCGATCGGCTGGGCGCTCGCCGAGCACGTGTTCAACATTCCGTTCTCCGGCAATCCGCTCGTCTGGCTCTACGGCGTCGTCGGAGGCGCGATCGCGGTGCTCATGGCGGGATGGCTCGGGACGCGGCGCACCGTGCGCGAGCCGCCGCTTCACGCCCTCCGCCGGCTCGGCTAGGGTCGTAAAGATTGCAGTAGATTGCAGTCCGACGGCACGCAATGCAGTGCCGATGGCACAATACGCGTGCCGATGGACACGATCTCCCAGAGCTTCGCCGTTGCGATGTCGATGGTCGCGCACCTCGACCCGCGCCTCACGCAGATCGTTGGCCTTTCGCTCGCGGTGAGTCTCACCGCGACGCTGATCGCGGCCCTGATCGGGCTTCCGCTCGGCGCGGCAACCGGCATCGGACGGTTTCGGGGTCGTGCCACGCTCGTCGTGCTGCTCAATGCCGCGATGGGGCTCCCGCCCGTCGTCGTGGGGTTGCTGGTGTACCTGCTGCTATCGCGTGCCGGCCCGCTCGGCCCGTTCGGCCTGCTGTTCACCCCAACGGCGATGGTGATCGCGCAGACGGTACTCATCACGCCGATCATCGCGGCACTCACGCGCCAGTTCATCGAGGATGCGTGGGTCGAATATCGCGAGCAGCTGCACAGCCTGCGCTCGTCGTGGCGGCAGTCGGTGCTGACGCTGATCTGGGACACGCGCTGGTCGCTCGCCACCGTGCTGCTTGCAGGATTCGGCCGCGCCGCCGCCGAAGTCGGTGCCGTGATGATCGTCGGCGGCAACATCGACGGCGTCACGCGCGTGATGACGACCGCCATCGCGCTCGAGACGAGCAAGGGCGACTTGCCGCTCGCGCTGGGACTGGGCCTCGTGCTGATCACGCTCGTGCTGGCGCTCAATTTCGGCGCGCACGCGACGCGGCAATGGGCGAGGGCCCGCTTTGGGTGACGTCGAAACCGTGGCGGGCCTGCCGATAATCGCGACGGGTGTCGACGTCGTGCGCGGCGACACGCGCGTGCTGAAGGACATCGACGTCGTCATCGAGGCGCGGCGGCGCACATTCATCCTGGGTCCGAACGGCGCGGGGAAGAGCATGCTGCTGCGCGTCCTGCATGGCCTGATCGACCCGACGCGCGGCGTCCTCGCATGGGGCGACAACCGCGCGACGCGTCCGCCGAACCAGGCGATGGTGTTCCAGCGGCCGGTGCTTCTGCGCCGCTCCGCAGCCGCGAACGTCCGACACGCGCTCGCACTCGCCGGGATTCGCGGCGATGCCGCGCGACTGCGCGTGCACGGCGCGCTCGCGAGCGTCGGCTTGACGCACGCCGGCAACCGGCCCGCGCGCGTGCTCTCAGGCGGCGAGCAGCAGCGCCTCGCGCTGGCGCGCGCATGGGCGCTCGACCCCGACGTGCTGTTTCTCGACGAGCCGACGGCGAGCCTGGACCCGGCTGCAACCCGCGCCGTCGAGGACATCGTCGCCGATTTCCACGCGCGCGGCACGACGATCGTGATGACGACGCACAGCCTGCCGCAGGCGAGGCGACTCGCCGACACGATCGTGTTCATGTCGGAGGGGCGCGTCGTCGAGCAGACCGAGGCCGGAGTCTTTTTCAACCAGCCCCGCTCGTCGGAAGGCGGGGCATTCCTGGAAGGAGAACGATGGTGATGCGAGGATGGATCACGAACATCGTGCTGGCGCTCGGCGTGCTCGGCGCGGCTGCGGCGCTGGCGCAGCAACCGTTCATCGTGGTCGCTTCGACGACGTCGACCGAGCAATCGGGCCTTTTCGGCCATCTGCTGCCGGCGTTCGAGAAGGACACGGGGATCAGCGTGCGGGTCGTCGCCGTCGGCACCGGACAGGCGCTCGACATCGGGCGGCGCGGCGACGCCGATGTCGTGTTCGTCCACGACAAGGCTGCGGAGCTCGAGTGGCTCGCGGCAGGCAACGGCGTCAAGCGCTATCCGGTGATGTACAACGACTTCGTGCTGATCGGCCCGAAGGCCGACCCGGCACGCGTCGCCGGTGGCAAGGACATCGCCGTGGCGTTGCAGAAGATCGCGGCCGCGAAGGCGCCATTCGTCTCGCGAGCGGACAAGAGCGGCACGTACTCGGCCGAGTTGCGCTTGTGGAAGGACGCCGGTATCGACATCGCAACCGCGAAGGGACCGTGGTATCGCGAGACCGGCTCGGGCATGGGGCCGGCGCTCAACACGTCGGCGGGGCTCGACGCCTACATCCTGTCGGATCGCGGAACGTGGCTGAATTTCCACAACCGCGGCAACCTGACGATCGTGGTCGAGGGCGACAAGCGCCTGTTCAACCAGTACGGCGTGATGCTCGTCAATCCCGAGAAGCACCCGAACGTCAAGAAGGAGCTCGGGCAGAGATTCATCGACTGGCTCGTGTCGCCGCGCGGCCAGGAAGCCATCGCGAGCTACAAGATCGGCGGCGAGCAATTGTTCTTCCCGAACGCGGGGTCGGATTCCTGATCGCACTGCGCCGGGACCCGTGCGCGTCGCGGTCCCGCTTTGTTCGATCGTGGCGTTCGCACGCCCGAAGGCGAGCGCGCAACGGCGGCCCGACGTACCATTCGGCTGGTCCGATTGGCCGCCCTCGGTGAATCGCCTGCTCGTGTCCCGTGGCTCGCCCGCCTTCCTCATCCGAAACCATTTCCCGAGCCGAGCGCGGTGCTGCAGCGATTACACGCGCTGCACTACCATCGCGAGCCGAGCGAGGCACAGCTGCGCACGCTGCTGCAGGCGGCGGGATTGACACGCTAGCGGGCAACGCTTCGGTGCAAGGCGCACCGCGCGCGCGGCGTCCGGTGGTCGTGTTGATCGCCGCCGCGCTGATACTCGTCGTGCTTGGCCTGCTCGCGCTCGGCGCCGGCCGTTACCCGATTTCGCCGGCCGACGTCGCGTCCGTCGTTTGGAAGCACATGTCAGGACGCGCCGATACCTCCACCGCCGATGCGGTCGTCTGGCAGATCCGGCTGCCTCGCGTCGGCGTGTCGATGCTCGTCGGCGCCGCACTTGCCGCGGCGGGTGCCGCCTACCAGCATCTGTTTCGCAACCCACTGGTAGCGCCTGACACGCTCGGCGTTTCGTCGGGCTCAGCGCTCGGTGCGGTGCTTGCGATCTTCGTCGGCGCCGGCTTTCTCGCGATCGAGGCCGCAGCCTTCGTCGGCGGATTGGCCGCCGTCGGGGCGGTCATGTTCGTCGCATCGCGCCTGCGTGCGCACGATCCGCTGGTGACGCTGATTCTCACGGGCATCGTGGTCGCCAGTCTTCTCGGCGCTGCGATTTCGTTATTGAAATATCTCGCGGATCCTTACAACCTGCTGCCGGCGATCACCTTCTGGCTGATGGGAAGCTTCGCTTCGACGTCACCGAGCGAAGCGAGCGGCTTGCTCGCGCCGGTCGCAGCGGCCCTCGTCGTACTGATCGCGCTCGCATGGCGGGTCGACCTGCTGTCCCTGCCGGAGGACGAAGCGCTCGCGCTCGGCGTGAATACGCGACGGCTGCGCGCGGCCGTCATCGCCGCAGCGACGCTCGCGACGGCGGCGAGCGTCGCGGTATCCGGCATCATCGGCTGGGTCGGGCTCGTCGTGCCGCACATGGCGCGGCTCGTCGTCGGCCCCGGTTTCACGCGCTTGTTGCCGGCCGCGGCACTGTTCGGTGCGGCCTTCATGCTCGCGATCGACACGCTCGCGCGCACGGTAGCACCGATCGAGATGCCGCCCGGCATTGTCACGGCGATCATCGGCGCGCCGGTTTTCATCGCATTGCTCGCTCGCGCGCGTTCGGTGTTCTAGGCGTGTGCAGCAAACCATCGCTTCATCGCCATCGTCGTCGCAGGAGCTATCCATGAAGACGAGCGCGCGATCGATCGGGCCGCCGATGACGTCGACCCCGATGCTCGACGTGCGCGATCTCGCGTACGGCTTCGGCTCACGGCGTGTCGGTGAGGGCGTCACGTTCGGCGTCGCCGCGGGCGAAACGCTTGCGGTGCTCGGTGGCAATGGTGCGGGCAAGACGACGCTGTTCCGCACCTTGCTCGGCCTGCTGCCGAGCCAGCACGGCACCATCGACGTCCTCGGCACTTCGCTCGAAGTCCTCGCGGCGCGCGAGCGCGCGCGTCGCCTGGCTTACGTTCCGCAGCAACATGTCCCGGCGTTCGGCTTCAGCGTGTTCGAGGCGGTCCTGATGGGCCGGGCGTCGCATCTGCAAACGTTCGCGCGGCCCGGCCGCGCCGATCACGCGGCGGCGCATGCCGCGCTCGACACGCTGCGCATTGGCGCGCTCGCGCAGCGGCCGGTCACCGAGATCTCCGGCGGCGAGCGCCAGCTCGTGATGCTCGCGCGCGCACTCGCGCAGGAGGCGCCTGTGCTCGTGCTCGACGAGCCGACGGCGAGCCTCGACTTCGGCAATCGCGTGCGCGTGCTGCGCGAGCTCGACCGGCTGCGCACGCGCGGCATGACGATCGTGTTTTCGACGCACGAGCCCGACCAGGCGCTCGCGCACGCCGACCGCGCGCTGCTTCTCGCGGACGGGCGTCCGCTCGCGTACGACACGGTCGCGCGCGCGCTCACCGCCGAGAACATCGAGCGGCTGTACCGCACGCCGGTGCGGCTGGTCGACGTCGCGGCCGGCCGCTACGCGTGCGTACCGCTCGAAACCGACTTCACGCGTTGAAGACGACGCGCCCGGTGTTCGCGACGTTGTAGCCGCCGAGCGAAGTGGCCTGCGCGGCGAACTCGGCCGTGCGCGTCCACGCGAGCAGCCGCTGCAGCGGTGGCTCGAACGCATCGCGACGAAACGTGACGAGATCGAGCCGCTCGCTTACCAGCGGGATGAACGCGAGTCCGTTCGCTCGCGCGGCCGCCTCGATGCCCACGCCGGCGTCGGCATGGCCGTCGCGAATGACGGCGGCGAGCTCGGTCTCCGCATGCGCGACCCGCGGCACCCAGTGCAGTGCCTCGGGGGCGAGGCCGGCGCGCGCGAGCAGGTGCATGAAGAGACGATGGCTGCCGGCCTCGGGCTGCCGCGGCGCGACGCGCAAGCGCTTCCGCGCAAGGTCGACGATGCGGCGCACCTTGTGCGGATTGCCCGTCTGCAGGAGCAAGCCCTGCGTGCGCCACGCCCATTCCAGCACGACGACTTCGGCGCCGGCGAGCAGCGCGCGCACCAGCGGCACGTTGTACTCGCCGCTCGCGTCGTCGAGCCAGTGCGCGGCGGCAGCCGTCGCTTCGCCGCGCGCGAGTGCCTCCACGCCGGCGCGGCTGCCCGCCGCGAGCATCGCCAGGCCGCAGCGCGATTCGCGCACGGCCCACTCGAGCAGCGGATCGTGGCTGCCGGCGATGATCGGCGCGCGCGCGGTTGCCTGTGCCACGGGCAGCGCGCCCTTCGCGGCGATCCACGCATCGATCTGCGCGCGGGGGAACAGCAGCTTGCCGGTCGCGCGCACGTGCGGGATCGCGCGCTGGCGCACGAGGTCGTAGATGCGCCGCTCCTTCAGGCGCAGGTACGCGGCCACCTCGCGCGTGTCCATCATTTCGGGCGGCGCCGCGGGCGCGGCGGCGCGCGTCTTCGCATCGCGGCTCACGCCCGATTGTCGCATCACCGACCCGCGAGGATCGCTTCGCGCGACAGGCGCCGCGACACGGCAAAGAGCGCGAGCGCGATCAGTGCGGCAGGAGCGAGCCACGACAGCGCGAGCGATGCGAGCGGCGGCGCCTCTCCGCGCAGCGACGTATTGAGCAGCGAATATTGCGCGGACACGGGCACGAACATGATCCAGTCGGGTTCCTTGCGCTGCAGGAACAGTTGCACGAGCGGGATCAGCGACACGACGAACAGCAGCACCGAGACGTTCGCCTGCGCCTCCTTGTAGGCGCGCGCGCGGCTGCCGACGTAGAGCAGGATCGCGGGAAGCATCAGGATCATCGGCGCGAGCACGAGCAGGAAGCGCGCGAATTCACGCGAGCCGAACAGGAACGGCACGCCGACCGGCGGCAACGGTGCGAACGCGAGCGTCGCGTAGAAACCGGTGAGGGTCAGTACGACCACGAGCGCGTTGAACGCGCACACGGCGAGCCACTTGCCGGCGACGATCTCCGCCGGGCGCGCCGGCGTCATCAGCAGCGGCTCGAGCGACTGGCGCTCGCGCTCGCCGGCCGTGGTGTCGAGCGCGACCGCCATGCCGCCCATCACGGAGGCGAAGAGACCGTAATAAGCGACCAGGAACAGCACGAGCGCGCCGGACTGCTGCGGCGTCGCGAGATCCGACGTCTCGATCCGCAGCGGATTGGCAACGCTGACGGTCACGCCGCGCAGCATCAGCCGCTGGTCGCCCCACAGCCGGTTGTACGCGCGAAGCAGCGACTCCGCCTGCTCGATCGCCGGCCGCGCGCGGTCGCGCGAGCGGTCGAACACGAGCCGCACCGTGCCGGGCTTGCCGCGGGCGACGTCGGCGGCGAACTCGTCGTCGACGATCAGCACGACGTCGAGGTCGCCGCGGCGGATCTGGGCGTCGTAATCGGACGGCGCTTCCCTGACGTTGACCTGCTGGCGCTCGAGGAATGCGACGAGCGCCGGCGCATATTCGGCGCCGGCCACCGGAAGCGTGAGGTCGCGCGCGCGCTCGGCCTGGCTCGCGATCAGGTTGAAGATGAGCATGAGGAAAATCGGACCGGCCGCGATCGACGACACCAGCGTCACCGTCGCCGTGCGCCGGTCGCGCAGCATGTCGAGCCACTCCTTGCGCAGGATGGCCAACGTACGGGAAAGCGCACCGGGCTCCCGCCCTCCACGCGCGGGAAGCGGTCTGGGGCGAGGGGCGGAGTTCACGCCGCCAACCCCTCGTCCGACCCGAGCAGCGCGACGAACGCGTCCTCGAGCCCCGTCGTGCCGGCGCGTGTGATCAGTTCGTGCGCCGTTCCTGCCGCGACGATGCGGCCCTGCGACAGCACGACGATGCGATCGCAGAGCGCCGCCACTTCCTGCATCACGTGCGAGGAGAACAGCAGGCATTTGCCTTGCGCGCGCAACGCGCGCATCTCGTCGCGCAGCGTGCGCACGCTCATCACGTCGAGCCCGTTCGTGGGTTCGTCCAGCAGAATCGTGTCCGGATCGTGCACGAGCGCGCGTGCGATCGCGACCTTCATCTTCTCGCCCTGAGAAAACCCCGCACTGCGCCGCTCGGCAACAGCCTCGAGACCGAGGGTGGCGAACAGCGCGTCGATGCGCTCGTCGAGCGCGCGTCCCGCGAGCCCGTGCAGGCGCCCGTAATACCGTACGTTCTCGCGCGCGGTAAGCCGCGGGTAGAGGCCGCGCGCGTCGGAGAGCACGCCGATGCGCCGACGCACCGCATAGCGGTCGGCGACGACGTCGAGGGCGTCGACCTTCGCGCGCCCCGCGTCGGGAATCACCAGCGTCGCGATCATGCGCAGCAGCGTGGTCTTGCCGGCGCCGTTGGGCCCGAGCAGCCCGGTGATCTCGCCGTTCGGCGCGTCGAACGTGACGCCGCGCACCGCGGGCACGTCACGGCGCTTGCCGAACGATTTCGCGAGTCCGTCGACGGCGATCATGGCTGCGGCGCGAGGCGATCCGGCCACGACGGCGGACGCCGCGAGCGCTCGAGGAAGTCGATGCACGGCTGCGGCAGATTGCCGAATCCTGCATCGTCGACGAAGGCGGCGATGAGTCGCGGCGCGCACGCATGCGGCGACACGATGTGGCCGAAGCCGCGCGCGACGACGTGGCGGCTGTTCGGGAATCCCTTCGCCACCTCGCTCGCGTAGGCGGGCGGCGTGACCGGGTCGAGTCCGCCCGACAGCAGCAGCACCGGCACGTCGCTCCGCACCGGCGTGGCGAAGTCCTTCGGATAACCGCCCTTCGGCCACTGGTCGCATACGGCGATCGCGCGCCGGGCAAGCGCGCGAACGCGGCCGTCGGCGACGCCGTTGATGCGCTCTTCGCGGGTTACGCGCGGCACGTCCTCGGCGCAGGTCACCGAATAATGCAGCGCCGGATTGAACTGGTCGGGCAGGTCGCCCACGATCGCGAGCGAAGCAGCGAGCAGCGGCGCGTACTCGCCGTTGCGGGCAAGCGCCAGCAACTCGGGGATGAGGCTCGCGGCTTCGGGCGCGTAGGTGAGCGGCTGCAGCGCGCCGATCACCGTTTCGAAATCCATGTGCATCTCGCGCACGATGCCGGTGCGCGGGTCGCGCAGCGTAATCGTCTTGCCGGCGCCCAGCGTGCGGCGGATGTCGGCGAGCGTCGCGGCCGGGTCGGGATGCGCCTGCGTGCACGGCGCCGATGCGCGGCACGCGGCGAGCACGCCGTCGAGCGCATCGTCGCGGGTACGCCAGACGTCGAAGGAGATGCGCATCGACGGCGGCGCGACCCCGTCGAGCACGAGGCTGCGCACGCGCTCGGGATAGCGGCGCAGGTATTCCTGCGCGACGCGCGTGCCGTAGCTGCCGCCCCACACGTTCCAGCGGGCGTAGCCGAGGGCCTCGCGCATCGCCTCGAGGTCGGCGACCCACGCACTCGTCGTGTATTGCGATGCATCGACGCCCTTCGCGGCGAGCTGCCATGCGCAAAGCAGCGACTTCGGCACCGGGTCGATGTCGAACTCGGCGTGCTCGTCGGGCGCGAATGCGGGGCAGTCGAGCGGCGACGAGCGTCCGCTGCCGCGCTGATCGATCAGCACGATGTCGCGCGTGCGGCGGATCAGCGCGAGCTGCGCCGCGAACGGTCCGAGCGTCGACGCGGCCTGCCCGGGGCCGCCGGCGATCAGCACCAGCGGATCCGGCTTGGGCGTAAGCGTGTTCGCCGGCAGTACCGCGACGAAGATCGACAACCGCCGCCCGTTCGGGTGCTGGCGATCCTCCGGTACGTCGAGCGTGCCGCATTGCACGGCCTGCGCGAGCTTGGGCAGCCGGCATTCGGCGAGTGCGATGTGCCGCGCGCTCGGCGCGCGCTCGGCGCACGCGGCGAGTGCGGCGAGTGCGAGCAGGACCGCGAGGAGGCGAAGGATCATGCGACTTTAGGGGCTTGGGGCTTGGCGCCGGGGACTTGGGCGAGGCTCGATAAGCGCGGTTCGAAGCGTAGAATGCCACGGCGAACGCGCGCGAGTTCCATCGCGCGCGTGCCCGCCGCATCGTTCCCGTCTCATGGCCGACCTCGAACCCGGCATTGTCACCGATCTGCGCGATCGCCTGACGTATGGCGGCTACCTGCGCCTCGACCGCCTGCTCGACGCGCAGCATCCGCTGTCGGGCGCGGGCGGCGCGGTGCCGCGCCACGACGAGATGCTGTTCATCATCCAGCATCAGGTGTCGGAGCTGTGGATGAAGCTCATGATCCACGAGCTTCGCGCGGCGATCGCGTCGGTGCGCGCCGATGCGCTCGAGCCGTGCTTCAAGATCCTCGCGCGCGTGAAGCTCATCCAGAAGCAGCTGTTCGAGCAATGGGCGGTGCTCGAGACGCTGACGCCGTCGGAATACGAGGCGTTCCGCCCCGCGCTCGGCACGGCGTCGGGATTCCAATCGGCGCAATATCGCGCGATCGAGTTCCTGCTCGGCAACAAGAACGCGGCCATCGTCGACGTATTCCGCCACGACGCGGCCATGCACGCCGAGCTCGATGCGCTGTTGCGCGCGCCATCGTTGTACGACGAATTCCTGCGTCACCTCGCGCGCCGCGGATTGCCCGTGCCGCAAGCGGTGCTCGGCCGCGACGTGACGCAGCCGTACGTGCGCAATCCCGACCTCGTGCCGGTGTTCGCCGAGATCTACGCCGACCCCCAGCATTGGTGGGACGCCTACGACATGTGCGAGAAGCTCGTCGACGTCGAGGAGGCATTCCAGCTCTGGCGCTTCCGTCACATGAAGACGGTCGAGCGCATCATCGGATACAAGCCGGGCACCGGCGGCTCGTCCGGCGTCGGCTTCTTGCGGCGCGCGCTCGAGCAGTCGTTCTTTCCGGAGCTGATCGACGTGCGCACGGTGATCGGCGCGCGATGACGAGTCCGGCGCGCCCGGACCGCGACATCGAAACGGCCGTCGCCGCCCTCGGTGACGGCGCGCTGACCGAAGACGGGCTCGCGGCGTACGTGGTGCCGCTGTTCTCGCGCGCCGTGGCGGCAAGGCCCGATCGGATCCATCTCGCCAACCATTCGCTCGGGCGTCCGCTCGACCGCACGCAGGCCGACGTGAGCGAAGCGCTCGCTGCGTGGTACGCAAGGATGGGCGACGCGTGGGACGCGTGGATGGACGAAGCCGACGCATTCCGCGCCCGGCTCGCACGGCTGCTGCACGCGCCCCGCGCCGACTGCGTCGTGCCGAAGACGAGCGCAGGACAGGGCCTGCGCGCGATCCTCAATTCGTACGACCCGGACGTGCGCCCGCGCGTCGTCGCGACGCGCGGCGAGTTCGACTCGCTCGATGTCATCCTGCGCGAATATGCGCGCCGCACGCGCATCGACCTGACACTGGTCGAGCCGCGCACCGACGGCCGCTTCGACACCGGCGACATCGTCGCGGCGATTGGTGCGCGCGTCGACCTCGTCGTCATGTCGGAGGTCGTGTTTACGACCGGCCAGCGCCTCGACGAGCCGCAGGCGATCGTCGAGCGCGCGCATCGCACCGGTGGTCGCGTGCTGCTCGACGTGTACCATTCCGCCGGCGTGCTTCCGGTCGATGTGGCCGCGCTCGACGTCGACTTCGCCGTCGGCGGCAGCTACAAGTACCTGCGCGGCGGGCCCGGCGCCTGTTATCTGTACCTCCATCCGCGCCATCTCGACGGGTCGCTGCGCACGCTCGACATCGGGTGGTTCGCGAAGCGTGACCCGTTCGCCTACGACCGGCCCGACCCTGTGCAGTTCGCCGAAGGCGGCGACGCGTTTCTCGAGTCGACACCGCCGGTGCTGACGTACTACCAGGCACGTGCCGGCCAGCAGTTCGCGCTCGCGCTCGATCCGGCGAGAATCCGCGCGCATTCGCTTGCGCTGCAGCAGCGCCTCGTCGCGCTGCTCGCCGAGCGCGGAATCGCGGCGCGGGGTGGCGGCGAGGATCACGGTGCGTTCGTCGTCGTGACGAGTCCGCATGCGGGGCGGTGGTCCGAAGAGCTCGAGGCGCGCGGCATCGTTACCGACGCGCGCGGCCGCTATCTGCGGCTATGCCCCGACGTCCTGACGCGTGACGACGAGCTGGTGCGTGCGTCGGACGCTCTCGCCGGGCTCGCGCGCTGAGCGGCGGCGTCGCGCCCGTGCGTCTCAGAGGCCGCGCGTGACGAACCGCACGAGGACCAGCAGCATCGCCACCACGACGGCGGCGATCAGGATGCCGACGACGATCACCTGATGCGGCTTGATCGTCACGACGTCGCGCTGCATCGCCTGGCCCTTGCGCACGCCGAAGAAGCTCCACAGAACCGCCCGCACGATCTCGGGCACCGTCGCCGGCCGCGGGGGCGGCGCGCCGGGTGCATGATCAGGCGGCGCTGGATCGGGAGGCGTGCTGGGCATGGGCGCGGGCGAGGGTGCAACCGATGGCGAAGCGTCTGGACGGGTCGCGGACGATGGTAGCACCGGAGGCTGCTTCGCCCAGCGTGCTTTCCCATGAGACGTCCGGCGCCCGCCTTCCCGCGCATCCGGAGGAAAAATACGCGATTTCTGCGCCGGCGCACCTTGAAAGGCCGGGCCGCTCGCCCTATTTTTCCGATGTTCAACGCGAAAAACGCGGCGGGAAACCTCACTTATGCGCTTCGACAAGCTCACCACGAAGTTCCAGCAGGCACTCGCCGACGCCCAGAGCCTCGCGCTCGGCCACGACAACGGGTTCATCGAGCCGCAGCACTTGCTTGCGGCGCTGCTCGCGCAGGAGGACGCAGGCACGGCGTCGCTGCTCGCTCGCGCGGGCGTCAACGTGCCGCGCGTGCAGACCGCGCTCAAGACGGCGATCGACAACCTGCCGAAGGTCGAGGGCACCGGCGGCGAGATCACGATCTCGCGCGACCTCAACAACCTGCTGAACCTGACCGACAAGGAGGCGACCAAGCGCGGCGACCAGTTCATCGCGAGCGAGCTGTTCCTTCTCGCGCTTGCCGACGACAAGGGCACCACGGGCCGCCTGCTGAAGGAACAGGGCCTGACCCGTGCGGCGCTCGAGGCCGCCATCGACGCCGTGCGCGGCGGTGCCAATGTCGATTCGCAGGAAGCCGAAGGCCAGCGGCAGGCGCTGGCCAAATACACGATCGATCTCACCGAGCGGGCGCGCGAGGGCAAGCTCGACCCGGTCATCGGCCGCGACGACGAGATCCGCCGTTCCATCCAGATCCTGCAACGCCGCACCAAGAACAACCCGGTGCTGATCGGCGAGCCCGGCGTCGGCAAGACGGCCATCGTCGAGGGCCTCGCACAGCGCATCGTCAACGGCGAGGTGCCCGAGACGCTCAAGGGCAAGCGCGTGCTGTCGCTCGACATGGCGGCGCTGCTCGCGGGCGCCAAGTATCGGGGCGAATTCGAGGAACGCCTCAAGGCGGTGCTGAAGGACATCGCCGCGGACGCGGGCCGCACCATCGTCTTCATCGACGAGCTGCACACGATGGTCGGCGCCGGCAAGGCCGAAGGCGCGATCGATGCCGGCAACATGCTGAAGCCCGCGCTCGCTCGCGGCGAGCTGCATTGCATCGGCGCGACGACGCTCGACGAATATCGGAAGTACGTCGAGAAAGATGCCGCGCTCGAGCGCCGCTTCCAGAAGGTGCTCGTCGACGAGCCGTCGGTCGAGTCGACGATCGCGATCCTGCGCGGGCTGCAGGAGCGCTACGAGATCCACCACGGTGTCGAGATCACCGACCCGGCGATCGTCGCGGCGGCCGAGCTTTCGCACCGCTACATCACCGACCGCTTCCTGCCCGACAAGGCGATCGACCTGATCGACGAGGCCGCGGCGCGCATCAAGATGGAGATCGACTCGAAGCCCGAGGCGATGGACCGGCTCGACCGCCGGATGATCCAGCTCAAGATCGAGCGCGAGGCGGTGAAGAAGGAAAAGGACGAGGCGTCGCGCAAGCGCCTCGCGGCGATCGAGGACGAGATCACGCGACTCGAGCGCGAGTACGCCGATCTCGACGAAGTGTGGCAGGCCGAGAAGGCCGGCGTCGAGGCGAGCGCGCACATCAAGGAGGAGATCGACAAGGTCAAGCTGCAGATGGACGAGGCGAAGCGCAAGGGCGACTGGCAGAAGATGTCCGAGCTGCAGTACGGCAAGCTGCCGCAGCTCGAGGCGCAGCTCAGGAAGGCCGACAAGTCGCTGTCCGAGGAGCAGGCGAAGAAGCCGCAGTTGTTGCGCACGCACGTGGGCGCCGAGGAGATCGCCGAGGTCGTGTCGCGCGCCACCGGTATCCCCGTATCCAAGATGATGCAGGGCGAGCGCGACAAGCTCCTGCACATGGAAGAGCGGCTGCACCAGCGCGTCGTCGGGCAGAACGAGGCCGTGCGCCTCGTCTCCGATGCGATCCGCCGCTCACGCTCTGGGCTCGCCGATCCAAACCGCCCCTACGGCTCGTTCCTGTTCCTCGGTCCCACGGGTGTGGGCAAGACCGAGCTCACGAAGGCGCTTGCCGAATTCCTGTTCGACACCGACCAGGCGATGGTGCGCATCGACATGTCCGAGTTCATGGAGAAGCATTCGGTCGCGCGGCTGATCGGCGCGCCGCCCGGCTACGTCGGCTACGAGGAAGGCGGCTATCTCACCGAGGCGGTGCGCCGCAAGCCGTATTCGGTGATCCTCTTCGACGAGATCGAGAAGGCGCATCCCGACGTGTTCAACGTGCTCCTGCAGGTGCTCGACGATGGGCGCCTCACGGACGGGCAGGGCCGCACCGTGGATTTCCGCAACACGGTGATCGTGATGACATCGAACCTCGCGTCGCACAGGATCCAGGAAATGACGAACGAGGGCCGCGACCCGGGCGCGATCAAGATCGCGGTGATGGCCGAGGTGAAGGCGACGTTCCGGCCGGAGTTCGTGAACCGGATCGACGAGATCGTCGTGTTCCATCCGCTCGCCGAGGACCAGATCGCGCACATCGCGCGCATCCAGCTGCACGCGCTCGAGCGGCGGCTCGCGAAGCTCGACATCCTGCTCGACGTGGGTGAGGAGGCGCTGAGCCACGTCGCGCAGGCGGGCTTCGATCCCGTCTACGGCGCGCGGCCGCTGAAGCGTGCGATCCAGCAGGAGATCGAGAATCCGCTCGCCAGGGAAATCCTCGGCGGCAACTTCGCCGGCGGCGACACCGTGCGCGTGCGCGAGAAGAACGGGCAGATCGTATTCGAGAAGGCGAGCGCGCCTGCGAAGGCCGCCGCGTAACGTGGCTGC
>Ga0310811_10005411_pt1 | contig 16145 bp, 16 predicted proteins | sample YCmetagenome_FD_207642 | JGI IMG/M metagenome (GOLD analysis project Ga0310811, IMG submission 207642) | Soil microbial communities from experimental microcosm in Duke University, North Carolina, United States - YC | ecosystem: Engineered > Artificial ecosystem > Soil microcosm > Unclassified ...
CCGCGGCCTGCGCCCTAGACGGTTGATTCGGGGGTAGGCCGGGATGGCGAGTGCGCTGGAACCGGCGCCGGCCTGCGGGTCTCCGGTTGGACGGCGAAACGGCTCAGCGGCAAGCCTGGGCGTGCGCAGCGGCCCCCTCGCATACGTGGTCGTCTGTAGGGGATCGCGGCGTGCGGCCAGGCGCCGCCGATCAGGCGTTTCGCCCCGGCATAACCCTGAATCAACCGTCTAGATCTCGAAGACGATCTTGCCGACGAGGTCGCCGGCCGCCATCTTCGCGAAGCCGGCCTCGGCGTCCTCGCGCAGCGACAGGACGCTGTCGATCACCGGGCGCACGCCGGTGTTCTCGCAGAAGCGCAGCAGGGCGGCCAGTTCGTCGCGCGAGCCCATCGTCGAGCCGACGACGCGCAGCTGGTGGAAGAAGATCCGGGTCAGCGCGGCGGGCGGGTTCGGGCCCGACGTGGCGCCGGAGATGACGATCGTGCCCTCCTCGCGGACGGAGGCGACCGAGTGCGCCCAGGTGGCCGCGCCGACCGTCTCCATCACCGCGTCCACCCGCTCGGGCAGCCGGGCGCCGGACTCGAAGGCCTGGTGCGCGCCGAGCTCCAGCGCGCGGGCGCGCTTGGCCTCGCTTCGCGAGGTGGCCCAGACCCGGAAGCCGGCCGCGCGGGCGAGCACGATCAGCGCCGTGGCCACGCCGCCGCCCGCGCCCTGGACCAGCACCGAGTCGCCCGGCTGCAGGCCGGAGCGGGTGAACAGCATCCGGTAGGCCGTCAGCCAGGCGGTCGGCAGGCAGGCCGCCTCGGCGAAGCCGAGGCCGGCCGGCTTGGGCAGCAGGTTCCAGCGCGGCACGGCGAGCCGCTCGGCGAACGTGCCCGGGTAGCGCTCGGTCAGGATCGAGGCGCGCTCGCCCTCCGGCACGCCGCGGCCGTGCTCGCCGACCACGGCGTGCACGACCACTTCGTTGCCGTCCTCGTCCACACCCGCGCCGTCGCAGCCGAGGATCATCGGCAGCCGCTCGGCGGGCAGGCCGACCCCCCGCAGCGACCACAGGTCGTGGTGGTTGAGCGCGGCGGCCTTCAGGGTGACGATCGTCCAGCCGGGCCGATCCGCCAGCTCGGCCGGCTCCGGCAGCTCGCCGAAGCCGAGCCCCTTGAGCGGCGCGTCCTTCTCGATGCTCTGTGCGTAGACCGCGTACATGCGGCTCACCCTACTCGCCGGTAACCAGCGGGCCCAGCCCTGCGGCCCGACGCGTCCTACGCGCCCTGCTCCTTCGCGGCCGCCGCCACCGCCGCGGAGACGGCCGGGGCCACCCGCGGGTCGAAGGGCGAGGGGATCACGCACTCGGGGCTGAGCTCGTCCGCGACGACGTCGGCCAGCGCGTCGGCCGCGGCCAGCTTCATCTCCTCGGTGATCTGCCGCGCCCCGGCGGCCATCGCGCCGGCGAACACGCCCGGGAAGGCGAGCACGTTGTTCACCTGGTTCGGGAAGTCCGAGCGGCCGGTGGCGACCACGGCGGCGTACTTGCGGGCCACGTCCGGGTGGATCTCCGGGTTCGGGTTCGCCATCGCCGCGATGATGCAGTCCGGCGCCATGGTGGCGACCACGGACTCCGGCACGATCCCGGCCGAGACCCCGACGAACACGTCGGCGCCCTTCATCGCGTCCTCGAGCGAACCGGTCAGGCCCGACTTGTTCGTGAACGAGGCGAGTTCCCGCTTCACCTCGGTCAGGTCGGTGCGCCCGGCGTGCACGATGCCGCGCGAGTCGACCACGGCCACATCGCCGATCCCGGCCTCGACCAGGATCTTCGCGATGGCCACGCCCGCGGCGCCGGCGCCGGAGATCACCGTGCGCAGCTCGCCGAGCGTGCGGCCGGTGACCTTGGCGGCGTTGCGCAGCGCGGCGAGCAGCACGATCGCGGTGCCGTGCTGGTCGTCGTGGAAGACCGGGATGTCGAGGCGCTCGCGCAGCCGGCGCTCGATCTCGAAACAGCGCGGCGCGGAGATGTCCTCCAGGTTGATGCCGCCGAAGGCCGGGGCGAGCCGGGCGATCGTCTCGACGAGCTCGTCGGTGTCCGTGCAGTCGAGGCAGATCGGCACCGCGTCCACGCCGCCGAACTGCTTGAACAGCACGGCCTTGCCCTCCATCACCGGCAGCGCGGCCAGCGGGCCGATGTTCCCGAGGCCGAGCACCGCGGTGCCGTCGGTGACCACGGCCACCGTGTGCGACTTCCAGGTGTAGTCGCGGGCCAGCTCGGGCCGCTCGGCGATCGCGGTGCACACCTCGGCCACGCCGGGCGTGTAGGCGAGCGAGAGGTCGGCGCGGTCGCGCAGCGGGACGGTGGCGGCGATCTCCATCTTGCCGCCGCGGTGCAGCGCGAAGACGGGGCTCTCGTGGTTTGCGGTGTCCATGGTGGAGAAGTCCGAATAGTCGTCGGCCGCGGGGCTCCGCGGCGGGATGAGGGCGGGCGCGGTCGTCGCGTCACCGGGCATGTTCTGTACATCCTTGGGCGTCGTGGCCGGTGTCCCCGCGCGGGAACGTCGAGGCACCGAGAAGTGAGGGGGCAACGCCATCGTGTGGCTGCGCACGGCGAGAGAGGGATAGGCCGCCGCACACGGTTGATGGCCTACTTTATGCCACATCCGCCGAGAGAGCACGGTTATCGGACTGCGACGTCCGCCACTCGCAAGCGTGATCGCCGCCCGCGTTCGGATAGCGGCCCGGACACGAAGAGGCGAAGGACTCTTGCCAACGCGGCGTCGTGGCGTACGGTTATGGCACATCACGGCCGGGGACACGCGTATCGCGTACCTTGGTCCAAACCGAAACCGACAGAAACCGCCTTCCCAGAGGGGGCAACAGACAATGGAACTCGCCTCCTACGCGGACCGTGCCGTCCACCTCGTCAACACGTTCGACCCCTACCGGCGCCGGGACGACCTGACCACCGTGGAGGACGCCCGCGCGCTGCTCTCCCGGCAGGGCGCCTGCGGCCGGCTGACGTCCGCCGACGTGCAGGAACTGCGCACGCTGCGGGACAAGCTGCGGACCATCTTCGACACCGCCGACGCGGGCGGCCAGCAGCAGGCGGTGGACGTGCTCAACGGCCTGCTGCAGCAGTACCCGATCCGGCCGCAGATCTCCGGCCACGACGGCACCGACTGGCACCTGCACCTGGTCGAGGGCATGCCCTCGACGGCGGCGGCCTACGCGGCGAAGGCCTGCATGGGCCTCGCGGTGCAGGCCACCGAGCTGGGCATCGACCGGCTCGGCGTCTGCCAGGCCGCGCCCTGCCGGGACGTGTTCATCGACACCTCGACGAACCGCTCCCGGCGCTACTGCTCCGAGCGCTGCGCCACCCGCGCGAACGTCGCGGCCTACCGGGCCCGGCGCAAGGAGGCGGCGCTGGCGGGCGCGGCGAGCTCGGCGGCGTAGCCCGCCGGATCCGGGCACTCCTCGCGGCGTCGGCGGATCGCGGCGCGAGGACCGCGGGATCGCAGCACAGGCAGTCACGACGAGAAGAAGCGAAACAGCGGAACCGACGGTCCCGGGAACCGACATCGTGTCAGCTCCCGCCCCGTCAGTTCCGCTTCGCTTTGCGCAGCCGCAGCAGCACCCTGGCGATCACGAGGTCGTCGGGGACCGCGCCGAACTGGCGGGAGTCGCCGGGCGCGTACGTGTTGTCGGCCAGCAGCCACCAGCCGCCGGATTCCCGGCGCGCGGCGCGTTTCACCAGGATCCGTTCGGGTAGCCGGGGGTCCCGGGCCAGCACCACGTCACCCGCGCGGACCCGCGCGCCGTAGCGGACCAGCAGGCGGTCGCCGTCGTAGTAGGTCGGCACCATCGACGGTCCCTTCACCACGGCCACTCCCAGCATGGCCGCCACTCTAGATCACACCTTGCCGGGCGGCGGGAATCAGCGGGCAGTAGGCTCGGTTCGAAGAAACAAGAGTTCACGCGTGAGAAGGAGTCACCATGCGCATCTTCGCCGCGAAGACCACGGTCTCAGCGCACTGCGACCTGCCCTGCGGTGTCTACGACCCGGCCCAGGCCCGGATCGAAGCCGAGTCGGTCAAGGCGATCCAGGAGAAGTACCAGGGGAACGAGGACCCGAACTTCCGGGCCCGCGCCGTCCAGATCAAGGAGCAGCGTTCCGAGCTGGTCAAGCACCACCTCGAGGTGCTGTGGAGCGACTACTTCAAGGCGCCGCACTTCGAGAAGTACCCGCAGCTGCACACGTTGTTCAACGACGCTGTCAAGGCCGCGGGCGCCGGCGGCACCAAGGCCTCCAACGAGACACAGATGGTCCGAACGGGGTAACTTCTACTCACGGAGCGGCGGCGACCGCGTACGATGCGTGCGGCCGTGCGTCCGTCCGGGCCCGGTCACGCGCGTGGGAGGCACAGTGGAACAGCAATCGACAGCGGAAGTCGGCCAGGCAGGAGGAACCGCGGTGTTGTCCCCGGACGACTTCGTCGAGGTGAGCATCCCGGCCGACGGGGCCTACCTCTCGGTGCTGCGCACGGCCACCGCGGGCCTCGCGGCGCGGCTCGACTTCACCCTGGACGAGATCGAGGACCTGCGGATCGCGGTCGACGAGGCCTGCGCGATGCTGCTCCAGCACAACGTGCCGCACACCAGCCTGACCTGCCGGTTCGACCTGGCGCCCGCAGAGCTGGCGATCACCGTCTCGGCGCCGACCGCGGACGGGAAGGCCCCCGCCAAGGACACCTTCGCCTGGACGGTGCTGACCGCGCTGGCCGGCCAGGTCGAGGCGAGCGCCGGGGGCCCGGACAACCTCGTGGCGATCACCATGGTCAAGCAGCGCGGCGGGGCGGAGACGACGGCAGCGTGACTACGGCACAGCGACCGATGACCCCGCCGACGCCGACCGAGCCGCCGGGTCCCGACGAGGACGTGGAACTGGACGAGGCCGTGGAAGCGGACGTGGAGGCGACCGAGCAGCGCGCCGAGGTGGGTCCGCAGCGCACCGCGCAGACCGCCCGCAGCGCGGCCCAGGCCGCCACGCACGCCGAGGCCCGCGAGCTGTTCCGCCGGATGGCCGAGATGGACGCCCAGGACCCGGCCAGGGCCGGAGTGCGCGACCGCCTGGTGCGTATGCACCTGCCGCTGGTCGAGCACCTGGCCCGGCGCTTCCGCAACCGCGGCGAGCCGCTCGACGACCTGACCCAGGTGGCCACGATCGGCCTGATCAAGTCCGTGGACCGGTTCGACCCGCAGCGCGGCGTCGAGTTCTCCACGTACGCCACGCCGACGATCATCGGCGAGATCAAGCGGCACTTCCGCGACAAGGGCTGGGCCGTGCGCGTCCCGCGCCGGCTGCAGGAGCTGCGCCTGTCGCTGACCGCCGCGACCAGCGAGCTCTCCCAGCGCAACGGGCGCTCGCCCACGGTCGGCGAGCTCGCGGTGCACCTCGGCATCAGCGACGAGGAGGTCCTGGAGGGCCTCGAGTCGGCGAACGCCTACTCGACGCTGTCCCTGGACGTGCCCGAGTCCGGCGACGACGAGTCGCCCGCGGTGGCCGACTCGCTCGGCAGCGAGGACGAGGCGCTCGAGGGAGTCGAGTACCGGGAGTCGCTCAAGCCGCTGCTCGAGCAGCTGCCGGCCCGCGAGAAGCGGATCCTGCTGCTGCGCTTCTTCGGCAACATGACGCAGTCCCAGATCGCCGAGGAGATCGGCATCTCGCAGATGCACGTCTCCCGCCTGCTGGCCAGGACCCTGACCCAGCTGCGCGAGAAGCTGCTGGTCGAGGAGTAGCGACCGAGGCGGAACGCGCCCGAAGCATCGTTGTCCCGCAGGCCGTGGATCGGCTTGCGGGACAACGTCTTTCGGGGACGGCGGGCTTTCGGGCTCAGCGCAGCGCGATCAGCCCGGCCTGCGTCGGAACGAATCCGCAGGCCTCGAAGTAATAGTCCGCCAGATGGTCTTCGAAGTCGACGTGCAGCCACTCGCAGCCGGCCGCCTCGGCGTGCTGCACGGCCGTCGCGATCAGCCCCGTGCCGATCCCCCGTCGCCGTGCGTGCGCGGCGACCAGGGTGTCGAGCACGAAGGCGTGCGCGTCGCCGTCCCACGCGAGGTTGACGAAGCCGACGAGCTCGTCGCCGTCCCGGGCGCAGACCCAGCCGAGGCTGTGGCGGTGCACCTGCGTGTGCCAGTCGATGTCCAGGTACGGGTGGTCGAAGCCCTCGGTATGGAGCACGTTCACGGCGTCGTTCGCGAACTCGCCGCGCCACTCGTACGCGATCACGCCGGTCAGCGGGTGAGCACCTTGTGCGAGGCGGGCGCGAAGAGCAGCACGATGCCCAGTACGCCGTACGCGATCGAGACGGCCGCGTAGACGTCGTAACCGCCCTGCAGCATCCAGTAGGCCACGCCGCCGATCAGCATGAACGTCATCAGGGCGGGGGTGCGCGCCCACGCCTGGCAGCGCAGGAGACCGCGGGCCACCCACACGATGCCGAGGCCGAGCACGAGGTAGATCACGCCGAGGGTCTCGGCCATGGAGCGGCTCATCGGATCGCCGACGAAACCCGCCACGACCTGGTAGACGCCGTACGCGGTCAGGGCCGCGCCGGGCAGTGCGGTGGCCGCGGCCGCACCCGTGACGGTGGCGGGTCGCCGGCTCGGGGGCGCGGAGATTGCTGCATTCGGCACACCACGAGCGTATAGCGCGCACGCGGCTACCCGGTCGGCGGGGCCGCCCGTCGTACAAGCACAAGATGCGGGTACGTTAAAGGGCATGTCGGACAAGCGGGCAACCGGGCTGCTGATCATGAATCCCAAGGCCACCACGGCCTCCGAAGGGACCCTCGACGTACTGGTCGGCGCCCTGTCCTCGGAGCTCGACCTGCGACACGAACATACCCGCTACCGCGGACACGCCGCCGACCTGGCCGAGCAGGCCGCGCAGAACGGCGTGGACGTGGTGATCGCCTTCGGCGGCGACGGCACGGTCAACGAGGCGGTCACCGGCCTGATGGCGCACGGCTCGGGCCCGGGCGAGCGCCCGGCCCTGGCGATCGTGCCCGGCGGCTCGACGAACGTCTTCGCGCGGGCGCTCGGCCTGCCCAACCACGCGGTCGAGGCGACCGGCGCGCTGCTGCGCCTGCTGCGCGGCGGCGGGAACGACGAGGCGACACGCTTCGCCGGCCGCACCCGCCTGGTCTCGCTCGGCGCCGTGCGCCCGGACGACGAGGCGGACGAGCGCTACTTCACCTTCTCCGCGGGCTTCGGCTTCGACGCGGCGGTGGTCGGCGAGGTGGAACGGCAGCGGGCCAACGGCAAGAAGTCCACCCACACGCTCTACGTCCGCTCGGCGCTGCGCGAGTACTTCCGTCGCACCGACAAACGCAACGCGCCGATCACGGCCAAGGCGGCGGACGGGAGCATGCTGCCCGAGCTGTTCATGGCGATCATCGCGAACACCTCGCCGTGGACCTACCTCGGGCAGCGGCAGATCATCGCGACCCCGGAGGCCGGGTTCGAGACCGGGCTCGATCTGTTCGGCCTCACCACGCTGGCCGCGCTGCCGGTCTGGTCGACGGTCGGACGACTGATCGCCAGCTCTCCCCGGCTGGCCACCGGGCGCGGCGTGATCCTGCGGCACGACCTGCCCGAACTCACCCTGCTCGCACACCGGCCGGTGCCCTTCCAGGTCGACGGCGACTACCTCGGACCACGCGAACGTGTGACATTCCGTAGTGTTCCCGCTGCGCTTCGCGTCTTCGCGTGATGTACTGGACTCGGCGCACCGGCCTACGCGTGGGACGGCACGTCGCGGTTACTCGCTGTCCTTGAAGTCCCATGGCGCGGTTCGCGCGGTGACCTTCAAAGGCAAGGTGTGACCCAACCGACACCTGAGAATTGAAAAATGATTCCCGGGAGCTCTTGTGCTCCGCGAGCGCGCCTGACACGCTTGTTCACGGCCCTGAAACGTGGGCTGTGATCGCTCAGCGCCGAGCGTGGACACAGACCCACGGGATTCCGGCCCACCAGCCTCCGCGCGCCATCCTTCACGTTCCGTGAGCCCAGCTCACGGTGCCGGGGAACGCCGATGCTCGTGAATGCGTTCACATTCACAAGACCTGCTCGCACACGCGGCCCCAGGGCGGCGAATGTTCCGGCGGGTCCGGGGAACCGGGAACGCACGAGAGAGCGTCGGCGTTTCATGGGAGCGTCGAATAACTCGACGATGCGCGAACCGCACCACCTGAAGCACCATCAGCACCACGGCGCCGCCCGGCACCCTCGGGCGGGCGCCACCCGAAGCACTTCACAAACGCACGAATGACCTTTGCGAAGGAGAAGGACCGATGAGCGACTGGCGCCACCGCGCCGCGTGCCGTGACGAAGACCCGGAGCTGTTCTTCCCGATCGGGAACACCGGGCCGGCACTGCTGCAGATCGAGGACGCCAAGGCGGTGTGCCGCCGCTGCGACGTGATCGACCAGTGCCTGCAGTGGGCCCTGGAGTCCGGCCAGGACGCCGGTGTCTGGGGCGGTATGAGCGAGGACGAGCGTCGCGCGCTGAAGCGCCGCGCCGCGCGTGCCCGTTCCCGGATGGCCTGATTCCAAGGCCTTCCGGGCCGCGACGGGCGAGGGGCCCGTCGACCGGCCGAAGCCGGGACGGCAGTTCCCCGGGCAGCACCTCCGGTGATACCCGCGACATCCCGCAACGCCGGATGTACCCGCAGGACCAGTTGGACCCGCAGAACCAGTAGGACCCGCAGGACAAGCGAGTCTTAGAAGTACCCGCAGCAAAAGCCAAACCCCGCACCAACCCTGCCTGGCCCCGTCCCGCCGCGCGCACACCGCCGCCGGCGGGGGGCCGGAGCGAGGAGCGAGCACCCAGCGGGCTCCAGGCCCATCAGCGCCTAGCCCGCCGCGAACTCAAGAGAGACGACGGTACCGCCGCCGTCTCTTTGTCGCATATCGAACTCGCCTCCCAGCTCTCCCTGCACCAGGGTTCTGACGATCTGCAAGCCGAGATTCCCCGCCGTGTGCGGGTCGAAACCCATCGGCAGCCCACGACCGTCGTCGACCACTGTGATGGTCAGCCGGCCGCCGACGCGCTGCGCGGTCACCTCCAGCAAGGTGCCCGCGCCGCCGTCGAGGCCGTGCTCGAAGGCGTTCTGGAGCAGCTCGGTCAGCACCATCGCGAGCGGCGTGGCCACGGTCGCGCCGAGCACCCCGAAGCTGCCCACCCGGCGGGGGCGCACCGGCTCCGGGGCGGCTCCCCCGTAGGTGTTGCCGAGGCTCGAGGCCGAGAAGTCCATCACCATGCTCAGCACGCGGTCGGCGATCTCGTCGAAGTTCACCCGCTCGTCCAGCGTCTGGGAGAGCGTCTCGTGCACGATCGCGATCGAGCCGACCCGGCGCACCGCCTCCTGCAGCGCCGCCTTGCCGCGCGGCTCGTCGAGCCGCCGCGCCTGCAGCCGCAGCAGCGCCGCCACCGTCTGCAGGTTGTTCTTGACCCGGTGGTGGATCTCCCGGATCGTCGCGTCCTTCGTCATCAGCTCGCGGTCCCGGCGGCGCAGCTCGGTCACGTCGCGCACCAGCACGAGCGCCCCGATCCGCTCCCCCGCCGGCCGCAGCGGGACCGAGCGCAGCCGCATCGCGTTGCCGCGGTCGTTGGCCAGCTCGGTGTCCCTGGCCTTGCGCCCGCTGGCGGCCTCGACCAGCGCTTCGTCGGTCGGGCCGGTGCTCACCGCCATCTCCGCGCACAGCTTGCCGAGGTGCGCGCCGATCAACTCCGTGTTCAGGCCCATCCGGTGGAAGACGGAGACCGCGTTCGGGCTCGCGTAGGTGACCAGGCCGTCGGCGTCCAGGCGGAGCATGCCGTCGCCGACGCGCGGCATCGCGTCCAGGTGGCTGCGCGAGTTCGGCAGCGGGAAGCGGCCGGTGGCGATCATCTGCGCCATGTCCGAGGCGGTCTGCAGGTACGTCAGCTCGAGCCGGCTCGGGGTGCGCGCGGTGAGCAGGTTGGTGTTGCGGGCGATGACCGCGATCACCTTGTCGCCGCGGCGCACCGGGACCGCCTCGACGCGCACCGGCACGGCCTCGCGCCACTCCGGGTCGCCCTCGCGCACGATCCGGCCCTCGTCCAGGGCCTGGTCGAGCAGCGGGCGCCGGCCGCGCGGCACGACGTGGCCCACCAGGTCGTCCACGTAGGATGTCGGCCCGGTGTTCGGCCGCATCTGGGCCACCGCGACGTACTGCGTCTCGTCGGCGGTGGGCGCCCAGAGCACCAGGTCCGCGAACGACAGGTCGGCGATGATCTGCCAGTCGGCGACGATCAGGTGCAGCCACTCCAGGTCTTCGGGCTGGAGCGCGGTCTGCTCGCGGACGAGGTCGTTCATCGAGGGCATACGGACAGTATCTCCGATAGTGCGGGAAGATTCGGACCATGAACGATATGTGGGACTGGCTCGGGACCCGGGCCGCCGAGCGCGAGGCGGCCGGCCTGCGTCGGCGGCTGCGCACCCGGGAGGCCGGCGGCGGCCCGGTCGACCTGGCGGGCAACGACTACCTGGGACTGTCCACGCACGAGCAGGTGCGGGCGGCGGCGGCCGAGGCGGTCCGGGCCTGGGGCGCGGGCTCGACGGGCTCCCGCCTGGTGACCGGGACCACATCCGAGCACACGGAGTTCGAGCGCGAGCTGGCGGACTTCCTCGGCGCCGAGGCGGCGCTCGTGTTCTCGTCGGGCTACCTGGCGAACATGGGACTCGTCACGGCGCTGGCCGGTCCGCAGGACCTGCTCGTCTCCGACGCGCTGAACCACGCGAGCGTGATCGACGCCGTCCGGCTCTCCGGGGCGCGCCGCGCCGTGGTGGAGCACTGCTCGCCGCAGGCCGTCGAACGCGCCCTGGCCGGCGCCGCGGTCCCCTACCGCCGCGCCTTCGTGCTGACCGAGTCGGTCTTCTCGGTGGACGGCGACGTGGCCCCGCTGGCCGAGCTCGCGGACGTCTGCCGCCGCCACGGCGCCGCGCTCCTGGTGGACGAGGCGCACGGGGTCGGCGTGCACGGCGAGGGCGGCCGCGGCGGGGCCTACGCGGCCGGTCTGGCGGGCGCACAGGACGTGGTGCTGACCGTGACCCTCTCCAAGTCCTTCGGGACGCAGGGCGGGGCCGTGGTGGGTCCGCGGGAGGTGATCGACCATCTGATCGACGCCGCGCGCCCGTTCATCTTCGACACCGCGCTCGCCCCGTCGTGCGCCGCGGCGGCCCGCGCCGCCCTCAGGATCCTGCGACGTGAGCCGGAGCTCGCCGAGCGGGTGCAGCGCAACGCCGCGCGCCTGCACGGGATCGCCGTGGACGCCGGGCTGCCCGCCTCCGCCCCCTCGGGCGCCGTGACCTCGGTCATACTCGGCGACCCGGAGCGCACGGTGGCGGCGGCGGAGCGGTGCCTGGCCGGCGGGGTCCGGGTGGGCTGCTTCCGTCCGCCGTCGGTGCCGGACGGCCGCTCCAGGCTCCGGCTGACCGCGCGGGCCGATCTCACGGAGGCCGATTTCGCCCGCGTTTCCGAGGTTTTACGCGCAATTCCGAAGTCCCCCGAATGGTCCAGACCAATTGTGGGATAGGTCTGGACAACCTTCAGTGGTCTAGTCCACAATGGGCGCTGTTCGCCGCCGCCCAACTGGAGGAAGTCGCGTGAGGATCTCGGCCCGCAGCGCGGTCGTAGACGGGGTGCTCGGCCCCGTCACGGTTCGCGTGGATGACCGTCTGATCACGGCCGTCGAGCCGTACGCGGACCCGCAGGCGGATGTCGTGCTCGACACCGGCGTGCTGACCGCGGGCCTGGTGGACGTGCAGATCAACGGCGCCTTCGGGGTGGACTTCGCCGCCGCCGAAGACGCCGACTGGGACGCCGTCGCCGCGCAACTGCCGTCCACCGGCGTCACCTCCTTCCAGCCGACGCTGATCACCGCGCCACTGCCGCGGCTGATCGCGGGCCTCGACACCGCGACCGAGGCGCGCGACCGCCAGGAGGACGGACCGTACGCCCGGATCCTCGGCGTGCACCTGGAAGGCCCTTGGCTCGCACCGCTGAAGCGGGGCGTGCACGAGGCGAAGTATCTCGCCGAGCCGACGGCGGCGGCCGTGGACACGCTGATGTCCGCCGTGGGCTTCGACATCCTGACCACCCTGACGCTCGCCCCCGAGCTTCCCGGAGCGCTGGACGCGATCAAGCGGCTGAGCGACGCGGGCGTGACCGTCTCCATCGGCCACACCAACGCCACCGCCGTCCAGGTCGAGGCCGCCGCCGACGCCGGCGCCGTCCTTGTCACCCACATCTTCAACGCCCAGCGCGGCCTGGCCCACCGCGAGCCCGGCGTCCCCGGCGCCGCGCTCTCGGACAGCCGCTACCGGGTCGGCCTGATCGCCGACCTGCACCATGTCGCGGCCGAGATCTGCACCCTGATCTTCCGCGCCGCCCCCGGCCGCGTCGTCCTGGTCACCGACGCGATGGCGGCCGCCGGCATGCCCCCCGGCTCCTACGTCCTCGCCGGCATCCCGGTCGAACTCGGCGAGGACGGCGTCCCCCGCAACGCCGACGGCACCATCGCGGGCTCCGCCCTGACCCTGGACCAGGCCGTCCGCAACATGCTCGGCCTCGGCATGCCCCTGCCCACGGTCATCGACGCCGCGTCGAGAGTCCCCGCCGACGCCGTCGCCCGCCCCGACCTCGGCCGCATCGCGGTCGGCGCCCGGGCCGACCTGGTCCACTGGACCGAAGACTTCCACCCAGCCCGCACCTGGGTGGACGGCCGGGAGATCCCGGCCCTCGCGGATACCGGGGTGGGACGGGTTTGAGGGTCCCGTTCCGCCCCGGGCCGCGGCAGGCCGCACAGCGTGGAAGACTCGCCGACCGACAGGCGGTCGGCGCGGGCTGAGGTCCGACGTCCCGTCGGCGGTGTCCGCTGGGTGAGAACCGCGGTGAAATTCATCATCGTGGCCATCACGCCGCCAGTGGGTTCGTCCACTCCACGCCAGGGAACCGGCCGAAGTCCGCGTCGTTCGGGCAGACCGTCGCGTCGCATTCGAAGCCGAGTCCCGCGAACTGCGCGTCAGCGGTCAGATTTCCACCGGTGCCGACGTCGCGCAGGGCGTACCCGAATGTCTGCGGGCCCGCAGGAGGGGCGGATGACGTTCTGCTCTTCGAGCAGCGCCCCGATATGCTCCGCGGCCTCGTCGATGGACATCGGGTTCTCGAAGATCGCGGGTTCGTGGCGATGCGCAGGAAACCTTAGATCACCGGATGGACGTAGGCAGGGCCGGTCGTTGATGCCAAGCCGCCACAGATCCGCCCCGCAAAGCACCGCCCCCGCGCCGAAGGCCAGGCGCGGGGGCGGGGATCCGGGACGAAACTGTGACCTGCGGAAGGCTCACAGCCCCTGCCACGCCGGCTTGGCGGCGTACGTGGCGCGGAAGTAGTGGGCGTGCTTGAGCTGCGCCGCGGCCGCCTCGTCGACCACGACGGTGGCGTGCGGGTGCAACTGCAGCGCCGAGGCGGGGACCAGGGCGGCGAGGGGGCCCTCGACGGTGGCGGCTACGGCCTCGGCCTTGCCGGCGCCGGTGGCGAGGAGCACGAGGTGGCGTGCCTCGAGGATGGTGCCGATGCCCTGGGTGATGACGTGGTGCGGGACCTCCTCCAGGGAGTCGAAGAACCTTGCGTTGTCCTCGCGGGTCTGAGGGGTCAGGGTCTTGATCCTGGTCCGCGAGGCCAGCGACGAGCAGGGCTCGTTGAAGCCGATGTGGCCGTCGGTGCCGATACCGAGGATCTGCAGGTCCACGCCGCCGGCCGACGCGAGGGCCGCGTCGTACTCGGCGCACGCGGCGGGGATGTCGTCGCTGGTGCCGTCGGGGCCGAGGAAGCTGTCCAGGCCCAGGCCGAGCGGCTCGAGCACCTCCCGGTGGATCACCGAGCGGTATGACTCGGGGTGGCCCGCGGGCAGGCCGACGTACTCGTCGAGCTGGCAGACGCGCAGCCGGTCCACGTCCAGCGTTCCGGCGCCCACGCGCGCGGCGAGGGCCCGGTAGATCGGCAGCGGGGTGGAGCCGGTGGCGACGCCGAGCAGGGCCTCCGGCTTGCGCGCGACCAGCGCGGCGATCGCCTCGGCGATGAGCTCGCCTCCGGCGTTGGCGTCGGGGACGATGACGACTTCCATCAGTGCTGATCCTTGCTGTTGTGCGAGCTGTCGCCACCCGCGGTTTGCTGAGCGGCGGTCTGCTGTCCCGCGGTTTGCTGTGCGGCGGTCTGCTGTCCCGCGGTTTGCCGTGCGGCGGTCTGCTGTCCCGCGGTTTGCCGTGCGGCGGTCGGCTGTCCCGCGGTCTGCTTTCCGGCGAGGAATTCGGCGGCCGCGATGCCGCTGACCCTCGACGCCCCGTACGTGCACAGGTCCGCGACGTCGCCCTGCGGCAGGCCGAATTCGACCACGACGGCGTCGGGGCGCTTGGCCCGGACCGCGTCCACCGCGCGGCGCATCCACAGGTTGCGGTGCAGGTCGCGCACCGCGAGGACGAGCGGGCGGCCCTCGGCGGCGGCGAGTTCGGCCGCGACGTCCACCTGCGCGTCCTGATCCACCACGGCCGAGGCGATCAGGCCGACGGTCTCGGTGTGCGTGGTGGGCGCGGTGATCCTGGCCGACGTGGTGCCGTGTACGAGCTCGGCCAGCGGACCGGCCAGGCCCCAGGGCGTCGCGGTGTCGACGGCGATGGAGACCAGGGGGGAGAACTCGACGACGTGCGGAGCGGCGGTGAACGGACGCGGCGAGCTCTCACCGCCACCGCGCACCGTGATCGCGCGGCGGGCGGCTTCGAGGCCCACGTTGCGGTCCACCTCGGCCTCGTCCGCCGCGGCGGACGCGTGGGCCTGCGCCGCCCAGCGCGCGGCCGAACGGGACCTTCCCGCTGCCTCGCTGAGCCGCTCTGCCGAGAGCCGTCCCTCCCGGACCGCCCAGACGAGTGCGTTGCGCAGGTAGCGGTACGTGGTCTCGTCCGCCTTGCTGCCGCCCCAGCAGATCGCGTCGCAGCCGGCCGCGATCGCCTTGACCGTGCCCTCGGCGACGCCGTAGCGGCCCGATATCGCGCCCATGTCGATGCCGTCGGTCACGATCAGGCCCTGATATCCGAGCTCTTCGCGCAGCAGGCCGGTGAGGATCGCGTGCGACATCGTGGCCGGGACCTCGGAGTCGCGCCGGGGGAACAGGATGTGCGCGGTCATGATCGCCTTCGCGCCGGCCTCGATCGCGGCGCGGAAGGGCGCCAGGTGCAGCCGCTCCGAGTCCTCGTCGTAGTCGATCAGCGGCAGGCCGAGGTGCGAGTCGCCCGCGGTGTCGCCGTGGCCGGGGAAGTGCTTGGCGCAGCCGATCACGCCCTGGGACTGGATTCCGCGCACGTACGCCGCGGAGTGCCGGGCCACCAGGTCGCTGTCCGCGCCGAAGGAGCGGGTGCCGATCACCGGGTTGTCCGGGTTGGCGTTCACGTCGACGCAGGGCCCGTAGTTGAAGTTCAGGCCGAGCGCGGTCAGGTCGCGGCCGATCGAGCGCGCGACGGCCTCGGTCAGCTCGACGTCGTCCGACTTGCCCAGTGCCAGGTTCCCCGGGTACGACGAGCCCCCGCTGATCTCGAGCCGGGTGACGTCGCCGCCCTCCTCGTCCAGCGCGAGCAGCACCTCGGGGTTCGCGGCCCGCACCTGCGCGCACAGGGCCGCGATCTGCTCCGGGGACTCCAGGTTCCGGGCGAAGGGCACGACGCCGCCGAGCGCCCCGTCCTCCAGCGCCCGCAGCACCCAGTCGGGCGCCTTGGTGCCGACGAACGACATCTGCAGCACCGTGCCCGCGTCCCGGATCAGCTGCGCGGTCTCAGCATCCGTACCGGACGGGATCACCCCTTCACCGCCCCGGCGGTCAGGCCCGAGGCCATCCAGCGCTGGAAGACCAGGAACAGGATGATGACCGGCAGCGAGACCAGCATGGAGGCCGCCATCAGGCCGCCCCAGTCCGCGCCGTGCGTGGGCGAGTTGCCGAAGCTGACCAGGTACAGCTGGACGGTCTGCTTCGAGTTGTCGGTCAGCAGGATGTTGGCCATCAGGAACTCGTTCCAGGCCTGGATCCAGCCGAAC
>Ga0310811_10005412_pt1 | contig 16145 bp, 14 predicted proteins | sample YCmetagenome_FD_207642 | JGI IMG/M metagenome (GOLD analysis project Ga0310811, IMG submission 207642) | Soil microbial communities from experimental microcosm in Duke University, North Carolina, United States - YC | ecosystem: Engineered > Artificial ecosystem > Soil microcosm > Unclassified ...
TCGGCGCCAATGCGGTGGTAACCAAGGACGTGCCGGAAGGCGCGGTGATGGTCGGCATTCCGGCGCGGCCGACGATGGTCGAAGGGAAGGGCGAAAAGCCGTTCCTCGCCTACGGCACGCCATGCAGCGAGATGTTCGATCCGCAGACACAGAAGGTCGAGTTGCTCCGTTGTGAGATCGAGACCTTGCGCAAGCGCCTCGACGCGCTGCTTGCCGAACATGAAACCCCGGGGCGTGACCGCGCCTGATGGGGACCGTCACCCCGTTCCCTTTGCAGAATGGTCGACCGAGCCAAATTGGCTTCGAGCGGATCGAGTTGACGCGTATCCTCGACCTCTACGGCCGCATGGTCGCCGCCGGACATTGGCGTGATTACGCGATCGAACTTGGCCAGGCGGCCGCGGTGTTCGCCGCCTTCCGCCGCACCGCGGAGCGCCCCGAATTCAGGATCGAAAAACGCCCTGATCTGCGCAACCGTCAGGGCATGTGGGCGCTGATCGCCGAACACGGCCAGGTAGTGAAACGCGGGCATGAGCTCGGGCCGGTGTTGGCGCCGATCGAACGGCGACTGATGAAGCTCATCGAGGATTAGGTCGCGAGCCAGTCAACGGCGACGGCTGCCGGCTGAATCAGATTAACGCCCACGCACTCGGCACCAGTTTGCCCTTAAAGATCTGAAAATAGATCACAATCCGATTACCGGATCTGAGCGTTGGGCTTTGCGAGCCGCAAGTGCCCATGACGTAGTTCATCATTCTGATCTGCAGCCTGCTCGGCAGTGGCAGCGATCCTGGCGCGGGTCTTATTGTTGCCGTTCGCCGGACGCGATAGATCGCGTTGAAACCCGAACCCCGAACACTGTCCACCGTCGCAGTCATGGCCGCCGCGGCCGTCCGCGCATCATACGGCATTAAGGGAACTGCGCATGCATAGGCGCTTTCGGGCGACCCGAACACGATGATGAGGCAAAGCAAGCTGGTCGCGAAAAGCCGCATCACAGGCAGTCCTCCTAACGTCTAACTTATATCTCTCTTTCGATACTCGCTATTGGATCGTTTCGTATCTGGCCGCTTTACACGTTCACCCCTCGGGGGACCGCTCAGCAGGGCTCTCAGATTCGTTGTGCCCATGACATTCATCGACCATCGAGGTCGCGCCGGCCCTCGGACAATATACGAGGCGTCGCGTCACGTAATGTCGGCACTCGGATCGGGCTCGTTCGGCGTGCCCCCGTTTGCCGCCGCGATGCCGAACAACCACGCTGCCCCCAGAAACAGCAGGACGAAAAAGCCGTTCAGCACGACCAGCCCGATGATGCCGGGCGGTTCGTTGCGGCCTGCCACGGCCGCAACCACGCCGACCACGGCATTGGCGATGGCTGCCACCGTCATTGCGCGCGCCGCACCCTTTGCCCGGAAGCGGGCCCAGGCCATGCCGCCGAACGCTATGGCGATAACGCCGAAATAGAGCAGGTTGAGCGGGTTATCCTCATCGTCGATGATGCCGACCGCGCCATTGATCCAGAGGAGCAGGAACGCGGCGGCCAGGGCGATCGCCAGCGCGCCGCGATAGGCGTTGTTGCGCGTTGCCCTGACCGTCACCTCGAACGCGGTGCCGAGGGCGCCGATCATCACTGCCGCAACCGCGAAGTCGAAGGGCGTCCAGTTCACTTCCGCCGTTAAGTGCATCGCCACGAGCGGCAAGAGCAGGAGCAAAGCGGCGAAACTCCAACCCGCGATCCTCCAGGGGTTCGCTCCGCCTCTCCGCTCGATCGCCTTTGCCATCCTGTCGTCTCCATGCTTGAATAGAGCGTCATCCTGGCGGAGCCGCCGGTGAGCGGCATGAGCAACTCCTGAGGTTTCGCTGAAAAATGGCGTCCGGCAGCTTTCGCTTCGACCGCTTCGAGCTCGACCCGGCCCAGCGCCGGCTGTCGCGCGATGGCGCCACGGTCGAGCTCAACGCGCGCTATTTCGATGCGCTCGTGCTGTTGCTGCGGGAAAGCGGCAAGCTCGTCACCAAGGATCGCTTTCTGGGAGAGGTTTGGCGCGGCGTGCCGATCACCGATGAAGCCTTGACGCAATGCATCAAGACGCTGCGCCGACAACTCGGGGACGATGCGAGCAATCCGCGCTTCATCGAGACGATTCCCAAACACGGCTATCGCTTCGTCGCGCCGGTCGAGTGGGTGGAACAGGCAAGTATCGAGCCGGTCGCGGCGCCCGGGATGCCGGCAACCCCGCCTTATGCGTGGCGCGATTTCGTGTTGCTCGGCGGCGCTGGAACGATCGGGGCGGCTATTGCCGGCGCAATCGGCGGGCTGTTCTACGGCTTCGTCGCCGCGTCGCAGCCGCCGGAGTCCGGGGGCGGAGCGTCGGTGCTGTTCGTGCTGCTGTGGCTGACCATCGTCGTGGCGCTGGTCGGCGGTGCCGGCGTGAGTTTCGGGATCGCCGCGGCTGGGTTCGCCCGGCGCGGTTGGTCGGTCATCCTCGGCGGCGCGCTTGGCGGCATGGCGATCGGCGGAATCGTCAAATTGCTTGGCCTCGATGCGTTCAGCTTGCTGCTCGGTCGTTCGCCGGGAGGCATCGCCGGCGCGCCTGAGGGATTGTTGCTCGGCGGCGCGGTGGGCCTTGGCGCGTGGCTGGCCGGCCGGCGACAGTCGACCTCCATGCGGCGCAGGATCGCCATCGCCGGTCTGGCCGGCGCGGCGGGGGGCGTACTAGTGCCGCTATTGGGTGGACGACTGATGGTCGGCAGCCTGGATTTGCTGGCGCGAACCTTTCCCGGCTCCCGCCTGCGGCTTGGTCCACTCGGCGCGCTGGCGGGCGACCGCGACTTCGGTCTTGCCGCCCAGCTCGTGATGGGCGGAGCTGAGGGCGCGCTGTTCGCTGCGTGCATCGTGGGCGCGTTGTTGCGGGCGCGCGACCGGTTGAACGGCACGGCTTGACTGATACATAACTACGCGGTTATGAGTCAAATCCATAGCCCGTGAGTTATACGTTTCATGCCTACACCACACGACGTCATTTTCAGCGCCCTGGCGGACCCCACGCGTCGTGGGATTTTCGAGCGGCTGTGCCGGGGCGGCGAGCAGACGGTGGGCGGGCTGACGGCGATGGCGGGCGTCTCGCAGCCGGCGGTGTCCAAGCATCTCGGTGTGCTGAAAAAAGCCGGCCTGGTGCTCGATCGGCATGAGGGGCGGCAAACCCATTACACCGCGCGGCGCCAGGCGCTTGCACCACTGGTCGACTGGACCAGCCAGATGACCGAATTCTGGGGAAGCCGGTTCGACGATCTCGATGATTTGCTCAAGAGGATGGACCAATGACGACGACCTCGACCGAAACGCGTTCCGTGGTGATCGAGCGCGACTTCGCGCACGCGCCGGACAAGATCTGGCGCGCGCTGACCCAGCCGCACCTGATCGCGGAATGGCTGATGAAGAACGATTTCGTGCCGGCGCTCGATCATCGCTTCACGCTGACCGGCGATTGGGGATCGGTTGATTGCAGGGTCCTCGAGATCGAGCCGCAGCGGGCGCTCGCCTATAGCTGGGACGCGATGGGGCTGGAGAGCGTCGTCACCTGGACGCTGACGCCGTCGGCCGCCGGCACCCATGTGCGGATGGAGCAGGCCGGTTTCCGGCCCGATCAGCAGCAGGCCTTCGCCGGCGCCAAGTTCGGCTGGCAGAAATTCCTCGCCAACCTGGACGAGGTGGTGGCGCGGATCGACTGATCGGCGCGCTTTCGGATCCTTAAAGGGAGGAAGAGATGAACGGGAATTCGGGTCTCCGGCAATTTCACCGCTGGACGTCGATCGTCTTCACGGCGGCGGTGATCTTCAACACCATCATGCTCGTGATCGGCCGGCAGGCGACATGGGTTGGGCTGACGGCGCTTTTCCCCTTGATCCTGTTGATGTTAACCGGTCTCTACATGTTCGCGCTGCCTTATCTGGCGAAGAGCCGCACCCCGTCGCGCGCAAGCGACGTCGCCTGAGGATCGAAAGGAAGAACGATGACCACGGCCGAAGCGGGCGCCAAATCGCCGTCCGAATTGATCGACGATCGGGTCGCGTCGCTGGACGACTGGCGCGGGGCCACGCTGGCCAAGATCCGTGCCTTGATCCACGAAGCGGAGCCCGATGTCGTCGAGGAGTGGAAATGGCGCGGGGTGCCGACCTGGTACGCCAACGGCAAGATCGTCTGTACCGGCGAAACCTACAAGAACGCCGTCAAGACGACATTCGCCAAGGGCGCGGCGCTCGACGATCCCAAGGGATTGTTCAACTCCAGCATGGACGGAAATGTCCGGCGCGCGATCGACTTTCACGAGGACGACAGGATCGACGCGGAAGCATTCAAGGCACTGGTCCGCGAGGCGGCGGCGGCGAACGCTAGCGGCAAGAAACGCTGATCGCCTCCTGCCGGTCGCGGATTGACTCCGCGCATCGTCGTGCAATCGTCATTCGACCCGGTCGTAATGGTCGAGAACGAGGGGAGAATGTCGATGCCCGCAGTCAGCACCTGCCTCGCGCCGTCATGTCGTAACCAGGTCGAGGGGAGTGTTGGCACTTGTCCGACCTGCGGCGGCAAGATGCGGACGCCGCGAACGGTGCGGATCGCCGGTTGGGTGTTGCTGGTATGCGGCGTCTTCCTCGCCGGATTCATGAGCTATCTCTGGTCCCTCCTCGCGCCCTCGATGGCGCATCCTGGCGCCACGACGGGCGGCACAACCTTTACCGGCACCGCGGAGCAAGCAGAGACGATCTTCACCGTGTTCGCCGCCGTGATCGTGTTCGGCCTGGGCTCGATCGCCTACGGCTTGTGGATGATCGTCACCGGCCGGCGCAGCATCGCCATGATGATCGGCGTGCTGGTCCTCGCCGCCGCGCTGATCGCGATAAGCTGGCGGGCGATGGCGGTTTTGCCGGGCTGAGCCTGCTCAGGGCAATTCCGCCTTGGGGAAGCCCGACCACACCTGGTCGTAATCCTCGTCGAGTGCGCTCGTTTCCAGGGCGTAGTCGGTGCAGTGGAACACCCAGCGGCTCTCGATCATGAAGGCCATCGTCCCGTCGATCTTGTGTGGTTTGAGCTCGGCCTCGCTCGCGCCTTTCCACGACGCAAGGTCGGGGCCGTGGCCGGACATCATATTGTGGAGCGACATTGCACCGGGCCGGAATCCCTCGGCCTTGGCGTCATAGGCGCCGTAGAGCAGGCCCATGCATTCGCTCATCACGTTGCGGTGGAACCAGGGCGGGCGGAACGTGTCCTCGGCGACCATCCAGCGCGGCGGGAAGATGACGAAGTCCGCATTGGCGGTGCCCGGCACGTCGCTGGGCGAGGTCAGCACGGTGAAGATCGACGGATCGGGATGGTCGAAGCTGATGGTGCCTATTGTATTGAAATGCTTGAGATCGTAGCGGTAGGGCGCGTAATTGCCGTGCCAGGCGACGACATCGAGCGGGCTGCGGCCGAGTTCGGTCTGCCAGAGCGCTGCCTCGAATTTCTGGATCAAAGTGAAGTCGCCCTCGCGATCCTCGAACCAGGCGACCGGCGTTTCGAAATCGCGGGAATTCGCGAGGCCGTTCGAGCCGATCGGGCCAAGCTCGGGCAGGCGGAACGGCTGGCCGTGATTTTCGGCGACATAGCCGCGGGCCGGGCCGTCGGGTAGCTCGACACGGAAACGGATGCCGCGCGGGATCACCGCGACCTGGCCGGGAGCGAGATCGATCCGGCCCATTTCGGTCAGTAGAAGGAGTGCCCCCTGTTCGGGCAGGATCAGCAACTCGCCGTCGGCCGACGCGAAAGCGCGGTCGGTCATGTCGCGGGTGGCGTGGTAGAGATGCATCGCCACGCCCGCTTGGGTGCGCGGTCCGTCGCCGGCGACGACCATCGTCGTCAGGCTGTCGAGCCAATCGGCGTCCTGCGCCTCGTCGAGCGGCCGCCAGCGCAGGCGGTTGGGGGCGAGGGGGGATTTGCTGAGACCGGGAGCGAAGCGCTTCGCCCCTTGGTAGCGGGTGAAGGCCGGATGCGCGGCCGAGGGACGCAGGCGGTAGAGCCAGGTGCGGCGGTTCTCGTGGCGTGGCGCAGTGAAGGCAGTGCCGCTGAGCTGCTCGGCATAGAGGCCGAATGCAGGCTTTTGCGGTGAGTTGCGGCCGACGGGGAGGGCACCGGGGATCGCCTCCGTCGCGAAATGGTTGCCGAAGCCGGTCATGTAGTTCGTCATTGTGCCTCGCCTCAGACTCCCTCTCCCATTGGGAGAGGGAGGGAGCCCGCAAAGCGGGCGGAAGGGTGAGGGTCGCGCGCAGTCACCCTCATCCAAGCTGCGCTAGGCGGCTGCGCCGCCAAGCTTCGCTATCCTTCTCCCAGCGGGAGAAGGAGTCATGTTTCCGCCTTCACCGGCACGACGCCGCGGCGAATCTGGTCGAGTTCGATACTCTCGAACAGCGCCTTGAAATTGCCTTCGCCGAAGCCGTCATTGCCCTTGCGCTGGATGATCTCGAAGAAGATCGGGCCGACCATATTCTCGGTGAAGATCTGCAGCAGCAGGCCGCCGCCGGTCTCCGGCGCACCGTCGATCAGGATGTGGCGCTTGCGCATTTCCTCGACGCTGTGGCCATGGCCGGGCAGGCGCTTGTCGATCATGTCGAAATAGGTGTCGGGCGCGGTCTGGAAACGGATGCCGTTGGCGCGCAGCTGATCGATCGTCGAGAAGATGTCGTCGGTCGCCAGCGCCAGATGCTGGATGCCTTCGCCCTTATAATCCTTGATGAATTCCTCGATCTGCGAATGTTCGTCCTGGCTTTCGTTCAAGGGAATGCGGATCTTGTCGTCGGGCGCGGTCATCGCCTTGGAGAACAGACCGGTCGCCTGACCCTCGATGTCGAAATAGCGGATCTGGCGGAAGTTGAAGATCCGCTCGTAATAATTCGCCCAATAATCCATCCGCCCGCGGTTGAGATTGTGGGTCAGGTGATCGAGCGTGTGCAGCCCGACGCTATTGTCGTTCTCGCTTTTGCCGGTCGGCACGAAATCGGTCTCGTAGATCTTCGACTTCTTGTCGACGAGATAGAGGTTGGCGCCGCCAATTCCCTCGATCGCCGGAATGTCGAGTTCGCCGGGGCCGTGCTCGCCTTTCACCTCGGTCGCGCCGCGCTCGAGCGCGATGTCGCGCGCCTTCTCGCCGTCTGCGACACGGAACGCCATCGCGTTGGCGCTCGGGCCATGGGCGTTCCGGAAGCCCGCGACCTGGCCGTCGTCGTCCATGTTGAGCAGGAAGTTGATGTCGCCCTGGGCATAACGGCGCACGTTCTTCGACTTGTGCGTGCCGACATGGGTGAAGCCCATTTTCTCGAACAGATCGGCCATCTTCTCCGGATCGGGCGAGGTGAATTCGACGAATTCGAAGCCGTCCAGGCCCATCGGATTGTCGTGCGCGTCGGTCATTGGAACATGCTCCAGGGGGAAAAGTCGTTTCAAGTGAAACTATATAGCGTTTGTGCCGATAGGTCAAAACGTTCCAAAGCCGTCATGCCGGACTTGTTCCGGCATCCAAGGTGCCACAACGGCTGGATTCCGTTGAGCAAGCTTGGACCCCGGAACAAGTCCGGGGTGACGAATGGGCATGGTCAGGCTAGCGTCCCAAAACGATGGCCGACTTGAAGCTCGATCTGTTCCTGCCCTACCGGCTATCGGTCGTGTCCAACCGCGTGTCGGCGGCGATCGCCACCGCTTATGATCGGCTGTTCGGGCTGAAAATTCCCGAGTGGCGCCTGATCGCGGTTATTGCCGAAGGGCCGGGAATCACCCAGCAGGCATTGGGTGTGGCGACGCGGATGGACAAAGTGACGGTGAGCCGCGCCGCGCAGGCTTTGGTCGAGCGCGGACTGGTCGCGCGCACGCCCAATGAGAACGACAAGAGGTCGCACCTGCTCGCGCTGACCGCGACCGGCCGCACGCTCTACGATCAGGTGGCGCCCAAGGCGCTCGAGCTTGAAGCCAAGATTCTCGAACAGCTCGATCCAGCTGAACGTGTTGCCCTGTCGGCAATGCTCGATCGCATCGAGGCAGCCGCCAGCGAAGTCGCTCCCGAGGGCGTCGGAGCGTTTTGAGCGTGAACCGATTGGGCTGCGGCGCGTTGGCACGCGCAACGGGGGCGAAGGACGACCCCCAAAAAGGGGCCGTCGTGTCGCGTCTTGTATCGCATTGTTGTCTGGCTATCGCGGCATGCGCAGTTGTTCCCGGCGCGCTGGTCGCGCAACAGGTGCCTCCCACGGCCCGCACCGACGGCGCGCGAACCGATCCATCGAGCCAGGATCAGGCGAAGCAATCGGGCGAGCCCAAGCCGGTGCCGACGCCGACCAGCGATCCGCTCGGCGACAAGCCGATCGTGCCGGACGATCAGTTCGACAAGTCGTTGCCGCCCTTGTCTAACGACATCAACGCCCCGCTGGAGCCGATCCCGCAGGAAGCACCTTTCACCCCGCAGACCGCGGACAAGGCGCCGCCTAGCGTCACGCCGCCGGCAACGCCCGCGCCCGACGTGCCGCCCGGCACGCTACCGCCGGCGCCCGAGCCCGCGCCCGAACTTGCCGCACCTTTGCCGACGCTCGACAGCTACAATACGACGCCGGTGACCGAAGTCGCCGACATACCAAACGGGAAAAGTGCGGAGATACGCTACGACACCGTCGTCAACGGTCTCGGCGACCTCGGCCTCGACGGCGACTTCAAGACCTTCTCGTCGTTGAAGAAGGGCGGCGGCAAGGCGGCCAATGCGGCGATGGTGGCGGCGCGCGGACGCGAGGACGAGGCATTGGCGGTCAGGCTGATGCACTCGCGCGGCTATTACGATGCGACGGCTTTGTCCTCGGTCGAGAGCATCCCCAATCAGCCTGGCCGCGTCCGCGTGGTGGTGAACGCGGTGCCCGGCAAGCAATATACTTTCTCATCGGTCAACGTCGATTCACAGCCGGTGGTGCCGGGCGACCTGATCACCAGCAACCTGCCGCTCAAGGTCGGTGAGCCGATCGACACTGTCCGCGTCCAGGGGGCCGAGGCCAATGTCACGCTGGAGATGGGGCGCCATGGCTACCCCTTCGTGCGGCTTGGAACGCGCGACATCCTGCTAGACGAGAATGCCTTCACCGGCGACTATACCTTGCCGGTCGATACCGGACCGCGATCGAGCTTCGGCAATGTCAGCACGAGCGGCCGTCTTGCGTTCGGACCCGATCACATCCGCATCCTGCGGCGGTTCAAGGAAGGCGAACTCTACAATACCGACAAGGTCGACGATCTTCGCAAGGCGTTGGTCGCGACGGGGCTGTTCTCGACGGTGACGGTCGAGCCGGTCGATACCGGCAAGGATGCGGCCGACGGCACCCGTATCGTCGACCTGGCGGTGACGCAGCGAGTCGGGCGGACGCGCTCGATCGCGGCGACCGGCGGCTATAGCACTGGCGAGGGGATCAAGCTGGAAGGCACGTTTACCGCGCGCAATGCCTTCCCGCCCGAAGGCGCGTTCGTCGTCGGCGCGGTAGCGGGCACGCAGGAACAGAGCGGTACGGTCACTTTCCGTCGCTCGAACTGGAAGCAGCGCGACCGCACGCTCGCGTTCGGGCTGAGCGCGGGGCACAACAATTACGATGCCTTCGATGCGGCGACGCTGTCGCTGTACGGCCGCGTATCGTACGATTCGACACCGATCTGGCAGAAGCGGATCACTTATGCCTACGGCTTCGAACTGACCGGGACCAACGAGAGCGTCTACGATTTCAACCGCGGCAAGCGCGAACGCGGCACCTATTTCATCGCCGCGCTGCCGCTCAACATCCAATGGGATACGTCGGACGATCTGCTCAATCCGACCAAGGGCTATCGCTTGAAATTGACGCTGAGTCCGGAAACGTCGGTCCGCGGGCCGATCCGCCCCTATGCCCGCACGCAGATCGACGCGAGCATCTATTATCCGGTCACCAGCAGCATCGTTATCGCCGGGCGCGGCCGGGTCGGATCGATCCTGGGCATCGCGCGCGACGACCTGGCGCCGTCGCGGCGTTATTATGGCGGCGGCGGTGGATCGGTGCGCGGCTATGGTTATCAGCGGCTGGGGCCGTTCGATCCCAATGGCGACCCGGTCGGTGGGCGCAGCGTCAACGAATTCGCGCTGGAGGCACGGTATCGCTTCGGCAATTTCGGCATCGTGCCGTTCGTCGATGCCGGCAATTCCTATGAAAGCTCGATGCCCAAGTTCACCGACTGGAAATTCGGCGCCGGCATCGGCGGGCGGTTCTATACCAATTTCGGACCGATCCGCGTCGACGTCGCGACCCCGCTCAACAAGCGCAAGGGCGACTCGCGGATCGCACTCTACATCTCGATCGGTCAGGCCTTCTGATGGTCGACGAAACGCCTCCGGGTGAGACGCCCGAGACTGAAGTCGTGGTGGTCAAGCGGCCATGGTGGCTGCAACTCGCGCGCGGCATCGTCATCCTTTGTCTCGCGATCCTGACTCTGTTGACGATCGTCTATTTCGGGCTCGACACCGCGCCAGGACACCGGTTCATCGTTTCGCGCCTCGAAAGCTACAAGACCGAGACCGGGCTCAACATCAAGGTCGGGCGGATCCGCGGCTCGATCTACGGCAAGATGGAATTGCTCGACCTTCGGGTCAGCGATCCCCAAGGCATCTTCCTGACCGCGCCGACCGCGACGATCGACTGGAATCCGTTCCAGTTCCTGTGGAACCATATCGACGTCAATTCCATGGCCGCGCCGACCGTGGTGATGCATCGGTCGCCGTCGTTACTGCCGGGCGACCCCAACGCGCCGATCCTCCCGGACGTGGATATCGACATTGGCAGCCTCAAGGTCGACCGGCTGTTGCTCAAGGCGCCGGTCACCGGCCAGCAGCATATCATTCGGCTCGACGGCGTCGCGCATATCGCCGACCGCCGCGCGCAACTGATCGCCAACGCCGACGCGGTGCGTGGGCCGGGAATTGCTGGCGGCGACACGTTGCGGCTGGTGCTCGACGCGCAGCCTGATGCGAACAAGTTGGGCATCCGGGTCAGGTTCGACGCGCCCGCCGATGGCGTCGCCGCGAGCATGACCGGGGTCAAGGCGCCGATGGCGATTCGCATCGGCGGCGCCGGCGACTGGAAGTCCTGGAAGGGTAGAGGGGTCGCTGCGCTTGGCGGCCAGTCGCTCGCCAATCTCGATCTCGGCGCGCAGAACGGCACCTTCACCATCAAGGGCGTGACCCATCCCGGCCTGTACCTGAAAGGGCCGGTCGAGCGGCTGACCGCGCCCGGCCTGAATGTCGACATCGTCTCGACCCTTGAGAAGCGCAAGGCAACGACGCGGATGGTGCTCAAGTCGGATGCGCTGGCGGTAGCGGCGAGCGGGCTGCTCGATCTCGGCGAGAATAGATTCGGCAATTTCGTGATCGACGCGCGTCTGCTGACGCCGGGCGCGATGCTGCCCAATCTGTCCGGCCGCGACGTTATGACGCATTGGACGCTCGACGGGCCGTTCGCGACCCCGACGATCGGCTACAATCTCAGCGCCGCGGCGATTGCCTTTGGCGGCACCGGACTCGAGGGATTGAGCGCGTCGGGCAAGGCGACGGTCGATGCCAAGCATGTCCTGATCCCGGTCAACGCTCGGGCCCGTCGCGTCACCGGGTTGAACGCCGCGGCCGGCATGTTGCTCACCAATGTCACTGCGGTCGGCGATTTCGCCTATTCGAATGGTAAGTTGCTGTCCGACAATCTGAAGCTCAAATCCGACAAGATCGACGCGACCGCGATCGTCGTCGCCGACTTGCCGAGCGGGCATTACACGGGCGCGCTGAAGGGGCGGGTCAACGACTATACGATCGACGGGATCGGCATCGTCGACCTGACGACCGACGCCAAATTGGTGTCGATGCCCAAGGGCGGGTTCGGCATCACGGGACGGATCGCGGCTCGGACTCGCAAGATATTTAATTCAGGCGCGGAAAGTTTCCTCGGTGGCCAGGCGATCGTGACCAGCGACATCGGCTATGGCACCGATGGCGTCTTCACCTTCTCCAACGTCAAGCTCGCCGCGCCGCGGCTGAGCATCTATCGCGGTTCGGGCAGCTATCGCCCCGACGGCCAGATCGCGTTCGCCGGCGACGCTCATTCGAAGGATTATGGTCCGATCAATGCGCGGGTGACGGGCACGGCGGCGGCGCCGGTGATCGTGATCCATGCGCCGCGCCCGGGGGTCGGCGTCGGCCTTGCCGGGCTCGAAGCTACGATCCGCGGCAAGGGTGATGCTTATGCCATCGTCGCCAAGGGCACGACCAATTACGGGCCGTTCGCGGCCAACGTGCTGGTGCGCAGCGGCAAGACGCTGGCGATCCAGGTCAATCAGGGCAGCACCTTTGCCGGCATGAACCTGACCGGTGCGCTGCAACAGACCGCGGCCGGGCCGTTCGCCGGCAAGCTGCAATTCGCCGGATCGGGGATCAACGGCACCGCGACGCTTGGCGCCGAGGGCAAGGTGCAGCGCGCCGACATCGCGGCGCGTGCCTATAACGCGACCATCCCGGGCAATCAGGATTTCACGATCGGCCGCGCGATCGTCAGCGCCAGCGTCGTGCTCTATCCGAACGCACCGCGCGTACTGGCCGATATCCAGGTCGGCAACATGCGCTACGGCGCCACCGTGTTTCAGGCGGCGCGCGCCAAGATCAATTATTCGAACGGCAGCGGCACCGCCCAGGCGGTGCTGGCGGGATCGTCGGGCGTGCCGTTCAGCATGGGCATCAACGCGCGGCTGCAGCCCAAATTGTGGCTGGTGGCGGTGTCGGGCAAGGCCAATGGCATCGGCTTCCGCACGCCGCGCGCGGCGCAGATCGAGCCGCGGGACGGCGAATACCGCCTGCTCCCGACGCAGGTCGATTTCGACAAGGGCAGCGCGCGGATCGCGGGCACCTATGGCAAGGGGATGTCGCTGCAGGCGCGGCTCGACAAGCTCGATCTGTCGGTGGCCAACGCGCTGGTGCCCAATCTTAATATCGATGGCAGTGCCACCGGCAGCATCGACTATGTCCAGCCGGCGGGCGCGGCGGTGCCGAATATCGATACGCGGCTGGCGATCGCCAACTTCACGCGGTCGAGTGCGGTGATCGTCTCCGAGCCGGTCGATATCCAGGTGGTCGGCCGGTTGACCGAGGCCGGCGCGGACGCGCGCGCGCTGGTCAAGCGCGGGGTGACCACGGTGGGAAGGCTGCAAGCGCACCTGGCGCCTTTGGGTGGCGGCGCGAGCTGGATGGACCGGCTCTATGCCGCCCCGCTGTCGGGCGGGATCCGCTATAACGGCCCGTCGGGCGTGCTGTTCTCGCTCTCAGGCCTGGCGGGGCAGCAGGTCGCGGGCGGCGTCGTCGTGGCGGCGGATTTCTCCGGCCGGCTGGGATCGCCGCAGCTCAACGGCATCGTGCGCGGCGACAACCTGACGTATATCAACTCGAATTACGGTACGAAGCTGACGCAGATGAAGCTCGCCGGGCGGTTCACCAACGACCGGCTCGAGATCAGCCAATTGAACGCGAAGGCCGGCGACGGCACGGTCGAGGCGAATGGCTGGGTCGGGCTGTCGGCCGAGCAGAATTTCCCGATGAATCTCAACGCCAAGCTCAACAATGCGACTCTGGCGAGCGGCGATTCGCTCGGTGCGACGGCGACGGGCACGCTTGCCGTGACCAACGGCCCGCAGGGCGGGCTGATCAAGGGCGATCTCAGGATCCCCAATGCGCGTTATGAAGTCGTCTATCAGGGTCAGGCCGAGGTCGGGGAACTGAAGGGCATCCGCCGCAAGAGCGATGCACCGCGCCCGCACATCGCGCCCAAACCGCCGAGCAGCTATGCGCTCGATATCCGCATCCGCGCCGACGACCAGATCTTCGTCACCGGCATGGGTCTCGAGTCCGAATGGCGGATGTTCATGCGGGTCAGCGGTACGTCGACCACGCCGATCGTATCGGGCAACGCGACGATCGTGCGCGGCACCTATAATTTCGCCGGCAAGCGCTTCAACATCGATCGCGGCACGGTCCGCTTCAACGGCGGCGCGCTGTCCGATCCGACGATCGATATCTCGGCGTCGACCAATACCAACGGCATCAACGCGATCATCAACATCACCGGCACCGGACAGCGGCCACAAGTCGCCTTCACGTCGTCGCCGGCACTGCCGCAGGACGAAGTGCTGAGCCGGTTGCTGTTCGGATCGAGCCCGCAGAACCTGTCGGCGACCGAGGCGATCCAGTTGGCCGCGGCACTCAACTCGCTGCGCGGCGGGGGTGGCGGCCTCAACCCGCTCGGCAAGCTGCGCAGCGCGGCGGGGATCGACCGGCTGCGCATCCTGAGCGCCGACCAGGCCTCGGGCCGCGGCACCGCGCTGGCGGCGGGCAAGTACATCACCGACAATATCTATGTGGAGATCATCACCGACGCGAAGGGCTTCACCGCGACCCAGCTGGAGATCGCGTTGACCCGGAGCCTCAGCATCCTGTCGCAGACCGGATCGTTCACCGGGTCGGGGGCGAGCATCAAGTATCAGAAGGATTTCTGACCGCTTCCCCGCCCGTCATGCCGGGCTTGTCCCGGCATCCACCGTGCAACAATGCCTCAGCTCGCTTGTGGGGGAGTGGACCCCGGCACAAGGCCGGGGTGACGGAGGAGTATTAACCACCTTCGCCCACCTAACTGACACTTATGTCAACAAGCCTCTTTGCAACCCGCGAACAATCGAATATCCGGTATGGCGGAGAGGTGAAGCATATGGAGCATTTCGACGTCCTGGTCGTGGGCGCGGGCATTTCGGGAATCGGCGCGGGCTATTACCTGCAGTCGCAAAGCCCGGATCGCAGCTACGCGATTCTAGAAGGGCGGCCGCAGCTGGGCGGGACGTGGGACCTGTTCCGCTATCCAGGGATCCGATCGGATTCGGACATGTACACGCTGGGCTATGCGTTCAAGCCGTGGACCGAGGCCAAGGCGATCGCCGACGGGCCGGCGATCCTGAAATACCTCAAGGAAACCGCGGCCGAATACGGCATCGACAAGCACATCCGCTATAATCATCACGTCAAGAAAGCGTCGTGGTCGACCGAAGACGCGCGTTGGACGGTGGAGGCGGAAACCGCCGGCGGCCCGGTCGTGCTGACCTGCAATTTCCTCTTCATGTGCTCGGGCTATTACAATTACGCCAAGGGTCATTCGCCCGATTTCGCCGGCGTGGAGGATTTCAAGGGACGCATCGTCCACCCGCAATTCTGGCCGCAGGACCTCGATTATTCGGGCAAGAAAGTGGTGGTGATCGGCTCGGGCGCGACCGCGGTCACGCTGGTTCCGGCGATGGCCGACACAGCCGAGCACATCACCATGCTGCAGCGATCGCCGACCTATATCGTCGCGCGGCCGGCTGAGGATAAATTGGCCAATTGGCTGCGCGCCAAGCTGCCGGGCAAGCTGGCTTATGGGCTGGTGCGCTGGCGCAACGTGTTGTTCGGGCTGTTCTTCTTCAACCAGGCGCGGAAACACCCTGCCAAGGCGAAGGAGCGGATCATCGACATGGTCCGCGCCGAGCTGCCCGAACACGATATCGAGACGCATTTCACCCCGCGCTACAATCCGTGGGACCAGCGCCTCTGCCTGGTGCCCGATGGCGACCTGTTCCGCGCGATCCGCGAGGGCAAGGCGGATGTCGTGACCGATACGATCGAGCGATTCGTGCCGGAGGGAATCCAGCTCAAGTCGGGCAAGACGCTGCCCGCCGACGTCGTCGTGACCGCGACCGGACTGGAACTGCAATTGTTGAGCGACGTCCAATTCTCGGTCGACGGCGAGGCCAAGGACCTGTCGCGGACGATTAATTACAAGGGCATGATGTATTCGGGCATTCCGAACATGGCGTCCTCGTTCGGCTATACCAACGCCTCCTGGACGCTGAAGGCCGACCTGACCTGCGCCTATGTCTGTCGCTTGCTCAACACGATGCGCAAGCGCGGGCTGCGTCAGGCGACGCCTCAGCCGAACGCGCCCGTCGGCGAGGAGCCGTTCCTCGATTTCACCTCGGGCTATGTCCAGCGCTCGATCGACAAATTCCCGCG